>Ga0181517_10005198_pt1 | contig 11583 bp, 7 predicted proteins | sample PEATcosm2014_Bin_31_FD_119748 | JGI IMG/M metagenome (GOLD analysis project Ga0181517, IMG submission 119748) | Peatland microbial communities from MTU Mesocosm Facility, Houghton, MI, USA - PEATcosm2014_Bin01_30_metaG | ecosystem: Environmental > Terrestrial > Soil > Wetlands > Peat | place... | reverse complement strand
GAATTCGCGCCCGTTTTGACCTGGTGAACATGATGCCGATTGTGGCGGGCAACCGCCTTGGCAATTTCCTGCGCGGAGAGCGTACTGTGATTGCCGGCATGCAGCACATCGCTAGCGACGTTAGAGTTTGTTTCCATCATTGATTTCACAGCCTCCTTGACTGTAGATCAACACACAACCGCCTTCAGTGGGAGGTCGGGTCCGGGCCGATTGATGGGAGCATTGGTGTAGCGCGGAGAGGACATTCGCTGAACAGCACTCTGGGGTTTATTATACGCCCTGGGCCGTTGAATAGCACGCGGGCGAAAGTAACAATTTTGAATTGATTGACAGGCTATCGCGTTTACAGTCCCGGTAAACTCCAACTGACCACCACCAGCACCGATCGCAGCCCCACCAGGTTAGGGATTGGGAATTAGGGGTCCTCTAGCCAACCCGCCGGGCAGCCGCCGACCCATCCCCCATTCTGCCCCCCGCGGCGCACCACTCCTCGGCAAGCTGGCGCATGGCGAGCCCAGCCATGCGACTCGCAATCCTCGCCGCGTGCGCCGATACTTTCTCCGTGCTCATCGACGGACTTTATTTCGAGCCCCACCGCGTTGATGAATTCTCGAAACGCAGGGCTTCGCTTGCCCTGCGCCAACCTGCCCCACACATTAGCGGAAGGATTGTCTTAAACCTGATTTCGAAGGGGCAACCTCAAGGATGCAAAGGCTCGCCGGTGGCAGGTTCTGGCCTGGCAAGAACCGAAGCCCAAAAAGACAATCGCCTGCCCCCGGGTGGAGGAGTGCGAGCCGGTACCCGGCAGTGACTTTCGCTCTTCCCTTGCCCGATACCCCAGCCGAAACCTCACAGGTGTAGATTTCACAGTTGGCGTGGAGGTTCTCTTCCGTGCAACTATCCAGGAGATCGCCAAAATCAGTCCCGTCGTCTTAGCTTTTGATGGAAACCGATAATCGCAGTGGGTATCGTTGGCTGACCGGGAGTGGCCCCGGCGGTGTCCACCATCAGCATGATGCGGCTCGGCCGCCACAGGCTCGGGGCTGGCAGCACCTCGCGCGCGCATCGGCCGAGTCCGTTCCCGCTGTTCCGATGGGGGCTAAGTGCAAACGTAACCGCAGGGTTGCCCCACATTATCACCAACCCAGGTCCAAATTCCGCCATGGCACACGCAAGAGCATTCAAATGCAGCGCAGCCTTCTAAGCCCTGGCAGCGGCCCTGGCAAGGGTCTGGGGGCGCCGGGATGGGGCACTGCCAGGTACACTTCGGCGAAGTGCATTGGCAAGTGTCGGCAGCCAGGCTTACAGTGCCCGGATTGTAGCCCGTTCCGACGGTCTCATTCCGATAGACGAGGTTCGATCGATACAACGAGGCTTCGGCTGACATTCCTGGTACCATCATGCGTCCTCGACCTCCCTTCATCTGGGCTCTTTCACCGGTGCCGTTGTAGGATGATCCAGTAGATGTCACCGGTTCTAATACCGTGATTTCTTACTGGGCAAAAACGAAACTCCTCCGTGTCGCCGCCCCGCACACGAAGAACTTCGCAACGCAGCAACGGAGTTCGCATACACCATGACTGCCTTTGCCAGCCGAGGTACCACCGTCAACCTTCCCGGCTGGCTCGCAGGTATTTTATGGCGGCAAAGCCAGAAGATCGCAGAGCTACGACACACCGCTGAACACCGTTGTTGACCCGGGGCCGGGGGGCCTGCCGCCGGTGCTGCCACCACCACTGCCTCCGCTCGGGGCTGCACAGTATTTGTTATAGGTGTCGCAATTGTTAGATAGAATGCATTCCATCGCAAGAATGGTGCACTCGTCAATTGAGTGAAGTAGCAATTGCGGCTGCAGTGATGTGTTTGATGCCCCCGCCCTATACCCCGAGGTGAGAACGTAACGTCCACTCATCTTGCCGAGCGAGGCCTCGGCCGTGAATTCAGGTAAACGCATTGGAATGACCTCCATTCACCTTTATAGTTTGACGATCGAAATACTGCGACAACTTCGTGACCAGGAATGGAAACTCCTCGGTCACATCCACGCGACAGAATTGTTTCGAGACGACATCGATAGTGCGGTTCGTAAAAGCGAAGATGACATCGACATCACCTCATAGGCTGCCCAGGCATCAAGGACGGGCGAAGCGATGGTTGCCCTCCGTGGCGTAACGCTTCGGTCACGGACAGCTTGACCCGGGCGGCACTGTCGCCGGGGAACTCCGACCAGAGCAGCGCGATCTCTCCGGTCACGAATGGCGCCGCTGCACTGGTCCCGCTGATCGTCCAGTGCAATCGCGATCTCCGGCCTGCCCTTGGTGAGTTCCATCAACGCGGACACTCCGACCAAATCGAGAGGGCTCACGGTGCTCCCAGGATCGACTATTCTTACGCTGTCTTATTTTGACTCGCCCCGCGACGGAATCTAGCACTGGGCGCAAACGAAGTCAACGGCTAGTTTGCGCGCCTTTTCGCAGCGAAAGCCACGCTTCTCGCGGCGATGGTTGCCGCTCATCCGGAGGAAGCGCAGCCGTGCCCTATGGGCACTTTCATGGTGATTCTTGAACGAACCTCGGACCTACAAATCACATCCGATAATACGCATGACTCGGCTCCTTTCCCGGCAAACCTTGGTCGTAGATAACCCAAGTTTACCCGGCCCTGAGGAGCCGATGCCGTTATCTAATCACACCTGTACGCCAAGGTCCACGGCTCCGGACATGGAGAAAGTCCGTGCAGACACAATAGGCACCAGTCGAAAGTCGCCTAGGGCTTATCAAGCAATCGGCACGTCCCACCCGAAGTACCAAACCGACGACGGGGCAGCGAGACGTCCATTTGGCCACAACGCCCTACTCGCGGAAGAGCAACCCGCCCGCGTCGGTCCGCGCACTGCCCCTATAACAGGCGCGGAAATTCGCGAGCCCGCAGAACCGTTTCCTACCGGTAGGAAATGCAAAGGAAAAATTTGACATGATTTTCCTACCGGCAGGAATAACCAAGAAATCGTACTAGGCTATGGTAACCATCATGCAGAGGCTTTGAACGGTGAACTGCGCCCGGGTGGAATTGCGCACCATGGCGCGGCCCAAGCAACCAGAGCTGTGACTGGGGGGCCGGCAAGGTCTGAGCGCGGAAAGGCAAGCAGGATTGCGGCGGAACAGCGGAAATGCCAATTTGTCCATGGAATCCGACGAGGGCGTCCTAACACCGTAAGAGGATAAGTATGAAAACCGTCCCCGATAACCGATTGATAAAAAATGGTCTAAAAGTGCTCCCAATAAGTTGTTGAAAGCAAAGGACGACGAAAAAAAGATGTTAAAAATGAAGGTTGCTCCCAATAGTCCGTTGAAAACAAAGGGGCAAAAAAAGTGCTCCCAATGAGTTTATGAAAACAAACGACTTACCCTGTTTTCCGGATGAGTTATTGAAAGGAAAGAAGTTAGCTCCATTACGTCATTGAAAGAATTGAAGAATAACACCCGTTTTGGGCTTTTTCATCACGTTGTTGAAGAAAGGCATTACTGGGGTTGGGTTTTGGACTTGGTAGAACCGCCGCGATCCGTGGTGGCCTGTTTGGATCTTCACAAGGCGCAACCGGTGGCACTGCTTCCGAAAACCGCGCCGCCCGGAAACGGAAACTTGACAGGTTTTGGCGCACGACATAGATTTCAACCCATGACAAATTGGATCCAATCCGAAGCACAACTTGAAGAACGGCTCTCTTCCCCCAGCGCGGAGGACGTTGCATTCTTTCGCGAGCTGGAAGGCGACTTAATCATTATCGGCGTGGCGGGCAAGATGGGTCCAAGTTTGGCGCGGCTGGCAACCCGTGCTGCCCAGGCTTCCGGCGTTCCGCGGCGAATCATCGGCGTTTCCCGATTCTCGACGCCCTCATCAGAACAACTTCTCCAACAGGCCGGAGTCGAAACCGTTCGCACCGACCTGCTGGATGCGGGAGCAGTCGCTGCCCTGCCCGATGCCCGTAATGTGATCTTCATGGCGGGGCGCAAATTCGGGTCGACGGGCGCGGAAAGTCTGACGTGGGCGATGAACGCGTACCTGCCGGCGCTGATTGCCGAGCGATATCGCCACTCCCGCATCGTCTCTTTTTCCAGCGGCAATGTTTATCCGCTGGTGCCGGTGGATTCCGGCGGCGCCACGGAGGAGACCGCTCCCGCGCCCACGGGCGAGTACGCGCAATCGGTTCTGGCGCGCGAACGTATCTTCGAGCACTTTTCCCGGCGGCTTGAGATTCCCGTCACTTTGCTACGCCTGAATTATGCCATTGACCTTCGCTACGGCGTCCTGCTGGATATCGGCAGCAAGGTCTTCGCGGGCCAACCCGTGGACGTCACCATGGGCGCGGTGAACGTAATCTGGCAGGGTGATGCCAATTCCGTGGCGCTGCGCAGCCTGGCGCACTGCCAATCGCCCCCCTTCATTCTGAATTTGACCGGACTCGAGACCCTCTCGGTTCGAACATTAGCCCATCGATTTGGCGAAATATTTGGCAAAGCGCCTCGCATCGAAGGCAAGGAAGCCGCGACAGGACTGCTTAACAATGCAAGCCTTTGCCACCGCTTGTTTGGCGGTCCCTCCGTGACGGTTGAACAGATGATCGATTGGACAGCCCACTGGATCACGTCCGAGGGTGCCACTCTGAACAAGCCCACGCATTTTGAAAGCCGGGACGGTAAATTCTAGTGAAACCCGATCAACAACTTTCCGTAGGAGTTCTTGGCCTGAGCCATCTGCATCCGCGCAGCTATATGCCGTTGTTCCAGGCGGTTCCCGGCGTCACCGTGGTCGCCGCTGCTGACCCCAATCCAATCGTGCTCGAAGGTTTTACCAAGGACTTCCCTGTTCGCGGATACGCGGATTGGCGCGATTTGCTGGAGCGCGAACAATTGAACCTGGCAGTGATCTTTCTTCCCCACGCTGATTGTCCCGATGCTGCTGTAGCCTGTGCCCAGCGCGGTGTGCACGTGGTGGTGGAAAAGCCCATGGCGGCAAGCGCCGAGGGGGCGCGCCGAATGATCGCGGCAGCCGAGCGTGCCGGCGTAATGCTCTCGACTCCGTACGTGTGGCGCTACCATCCGGTGGCCCTGCGGATGAAGGAACTGCTTGCGGAAGGCGTAACGGGGCGCATTGTTGGTTGCGAAGGGCGATGCGCCGCCGGCCGCCTCTCACGTTATACCGAGGCCCATGCGGGATGGATGCTGGAGAGGGCGCGCAGTGGCGGCGGCCCCATGTTCAATCTCGGGGTTCACTGGATTGACCTCTACCGGTGGCTGCTGGCTGACGAGGTGGTTGAAGTCATGGGGAAGAACGTCCACGTCAACCAGCAATACGACATTGAGGATAACTCTTTCGCCCTCCTGACCTTTTCGCGAGGCACGGTTCTGGCGCTCGACATCAGCTACACTGTGCCGGAATCGTATCCCTTTGGACGCGACCTCTACCTTGCGCTGCGAGGCGTCACGGGCGTGCTTTCCTGGAGCCCGTCCTTCGAGGGCGTCAAGGAACGGATGTTTGTGTGCAGTGACAGCGGCGAGTACTCCCAGGCATCTCACCAGCACCTTGATTTCGACCTTCCCCAGCAGCCTGGCTACGCGGGCACGATGGGTCACCATTACATCACCGGCCTCGTGGAGTCAATTCGCTGCGGCAACCCACCCGCCATTACCGGGCAGGATGGCCTGAAAGCGCTTGAAGTGGTCGAAGCCATCTATCAATCTGCCGAAAGCGGGCGGAGCGTAAGGCTGTAAGCAATGACCATGGCACGGGGAGTATAGATAAATTCAAGTTTTGCATCGGACTTTGAAATGGCTTCCAGGCTTTTGACTCGCAGGGAATCACTGATCCAGTTGGGGGCAGCGTCCTTGCTTGCCCTGAATGCGTATTCGCAAACCCAGCTTTCGACGCAGGGAGATTTTCTCAATTGGTCGAATGAGGAGGAGCGCTACTGGTTCTTCAGCCCTCTGGATGGTCTGGAACGTTTCCGCCGCCTCGCGTCCGCGCATCATGACGCCTGTGAAATGCAGGAGATCGCGCGTTCAGCCAAAGACCTTCCCGTCTACGCCCTGCGTGTTGGCAATGGCAAGCAGCAGGTCGTGATACTTTCCGGCATGCACGGCTGCGAGCCAAGCGGACCGCGCGGGTTACTCGCCTACCTCGACGCCTTGCTGAATGGCTCTACTCCCTTCGGCGTATCGGTAAACAGGGAAAGAATACTGAAGGCCATTACCCTGCACGTAATTCCCCTTCTCAATCCCGGCGGCACCCTGCGCTTTTCTCAACACTTCCCCGACTCCTGGCATGGCACCTGGATCCCTGAATGGACGGAACCCAACAAGACGAGGTTTTTCGCCGAAGGCAACGAACCCATGCACTTCTTTTACGGCACCTACGTAAAGAAGGCTCCAATGCGCTTTACGCCGGAACAGATTGCTCAATGGGAAGCCACGGGACGGACGCTCGGTTCAAGCCTCACGGACCAGGGACTCGACATGTGGTTCGACTGGGACGATACGCGTGGAGCCGAAACCCGTGCCACCAAGAATCTCCTCGAATCAGTACGACCTTGTTGCGTTGTCGACTTTCATAATTTCATGTACCCAACGGAAGTCTTTGCGCCGACGGTCTATTCCCACGGAGACTGTGCAGAGGAGGAGCGGGCGCTAGCCCTGGACTTACAGGAAGCCTGGCGAGCGCGTAAACTGCTCTTTCATGATCGTGCGCCCCGCCCTTATGCAAAGCCGGCGGAAAAGTACTATGAGGATTATTGGCTGCATCAGCAGGGAGCGCGAACGCTGATTGTGGAGGTTAATGGAGGAATGCTGGCAACCGAGGGGGCGGAATACGAGCCCATGCCCGGAGCCCGGGCGCTGACCCGGCGCGAGTCGCTGGAGACTGTGGTGGCAGCAGTTGATGCGCTGGCAAAGGAGATTGCTTCAAAAGACGGTAGCTAAACGGAACCGAAAGGACCGGCGGAAAGGCAGGGATTCGAACCCTGGGTATAGCTTTTGACCGTACAACGGTTTAGCAATTCCGCCGTCTAGGTCATTGATTTGAAATTCCGGCAAGAACCCCTGCCCTTGAGTTGGTATTGTGCAGTCGTGTCCTTTTGGGCACAGCCATGGAGGCGAAGCAAGTCAATTCAGAGTGGAAACTTCGCCTCCAGCTATAATCTGGGCTCCCGTGATGATTCGAGCTGAGTGCATCGCCCGACGGCGAATCTATTGTGCAACTCCCAACCTTAGAGCTGTGCCTCGGTCGGGGAGTTTGATCCACACCACGCGCGCGTCCCCATCGTAAACCCATCCCGCGGGGGCACCGGATAAGATTTGCACCGATTTTTGTTCGCCGAGTTCCTCCGCCCCGGCCGTAACTCGTCCTGGTTTCGCTTGCTGGCCGTGGATCTTGACAACCAGCGATCGTCCGGGCGGCGTAAAGGCGCCTTCCCGCGCGGAAATCTCCATGTAAACACCTTGAGCTTTTTGGACCACGGTTAAACGTTGAAGCAGAGAGATTCCATGCTGGTAGTCGAAGCTGATTCCGTCATCCTCGTAGTATTGGCGAGACGAAGTTCCATCGGGGTAGACATCAAACGTTAATGGATCAATGGGAGATTGATCCGTGAACTGCACATCCTGCTGACTCGGAACGATGGCGCCGCCGCGAACAAAGAGGGGAATGCGTTCCATCGGAGCGGCCGCTTCGATCCGTGTGGGACCTGTATAGCGGCGGTCTGTCCAGAAATCATACCAAACACCGCGCGGCAAGTAGACCGATCGTGTCGTATCGTCGTCCTTGGTGACCGGAGCCACCAACAGGTCATCTCCGAAGAAATACTCATCGTTCTGATCGACGGCCGACGCATCGTCGGGATACTCAAGCATGAGCGGCCGCATGATCGGGAGCCCCGTCGTCGCGGCCTCCCAAAAAGCGGTGTAGATATAGGGGAGAAGGTGGTAGCGCAGCTTGATGGAACTCCGGTTGATCTCTTCCAGGCGGTTTCCAAATGCCCAAGGTTCGAGATTGCCGGGGCCGGCGGAATGCGTCCAGCAGAACGGTGTCAGGGCTCCGGACTGCAACCAGCGGGCGTAAAGCTCGGGGCTGGGGATGGGAAAGATGCCGCCGATATCGGCTCCGGAAAACTGAAAGCCGGAAAGTCCCATGTTGTTGAGCATCGGCATGCTGAGACGCAGATGGTCCCAAGTGCCCCAGTTATCACCGCTCCACTCTGCGGCGTAGCGTTGGCCTCCCGCATAGGTAGCGCGCGTGATGATCAATGGCCTCTCATGGGGATGCACGCGCAGCATGCCGTCACGGGTGGCCAAGGTCTCGAGCATTCCGTACACGTTGTGGATCTCGGCGTGGGGCCGGGGCCCATGATCAGTTGCATGTATGAGGTCAAGGTCAAGGGTTCGGGGCAGCCCTTGATCATTAAGAATGGTGGGCTCATTCATATCGGTCAGGAACCCGGAAATCCCCTGCTGCATCTGTTCCTCGAAAAGCGAACCCCACCACTCGCGCACCTTGGGCGAGGCGTAGTCAGGAAAAGCGCTGGCGCCTGGCCAGCCTCGGCCGGTGAAGATCGTCCCGTCAGGCTTCTTCAAGAAATAACCCCTCTCGGCTCCCTGCTGGTACACCGGGAAATTGGGATCAACCTTTACGTAGGGATCAACGATCGCGATGAAATGGAACCCCTGCCGGCGTAGATCCGTCATCATGGTTTTGGGGTCGGGGAAACGGGACTTGTCCCAGGTAAAAATCCGGAACCCATCCATGTAATCGATATCCAGAAAGATGGCGTCGCAGGGGATCCCGCGATGGCGGAAGTTCTGCGCGATGAAGCGCACCGTGCTCTCCGGAATGTAGCTGTAGCGGCTCTGGATATACCCGATAGACCAGCGGGGCGGCAGAGGAGAACGGCCCACCAACTCCGTAAAGCGGGCAACGACTGCCTTGGGAGTGGGGCCGGCAAAGAAGTAATAGTTCAGCTCTCCTCCCTCGGCGCCAAAGGAGTAGAGGTCACGGTCCTGTGCGCCCATGTCGAAAGACGAACGATAGGTGTTATCGAAGAAGAGGCCGTAGGCGCGCCCTTGCCGCAATCCAATGAAAAAGGGGACCGACTGGTAAAGAGGATCCGAGGAGGCATCAAAACCGGCAGGGTCCTGGTTCCACATCACATAGGAGCGGCCGCGCTTGTCGAGGGGGGTACTCTTCTCCCCCAGGCCATAGTAATGTTCGTCCTCCGGCATCCATTTCCAGCAACGGACATGCGGGCCTTCCCAACTCATTCCCCGGCTGTCCGCATCTTTGGAGATTAGATTCCCCTTCCGGTCGTAGAAAGCCAGGCGGAAAGGTGAAAGGTGAGCGCGCACCTCCAGTTCAGGCGTCCGGATGATGCGCGTTTCCCGGTCACCAGTGAATTCGATCGGGACGCTGGGCCAATCCGTTTTGACCACAGCATAGGAGTCGTCACTCGGCGGCTTGGTTCCAGGAAACATCCGCACGCGGACCAGATCGGGAGCCAGAACCGTTACGATCACCGTGGACTGGTGGTTGCTGAAGATCACCTGGTTAGCCTTGGGCTCCGAACTTGTCATGTTGCCCACGCTCTGCCAATCCGCGAAACTTACCAGTGCAAAGAGAAGTATTAGTAGCGACGATTGAAATGCGCGCAACAGAATCCTCATGAAATCCGTCCTCCAGTGCTCAAGATTGCTGCAGGTGGTTCTGCCCCGACAAATCGATCATTTGCTGGGCAAGGTTTGCGTGACCACGACAGGGTGGTAGAGATTCATGTTGTTGGTGACATCGCTTTCCTGAAGGGAGTTGCACGCGTACGTAAAGAAGATCTGACCAACAGTCTCCAATTCAGTGTGTTCCTTCGCGGCGTAACAGAAGACATTGGGGGTGTAATTCGCATTTGATGACTGCATCTCGGGGTAGGAGTAGAGGTTCTCCGATTGCCCCCAGGGGCCGGTCATCGAGGCCGCGAGGCTGTAATAAGCCGAGTTGCTCAATCCGACCGGATAAACGGCGATCCACTGATTCGTCGAAGGGTGGTAGCGAACCGTCATCTCCGTGGCCCCTGGGCTGATGACTGCTGCAAGGTCAGTAGGCAGGGAAGTTTGGGCGCCTGGCCAGTTTCCCCACGTTGAGTCTGACTTAAGGTACTCCCAGTTGCTATTGCCAGGCCGGGCAGAGCTATTAAGCTGGCTGAGCGGTAGCCGAAGCAGTGCCATGTACTCCGTGGCCGGGGTACTTGATCCAATCAGTGTGAAGAAGTAGGCGTAGGTGGCGCCCAAGGGATTGGATGGATCCGGGTTTGCGTTGGGTCCTTCGGCGACCACTGTCGATACTCCCGGGACCGCTGCTGCACCTGTATTGAGGACCTGGTACGTTATCGACCACTGGTTGGGTGGCGAGGTGTAATTGTTAATCGACGCCAGTTGAACGCCGCTATACGCGAATCCGAAAGCTCCCCCGGTTCCGGTGGCATGCATTTGCATAAGGGCCAGAAATAGCGTTCCGTTATAAACAAAGCCATCCATCGGCCAGTACCAGTCACTCGTTCCCGTGGAAAAGACAGGTCCGGCGGACGCCGTGTCCATGCCACTCCAGTAGTACTGCCACGCGCAGCTCTGCTGGGAGCAAGTAGAAATAGCGATGGAGTTGTGCAGGGAGCCCGTCGATTGTGTGCGCGATGTGGCGGTGGCGGCGCCGATAAAAGTGTCGCCAAAGATCCACAGACTCTGAGTTGCTCCGAGGGGAACCGAATAAGCGCCATCGGCGCCCAGCCATCCTTGTTGGTAAGGGAAGTACGTGATTCCCTGAGCAGGCGTTGGCGAACTCGGAGCTTGAGATCCCCCGCCGCAGGAAACGAGCGTCGAAAGCATCAGCAGGCAAACTGCTGCCAACACTGTGTATGCGGGTAATCCCCCTTTGCCAACCGCCGTCTCCACCCCGAACGATGCGTGGCGCAAGGATCTGCTGGTTCTCCGGGCTGTAAGCACGGTTTGAGCCTGTCCCTTGCCATGATTACGCCGCTGAGCACAACGGTTATGCGGAAGACCAGGAGTTCCCGTCATCCTTACCTCTCATCATTGCCTTAACGTGCTCATGCGAGTATCTTTTGTCAAGCGATAATTGCAATCGGCACTTGGAGGGGCACATCAACTTTGCGAATCGCACCCCGGCCTGGCTAACTTAGCAAAGCACCAGCGGGTAATCGCACCCGGATTCGAAAACAGAAGGAGAGGTCAATGAAAAGATTGGTATTGGTCATCTGGATGAGCGTTCTAGGCATCTCGGCGCAGGCGCAGCAGCTCTCACCTGAGGTCAGGTGGGGGGTTGAAACCGCCTCCAATTACAGCATCCGCCCCGATATCGTTTACAAAAGAGCGAACCAGTACGAGTGCAAGCTTGACGTCATCTCAGCGAACGACAAATCTCACCCCCGTCCCACCCTGATCTACATTCATGGCGGAGGCTGGGTTTTCGGCATGAAGGAGGGTGCGGACCTTTGGCTGCTTCCTTACCTTGCCCAGGGGATGAATGTAGTCAACG
>Ga0181517_10005194_pt1 | contig 11585 bp, 8 predicted proteins | sample PEATcosm2014_Bin_31_FD_119748 | JGI IMG/M metagenome (GOLD analysis project Ga0181517, IMG submission 119748) | Peatland microbial communities from MTU Mesocosm Facility, Houghton, MI, USA - PEATcosm2014_Bin01_30_metaG | ecosystem: Environmental > Terrestrial > Soil > Wetlands > Peat | place... | reverse complement strand
GTCTTCTGCTGGTCGATCCGGCTTCCAGAACCGTCCTGCGCCGCTACGATACGCACGGGCAGGCTCCGCATATCGTATTGCTGGGCCCCGGCGCCAAGACCGGCTACGTCAGCAACGACCGTACGGGCGACGTGGCCGTGATCGACATGAAAAGCGGATCGGTCGTGACGATTCCACTGGGCGCGCGGCCCCAGGGCGAGGCGTTTTCGAGAGACGGGAAGAGTCTCTACGTCACCTTGATGGGTGCCGCCGCGATCGCAGTGATCGATTTGAGCAGCAACCGGCGAACCGGCACCATTCAGACCGGTGAAGGACCGTGCCGCATCGCGGTCAGCCCCGATGGAAAGACCCTCGTTTACGCCCTCCAGGCGGGCCACGCGGTTGGCTTTGCGGACGTGGCGACGTTGAATGAAACCAAGCGGTTGCCGTTAAGCGGGCCGCCCGTCTCGCTCACGCTTTCCGCTGATCGCACCATGGCGTACTCCTCGGTGCAGGAGCAGGATAAGGTCTACGTGGTTTCTTTAGCCCGGCAGGAAATCGTCAAGGTTCTCGAGTTTCCCAAAGGCGCAGGCTCCGATCCGGTTTTGCCTCTGCCTTGACGGGGCCGCACGCGGCCGGATTCGCGCCTGGTCCGGCGCGTTCAGAAGCGCGTCGCTTCCGTGAAGTTGAAATCGCGCACCTTCATGGCGGGCACCACCATGTCACCGGCCTCCTCGCCCGAGGCGCGCACCGCCGGCGAGAGCGCCTCTACCTTGGAGAGCATCTCGAGCAGGCTCTCGTTGAAGCGGAAATTCCGCACTCCCGCCGTCACGCGGCCGCCTTCCACCAGGAAGGTGCCGTCACGCGTCATGCCGGTGAAAATCTTCTCGTAAGGGTCCACCTCGCGGATATACCAGAACCGCGTCACCAGGATGCCGCGTTCGGTGGAAGCCACCATCTTCTCCACCCCGCTGTCACCGCCTTCGATAGCGATGTTCCCGGGGGCTTCGCCGAGCTCATTGGGCAGCGGGAAGCCGTGGCCGGTCGGCGCCACCCCGCTCACGGCCGCGGCCTGCCGGCTATAGGCGATCTCGCGCACCACGCCGCGCTCCACCAGCATGAGCGGCCGCCGCGGCACGCCCTCGCCATCGAACGGCGGGCCCGATTGCAACGGGTGAGATGCATCGTCGCGGATCGTAACGTTGTCGCCGAAGATCTTTTTTCCGATGCGGTCGTTCAGAAAACTACGGCCGTCACGGATCGCCGTGGCACTGAAGTCCCCGAACATCTGGCCCACCAGGTCGAGTACCGCGGCAGGCTCCAGGATCACGGTGTAACGGCCCGGCGCCAGCTCGCGCGGCGCCTGGGATTCGGTGGCCTTCGCCGCCGCCCGCCGCGCCAGCGCCACCGGGTCCAGATCGGCGTGATGGCAGGCGCTGGCCTTGGCCCAGCCGGAGCTGTCCACGCTCATGGCGGTGATGGAGAAGCGCGCCATGGTCTCGCGGTGAGTCGCCGTAAGCCCGCGCGAATTCATCAGGGTCAGGGTCGATTCTCCGGTAGAGTAGATTCCCGCGGCGGTCTGGCCGGCGGCCTCCACCACGCGAATGGCTTCCGCCACCGCCAGGGCGCGCTCGCGCGGTGTGGCGTGCGCGGTAGTCCCGAAGAAACGATCCACGCGCGGGATGAAAGCGGAGTCCGCCAGCGGCAGCAGCTCCGGATCGGCCTCGTTCAGGCGCGTGATGGCGATGGCCTGCTCCACCACCGCGCGGATGCCCTCGCGGCTCAGCCGGTTGGTCCCGGCCCGCGCTGTACGCCCATCCACCACCGGGCGCACCGAAAGATGCCGGTCGTGTTCCGCCACGTTCTGATGAATCGCATTATTGGCGAAGCGTGTCAGGGCGTGCGATCCGCCGCCCATCATGGCTTCGATTTCGGTCACGCCCAGCGCGCGCGCCGCATCCACAACCTGCCCGAAGATTTCCGCCGCGTCGAAGCGCTCAGCCGCCATACGCGCTCCCGATGCGGATCTTGCGGAAACGCGCGGGGCTGGCGCCGTGGCCCGTGCCCATCACCTGCTCGGGCTGGCCCTTGCCGCAGTTCGGCACGCCCCACAGCGTCCAGTGCTCCGGCCCGGCAATGGCCGCGCAGGCATTCCAGAACTCCGTCGTGATGCCGCTATAGCTGGGATTCTTGAGCATGCGCACGCGCTTGCCGCCGCGCATCTCCCAGCCGATCTCGCAGCCGAACTGGAAGTTGTAGCGCTTGTCGTCGATCGACCAGCTCCGGTTGGTCTCCATGTAAATGGCGTGGTCCGCGCCGAAGACCTCTTCGAGCGATTGCCGCCCGGGCTTCAGGCTCACGTTGGTCATGCGGATCAGCGGCAGTCGCGCCCAACCATCCGCGCGCATGCACCCGTTCGATCGCGTCTCGCCCACGGCCGCGGCGGTCTCCCGCGAGGTCATGTAGCCCGTGAATCGCCCCTCACGGATAATATCGGTGGCCTGCGCCGGCACGCCTTCGTCGTCGAATGCGAACGTGCCCAGCCCCGGGCCGTGCTCCAGGCGCGCGTCGCAGACCACATTCACCAGCGGCGAGCCGTATTGCAGGCTCCCCAGCTTGTCGAGCGTGAGGAAGCTCATGCCGGCATAGTTGGCCTCGCTGCCCAGCACGCGGTCCAGCTCGATGGGGTGGCCGATGGATTCGTGAATCTGCAAGCCGAGCTGCGAGCTATCCAGAATGAGGTCGAATTCCCCTTCCGGGCACTTGTCGGCCGTATGCAGCGCCACCGCCTCCTCGGCCACCCGCGGCGCGTTTTCGACGAGCCGCAACTCGTCCACCAGTTCGTAGCCCTTCAACTGGTACTGCCCGCCGAACGAGTTCGGATACGAGCGCCTCTGAATGTCGCCGTCCTTGTAGCTCAAGGCCGAAAAGCCCGCGCCGGCGGTGTGGCGCGTCTGATCGATCAGGCTGCCCAGCGTGGAGGCGAACACCTGCCGCCGCCGCTCGAAGTGCATGGAAGCTTCCGCCAGGCTGACCGCCGGATTCCGCCGCAGCTCTTTGTCGACCGCCAGAAGCACCGCCAGGTTGCGGTCCACGGGGATGGCAAACGGATCGATGGCGCAGGGCGAGGCCCAGGTGGCCTCGTACTTTTGCTCCGGAGCCAGGGTGGTTTCGTGTTTCCGCGCGGCTGTTCCGGAGCGCGCGATTTCAAGCGCCAGGGCCGCGGCGCGCGCGATGCCGTCCCGCGTCAGGTCGTCCGTGGCGGCGAATCCCCAGCAACCGGACGCCAGCACGCGGATGCCGATGCCTCGCGATTCGGAACTCGAAACGTGCCCCGCCTTGCCGTTCTTGGTGGTGACGTCGCGGTCGCGGATTTCGAGCGCGCGCACGTCGGCATAGGAAACGCCGCGCCCGGCTACCGCATCGAGCGCTTCGAGAGCCAGGTCTTTCATCGCGGGGTGATCAATCCTCCGAGTTTATCCTGCTCCCCTGAAGCCGTTCGCGGAAAGCGCGTGGCGTACGCTTCCGGATATTTCAGGCCGGAGCCGGTATTGAAGAGCACCATGCGATCGGATGGTTTGAGAAAGCCGCATGCCAGCAGCTTCGCGAGCGCCGCGACGCAGGCCGCGCCCTCGGGAGCCGCGTAGATGCCCTCTTCAGAGGCGAGTTGGATGCCGGCATCCAGCATCTCTTCGTCGCTCACCGCGATGGCCGTGCCGCCGCTCTCGCGCACCGCCCGCAGGATCAGGAAATCGCCCAGGGGCTTGGGCACCCTCAGGCCGGCCGCCAGCGTGCGGGCGTCCTCGAAGAAGCGGCTGCGGGCTTCGTGCTCCTCGAAGGCGCGCACCACCGGCTGGCAACCCTCGGCCTGCACGACGATCATTTTCGGGCGCCGCGAGCCGATCCAGCCCAGCCGCTCCATTTCGTCGAAGGCCTTCCACATGCCGATGAGTCCCACGCCCCCGCCGGTGGGATAGAAGATGGCGTCGGGCAGTTCCCACCCCAGTTGCTCGGCCACCTCGTAGCCCATGGTCTTCTTGCCTTCGATGCGGTACGGCTCCTTGAGCGTGCTGAGATTGAACCAGCCCTCGGCCGGAGCGCGCTCCTCGATGACTCGCGCGCAATCGCTGATCAGGCCGTCCACCAGCGTCACGTGGGCGCCGTAGGCCTTGCATTCCAGATAATTGGCCTGGGGAACGTCGCGCGGCATGAAGATGTGGGCTTCCATGCCCGCCGCCGCCGCGTAAGCCGCCAGGGCACTGGCCGCGTTTCCGGCTGAAGGGATGGCCGCCTTGCGTATGCCTAGCTCGACGCACATCGAGACCGCGCAGGAAAGGCCGCGCGCCTTGAAAGAACCCGTGGGGTTGAGGCCCTCGTCCTTGATCCAGACCGCTTCGGCTCCCAGGCGCGGCCCCAGGCGCCGGCTGCGGAGGAGGGGCGTCCAGCCTTCTCCCAGGGAAACGACGGCGTCATCCGCCGGCGGCAGAACCGGGGCGTAGCGCCACATGGAGGCAGGGCCGCTGGCGACGTCCCGCCTTCGCCAGCGCTGCCGTATGCGATCCAGGTCGTAGTGTGCCACGAGCGGGCCCCCGCACTCGCAAAGGTTGGCGGGTATTCCCGCCTCGACCCTCTTATTGCACAGACTGCATTGCAGATGCGTGGCTTTGGGCATCAGTACTAAAGTCTAGCATCGGGACGCGGAAGCGAACGCGCGGCGAAACGATTGGGACCGCTCCGCCGCTCGCTTCGTTGCGCGCCGCGCGGAATTCTCAAAAGAGTTCTGTGAAACCGGCAAATCCGGTACCATTACCCGGCCCGTACGGGCAGGTCTTACGCCCGTACTTTCGCGGTGCTTAGATTGAGACATGCACGCAGCCGAAGGATTACTCCTCATCCTGGTCGCCCTCGGGGACCTCACGGCACTGGTTTGGATCCGGCAGCGACACCGCCGCCAGAGAATGGCGAAACGCATGATCGCCTGTCTGAGCGGCGCGATTCACCGGGAAATGGCTTCCGGCGGCAGGACCGGCCGGCCCGTCTTGCGGCACGCTAACTGATCTGTTCGAGCTCGGTTTCGAGCAGGGCCACGTGTTCTTCTTCTTCCGCTGCCAGCTCCAGGCAGAGGTCTTTTTCCAGCCCTGCCGGAAGATCGTTGGCCAGTTTCCGGAAATGGTCGCGCGTGCGGCGTTCCATTTCAAGGGCCACCTGGTACATATCCTGCACGGCCGATTCCTCGCTCAATCGAATCCCCCGGAAGAGCCAGTTGGATAGCAGTTTCTGCTCGTCGAGCGAGAGTTCCACTACCTCGCGATCCAGATGGGCGTGGTACTTCTCCTCGAGCTCGTGCAGGTGGTCGAGTTCCGCTTCGTAGAGCCGCTCGAGCACCGCGCGCTGCTCCGGCGTGGTGGCCCGTTTGCGCGCCAGCTTATAGAAATGGTACGAATCCAGCTCGAACTGGACGGCGTCCCGGATGGCCTGGAAGCGCATCGAATCGCCCAGGTCGCGTCCCGGAATCACTTCCAGCTCGCCGCCGCAAAGGAAACATTTTCCGTAGGGAATGGCAAAACCGCTGGTCAGCTTGAAGCAGCTCTTGCAGCGCCAGCTATAGCGCACCTGGGCGCAGCAGATTTCGTCTTCTTCCACAACCCTGCGGCATTTCGGACAAGATGATGGCATGATTAAACGCTCTCCGCCTTGGCATTTTCGCGCGGGCGATCCTGCGTGCTACCCGGCCGCACCAGGCCCATATACTCCAGCATGCCCTGGGCGGCGCGCCGTCCCGCTCCCATGGCCAGGATCACGGTGGCCGCTCCGGTAACGATGTCCCCGCCCGCGAACACTCCGGGGTAGGAGGTCATGCCGGTGCCCTCGCTCACGTCGATATAGCCCCATTTATTGATCTTCAGCCCCGGCGTGGTCTGGGCGATGATCGGGTTGGCCGTGGTGCCCAGCGCGTAAATCACGGTATCCACGTCCACCAGGAACTCGGAGCCGGCTACCGCCACGGGCCGCCGGCGACCGGAGGCATCCGGTTCGCCCAGTTCCATCTTCTGGCAGCGCATACCGGTCACCCATCCCGAGGAATCGCCTACGATCTCCACCGGCGCCGTGAGCCACATAAACTGGACGCCCTCTTCGATGGCGTGCTCCAACTCCTCGGCGCGCGCCGGCGATTCGCGCCGCGAGCGCCGGTACACGCAGGTCACCGCTTCGGCGCCCATGCGCAGCGAAACGCGGCAGGCGTCCATGGCCGTGTTGCCGGCTCCCACCACCGCCACGCGCTTGCCCATGCCCACGGGCGTATCGTAGAGCGGCTGCCGGTAACCGCGCATCAGGTTGACGCGCGTCAGAAACTCGTTGGCCGAGAAGACTCCGTTGAACGCTTCGCCGGGGATGCCCGCGAATTTGGGAGATCCCGCGCCGGTTCCCACGAAGGCGGCGTCGTAGCCCATATCCGAGAGCAACTGGGGGATGGTGAACAGCTTGCCGACGATCGTATCGAGCCGGATCTCGACCCCCATCTTCTTGAGGTTGTCGATTTCGGCGTCGATGATGATGTCCGGTAAACGGAATTCCGGGATGCCGTACTTCAGCACCCCGCCGGCCACGTGCAGCGCCTCGAAAATCGTCACCTGGACGCCGTTGCGCGCCAGTTCGCCCGCGCAGGCCAGGCCGGCCGGTCCCGAGCCGACGATGGCGGCCTTCTTGGGCACCGTCGAGGCCGCGGGCGGCTCATCCCAGCCCCGCCCCATTCCGCAATCGGCCACGAACCGCTCCAGGCGTCCGATGGCCACGGGTTTCAGCTTGGCGCCCACCACGCAGGTGGCTTCGCATTGCGATTCCTGCGGGCAAACGCGCCCGCACACCGCGGGCAGGGCGTTGGTGCTCTTGAGAATCTGGTAGGCGCGGCGTATGTCCTTATGGGCCAGCGCGGCGATGAAGCCGGGGATATCGATGCCCACCGGGCAGCCCGGCACGCAGCGCGGCTTCTTGCAGCGGATGCAGCGTTCGGCCTCGTGCAGCGCGGCTTCCAGATCCAGGCCAAGCGCCACTTCCTTGAAATTGTGGACGCGCTCCGCCGGCGGCTGGTGCGGCATGGGCGACCGCTCCTGCGGGATGTTCTTCAGGTTTTTGGGCACCAGGGGCCCGGCGGCCGGGGTCACGGGCTCCGGCAGCACGCAGGTGGAGACCGGCTGCCCGTCGGTTTCGCCGGCCGGCTTATATCCCGCCAGGCGCGCCGATTCGTTGCGGAAGCGCTCGAGCGCGGCCTTCTCTTCGCGCACAAAGCGCTTCTGGCGCAGCGCCAACTCGTCGAAATTCACCAGGTGGCCGTCGAAATCCGCGCCGTCCACGCAAGCGAATTTCATGTCGCCGCCCACCGTCACGCGGCACGATCCGCACATCCCCGTGCCATCCACCATGATCGAGTTCAGGCTCACCACGGTGGGGATGCCGAACGGCCGGGTGGTCTCCGAGCAGGCCTTCATCATGGGGATGGGCCCTATGGCCACCACTTCGCGGATATTCTTCTCGTTCTCCAGCACCTCGGCCAGGGCGTGCGTCACGAAGCCCTTGCGGCCGTAGCTGCCATCGTCCGTGGTGACGATCATCTCGTCCGAGAACTCGCGGAAGAGATCTTCCCAGAAGACCAGGTCGCGGTTGCGGAAGCCCACGATGGAAAGCGTGCGATTGCCCATCGCTTTATATGCGCGCAACTGTGGGTAGATCGGCGCCACGCCCAGGCCGCCGCCCACCAGCACCACGGTGCCATCCAGCTTGCGTATGTGGCTGGGCAGTCCGAGGGGCCCGATGAAGTCCAGCAGCATGTCGCCTTCGGCCAGCGACATCATTTCGAAAGTGGTCTTGCCAACGGCCTGGATGACCACCGTAACGGTTCCCTGGCGGGCGTTGAAGTCGGCGACGGTCAAGGGGATGCGCTCCCCATGCTCGTCGATGCGAGCCATGACAAAATGCCCTGGCCGCGCCGCTCGCGCCACGTCCGGCGCTTTCACGTCCCAGAGGAAAGTTGTAGGTCCGAATTGCTTCCTGCGAGTGATGAGAAACACTACGCCCCCGATGGAAAAATCCATGGTATCAGATTGCCAGAACCGCTTATCCGATCGGGCGAATGGGATGGTCTTCAGGCCGAGACCCTAAACTAACCCTCGGCTGGGCAAGCTAAAAGATGACTTTACAGCAGATCCAGGCATGACCATCGACTGGCCGAGTTACTCAAGAATCGGCAGCAACTTCGCCAGTACTTCGTCGATGATTGCGTCAGGCACGCTTTCCAGCTTCTTGCCACCGCGCGCGCTAAGATCGAGAGCGCGGGGTTGGTCGCACCGAACAACACCCGTCGTTGTAGTTCCTGCGCCGTTCAGCGGCACGGCAAAACCGGCCGTGCGCGCGAAACTCCCGCCGCTAGTGATCGGGACAACCACAGGCACTTTCGTTATGCGGTTGAAGGCCTCCGGCGAAACGATCAGCACCGGGCGCCGGCCTTTTTGCTCATGGCCCTGTGTGGGGTCGAGACCTACCAGCCAGATTTCGCCGCGCTTCATCAGATCAACTCGTCGCCGACGGGCTCGGCGTCAAGCCATTCGCGATCTTTCCTGCCCCGCCGAGCTTTGGGATTACATTGCGCCAGCAATTCATCGAGCGTATATCGCGACAGTTGCTGAGGCTCGAGGACCAAGCGACCATTCTCGACGGCTAGGCCGACCTGCGCTCCTGCCCGCAGACGCAGAAGGTCGAGCAGCGCAGGCGGTACGGCCAACATGATCGAGCCCCCCACTTTTCGGAGATTAGTGATGTGCATGGCACCCTCCATGGTTATATTTTAGTATAACACCCTGGTTTACAAAAGATCGCTCTGTCGTCGTGACGCCCGCGGATCTCGATGGCGCCTGCCGCACGCGATAAACAAACGGAGTTGCGCGTTCTCCCCTGCGATGCGGTCAGCTTCCCGGGCCATTCGTCACCGGATGCAGACGACAAAGCCGCCCCGATCGCATGCCCCACCTGGCTACTCGATGGTCGTCGTGAGGTACAGCAGGCGGCCCTCGCGCTCCACCTGCAAGACCAGCGGATCGGTGTCTTTGAGCCTGTCGATCGCCGAGCGCAGTGCCTCGACGCTGGTGACGGTTTCGCCGTTGACCGAATAAATCACATCCCCGAGTTCCAGGCTGTCGCCCGAATAAGGCGAATCGCCGCCGCGCGCTGCTACCACCACGCCGTACGAATTCCGAAGGTCCGGGAGCATTTCAGCGACCTTCCGGTCGATCGAGATGCCTAGAATGCCCAGCTTCGGAACCAGGTTCTTGGTGGGATCCACCATGTCCGCGAAGCGCTGCGGATCGTCGTCGCGCTCCGCCACCGGCACCGAGTAGCTCAATTTGTCACCTTCCCGCAGGACCTCCAGGGTCACCTTCTGCCCCACCGAGTAGCGGTATAGATTGACTTCGAGCTGGCGCGCATTCAGCATCAACTTGCCGTCGAGGCTGACGACGATATCGCCTACCTTCAGCCCGGCCTTGTCGCCCGGCCCGTCCGGCGTCACGTCCGCGAGCAGCACTCCCCAGTCCTGGGGAAGCTTCAGCCCCGTGGCCAGGGGAGGCGTGATGCTCTGCGCGAAGACCCCGATCTCGCTGCGGTGCACGTGCCCTTCGGCTTTGATCTGCGTATATGCGCTCTTGACGATGTTGCTGGGGATGGCAAATCCCAGCCCTTCGCTGCCGCCGGATTGCGAAAGAATGAACGTGTTGATGCCCATCACGCTGCCATCCGCATCCACCAGCGGCCCGCCGCTGTTGCCGGGGTTGATGGGCGCATCGGTCTGAATATAGATCATGGTGTCGTCCGGCTTGATCTGCCGCCCCACCGAGCTCACCACGCCCATGCTGACCGAGTTTTCCAGGCCCAGCGGATTACCGAACGCCATCACGATCTGGCCCTGGCGCAAGGCGTCGGAATCGCCCAGTTTGAGGTAAGGCAGGCCGGTCTGCTCGATCTTCAACACCGCCAGATCCGTATCGCGGTCCACACCCACCACGCGTGCGTCCAGCATTTTCCCGGACGGCTGCATGGCCTTATGGCCGGGCATCTCCACGGCCAGCCGCACGCGCACGCGGTGCGCATTCGAGACCACATGATTATTGGTCACGATGTAACCATCGGCGCTGAGGATCACTCCCGATCCGGTGGCCCGCTGGCGAGTTACGACCGCCGCGTTGGTTCCCGGCTCTCCCTCGCCTCCCAACACGTAACCGGTCGAGAAAACCTGCACCAGAGACCGGCTCACCTGGTGCGACAGTTCTTCGAGCCGGCCACTCAGCTCATGCAGCGAGTCGGTTTGTTTCGGTTGGGGATTCGCGGATGGCGCGGATTGTTGCGCCACGGCCCAGCAGGAAGCAGCGAAAAGAGCGGCGAGCAGCCTCATAAACCTATGCTAGCGCGGGGGAGCATGCTGAAACGCGCGGTCCCGCACGAACGCGTCTCCAACGGTGCGCGCTCAATAGCCGCGATGAAGGGCGGAATTGAGTTCCGGCAGAAGCTGGGGCGAAACCACGAACAGCCCCTCGGGGAAGCGGCGATTCACCAGAATCTGGTTGTAGATGCTGCCCTCCGCGGAAACGTTCAACGCCATGCCCGCCAGGAATTGCAGGCGCAGGTTGCCGTCGCGGTTGATTTCGGCGCCGGCCAGCCACGGCTGCAAATCGGACGCGCGGTTGGCATAGGTGGATAGCATCGAAATCGCGGAGTAAAATCCTACCTCGCGCATGGAGGCCAGCACCGCGGCGTTATCCGGACGGGTCAGCCGCGCCTGCATCTGGTCCACGTCGATGCGCGCAGGCTCCGCCTGCCCCAGCAGCACGGTGTCGTATCCGCCGCCATCGTTTTCGTTGCCCCAGATGGTCCCGTCCGGAAAGACGCTGAAGAAGGTCGCCAGCTCGCTCTTCACCGTAGCCGCGTCGCTCTCATAGAGCGGCACCCATTGCGTGATCACGCCGCCCGGATTGAGGTGCCGCTTCACCAGCTCGAAATACTCCTTCGAGTAGAGCGTGGCGCTGCCTTTCACCCAGGGATGAATAGGGTCGGAGGTGATGATGTCGAACTTCTCGCGCGTAGTCAGGATGTAATGGCGCGCGTCGTCGTAGACCATCTCGACGCGCTTGTCGTTCAGCACGCCGTGGTTCTCCTTGGCGAAGTAGCGCATGGCCGTGCGCGGGATGAGCGGCTCCATTTCGCAGATCACGATGCGTCGCACTTCGGGGTGCACCACGAAGGTCCCGGCCGTGACGCCCGCGCCGAAGCCCACCACCAGCACCGAGCGCGGCTGCTTGTGAATCAGCGCCGGCAGGTGCCCGAGCATGCGTTGCAGCCGCATGTCGTAGCTCTCGGTGGAGGCCTCCACCTTGCCGCTCACGTGGAACTGCAACGCGCCATCGTCCCAGCGCGAGATGGCGATCGAGGCGTTCATGCCTTCGCCGGCGTAGAGGATCGTCGAGTGGGAGGCGGAGTTGATCATGCGGCGGCCGTAGGCGATCAACATGGAGGGCACGCCCGAAATGTGAGCCGCGAGCCAAGCCGCTATCACCAGAGAGGCG
>Ga0181517_10005188_pt1 | contig 11593 bp, 7 predicted proteins | sample PEATcosm2014_Bin_31_FD_119748 | JGI IMG/M metagenome (GOLD analysis project Ga0181517, IMG submission 119748) | Peatland microbial communities from MTU Mesocosm Facility, Houghton, MI, USA - PEATcosm2014_Bin01_30_metaG | ecosystem: Environmental > Terrestrial > Soil > Wetlands > Peat | place... | reverse complement strand
TGGCCTTATTTCTCGGGGATGATGCCGTGCGCGGAGTGCAGGCGCAAAGCTGACAAGGGCTGATTCCGCCTGAGCGGATCGAGGACGCCGGGACGCGCGGCGGATTGGCGGCGATGCACGGGGTCAAACCGTCAGGATGCGTCGTCGAATTGACCGGCGCGGTATACTTTGCCACAGCGCCGCAGATTTTCGCGTCGGCGTCCTTTGCTTGTCCCGTCGGCTCGTTGTTTTCAAACACATAAAGAACAGCGAGAATGCTTCACCGGCTGCGGCTCATTGAACGGAATGTGCAAACTGCCGTTGGAGGTCGAATTCATGGCTACGAAATCGCCCGTCGCAATTGCCATAAGTCGCCAGATGGGCGCTGGCGGCGCGGCGCTGGGACAGCGTTTGGCCAAGCGGCTTGGGTATGCCTACCTCGACCGGGCCATCCTGCAAATGGTGGCCGACCGCATCGGCATCACGGATGCGGAACTGGTCCGTTGGGATGAGCACGTGTCGCGTTTCTGGGAGCGGTTGGCGGAGACGTTCGCCCGCGGAACCCCCGATACAGGCTATGCAACGCCCCCGATTGGCACGGAAGTCCGCGATCAGAAATTATTCCAGTTGGAGTCCGAAGTCATCCGCGAGGCCGCATCTCATCGCAGCGTGGTTGTCATCGGCCGTGCCGGCTTCTATGTGCTGCGCGACTATCCTCGCCTTGTGAGCGTCCTTCTCCACGCTCCTCTGGCGGCCCGCATCCCCACGATAATGCGGACTCATAACCTCACTGACGAGGCGGAGGCAGCAGAATTGATCGAGCATACGGACGCTGAGCGTGAGCGGTTCCTGCGCCTGACGACGGGCGAAGTCCCTGGCGACGCCCGCTGTTACCACCTGTGCTTCGACACCAGCCGTGTAGGACTGGACCTCGCCGAAGAAGCGGTGGTAAAGCTCGTTGAACGAATATGACGCCTGCGGAAGCCACCCGCCTGGCGTCAGAGTTGCTGTCGATTGTGGGCAGGGAGTTGAGGAAGGGGTGAGTCGAGCGGTTCGCTGGCGGCGAGGAAACAATCGTGCCGGGATAGGGGCTACCCATGGGGGGGTCCGGATTTAAGGAATCCCTTTTTTCTGGCGGGAATCCCTTAGCAGCTTGCGCCACTACGGTTTCTTCGTTCATCGCCTGCTGAAAAGCCACAGCAAAATCACGACCGGGATCGACAGCGGCCCCAGCATGAAGCCGAGCATCAAGCCGAGAACGAGCATCGGGAGGCAGATCGGCAGGCAGGATCGTAGGGAGGGATGGCGGGGTGGCAAACGGCGGGAAGCGGCCGGCAACGCCAATGATCGCGCCGATAGAGAAGCGTGAGTTTCATTCGATTGCCGAACTCGGCAAGACCGCCTTTTGTCTGCGGAACGTGGACATTGCCGCCGTGCCGGCCGGCGTTTTGGCTTCGTCCCAACAACGTTGAGGCACGATTGGGATCGCTGCAACGATGCCCTGAATTGCGGGTCAAGGAGGAACACGGGCGGAATTATTAAACGTTCCTGCCGGTTGCTCAAATTCGCTCCACGGACTGAAAATGGGTGTGAAAGTCCTCAAAAATGGGTGTGAAACTTCGACCCCCCGTCGCCAAAAAACCTCGATAACAGCCCAAAAACGCAGTATTTGCTCGCCAGCGGCGGTTCCCCGAGGCATTTGGCCGTGGTTCGAGTCCTGTCGCTGCTATTGAATTGAAAAGCACTTGCAGCAAGGCCACGAAGTTGCATGACCATTCTTATGCGCAAAAGGGTGTTCTACCGCTCACCTGCTCGATCGCGCCGAGGCCGCGATGCGTAGGGAGGGATTTGAACCCCCATGTATCTCGTAAGAGAGGGCGGGGTTACGGCCCGCTGCATTGCCATTCTGCCACCTACGCGTGCTTTGACAATCAGCGTGGAAGGATTCGAACCTTCGAAGAGCGTGCGCCCGAGGCACGTGCGCTGCCAAACTGCGCTACACGCTGGAAAAAGCTCATGCTCCCGGTGGGAATCGAACCCATCATTCTCTCCCTTGAAGGCCGGGCATCCTGACCATTGGACGACGAGAGCGGGTCAGAGCAGGTGATCGGTGGAGCAGGTGAGCAGGAGATTCCTTCTCGTGTTCTCCGGTTCTACTGATCGGGCTCAGCACCCACGGATGGATTCGAACCACCATAAACGCGATTAACAGTCGCGCGCTCTACCGATTGAGCTACATGGGTAACTCGGCAACTTGAGCCGCGTGGATTCGAACCACGATCTCCGGATTCAAAGACCGGCGGTGCTACCGGTTGACCTACAGCTCAGTTCAGGGAGAAGGATTCGAACCTTCAACCACTCGGTTCAGAGCCGAGCGTTCTACCGGGTTGAACTATCCCTGAGTCCGCCGCGATGGGTGAACGGTTGGATTCGAACCAACAACCTTAGGCTTATGAGGCCTCCGCTCTGCCGTTGAGCTACGCACCCGATGATTTCCTGATCTTTGCATTCATGCTATCCTGCCGCCTGCTCTACTGCTCCCCTGCTCTATGCGACCGACGGTCGCATTGTGGATTCCTGGAGTCGAACCAGGCTGAGAGGATTTTCAGACCTCCGCTCTACCGTCTAAGCTAAATCCACGTCCGGCCACTGAGCCACGCGCCGCCAATGGGAGTTGAACCCATGACCTTTCGGTTGACAGCCGAACGCTCATCCCGCTGAGCCATGGCGACGAAATCGGAAATGAACTTGTCAAAGAGCGTGCAACCGCATTTCACGGCTGCCGTCACAGCGGAGGGTGGAGGATTCGAACCTCCGCGGCACATTGCTGCGCCGTCCGCGTTAGCAACGCGGCGCGATCAACCACTCTGCCAACCCTCCGGGAGCGCCGTTGTCGGCGCTGTCAAGGAGGGTGAGGGATTCGAACCCCCAAGACTCGAAAGTCCGCCCGTTTTCGAGACGGGTGCCTTACCAGTTCAGCCAACCCTCCGTCGTTCGGAGCCATCGCTACTTGATGAACTACTACTCATGATTCACCATCTCCCGCTCGCCTGTTCCCCCGTTCACCTGTTCCATGCGAGCAAGGCTCGCATTGCCGCGGGTGGGATTCGAACCCACACGCAAACGGTTCTTGAGACCGCCGCCTCTGCCGTTGGGCTACCGCGGCCAGAATTCAAGGTGCTCTGAGCAGGATTCGAACCTGCAACAACGTGACCCTCGATCACGCGCCTCTGCCGGATTGGGCTACCAGAGCAACCCGCCCATTGGACGCCGGAGGGATTTGAACCCTCATTTCCAGGTTGCAGGCCAGGAGTCCTGCCATTGGACGACGGGCCCTTCGACTCGCTTTGTTCGCTCAGGGCGGGCCCAAACATTCATGTTGCGGGAAGGGCTCGAACCTTCAGCCTCGGCCTTCGCAGGGCCGCGCTCTGATCCGATTGAGCTACCGCAACCAACTTCATGGTTCAGGCAGGATTCGAACCTGCACTAACCTGATTCTGAGTCAGGCGCCTCTGCCGATTGGGCTACTGAACCGTACGCCGCCTCGCGGCGAGAGAGTGGACAGTAGATAGTAGAAAGTAGAAGGTCGACCGATAGCTCGCCGCCGCCCACGCTTCTACTGTTCTACTGTCTACTGCTCCACTCTCTATGGCGGCCTTGCCGCCATACATGCACCGGGCGGGACTCGAACCCACCCATCCGCCTGAAAGGCGGTGGCTCTCCGAACTCCCGCTGATCGCTCCGGGCGCTGTGCCTCTGAGCTAACAGCGCGCAGAACCCTGTTCAGCCCATCCCACATGGGCCACAAGCGCACTCCCAGCGTCGGCCAAGGTGGAATTCAACCACCGGCCTCGCACTCAAGAGCGAGCCAACTTCTTCCCGGATATAAAGTAAGGATCACTTTCGCCGGGAAGAACTCCCGGCCGAAAGAGGCAGGGAGCTTATATGCGCGTATAATCGCGCATATTAAGTGCGAATCGACCTAGCGCTTGATGGCGCTGAGTCGCTTCGCGACTTGCTGGTTTAGATGAACTCAAAAACTGCCTCATAGAAATCTCCATCGACATAACGTGCCGATCGTTTGAATTATTCCGTTTTGCCGCGAAAAAGCAAGAGAGAAATCTGAACGGCGTTTTATGTCATCGTTCTACGATCGAACCTCGACGCGCCAAACGTCCCGGCTCACTTCCTGCAATGCCGCCTTGATCGCCAGAATCGGCCATCTTCCTCAGCCCGCGGCATCTCTGAAACGCGCCTGTTCGTCCAAACGCACAAGCATCGATCCCGAGGTTTGCCCATTTTTCGCAGAGCAGGACGTTTTCTGCGTTTTCCAATGCGATCCCCCATGATATTATCCGCGACGCTCGATAAGCCTTTTTGACTCAACGGGAGAACGAAATGGAAAAGATTACAACCTGCCTTTGGTTCGACCACAACGCCGAAGAAGCGGCTCGCTTCTACGTCGGACTGATCCCCAATTCGGAGATCACCGACATCGTCCGCTCACCTGGCGACTATCCCAACGGCAAGGCCGGCGATGCGCTGCTGGTGCTCTTCAAGCTCGCCGGCCGCAGCTTTAGCGGTCTCAACGGCGGGCCCCAGTTCCGGTTTAGCGAAGCGATTTCAATGTCGATTGACTGCGCGGATCAGGCGGAAGTGGACCGCTACTGGACGGCGCTGTCGGCGCATCCCGAGAATGAGCAGTGTGGCTGGTTGAAAGACAAGTTCGGCCTGTCCTGGCAAATCGTTCCTCGTGCGCTTCCCCGCCTGATGTCCGATCCCGACCCGGCCAAGCGGAAGCGCGTGTTCGAGGCGATGGTAAAGATGAAGAAGATCGACGTGGCGGCACTGGAACGTGCCGCGGTCCAGGGGTGATCGAACGTGCAGTCGCCTGGGCGAGCCAGAGCCGAAACAACCCTCAAGTCCAAGTGACCCGCTTGGACAGACTCCCATCCCTGGGAGCACAGGCCCCGGTTGCCCGCCGGGGCTTTTTTTGCGGCCTGTAGTCTGATCCGGATCAACATACGCTCTTGCCCACTGCGCGGGCGGCAAACAGTTCGGCAACGGCCGCCCCGGCTCGTCGTTGCACGGACTTTGGCAACGGTCCGCGAGCCGCGATTTTCAACCTGTCTGGCTGGTACATCTTCGGGATTCCGGATAGGTTGAAACGACAAGGCATAAGTAGTCCGCTCACGGCCGTTTCGGGATTCGGGCGGTTGCACATACGGGGTGAGATATGGATCGAATCGTCGAGTTGGGGCCGGGTGAGAATGGCTGGCCGGATGGAATCAATCCCGTCGTGTTGCCGTTGGATCCTGCAACGCTGCGGCGGCATGGGCCGACCGCGCACTACGCCGTGATCCGCGACAATCAACTGGTGGCGCGGTGTTCCATATGGGCCATGGCGACGCCGAGGTATCTGGACCGAGCGGCGGGCGTGCTGGGGCATTACGCGGCGACGGATGCGGCGGCGGGCGGCGCGGTGCTGGATCATGCCTGCCGGCAGTTGGGGCTGCGGGGATTTCGCTGGGTCGTCGGGCCGATGGATGGAAACACGTGGCGGCGTTACCGGCTGGTGACGCAGCGGGGTTCGGAGCCGCCGTTCTTTCTGGAGCCGGACAATCCCGACGACTGGCCGGGGCATTTCCAGGCGGCGGGGTTCGCGCCGATATCGCATTATTTTTCGGCCTTGAACGACGATCTTTCGGCGGTCGATCCGCGCGTGCCGGGGGCGCTGGCGCGGCTGAACGACGCGGGAATCCGCATCCGCCCGATCGATCTTGTCCGCTACGAAGAGGAGTTGTCGGCCGTACACGAATTGTCCATTGCCGCCTTTGCGGACAATTTTCTCTACACTCCCATTGCGCGGGAGGAGTTCCTGGCGATGTACGCGCCGCTGAAGGGTTATATCCGGCGTGAACTGGTGTTGCTGGCGGAGAAGGAGGGACAACTGGTGGGATTCATGTTCGGGCTGCCGGACGTGACGCAGGCCGAGCGGGGCGCGCCGATCGACACGGCGGTCGCCAAGACACTTGCGGTGCGGCCGGGCCGAACAGGCGCGGGGCTGGGCAGCGTTCTGCTGGATCAGTTTCAACAATCCGCGCGGCAGTTGGGATATCGCCGGGTCATTCATGCGCTGATGCATGAGAGCAACCGCTCGATGAAGATATCGGGGCGAACCGGGCATTGCATGCGGCAATATGCGCTGTATGTGAAGGAAATCGTGGCATGAACATCGCCCACCTGCTGATTCGTCAGGCCGGCGAGCGTCCGGGCAGCACCGCCATTATCCAAGGCCGCGGCCGGCGCAGGCGGAGCATTTCGTTTGCGGAGTTGGACGAGCGATCGGCTCGACAGGCGACGTACCTTGAGAACGGCGGCGTCGGGGCCGGCGATCACGTGCTGGTCTTCGTGCCGATGTCGATCGATCTCTACGTGGCGCTGATCGCGATCTTCCGCGTCGGGGCGGTGGCGACATTCCTCGATCCGTCGGCCGGTGCGGAGCATATCAACCGCTGCTGCGAGATGGTCAAGCCGGCCGCGATGATCGCGATCAGCCGGGCGCATCTGCTGCGGCTGAAGTGCGCGGCGCTGCGCCGTGTACGGCGGGCGTTCACGGTGGGCTGGCCGATGCCATGGGCCGCGCGGTGGGAGCGCGGCCGACAACGCCCGGCGCGTGCGGCGATCGTTCCCCGGCAATCCGACGACGCGGCGCTGGTCACATTCACCAGCGGCAGCACCGGCCAGCCCAAGGCGGCCGTCCGATCGCACGGATTTCTTGCGGTGCAGAATGAATCGCTGCGCCGCGCGATTGCGTTGACGGCCGGCGAGATCGATCTGCCGACATTGCCGATTTTCTCGCTGGCCAATCTCGCCAGCGGCGTCAGCAGCGTGATACCCGATGCGGACCTGCGCCGGCCGGGTTCGATCGATCCGGCGCCGGTGCTGCGGCAGATCGTGACCCATCGGGTGACGCGATGCGTGGCCTCGCCGGCATTTTTCGAGCGGTTGCTGGAAGGGCCGGACGCCGCCGGATCGCTGGCCACGCTCACCCGCATTTACACGGGCGGAGCGCCGGTTTTTCCGGGACTTCTGCAGCGCCTGCAACGGACGATGCCCAGGGCACGCGTGGCCGCCGTGTATGGTTCCACCGAGGCCGAGCCGATCGCGGATATCGACTGGAATGACATCTCCACTGATGATCTGCACGAGATGTTTTGCGGCGGCGGGCTCCTGGCGGGACGGCCGGTGCCCGATATCGACCTGCGAATCATCGAGAACCAATGGGGCCGGGCGCTGGCGCCGGTGGCGGCGGCGGATTTCGCCGGCCTGTGCCTGTCGAGCAAGCGGCCCGGCGAGATCATCGTTCATGGCGGCCATGTTCTTGGCGGCTATCTTGGCGGAGTGGGGGATGACCAAACCAAGTGGCGCGTGGGCGACGGGGTGTGGCATCGCACGGGCGACGCGGGATATCTGGACGATCGCGGGCGTCTTTGGCTTCTGGGCCGGGCGGATGCAAAGGTCCAGGACGGCCGCGGAATCCTCTATCCCCTCGCGGTGGAATGCGCCGCCAGCCGCATCGCCGGCGTGCGCCGCTGCGCGCTGATGCCCCGGGAGGGGATGCGCGTGCTCATTGTCGAGCCGGCCGGGGCTGTTCTTGAAGAAACCCTGCATCGCGAATTGGCCTGGGCCGGAATTGACGAGATTCGATTTCTCGACCGCATTCCCGTGGATAAACGGCACAATGCGAAGATTGACTATCCAGCCTTGCGGCGGCTGATGAATGGGCGGGGGTGAAGTGCGATACGGCTTCTGTCATAATGTCGGTCGTTTGACAATCAGGGAGGCCAAGCGTGGCGACGGCTTTTGAACGGGTGACACGGTTCATTCAACGCCTGCGCGACCTGCGCGGCGGAGACGAACCCTGGTTGCCGACTTTCCCGCCGGACGAGGATGTATCACGGCGAGTGGCGGGCGGTTCGCGCATCGATCCGGGCGCGGTTGAACGTCGCTGGGGACTGCTGGGCGCATCGGAGGCGACGCGCGGGCAGGTGCTCGATCCGATGACAGTCGAGCAGATGCCGGCCTACGAGCACAACATCGAGAACTTCGTCGGAGCGGTGCGTGTTCCGGTCGGCATTGCCGGGCCGTTGCGCGTGCGCGGGCTGTTTGCGCGGGGCGACTATTACGTGCCGCTGGCGACGACCGAGGCGGCGATGGTGGCGTCGTACACGCGCGGCGCGCAGGCGCTATCCGATGCCGGCGGTTGTACAAGCGTTGTGGTCAACGAGGGCGTCACGCGATCGCCGGTCTTCGGGTTCAAGGATGTGGTGGAAGCCGGACAATTCGTCACGTGGGTCGCCGGTCAAATGCCGACTCTCCGCGCCGAAGCCGAAGCGACAACGCGGCACGGAAAGCTGAGCGACGTCAGTGTGACCCTGGAAGGCAACCACGTGTATCTGCTTCTGGAGTTCTTCACCGGCGACGCGGCGGGCCAGAACATGGTGACCATCGCCACCGCGGCGGTGTGCCGGCACATCGAGGCCAATTCGCCAATCAAGCCGAAATACTGGTTTGTCGAAGGAAACATGTCGGGGGACAAGAAGGCGTCCAGCCAGTCTTTTCAATCCGTCCGCGGCAAGAAGGTCATCGCCGAGGCATCGCTGCCGGCGGACCTGGTGCAGCGGCGCCTGCGCAGCACGCCAAAGCAGATGGTCGAGTATTACCGCATCTCAGCCACCGGCGGCGTGCTGAGCGGCAACATCGGCATACAGGGCCACTACGCCAATGGCCTGGCGGCCGTGTATATCGCATGCGGCCAGGACGCGGCGTGCGTGGCGGAGTCGGCGGTGGGCATCACGCGATTCCAGGAGAACCCGGACGGATCATTATACGTCGCGGTGACGCTGCCGAATCTTATTGTCGGAACGGTTGGCGGCGGAACCGGCCTGCCCAGCCAGCGGGCGTGTCTGGATATTCTGCACATGGCCGGCGCCGGCCACGCCAACGCCTTCGCCGAAGTCTGCGGCGCGTTGGTGCTGGCGGGCGAGGTGTCCATCATCGCCGCGCTGGCCAGCGGCCAATTTGCCCAGGCTCATCAGAAGCTGGCGCGGGCGAAAGAGACATGACCGAATCGCTGAAAACATCCAGTCCGGACTGGGCGGCGTTCGTGCGGACCTGGTGGACCTACCAGCGCGAGCGATTTCCGGTCATCGCGCACGGGATACTGATTGCGTCGTTCAGTTTTTGCGCGGTGTCGCTGTCGCGGCAACTGCGCGGTCAGGAGGGCTGGCCCCAGTGGCCGCAACTCATCGTCGCTTTCGGAACCTGCTTTACGTTCTTTCTTCAGCTTCGCATCGCGGATGAATTCAAGGATTTTGACGAGGATGCGCGCTATCGGCCGTATCGGCCGGTGCAGCGGGGTTTGGTGACGCTGTACCAATTGGGCGTCCTGTTCGCGGCGGGGGCGATCTTGCAATTGGGCTTGGCGCTGTGCCTGAGCCTGAAACTGGTGATCCTCCTGGCGATCACCTGGGCGTATCTGGCCGCCATGAGCAAGGAGTTCTTCGTCGGCACATGGCTGCGCAAAAAGCCTCTGCTCTATATGGTCAGCCACATGGTCATCATGCCGCTGGTCGATCTGTACGCGACGAGCACCGATTGGCGCACGGCCGGTGGCCAGCCGCCGCGCGGATTGATCTTTTTTCTCCTGGCCAGCTATTTCAACGGCCTGGCGATCGAGATCGGCCGCAAGATTCGCAGCCCCGACGATGAAGAGAAAGGCGTCGGCACCTATTCGCGGATCTGGGGAATGGACACAGCCGTGGTGAGTTGGTGGTGCGTCATGGCCGTGACAGTCGGCTTTGCATACCAGGCCACATCGGGGCTGGGGACGATCGCCTGGGCCGTGGTCGCCGTGCTCGCTGCGGCGTATACCGGGGCGATCCTGATCGGAATGTCTTTCCTGCGTCGCCCGAAACCCGGCCGGGGGAAATGGATCGAGCGCTATTCCGGCCTGTGGACAATTACGCTCTATCTGAGCCTGGGCTTGCTCCCGCATCTGCGGGGTTGAGACATGCGATGAAGCTGATCCTCACAGCTCAGGATGCTCCCGATGCCCGCCAGATGGGCGGCAAGGCCGCGGCGCTGGCGGAACTGGCATCGCATGGCCTCCCGATCCCAGCCTGGTTTGTCATCTCGCCAGCGGCGTTCGATATCAGTCTGAGCGATGTCCAACGCGATAACCTCAAGACGGCCGCGGAGCTGTCGCAACTGCAGCACATCGTCGCGGAGATTCGTCCGTCGCCACAGGTGGCGGGCACGATCCAGGAGGCGACTGGCCGGCTCCCCGGTCCGGACTCCCCGCTGGCGGTTCGTTCGTCGGCCGTTGACGAGGACGGATCGGATCATTCATTCGCCGGCCAGCTCGAGAGCTTTCTGTTCGTGCCGGCAGGTCAGGTCGTGCAGCGAGTGGCCGATGTGTGGCTAAGCGGCTTTACCCAGCGCGTCGTGGCCTATCGAAAGGACCAGGGCCTCAGCGCAATTCCGGCGGCGCCGGCCGTGCTCGTGCAGCGCATGGTTGATGCCGAATTATCCGGCGTCGCCTTCGCCGCCGATCCCATCACCGGCAGCCGATCCACCGTTGTCGTTTCCGCGATCTTCGGATTGGGCACGGCCCTGGTCGGCGGCGACGCCGATTGCGACACCTACCGCGCCGACCGCACCGGCCGATTGATCGAGCGCCGCATTGCCCGCAAGTCGATCCGCCATGTCGCGGATGCAACGGCCCCGCAGGGCGTTCGCGCCGAGCCGGTGAGCGACAGCCTGGCCGACCGTCCCACGCTGGACGAAATTCAGCTTCGACAGATCGTCGAACTGGCGATGTCGGTCAGCCGTCTGCGCGGCCGGCCGCAGGATATCGAATGGGCCGTGTCCGGCGGCAATCTGTACCTGCTCCAGGCGCGGCCGATCACGTCACTGGCGGGATTGCCGGATGTCGATGGCGTGCGGCGCATCTGGGACAATTCGAATATCGCCGAGAGCTACAGCGGCATCACGACGCCGTTGACGTTTTCATTCGCCCGCCGGGCCTACGACGGCGCCTACCGGCAGTTTTGCAGGATCATGAAGGTTCCCTCGCGCGTCATTGCCGACAACGATGCGATGTTCATGCAGATGCTGGGGTTGATCCGCGGGCGCGTGTATTACAACCTGATCAACTGGTACCGGCTGCTGGCGATGATGCCGGGCTTCTCGGTGAACCAGCGGTTCATGGAACAGATGATGGGCGTGCGCGAGGGCCTGCCGCCGGACATCGCCGCCCGGCTTGCCGGGCGCACGTGGTCGCAGCGGCAGGGGGACCGGCTGCGCCTGGCGTGGAGCGCGGCGGGTTTGTTGTGGAACCATCTTGTGCTGACCCGCAAAATCCGGGCGTTTTACGCACGGCTGAATGCCGCGATGGCGCCGCCGGTCCCGCCGATTGACGCGATGCGGCTGGATGAACTGACCGGGGAATTTCGCAATCTCGAATCGCGCCTGGTGACGCGCTGGGATGCGCCGCTGATCAACGATTTCCTGGCCATGATCTTTTTTGGCGTGCTGGGAAAGCTGTGTG
>Ga0181517_10005186_pt1 | contig 11595 bp, 8 predicted proteins | sample PEATcosm2014_Bin_31_FD_119748 | JGI IMG/M metagenome (GOLD analysis project Ga0181517, IMG submission 119748) | Peatland microbial communities from MTU Mesocosm Facility, Houghton, MI, USA - PEATcosm2014_Bin01_30_metaG | ecosystem: Environmental > Terrestrial > Soil > Wetlands > Peat | place... | reverse complement strand
CCGTCGAACTGCGCCTCGTCGCTCGGAGCCAGCGCCCGCGGCAGGTCGCTGAGCTGGCCGATCACGACATCGGGGCGCTCCGCGGCGAGCACGTCGTGCAGGCGCTCGCGGTCGAAGACGTCGACCACCACGCCCCGCGCGCCCTGGCGATCCAGGCCGGCGGCACGTTCGGACGCCCGGCTCGTGCCGACCACCTCGTGATCACCGGCAACGAGCAGGGGCACCAGGCTGCGACCGATCACGCCGCAAGCCCCGACCAGCACGATCTTCACTGTGGTCCTTCCTTCATCGAAGTCCTTCGACCTTCCGGCTGCGCGGGCGGCCGGCGCACTCAGGCCGCCTTGACCTGCAGGGCGCCGATCAGCTCGACCTCGCGAGCCGCGAGCTTGATCTGCGCGGCGGCGACGTTCTGCGCAAGGCGCGACGCAAAGCCCGTGCCCTTGCCGTTGGTTTGCTTGCTCTCTTTGGCTTATGCCCGAAAACGGGCGGCGGGCACGAACGCCCAGCCAAAGTCGCGCACGAACTGGTCGAAGCCGATCGGCGGGCGGCCGGTGAGCCGCTCAACGTCGCCGGTGACGGCCGCCAGGCGGCCGGCGCGCATCTCGGCGCCGAACTCGCGCAGCGCCTCGCCGACCGCGCGCTCGTCGTCGCTCGCCGGCTGGCGCCCGGCGTCTTCGGGCTCGTCTACGTAGGCGATCGGCCGACCGGTGACCTCGGTGATCACCGCCGCCATCTGCGCGCCGGTGAGCGCCTCGGGGCCGGTGAGCGTAAAGACGTCGGCGTCGACTTCGTCGATGAGGACAGCCGTGGCGGCGGCGGCGATGTCGCGCACGTCGACGCTGCTCATGGCCGCCGTGCCCAGCGGCAGGCGGAAGAGGTCATCGCCGCGGATGGAGGCACCGTAGATCGTCACGAAGTTCTGCATGAACGAGTTGGGCCGCACCAGGGTGTAGGCGAGGCCCGACTCGGCGACGAGCGCCTCGGCCTCGCGGTGCCAGCGGCTGAGGGCGTCGCGCCCGCCGTCGGCGCAGCACAGCGACTGGCGCACGATGCGCTGCACGCCGCAGGCACGGGCGGCCTCGACGGCGGCCCGCACCTGGGCCACCATCTGCGGCACTTGGGGAGTCAGCAGGTAGAGCACCTCGACGTCGTGCAGGGCCGCGACCAGGCTCTCGGGAGCGGCGAAGTCGATCGCCACGCGGTCGATGTCGAGGTCTTCTTCGGGCACCAGGTCGTCGCGGCGGTGCACGCCGGCCCGCACCAGGGCGCCGGCGCTCACGAGCATGGCGACGAGCTCGCGGCCGACGACGCCGCCCGCGGCCGTCACGAGCACGCGGCCCGACAGCTGCTCGTCGCTCACGGTGACGATGTCGGGAGCCCGTCCATGAGCGACGTTGTACCCGCCGCGCGCCAGGTCTTCTCGAACATCGTCGTTCGGCTCAGCCGTACGTGCGGCGTCGATACGGGCCACCCAGTCGCATGAGTGTGCACCAAGGATTCGCCGGGCTCGCAGCTCAACTGCCAAATCGTTAGATCACCCTGTCGCTATTGGTACTCTTACGCAATGCGACCCCTTCGGTATTCCATCAACGTCACCTTGGACGGGTGCTGCGATCATCGTGAAGGGTTCGCGGACGAAGAGTTGCATCGTCACGCGGTCGAGAACCTCAACCAGGCCGATGCCCTCCTCTTTGGCCGGGTGACTTACGAAATGATGGAGGCAGCGTTTCGGCCGCCGGCAGGGACGGGAGCGAGGCCCGGTTGGATGGAACCCTTCGCCCGGACCATCGACGCGGCAAAGAAGTACGTCGTGTCGAGCACGCTGGATCGGGTCGATTGGAACGCGGAGCTCGTGCGCGGCGATCTGGGGAAGGCCGTTCAGCAGCTCAAGCAGGAGTCGGGTAAGGGACTGTTCGTGGGGGGCGTGAAGCTCCCGTTGGCGTTGGCGGAGCTGGGATTGATCGATGAGTACGAGTTCGTGGTGCAGCCCAGGCTAGCGGGCCATGGGCCGACGCTGTTCGCGGGGCTGTCGAAGCGTATCGACTTGAAGCTCGTGAGCCGGCTGGAGTTCGGCTCGGGTGCGGTGGCGATTCGGTATGAGCCGAGAAGGTAGCAGAAAGGCCTCGAGGCGACGAAGCTGGGGGCAGCCCTGACCTAGCGAGTCGGCGGCGCGAGGGCCAAGGGCATCGAGCACATCAGCCGCGAAGCGCCCATACCCGCTCGGGGTGACCGGGAGCCGTTTGTCCGGCGTGCGCCGCCGCAGCTCTCAGGCGCCGTCGGGCTCAATCACCGCCGTCGTTCAACCGCCAGATGCCGGCGTTCAGGTAGGCCGCGACGCTCACCCAGGCAAGGTAGGGCACGAGCAGCGCGCCGGCCAGCGGCCTGACCGCCCAGAAGGCGACGATGGTGGCCAGGATGGTGAGCCACAACCCGACGACCTCGATGAGCGCCGCGCCCAGGCGATGTTGCCCGAAGAAGATGAGCGACCAGGCGAAGTTGAGGGCGAGTTGGGCGGCGAAGAGCCCCAGCGCCAAGGCAGTGAGCCGCGACAGCCCCTCGCGCCACACCAGCCAGGCCGCCACGCCCATGAGCAGGTAGAGCGTGGTCCACACCGGGCCGAAGGCCGCCGGCGGCGGCGTGCAGGGCGGCTTGCGCAGTTGCTTGTAGTAGTCGACGAAGTCGCCGCCCGCGGCGAGCGCGCTCAGGCCGCCGATCGCCTCGGCGCCGGCGACAGCCACCAGGACTCCGACGATGTCCTTCGATGCGCGCATAAGCCACTATGCCCTTCGCAAGGAGTGGCTAGTCCCGCTGCGAGCCGCGCGGAGCTCGCGCCCCGCGCGACGCGGACTGGGGCGCGGCAGCGCCACGGGCTGGGGCGCCCTCGCGCGACGCGGGCTGCGCCGCGGCGCCGCCGTGGGCTGGGGCGACGCCGCGTACTCGTGGGCGATCGTGCGACCGACGGCTACACCTCGCAGGTCCCCAGCACTTCATCACAGGGCTGCTCGCGACCCTTGCGCACCGCCGAGCTCAGCCGCCAGTGCCCGGTCCACGTCGTGAACAGCGCGACGACGAAGCCGCTCAGGACGATCGCGGCGGCCACGCGAAAGGCGGTCGCAAATCCCGCCGTGAACGCCTGGTCCACCACCTTGGTCGAGGCGCGCGCGATCGAGCCCGACGACGCCGCGGCGCCGATACTCGTGCCCCGCGTCGCGAGCTGACTTGTGACACTGTGCGCCACCGAGCTCCAGGCGATCGTGCCGATCGCGGCCAGGCCGATCGCGCCCCCGACCTGCTGCCCGATGTTGATGCCGCTCGAGGCGACCCCGGCTTCGTTCGGCGGGACCCGCGAGACCACGGTCAGCGTGAGCGGCACCAGCATGCAGCCCATGCCGCCGCTGACCATCAGCATGCCCGGCAGCAGGTCTGGCCAGTAGTGGCCGTCGGCGCTGAGCCCCGAAAACCACAGAAAGCCAAGACCGGCGAGCAGCGGTCCGAACATGAGCAGCGGCCGCACGCCGATGCGCGCGACCAGCACCCTGGCCACTATCGTGCTCACGACGATGATCGTGATGGGGAACGGCACCCAGGCGACGCCGGTACGCACCGCGCTGTAGCCGTACACGGTCTGGATGTAGATGGTGAGAAAGAAGAACACCGAGAAGACGCCCGTGTAGAGCAGCAGCATCATGAGGTAGGCGCCCGAGCGGCGGCGCGAGCCGAGCAGGTGCAGGGGCAGCTCCGGCTGTCTCGTGCGGCGTTCGATCGCCACGAAGGTGACGAGCAGGACCACCGACGCCGCCAGCGCTCCGATCGTGACCGGGCTTCCCCAGTGCGACACGCCGTTGGCGCCGGCGGCCGCGTGCGTCAACCCGAAGACGAGAAAGGCGAGACCCGCGCTGCTCGTCACGACGCCCGGCACGTCGAGATGCATCCGCGAGCGCGCGGTGGGCACCAGGGCGATCGGGGCGAGCGCGACCACGGCGATGCCGATGGGCACGTTCACGAAGAACACCCAGCGCCACGACGCGTAGGTCGTGAGGACGCCGCCGAGCAGCAAACCGATCGCCCCTCCGGCGCCGCTCATGGCGGCGTAGACGCCGAACGCCCTGTTGCGCGGGGGCCCGGCGGGAAACGTGGTGGCGATCAGGGCGAGCGCCGTCGGAGCGGCGAGCGCGCCACCCGCGCCCTGCACGGCGCGCGCCGCGAGTATCCACCACTCGCTGGTCGCGAGGCCGCCGGCGAACGACCCCAGCGAGAAGACCAGGACGCCGGCCATGAACACGCGCCGGCGGCCGTAGATGTCGCCGAGCCGGCCGCCCAGCAACAGCAGGCTGCCGAAGGCAAGCGAGTAGGCGGTGACCACCCGCTCGAGGCCGGCGCCGCTGAAACCGAGCGCCCGCTGCACGTGTGGCAGAGCGACGTTCACGATGGTGGCGTCCAGCACGATCATGAGCTGGGCCGCCGCAATGACGACCAGTGCGAGATTGAGGCGCGTGGGCACGCGCTCCTGGGACGCAGAACGTTGCGCGGAAGCGGGGACCTGGGCTTCGACTCGGGCCATGGAGAGTCTCCTGGATCTACGAGTCTCGCGGACCTGACCACGCCACGACGGCGGGCCGACGCCCGCGAGAACGGAAGGGACTTGCACGTATCCGTTTCAGGTACCCGAGCCGCTCCGGACAAAACCCGCGCGTCTGCGCGGCGCCCTCTGGCGCGTCGGCGCCGGTCTGGTCAAAAAAGAGAGGGGCGGGGCCTTTCGGCCCCGCCCCTCGTCGCTTCCTGGTCTAGCGGTGAATACGCAGGCCCAGTATACCGCTCCCAGGCCCGTTTCTCCGCGATTCCGGCTTCTGGGCGGCGCCGATGGTCACGTCGTCGCGCCGCCCTGTGCCCCCCGGGTTCCCTCGGCCTGCGTCTCCCGTCCCCGCAGGTAGTCGACCATCGGGCCCGTCACGAGCGGCACGACGTCGCCGATCATGTGCGGCATGAGGTTGTCCATGATGCCGGGCATCATGCCGGGCATCTGCTCGGCCATGTAGTCGGGCATGGGCACGCGCTCGGCGATGCGCTCGAGCATGGTCTCCATGACCTTGGGCATCATGAGCGGCAGCAGGCGCGGGAACAGCACCGGGAACATCGGCTTCATCAGGTCGAGCGCGCCCGGCACCTTGCCCATGGCGCGCATCAAGGGGCCCATGCCGAACGGCATGGCGTCGATCAGCTCGGGCCACATGGCGCCCATCAGGTCGGCGAAGCCCTGCGGAGTCATGAGGGCGATCATCGCCTCGAACACGGCCCACTGCTTCTGCACCTCGGGGTTGGGGTCGGGCAGCTCGTAGCCCAGCGCCGCGGCGCTGAAGTGGGCCAGGTCGACGACGTCGATGTCGATGCCCTTGGCCTGGGCGCTCACGCGCAGCTGGAACTGGCAGCAGGGGCAGAGCGCGAGGATCGTCTCGGCGCCCACCTCCTGGGCCTCACGCAGCCTGACCTCGCCGATGTCGGCGGCCGCCGCCGGGTCTTTGAGCAGGGTGAGCACGCTGCCGCAGCAGTGCGCCTGCTCGCGGTTGAAGGGCAGTTCCACGAAGTCGGCGTTGGGGTTGGCCTTGATCAGCTCGCGGGGCGGCTCGTAGACCCCCGACGCCCGCCCGATGTGGCAGGAGTCGTGCCAGGTGACCCGCGTCTTGTGCGGTACGGCGGCCGCGGCCGATGCGGCGGGCACGGTGGCCGCGGCCGGCACGGTGGCCGCGGCGTCTGTCGAGTCTGTGGCCGATACGGGTCCGCCGACCGCCGCGGACTTGCCGCTTGCCTTGCCGCTTGCCTTGCCGCTCAGCTTGCCGCTTGCCTCGCGCCGTGGCGGCGTCGCGGGAAAGGCGAACTCGCCGCTGGCCAGCTTGTCGGCGACGAGCTCGGAGTAGTGCCTGACCGCGATCGGGTAGTCGATGCCGAGCCTGGCGGCCCACTCGGGGTAGACGGTACGCCACATCATGTCGCAGGCCGGGCAGCTCGTCGTGACCATCGAGGCGCCGGCGGCCAGCACGGCGGCGATGTTGCTGCGCATGACGCTCTCGAACTGCTGCCATTTGCCGGCCACCAGCATGGGCGTGGCGCAGCAGAGCTCTTTCTCGCCAAGGTAGGCGAAGTCGACGCCGGCCTCGTCGAGCAGACGCACCGTGCCGATGCCGATGTCGCGCTCCACGAAGCTCGCCGTGCAGCCGGCGAAGTATACGGTGTCGGCGGCGTGCTGCGGGCCGTGCTTTTCCCAAAGGTCCTCGGGGAACCAGTCGGCGCGGTTCTTGCGGTAGCCCGCCCAGATGTCGCCCTGGTCGCGCAGCGCGGCGCTCATCATCTCGAAGGGCGGCAGGGTCATGCGCCTGTCGTCTTCGATCAATCGGCCGCGCAGCTTCATCCAGCTGGGCTCGATGGGTAGCACCGCGGAGCAGCGCGTGTCGCAGATCTCGCAGGTGGTACAGGTGATGAAGGTGTCGACCATCTCCTGGCTCCAGGCCTCGCGGCCCTCGATCAACTCGCGCAGCCAGAACCACTTGCCGCGCGGGCTCTGGCTCTCCCAGCCGCGCCCGTAGAACTGGTCGCACTGGTCGATGCAGTAGCCGCACTGCGAGCAGGAGTAGGCGTAGAGCGCCACGTCGGCCGGGATGCCGCGCACCGATGCCGTGGGGTCGGGCTTCGCGACCGCCTTGGCGATGACGCGGTTGCCCAGCGGCCTGATGAGCGGCTCGAAGGCCGAAGCGAGCGAGAGCGCCTTGCCCAGCGCGCCGCTGCCGATCACCTTGCCGGGGTTGAGCACGCTGCGCGGGTCGACCTCGCGCTTGAAGGCACGCAGCGCCTTGACGCGCTCGGCGCCGAGGATCTCGTCGGCCCGGCTCGAGAAGTACATGCCGGTCGAGTAGGGCCGGCCGCCGTGCGCCTTGGCGATGTCCATGATGGTGAGCACGAGGCCAAAGACGAAGTTGTAGTCGAAGCGGCGCTGGTCGGAGGGGATGAAGCCCAGGATGACGGCTTCGGGGCGGCCGTGAGCGCCGTGCCTTACGATGACGCCCTCCTTGACCACCGGCTGGTCGATCTTGTGCTCGATCTCCTCCATGACGGCGCCGAGCTCGGCGAGCGGCACGACGACCTCGGAGGGCACCAGCGACGGGCCCAGGCGCTTCACGATCATGAGCTGAAAGCGGTGCTCCCACTCGTGGTCGGCGATGCGCTGCGGCAGGATCTCGGCCTGCATGGGCGCCGCCAGCGCAGGCAGCGCGGCAGCCACGGCGGCCTGGTCGGCGGCGCGGCAGGCGAGCGTGAGGATGTAGGCGGCCGGCAGCAGCACGCGCTCCTCGGCGGGGTGGCCGTTGTGCTCGCGCAACGGCGCGCGGTTCTTCATCTCGGCCATGCGCGGGTTGATGTAGACCATCGACCAGATGGGCAGGTCGGCGGCGATGATGGCGTCGATCAATGCTTGCAGATCGCGGGCGTCGGCGCAGGCGACGGCGGTGACGGCGTCGGCTTCGAGCGGGCGCACGCGCAACGTGACCTGACTGAGGATGCCGGTCGTGCCCTCGGCGTCGGCGACCAGGGCGACGTCGGCGCCCGAGAGCTCGCGTACGTTGCCGCCCGGCAGCACGACGCGCACCGACACGACACTCTCGGCGAACCAGCCGAACTCGTACGAACCGATGCCGGCGCCGCCCTGGGCGAGCCAGCCGCCGACCGTCGACGACGGGTAGCTCGTCGGGTACAGGCGCAGTGTCAGGCCCTGCCCGGCGAGCTCGCGGTCGAGCTGCTCCCAGGTGATGCCCGGTTCGACGGTCGCGGTCAACGCCTCGCGGTCGATCGCCGCCACGGCGCGCATGCGGTAGAGGTCGACGACCAGGCCCTTCTTCACGGGGATGGCGCCGCCGTAGCCCGACGAGCCCTTGCCGCGCGGCGTCAGCGGCACGCCGCGCCCGCTCGCCCAGCGCACGAGCTCGACGAGCTGCTCCTCGTTTGAGGGCTGCACGACCGCGTCGGGCGTGGTGTCGCCGACCAGCGGCTTGACCAGGCTCGGCATGGCGGCGATGTCGTGGCCGTAGAGCCGGCGCTCCCGGCGCTCGAAGGTCACGTGCGGACCGAGCAGGTTCTTGAGACGGTCCCTGTCTGCCGTGGAGAGGGGCATGACGACTCCTTTTCAGACGTGGGAGCTAGGAGAGGTCGCGAGCGAGGGCGGCCTGCTGCGCGAGTGCGCTCATGAGCACGGCGCGCAGCGTGTCGAGGGCGTCGATCACGCGCGGGTCGGCCAGCGCATAGAGCACGCTGGCGCCGTCGCGCTGGGTGGTGACAAGGTGACGCTCGCGCAACACCTTGAGGTGGCGCGAGACGGTCGATTGCGGTGCATCGAGCAGCTCGGCCAGGCCGCCCACATGGCGGGGCGCCTCGGCGAGGGCGTACAGGATCAGCAGGCGCGTGGGGTCGGCGAGCGCCTGGCAGAGGTTGGCGTGCAGGAGCGTGACTTCGTGCCTGAGTTGTTCGTCCACGTCTGGTCCTTGGTGATATGCGGATATTCGCTCTGCCGGATACGTGAGAGTGTAGCACGGCTCTGCGAGGGGCGGTCAACGTCGGTCCACGACACCGGCGCGGTCGGAGTGGTCGGCGGCGCAACAGAAACGTTGCCCTCGGCGCCTCTGTGCGAGCACGATAGTGGCCACGCAGGAGCGCAAGGAGGGCGCCGATGGACAACGACGAACTGGCTCGCGTGCTCGACACGCTCGCGGCGCTCGGCGATCACGAGCGCGCTCTGGCAGGGCTGTATGCCGCCTGCGGCGTCGTGTGGGACGGCGACGTCGCCCTGTGGGACGACCTCGCCGCCTCCGAGCGCGGCCATGCCGACTGCCTCGCCCTGATGGCCGACATGGTGAACAGCCGTCCCGCCGCGTTCGCGTCGGGACGTGCGTTCTCTGCCGCGGCAGGTCGCCTGCAGGTCGCCTACGTCGAGAGCCGCACTCGCGAGGTCGAGGCGGGCGGCATGGCACGGCGCACGGCGCTGCTGATGGCGCGCGACATCGAGCGATCGATCATCGAGACCCGGCTGAACGAGCTCCTCGAGACCGACGATCCCGACTACCTCACCGTGGCCGACAAGGTCGTGGCCGAGACCGGCGTGCACTACCGCCTGCTCGGGGACGAACTTCAGGACAGCCGTTGACCGACAAGGAGGAGCACGCGCCATGACCGCAGCCACCGAGGGGCCGCTCTCACTCGAGCGCTTCATCTTCGAGACGAACCGCCACGGCACCCGCGCCATGCCGCTCGAGCAGTTCACGGCCCTGGCGCTGCGGCTCGACGTAGACGACGCTCTGGTGGGCGCGCACGTGCGCTTCTGCGACGACCACTACGCCCGCAACCTGATCTGCCGCACCACCCAGTTCGAGCTGCTCGTGCTGTGCTGGAAGCCGGGCCAGGCTTCGACCATCCACGACCATGCGGGCTCGCTGAACGTCACGCGCGTGTATTCCGGCGACCTCACGAGCCGCGTGTTCCGGCGCCGCGACGGCGGCAGCGGCGTGGCCACGCCGGGCGGCGCCGCCGCCGGTGAGCTGCCCAGCGGCCCGGTCGACCTGGTCGACGAGCAGGTGCTCGCCGGCTCGGGCGCCGCCGCGGTCGACCGCGGCACTATCCACCAGCTCGGCAACTGGTCGCGCGAGGGCCTGATCACGGTCCACCTCTACGCGCCGCCGCTCACCGACATCGTGGTCTACTCGACCACCGACGCGCGCACCGAAGTGCAGCGCCTGCGCTACAGCCTGGCCGACGACTTCGCCTGACGATCGGCCGCGCCGCGGCCCCGACGGTCGGCCGCGCGACTGCCTGACGGTTAAGAGCGTCGCAAGCCGGGGGTAGGATGCCGCCATGACCCCGGGCGACCGCGACAAGCACGCCCACGACGGGAGCTCCCCAAGCGCCGATCCCGGCAGCGACCTGCGCTTCTCTCCCCGGTTCAACCGCGCCCACGAGATCGCCTGGCGACCCTGGGGCCACGACGCCTTCGACGACGCCCGCCGTACCGGCAAGCCGGTGCTCCTGGCCATCTCCGCCGTGTGGTGCCACTGGTGCCACGTGATGGACGAGACGACCTACTCCGACCCGCGCGTCCTGGCCGCGATCGCCGCCGACTACGTGGCAGTGCGCATCGACAACGACCGGCGGCCCGACCTCAACCGGCGCTACAACATGGGAGGCTGGCCGACCGTCGCCTTTCTCACGGCCTCAGGCGAGGTGCTGACCGGGGCCACCTATCTGCCCCCCGACCAGTTCCTCACCGCGCTCGAACGGGTGCGCGACTACTACGCCGAACACGCCGACGCCCTGCTCAGCGCGGGGGAGGGCGGCGCGGCGACGAGGGGCGCGGCCGATGGCGGCGCGGCGACGGGCGGCGCGGCTGCGCCATCCCGCGATGCGCCGCCCGCTCGCCCTGCCGCCCCCGCCGCCATCGACGCCTCGGCAGCGGCGGCCGCGGTGCGCGCCGTCGCCGCCCTCTACGACCCGTTGTACGGCGGCCTGGGCAGCGAACCAAAGTTCCCCCAGCCCGAGGCGGTCGGCCTGCTGCTCACGGCCGGCGTGCGCGCCGGCGACGAGCGCCTGGTGGCCATGGCCCGTCACTCGCTCGACGCCATGGCCGCCGGCGAGCTGCACGACCCGGTCGAAGGGGGCTTCTTTCGCTACGCCACGCGGCGCGACTGGTCGACGCCGCACTTCGAGAAGCTGCTCGACGACAACGCGCGGCTCGCGCTCCTCTATCTCGACGCCTTCGCCTACACCGGTCACGCCGCCTACGCCGAGGTCGCCCTCGGCGTCGTCGCTTACCTCATGGCGACACTGGCCGCCCCCGACGCGCCCGTGTTCTTCGGCAGCCAGGACGCCGACGAGCGCTACTACGCCGGCGACGCCGCCAGCCGGCGCGCCCTGGACACACCGCCCGTCGACCGCACCGTGTTCGTCGATTCAAACGCGCTCGTCGCCCGCGCGCTGCTGCGCGCCGCCCCCCTGCTGGAGCGGCCCGACCTGCTCAAGGCGGCCCTGGCGACGGTCGACCACCTGTGGCAACGCGGCCACGGCCGCCGTGGCATGACCCATTACCTGGGCGGACCGATCGACGGCTTGCTGGCCGACCAGGCGAACATGACCGCGGCCCTGCTCGACGCCTACGAGGTGAGTGGCCAGCGCACGTACCTGGCACGCGCCCAGCTCGTCGCCGACTGGTCCCTCGAACGCCTGCAGGCTCGTGACGGCAGGTTCACCGACCGGCCCCAGGTATCGGGCGAGGAGCCGGCCGGCGTGCACGACGCGCCGCTCGTGGTGCTCGAGGGCGGCGCCGAGCTGGTCGACTGCCTCACCCGCCTGGCCGCCTTCAGCGGCGTGCCCGCCTACCGCGAACAAGCGGCGCGGTCGCTCGCCGCCTACAGGGTCGCGGCGGCCGAGGCCGGCCCGATGGCCGCGGCCTGGGCTCTCGCCGTCATGCGCCTCGCCGAGCACCCCGCCCATATCGTGATCGTCGGGCGGTTCGGCGATGCGCAGGCCGGCGCGCTGCTGCGCGCCGGCCTGCGCATCGCCGAACCGCTG
>Ga0181517_10005185_pt1 | contig 11595 bp, 13 predicted proteins | sample PEATcosm2014_Bin_31_FD_119748 | JGI IMG/M metagenome (GOLD analysis project Ga0181517, IMG submission 119748) | Peatland microbial communities from MTU Mesocosm Facility, Houghton, MI, USA - PEATcosm2014_Bin01_30_metaG | ecosystem: Environmental > Terrestrial > Soil > Wetlands > Peat | place... | reverse complement strand
TGACCGCCGAGCTCGGCTTGGGCCGCGAGATGCACTCGATCATCGGCCAGGGCAAGGTCGAGACGCTGCTCGCGGCAAAACCCCAGGAGCGCCGCGCGCTGGTCGAAGAGGCGGCGGGCCTGGGGCGCTACAAGCGCCGCCGCGAGCGTTCCGAGGCCAAGCTGCGCGAAGTCAGGCGCAACCTCGAGCGGGCCCGCGACCTCGAGCGCGAGGCGAGCCTGCAGCTTGCGCCCCTGCGGCGGCAGGCCAACGCCGCCGAGACCCTGCGTCACATCGAGCGCGAGATCGCCGAGACGCGCGGCCGCCTGCTCGCCGGCGAGCTCGAGTCTCTCGACGCGCGTCTGGCCGAAGAGCGCGGCACCGTGGCCGCCATGGTGGCGCGCCGCGCCGCGATCGACGAGCGCCTCGCGCAGACCGAGAAGGCGCGCCAGGCCGAAGAGGAGTCGCTGGCGCGCGACGCGCGCGAGCGTGAGCGTCGCGCCGGGCGCGCCTTGCGGGCCCGCTACCTGGGCGACCGGCTGACCGGCTGCCGCAGCCTGATCGAGCAGCGCGGCGCGCTGCTCGACGAAGTGCGGCGCGCCGCCGAAGGGGAGCGCGCCAACCTGACCAGTGAGCTCGCCGGCGTCACGGCGCCGGCCGACGACGACGGCGCTGTCGATCTGAGCGCCTTCGAGACGACGCTGGCCGACGCCCAGGCCGCTCAGTCCGCCTGCGCATCCGGCCTTGCCGCGGCGCGCGCGGCGCTGGGCGAGGCGCGCGCCGCCGCCGGCGCCCTCGAGCTCGAGCTCGAGACCACGGCGGGGCGCCGCGAACGCGCGCAGCAGCGGCTGCTCGCCGTCGGCGCCGAGCGCGAGCGCGTGGCGGCCGAGGCCGCCGCGATCGATGCGGCGCAGGCGGCTCTGGCCGCCGACGAAGAGAGCGCGCACGAGACGGTCGGCGTGGCGGCGGCGGCGCTCGCCGCCGCGGAAGCGGCGGCCGACGCCGCCGCCGACGAGGCCTCGGCCGCGGCGCTGGCCTTGGCCGAAGCGACGTCGGCCTGGCGGCAGATCGCCGCCGAGCGCGCCGGCGTCGAAGCCGACCTCGACCACGCCGGGGCCTCGCTCGCCGAGCTGCGCGAGGTCGACGCCGACGTGCTGCGCATCGCCGAGGGGTATCCGGGCGTGGTCGAGCTCTCCTCGGCCGTGCGCTGCGAGCCCGGCTTCGAGCTGGCGCTCGGCGCCGCGCTCGCGCAGCACCCAGGCACCCTGGCGGTGGCGAGTGGCGCCGACCAGTGGCCGCTGCTGCAGGCGTTGCGCGCGGCCGGCGTGCGCATGGCGCGGTTGCTCGTGCCGTCGCGCGCCCGGGGTGTGGGACCCGGCGCCTTCGCGGGCGCGCTGCCGCTCGCCGAGAAAGTCACCATCGCCGCGGGCGATCACCTGGCCCAGGTGCTGGTCGACGTCGTCGTGGTCGACGACCTGACTTCTGTGCCCGACTCGTTCGACGGTCTCGCGGTCATGCGCGACGGCTCCTATTACCGGCCGTCGAGCGGGCAGCTCGGACTAGCCGCCGGCGTGCCGGCGGCGCTGGTCGTCGAGCGGCGGGCGCGCGTCGAGGCCCTCGCCACCCGCCGCGAGGCGCTGCAGCAGGCCGAGGCGCACGAGACCGCTGCCGTGGCGCGGGCCAAGGCGAGCGCCGAGGCACTCGCCGCCGCCCGCACTACGGCAGCGGCGACGCTCGAGTCGGCCGCAGTGGCGCTCGAACAGGCGCGCCGCCGCGCAGTCACCGTGGCCGCCGAGCACCGCGCCGGAGGCGACCGCACCAGGCGCCTTGCCGAGGCCCTCGCAGCCGCGGCTGCCGAGGCTGAACGGCTGGGCGCCGACATCGCCGGGCTCGGCGCCCGGGGCGCCGAGCTGCAGGCCGACACGACGTCGGCCGGCGTCGCCGTGTCGGCCGCCGAACAGGCCGCCGCCGCGGCCGAAGCGCGCCATCACGAGACGCTGGCGGCGCTCACCGCGGCGCGCATCGAGCTCGACGAGCGCCGCGCCCGGCGGCAGCGCGCCGCCGACGAGCGCGACCGCGCGCGACGCCGCGCCGACAGCGCGCGCGCCCGCCTCGCCGCAGTCGACAAGCGCTTGGCCAGCGTGCCCACCGCCGCTGCGGCGTGCGCCGACGTGGCGGCCGCGCTTGCGGCGCTGCAGACCGGCATCGAGCCGCTCATCGCTCGCCTGGGCGACGAGGCGCGCGAGGCCGAGGGCCGGGTGCGCGACCGGGTCGCCGCGCGCCGTCTGGCCGAAGACGAAGTCGCCTTGCGCCGCGAGATCGACACCCTCGGCGAGGGCCGGGGGGCAGCGCAGGTGGCGGTCGCCCGGCTCGAGGAACGCCGCGTCGAGGTGGCCGCGCGCTTCGACGAGATCTCGTCGGCTCTCGAGGTGAGCGTCTTCCACCCGCCGCAGGGCGACGACGAGGCGGCGACGCTGCGCGACCGCCTCGAGCGCCTCGAGCGCCGCCGCGACGGCGTCGGGCCGGTCAACCCGCTCGCCGAGGCTGAGTGCGCTCGCCTTTCGGAGCACGTCGAGTTCCTGCGCGAGCAGCGCCGCGACCTGGAGCGCTCACTCGACGAGACCGAGAAGCTCATCGTCGAGCTCACTCAGCGCATCGAGGCCGACTTCGACGAGACCTTCGCCGTGGTGCAGGGCAACTTCGTCCACATGGTGGGTATCCTGTTCCCGGGCGGCGTGGGGCGCCTGGCGACCGTGGCCGGCGAGGCCGACGAGCCGTCGGGCATCGCCATCGAGGTCAAGCCGGCGCGCAAGCTGGGTCGCAAGCTGGCCCTGCTGTCGGGCGGCGAACGCTCGCTCGTGGCGCTCGCCTTCCTGCTCGCGCTGCTGCTGTCGCGGACCTGTCCTTTCTACATCCTGGACGAGGTCGAGGCGGCGCTCGACGACCTGAACATCGGGCTCTTCGTGTCGCTGGTGCGCGAGTACCGGGCACGCACCCAGTTCCTCATCATCACCCACCAGAAACGCACGATGGAGGCGGCCGACCTGCTCTACGGCGTGACGATGGGCACAGACGGCACATCGCAGGTCGTGAGCGCCCGCATGGCCGAGCAAGAGATCGACCACGAAGCGGGAGCGGACTGACGTGGATTGGCACGAAGCGTTCAAGGGATTGTCGGCGCGGCTTCCCGAAGCCGCCGTCGAGCACGAAGACGAAGAACGGCGCGGCCTGTTCGGGCGACTGCGCGACAACATCGGCAAGGCCGGCGGGGCGCTGCGCGAGCACTTCCGCGCGATCATGTTCGACGCCATCACCGACGAGCTCTGGGAGCAGATCGAAGAGGCGCTGATCTTCGCCGACGTGGGCGTGGCCGCCACGGTGCGCATCGTCGAGCAACTCGAGGCCGACGCCGCCGAGCAGCATCTGACGACGCGCGAGGAGCTCCTCGAGCGGCTCGCCGCGATCGTCGCCGCGCTGCTGCGCCCGGCCGATTCCGACAAGCACCTGATCGACGTCAGCGGAGAACCCACGGTGATCCTCATGGTGGGCGTCAACGGCACCGGCAAGACGACTACCATCGGCAAGCTCGCCTTTCGTCTCGCCGAGCTCGGCAAGACGCCGCTCATGGTGGCCGCCGACACCTTCCGCGCGGCCGCCGTCGAGCAGCTCTCGGAGTGGGCCTCGCGGGTCGGCTGCGAGGTCGTGCGCCAGGCCCCCGGCAGCGACCCGGCGGCGGTCGTCTACGATGGCATCGCGGCCGCCCGTTCGCGCGGCGTCGACGTGGTGATCGTCGACACCGCGGGTCGGCTGCACACGCAGGTGAACCTCATGAACGAGCTCGCCAAGGTACGCCGCGTGATCGAGAAGCAGATCCCCGGCGCGCCACACGAGACCCTGCTCGTGATCGACGCCACCACCGGCCAGAACGGCCTGCGCCAGGCCCAGGTGTTCGCCGAGACCGTCGAGGTGAGCGGCGTGGTGCTCACCAAGCTCGACGGCAGCGCCAAGGGCGGCATCGTCATCGCCATCCGCGAGGAGCTCGGCATCCCCATCAAGCTGATCGGCGTGGGGGAGAGGCTCGAAGACCTGCGGCCCTTCGACCCCGACGAGTTCGCTCGCGCCCTGTTCCTCGACGATGGCACGTCCGCTTCGTGAGAGCCCGCCTCGACACGCCGCGCCTGGTCGTGCGCGACTACTCCGAGAGCGATCTCGACGACGTCGAGGAGATCCTCGCCGACCCCGCGGTGTTCTGGTGGGTCAAGGAGCCCTTCACCCGCGAAAAGGCGCGTCTCTGGCTCGACGAGGAGATGAGCTTCGCGGCGCGCGACGGCACCGGGCGGCGGGCGGTCGTGCTCAGGGCCACCGGCAAGGTCATCGGCGGCGCCGGTCTGGTGTGGCGCGATCTCGAGAGCGGTCGCGAGGTCGAGCTCGGCTACCACCTGCACCACGACTACTGGGGGCAGGGCTACGCGACCGAGGCCGCCGGCGCTTGCCTCGAGCACGCGCGCAGCCTTGGCCTGCGCCGCGTCGTGAGTCTCATCTACACCGACAACCCGCGTTCCGAAGCGGTCGCCAAGCGCCTCGGCATGAGTCCCCGCCAGGAGATCCTGTGGGCGGGCCTGCCGCACAACATGTGGGTGATCGAGTTCGGCGCTCGCCGCCGTCGCCGCCTGTCGTTGCCCCACCTCTAAAAGGCCGGCGCGGCGCAGCGGGCTTTTCGACGCTGCGCCGCGAGCGGTAGAATCGCCCTGCCCGTGGGTATCTGTCCCACTGTCCACGACGAAAGAGGACGTTCCCTCATGTTCGACTCCCTCTCCGAGCGCCTGCAAGGCGTCTTCGGCGAGTTACGCGGCCACGGCAAGTTAAGCGAAGCCGACGTCGACAAGGCCATGCGCGAGATCCGTCTGGCCCTGCTCGAGGCCGACGTCAACTTCAAGGTCGTGCGCGAGTTCGTCAATCACGTCAAAGAGCGCGCTCTGGGCGTCGAGGTCATGGAGAGCCTGACCCCCGCCCAGCAGGTCGTCAAGATCGTCAACGAGGAGCTCGTCGCGCTCATGGGCGCGGGCGACTCGCGTCTGGCCTTCAGCGGGCGGCCGCCGACCGTCATCTTGCTCGCCGGCCTGCAAGGCTCGGGCAAGACCACCACCTGCGCCAAGTTGGCCCAGCTTCTCAAGAGGGACGGCAAGAAGCCCGTGCTGATCGCCGCCGACGTCTACCGTCCGGCGGCCATCGACCAGCTCGTCACGCTGGCCGGACGTGTGGGCGTGCCCGTGTACGCGCCGGGCGCGCACGTCGACCCGGTCGACATCGCACGCGACGGCGTCGCCTTCGCGCGCGACAAGGGCGACGTGGCCATCATCGACACCGCCGGCCGCCTGCACATCGACGACGAGCTCATGGAAGAGCTCGTGCGCATCCGCAAAGCGGTCAAGCCGCACAACATCCTGCTTGTGATCGACGCCATGACCGGCCAGGACGCCGTGAACGCCGCCGAGCAGTTCAAGCAGCGCGTCGACATCGACGGCGTGGTGCTCACCAAGCTCGACGGCGACGCCCGCGGCGGCGCCGCCCTGTCGGTGCGCGCGGTCACCGGCAAGCCCATCAAGTTCGCCAGCACCGGCGAGAAGCTCGACGACTTCGACGCCTTCCACCCCGACCGCATGGCCTCGCGCATCCTGGGCATGGGCGACGTGCTGACCCTCATCGAAAAGGCGCAGGGCGAGATCTCCGAAAAAGAGGCGGCCCGCATGGAAGAGCGCCTGCGGCGCGCCGACTTCACGTTCGAGGACTTCCTCGACCAGCTCAAACAGGTGCGCAAGATGGGCTCGCTGTCGAGCATCATCGGCATGCTGCCCGGCGTGCCCGGCATGAAGGAGCTGAAGAACGCCCAGGTCGACGAGGGTCAGATGGACCGCATCGAGGCCATCGTCTTTTCGATGACCCCCGAAGAGCGCCGCCACCCCGACATCATCGACGGCAGCCGGCGTCAGCGCATCGCCCGCGGCAGCGGCACGCAGGTCGCCGACGTCAATCGCCTGCTCAAGCAGTTCCGCGAGATGAAGAAGATGCTCAAGCAGATGGTCGGTCCGAAGGGCGGCCTGCTGGGCCGGCTGCCCGGCATGGGCGGTCCGTGAAGCGAGCCGCGACGGCGCCGGACCCGGGCTCGACTTGCGCGCGCCGACCGCTCGGCGCGCTGTCGTATCATGAACGTCCTTCGGGGCGCGCTGTAGCGCCTCTCATTCGTGTGTGGGAAGAGGTGATGAGTTGGCCGTCCGTATCAGGCTGAGCAGGGTCGGGAGCGCCAAGAACCCCATTTATCGTATCGTGGTAGCCGACGCTCGGGCGCCGCGCGATGGCCGCTCCATCGAGACCATCGGTCAGTACAACCCGCGCCAGACGCCTTCGCTGATCGTCATCGACGAAGACAAGGCGACGGCCTGGCTCTCCAAGGGCGCCCAGCCCTCCAATACCGTGAAGAGGCTGCTGGCCATCAAAGGCATCGCCGTCTGAGCATGGCTGCCGTCGACGAGACAGAGGGCGTGGTCCTGCAGGAGCTGCTCGAGTACCTGGCGAGATCGCTGGTCGACAGCCCCGACGAGGTCCGCGTGCAGGCCACCGAGACCGACACCACCGTCGTGCTCGAACTGTCCGTCGCCAAAGACGACGTCGGCAAGGTGATCGGCAAGCAGGGCCGCATCGCCCGCGCGCTGCGCACGATCATCAAGGCGAGCGCCGTGCGCGACGGCAAGCGGGCCATCGTCGAGATCGTCGACTGACAGGCCCCGTCGTGGCTCTCGGCCTGTGGGCCTGCGGCACCGTGGGCCGGGCGCACGGGCTCAAAGGTGAGTTCTACCTCGATCTGCTGCCCCACGGCCTCGACGGCCTGGTCGGCGGCGAGCGCTTCTTTCTGGAGCGACCCGGCGCCGACGAGCCCCAGCCCGTAGAGCTCGCGCGGGCCGGCGGCACCGATCGCCGGCCGCTCGTCACGCTCGAGGGGATCGCCTCGCGCGACGCCGCCACGGCCCTGCACGGGGCCGTCATCCTGGCGTCGAGCACTGGCCTCGACGCAGGGGTCGACCACTATCCCGTCTCCGATCTGCTCGGCGCGCGCGTCGTCACCGGCGATCGCGAGCTCGGCGTCGTCACAGAGGTGCTCATGAACCCCGCCCACGACATCCTCCAGATCGATGCACCCGACGGCACGCGCACGCTCGTGCCGTTCGTGGCCGAGCTCGTCGAGGTCGACCGCGAGCACCGCCTCCTCACCGTGCGCGAAGGGTTGCTGTAAGTGCGCCTCGACGTCTTCACGCTGTTTCCCGAGGCCTTCGTCTGGTTTGCCCAGCAGGTCCACATCAACCGCGCGCGCTCTCTCGGCGTCGAACTCAGCCTCTGGGACTACCGCGCCACCACCCCGCTCAAGCACGGCCAGGTCGACGACACTCCCTACGGCGGCGGCGCCGGCATGGTGCTGCGCATCGACGTCGTGTGGGCGGCCCTCGAAGCCGCCTTCGAGCGCGATCCCGCGAGCCTCGCCGACACGCGTCGCGTGGTCGAGCTCACGCCCCGCGGACGACAGCTCGACGACGCCCTGGCCACCGAGCTCGCCGGCGGCGACCTCTGCGTGCTGTGCGGCCGCTACGAGGGCATCGACGAACGCGTCTCGCACCTGGTCACCGACCGCGTCTCGGTCGGCCCCTACGTCCTCTCCGGGGGCGAGATCGCGGCGCAGGTGCTGCTCGACGCGGTCGTGCGCAAGATCCACGGAGCGGTCTCGAACCCCGCAAGCGTGGCCGGCGATTCGTTCGCGCCCGGCCTCGGCGGCGCGCTCGAATACCCGCAGTACACCCGCCCCGCCGAGTTCCACGGCTGGTCAGTGCCGCCCGTGTTGCTCTCCGGCGACCACGGCGCCGTCGACGACTGGCGACGTGAGAGGCTGGTCGGCGGCGAGGGTCCACGCTAAGATAAAGGGCCTGCCGCCGCCGCCTTTGCGTGCGACGGGCTCATCTGCTAGAGTTTCGCGCGCATTTCTTTCCGAAAGAGGCTCCCGTGACGATCATCGAAAACATGGAACGCAAGCAGCTGCGCGACGACATCCCGCAGTTCAAGGCCGGCGATACGGTCAAAGTCCACTTCAAGGTCATCGAAGGCACCCGGCAGCGCACCCAGGTCTACCAGGGGACCGTCCTTAAGCGTCAGGGCGGCGGCGCTCGCGAGACCTTCACCGTGCGCAAGCAGTCGTTCGGTGTCGGCGTCGAGCGCACCTTCCCGCTCCACTCGCCCAAGATCGAGAAGATCGAGCTCACCATGGTGGGCGACGTGCGGCGGGCCAAGCTCTACTACCTGCGCAAGAAGATCGGTAAGCAGGCGAGGGTGCGCGAGAAGCAGCACTAGACGTGGCACGTAGTCATAGTCCCTTGAGGGACTAGGCCTCCGCGGCCGTGACCGAGACCGAGGTCGCCCCGAACGGGCAGACGCGCTCATCGCCGCGCCGTATGTTCGGCGAGTACGTCGTCATCCTCATCGTCGCGCTGGCGGTCGCCTTTTTGCTGCAGGCGTTCGTCGTCAAGCCCTATCGCATACCGTCGTCGTCCATGGCGCCGACCCTCGACCCTCACGACCGTGTGCTGGTCGCGCGGTTCCTGTACCGGTTCACCGCGCCGGCGCACGGCGACATCGTGGTCTTCAAGTACCCGCTCGACACGCGCGTGGTCTTCATCAAGCGCCTCATCGGGCTCCCCGGCGACACCCTGTCGCTGCGCGAGGGCCACGTGTACCGCAACGGGGTCGAGCTGCACGAACCCTACGTCGCCAAGGTCGCCGGTCAGACCGCGCCGACCGAACCCGCGACGCCGGTCGACGGTTCCACCATGAGCGACCCGTGGTCGCTCAACCATCCCTACACAGTGCCGCCCCACACCTACTTCATGATGGGCGACAACCGCCTCGACAGCGACGATAGCCGCGTCTGGGGGCCGGTGCCGGCGCGCGACCTGATCGGCAAGGCCTTCCTGATCTACTGGCCGCTCAAGCGCATCGGCGTGCCCTGAGCCGCGCGCGTCCCCGGACGGCTTCCGTGAACGGCGCCACGAACCCGCGTCTCACGCACGACCTCGAGCGCGGCGGTGGAGGTCCGGTGGCCGGCGCCGACGAAGCCGGGCGGGGCTGCCTTGCCGGACCCATCGTGGCCGCCGCCGTGGCCTTCGACTACGCCTCCTGGACCGACGCCGACTTCGTCGCGCTCTCCGACCTGAACGACTCCAAGAAGCTCACGCGGGCGCGCCGCGAAGAGGTCTTCGGCCGCGTCGTGGCGCGCGCCGACCGGCTCGCCGTCGTGAGCTGCTCGGCGGCCACTATCGACGGGCGCGGACTGCACCGCTGCAACCTGTTCGCCCTCGACCGCGCCCTCGAGCTCCTCGGGCCGGTCGCCGGCCCGGTGTTCGTCGACGGCTTCGCGCTGCGCGACAGCATCGTGGCGCACGAGGCGTTGGTCGGCGGCGACGGCCGCTCCGCGGCCGTGGCGGCCGCCTCCATCGTGGCCAAGGTCACCCGCGACCGTCTCATGATCGCCCTCCACGAGCACTACCCCGAGTACGGTTTCGACCGCCACGTCGGCTACTCGTGTCCCGACCACCGGCAGGCCATTGCCGACCACGGCGTGAGCGCGCTCCACCGCCTCTCGTTTGCCAGTGTCGCCTACGAGCAGCTCGGCCTCACGCTCTAGGGCCGCGGCGCGCCGCCGCACGACACTTGAGGGCCGCCGGCCCTCGCCACGGTAGACGTAAGGCCAACGTCACCGCCTCTGCCCGCCTGTCCGCCTTCATCGCCTCTGCCGTGCGCGATAGCGTCGTCATCACTCCCAGCCGGGGGTACGACACGTTCCTCTCCAGAAACGGAGGTCCCGCGTGCAGCCAGACCCACACGAGTTCGGCCGAGCGGCCGAGCGCCTCGCGGTCCACTATCTGCAGGAGCAGGCCTACCGCATCGTCGCGGTCAACCAGCGCGTGGGCCGCGGCGAGATCGACATCATCGCGCGGCGCGGGGCCGTGCTTGCCTTCGTCGAAGTCAAGGCGCGCCGCACGCGCACCTGCGGCGCCCCCGAAGACGCCGTCACGGCGCGCAAGTGCCGCCAGATCGCGCGTCTGGCCGCACTCTGGCTGGGCAGTCACCCGCGCGCCCTCGCGGGCGTCTCCGACGTGCGCTTCGACATCATCGCGATCGACGCCCAGCAGCGGCCGCCGCGCGTGCGCCACCTGCGGGCCGCGTTCGACGGCGGGGCCTGAGCACCCGTGCTCGCCCGGGTGCCAAGCGAGGCCCTGACGGGTCTCGACAGCCACGCGGTCACGGTCGAGGCCGACGTCGTGCCGGCGGCGCCGGCCTTCACCATCGTCGGCTTGCCCGATGCCGCCGTGCAGGAAAGTCGCGAGCGCGTGCGCACCGCCATCGTCAACTCTCACTACGAGTTCCCCTCGCGGCGCATCACCGTCAATCTGGCGCCTGCCGACGTGCGCAAAGAGGGCCCGTCGTTCGACCTGCCGATCGCCCTGGCGCTGCTCTGCGCCGCCGGCCAGAGCCGCTGTGCCCTCGACGGCGCGGCGGCCATCGGCGAGCTCGGCCTCGACGGCGCGGTGCGTCCGGTGGCCGGCGTGCTGGCCGTGGCGCAGAGCGCCCGACGGCGCGGTCTACGGGCGCTGCTCGTGCCCGCCGCCAACTCAGGCGAAGCCGCCCTGGTCACGGGCTTGCGGGTGTTGCCCGCCGCTACCCTGCGCGAAGCCGCGGCGCTGCTTGCGGGCGCGCCGGCCGCCGCCGCCGCCGGCCCCGACGCCGTCGCGCTGCTGGGCGGCGACGCACCCACCGACACCGATCTCTCCGACGTGCTCGGCCAGGGCCGCGTCAAACGCGTCCTCGAGGTGGCCGTGGCCGGCGCGCACAACCTGCTCATGGTGGGCCCGCCGGGCGCCGGCAAGACCATGCTCGCGCGCCGCGTACCGTCGATCATGCCGCCGCTGTCAGTCGACGAGTCGATCGACGTCACGCGGGTCCACAGCGTGGCCGGCGTGCTCCCACCTGGGGTGGCGCTCGTGGTGCGGCGCCCGTTCCGGGCGCCGCACCACACCATCTCGGCCGTCGGTCTCGTGGGCGGCGGCGCCACGCCACGCCCCGGCGAGGTCAGCCTGGCGCACCTCGGCGTCCTGTTCCTCGACGAGTTCCCCGAGTTTCGCGTCTCGGCTCTCGAAGGTCTGCGCCAGCCGCTCGAAGACGGCGAGGTCACGATCTCGCGCGCGCTCGCGTCGCTCACCTTTCCGGCGCGCATCATGCTGGTGGCCGCGATGAACCCCTGTCCGTGCAGGTCGCAACTGCACCGTCGAACCGATACCGGATGACAGCGCGTTGTGTTCGCGCGGAGTCCGAGCCCGTGTGGATGGTGATGTCGCGCACAAGCAGGCGCACGATCTCCTGACGCTGTTCGGGCGATAGGCCCTCGTCCATGCGGCGCCGAAGCTCCGCCAATAGGTCCGGATCCATATGCTCGTCTTCCTGGTCGTCCTCTTCGCCGACCAGCACTGCCAAGCGCTCCTCGACCTTGGTTGTTGCTGCTCGAAGCTCCTCAGCGCGCTG
>Ga0181517_10005184_pt1 | contig 11596 bp, 8 predicted proteins | sample PEATcosm2014_Bin_31_FD_119748 | JGI IMG/M metagenome (GOLD analysis project Ga0181517, IMG submission 119748) | Peatland microbial communities from MTU Mesocosm Facility, Houghton, MI, USA - PEATcosm2014_Bin01_30_metaG | ecosystem: Environmental > Terrestrial > Soil > Wetlands > Peat | place... | reverse complement strand
CTCGTCAACTTCACCAGGCTTGCGGTCAGTAGTCCGCTCATCAACACCAGTGCTACGCTCACCGCAACTTCAACTCCCACCAGAACGCGCCGCGCACGCCGGCTTCCACGCGATTCGCCGGCCAGCCGTGATTCGCTGTGCAGAACTTCCTGCGGAGCCGTACGAGAAACCATGAGCGCCGGTGCGGCTCCTGCCAGCAATGTCGCCAGCACAGCCAGAATCAAAGCGCATCCCGCGCCAGCCCCGTCCAAATGCAGAGAGCCACGAAAATCGAGCGCCGGCGGCAGATACCGCTGCATTGCAGGAACGATCACCGCCGCCAGCAGAACTCCCAGTCCGCCTCCGGCGGCAGCGAGAACGGCGGTTTCACGGAGCGCCATGCGCACCAACTCCGCACGGCTTGCGCCCAACGCCGCCGCCACTGCCATTTGTTGCTTCCGCCCAGCCCCGCGCGCCAACAGCAGGTTCGCCACGTTCACGCAACCAACGAGCAGCAAGCCCGCTACAGCCGCCAGCAGGATGATCAGCGGTTGCCGATTGTTGCCCACCAGTTGTTGCTGAAAAGGCGTAAGCGCCACCGAGAGCGTCGCCTTTTCATCCGCGGGCAGATTCGCGCTGATGGTGTGTTGCAGCGCATCCAGATCGGCCGTCGCCGCGGCAACGGAGACTCCTGGTTTCAACCGCGCCAATCCAAAATAGTTAAAATCGCCCATCTCCTCCGCGAGCTGTTCCTTCGAGAATGCCATCGATTCAATCACGCCAATGGGTAACGGTCGATTCGTATTGCCAATCGTGGCCAGCGAGCTCACCGCGGGCATGTGAAACGATTGCGGCATTACGCCAACCACGGTGTAGGGAAAGCCATTCAGGTGAATCGTCTTGCCGAGAATCTCGCGATCGCCGCCGAACTGTTCGCGCCACAGGTCGTACATCAGCACCGCAACATGCTCGTGCCCCAGCTGCGCTTCACTTACGTTGAATGCCCGCCCCAGACTGGGCTGCACCTGGAGCACCGGAAAAATCCCAGGAGTGGCCGACAGCACACCCACCTGGAGCGGCCGGTCGCTTCCGCCGAGCGGCGCTGAGCCTTGTTGCATCACCGCCATCGAGTCAAAGCTGCGGCTGTTCTGCTGCCAAATGGTCAGGTGATTCGCATTCACGGGCAAAGTCGGATAGAGGTTGCTCCATTCCGCTGCGACTTCTTCCATGGTCACAAGCCGATCCGCCTGCGCAAAAGGCAACGGCCGCAGCATCACGTCATATACGAGCGTGAAAATCGCGGTCGTCGCGCCAATTCCCAAGGCCAGCGTCGCAATCACGGTTGCAGTGAAGCCAGGGGACTTGCGCAACTGGCGCAACGCGTAGCGAAGATCCTGAATTAGGGAATTCATCGGCAATCCCTCGAGAGGCAAAGCTCTCAGGCGGTTTCAAGCAGCTTCGGATGGCAAATGCGCATGCTGCCCGCATGCGCATCAAGCAGGGACTTACGCCTCCACTTCCTCCGTGAGCTTCTTCAACTCATCCTCGGAGACCACCTTGCCGTCAAATAGGTGCACTTCGCGCTCAGCGTGCTTGGCGAAGCGCGGATCGTGCGTCACCATGCAGATCGTCGAGCCCTCGCGATGCAGGTCGGCGAGCAGGTGCATTACCGCTTCGCCGTTTTTCGAATCGAGATTGCCCGTCGGCTCGTCAGCCAGCAGGATCGAAGGTGACCCCGCCAGCGCTCGCGCCACGGCCACGCGCTGCTGTTGGCCGCCCGAGAGCTGCGCCGGATAATGCCGCATCCGGTGCGCCATGTTCACGCGCTCCAGCGCTTCCTTCACACGCCGCTTGCGCTCCGCCGACGGCATGCCGGCGCGATAGGTGAGCGGCAGCTCGACGTTCTCTTCGACGGTAAGATCGCCGATCAGGTTGAAGCTCTGGAAGATGAACCCGATCTCCTGGTTGCGAATTCGCGACCTCTCGCTGAAGCTCAGGTTTTCCACCGGCTTGTTGTTCAACAGGTACTTGCCGCCAGTGGGCGTGTCCAGCAGACCCAGGATCGAGAGCAGCGTCGATTTCCCGCAGCCCGATGGTCCCGACATCGCCACATACTCGCCCCGGTTGATGGTCAGGTGAATGCCGGAGAGCGCGTGCGTCTCCACTTCGTCGGTGTAGAAGACCTTGGTCAAGTCTTCAATCTCAATCAGGTTGCCATTCAATGCCATTCTGTTCCCCCTTCGTGTGTAAATCGTTTTCGGTTGCCTGCTGGTTGCTGCAAATCCCTCAGTCCCAACGTCCCTAGTCCCCGCTTCTCAATGCACCACTACCGCCGGATCAATCCGGATGCGATCGTATGCGTCTTCCCTCGACATGTCCGACAGAATCACCATGTCGCCTTCCTTCAACCCTTCCAGCACCTGGATATAGCTGACCGACGCGCGTCCGACTTTGACCGGAACCCGCACTGCGCCTTTGCCATCCGGATCGATCTTGAACAGGCTCAGTGTGGAGTTTTCATTCCCCAGCGCCGGCCGGCCCACATACAGAACATCTGCCATGCGCTCCAGGTCAATCGTTCCTTCCACGCTCAGGTTCGGCACCGCACCCGCCGGCAGCGGCCCATCCAGTTCTACGTCTACCGTGCGCGTTCCGTTCACTACCGACGGATCAATCCGCGTGACATGGCCCTGAATCACTCCGTTATGCGTATCGATTGAGGCAGGCTGGCCGATCTGGATATCCCGTGCCTGCGTCTCCGCGATCTGCAGCGCCGCCTTCAGCTTGTCCAGTTGGATCACCTCGGCCATCGATGTCCCCGCCGTCACGTGCTGGCCCACCTGCATCGGCGTCGGAAGTGCCGCTACCGCGCCCGAGATCCCCGCCCTCACCTCCAGCGCTGCCGACTGTTTCTGGTAGAGACCCACCAGCGCCTTCGCCTGATCGATCTTGGTCTGCGCCGATTGCATCTGCACCAGAATCGCCTTCTGGTTTACTGTCAGTTGCTGCTGGCTGAGGTCGTGCTGCGCCGTCAATTGATCCGCTGTGCTCTTGCTCTTGCTGTAGGCAAGCCCTGAAATCACGCCCAGATCATAGAGCGCCTTGTCTGTCTGCGCCTGCAACTGGTCCTGCGTGTAGTCGGAGTTCACCGCCGCCGCCGCCGTCTTCTTGTCCATCAGTGAACTGTCGAGCGTCGCCTGCAGGCTCTTGTAGTCAGCCTCGGCCCCCTTAAGCGCCAGTTGTGCGGTGAGCAGTTCCTGTTGCAACTGCGGATCGGTCAGATCCATCAGAATCGTGTCTGGAGTCACCTTCGCGCCCGGCAACACCCGGATCCGGACCACCGTCGCATCCGTCTGCGCCGGAATCAGCTCAATCGAGTCCTCACGGGGCACCAGGCTTCCCGTCGACCCACGCACCTGGCGAACCATCGGGCCACGCTTCACCGTGTCCGGCCACACCGCCGATCCATCCACCGTCGGCGCCGCCGGTTTCAACCGATAAACGGCAAAAAACGCTGCCGCCGCCACCACAGCCACTACAGCACCGATGACGATCATTCGGCGCCGCCGCTTCTTCGCTAAATCCGGGCGTGCAATATCCATGACGCAGAATACTTTGCACTTTCGGTGCCAAAGGATTCCGGGGGCCCGTCGTTGATAGAAAAGGAGTTGCTCCCGTTTGCGCGAGCCGCGCTTCAGTCGCAGTGACCGTCTCAACGATCTGGTGTTCGATTCCGAACACCCCGCTCCTTCGAACGCCCTTATTACATGGAGTCGTGTAGGAAGTTCGCGACTCGACTCGGCGCGGACGGGCGAAGGTCGATTATCCTCCACGATTCGAGAGACTTAGCGTTTGGAACGCCATGTGCCTTGATCATTGCGTAAATGATCGCGATTGAGGCGATGACTGCTTGATCAGGTCACGGCCTGCGCGGAACGTTGAAAGCAACCAAAACCTTGTGAAATGGCTCCAATCGAACAAAAGCCATGCGCGGGGGTGACCCTCGTGTGGCTTCTTCGTTGCATCCGCTCGTCAGCAACAGCGCTTGAATGTCCCCCGGGTCTTGAGCCAGCCTGTTCCACTTGCTATTCGGGCTCGGATAACCCCGGTGATCCTCGAGAGGACCTCACGGCCGGCACCTGAAGGAGGAGAGCGTGCACTTCTTTCGAGCACGATTCATCGCTGCACTGCTGCTTGGGATTATCGGCATTTCCGCAGCTTCCACTTACTTTGAAGTTCTGGCGCACAAACATACCCTGCGCGTTGACCTGACGCGAAGGACGCAATGGTTCGGCGCCGGCATCCAGCCCCATATCGAACAGCAGCTGGTCTTGGGGAATAACGTTAATTGGAACGAATTGCTGCAGAGGATGCGTCAGCATCCCGACCAGCCAAGCCTGGCTCTTCTCGACGATAGTGGCAAGCTTTTTGCGTCTGTGGGCGATCTTCCTGCTTTTGACAAGCGAGCCATCGGGCTCTTTACGGAAAGTCTGACCTCAGGGAAAGAGGTGGGCAGCTTTGTCAGGATTCCAACTCAAAAACCGAGCGAAAAGGCAGTTTCCGCAAGCAATCAAGACATGTGGGCGTGGCTATCCACCAAGCTGTTACCTTCTACCACGCTCTGGTACGAGGATTCTTTGCCGTTGCGAGAAGGAGATCGCATAGTCGGAGCCCTCCTGATGACGGTCAACGCCGACTATATCCATGATGACGCGATTGAAGTTTGGCGACGGAGCTTTCTGCGCATCGCGGCGATGGTCGTCCTGGTGGTTGTCGTAACGCTGCTGATGGTTCGCTGGTTTCTTCAGCAGCCGGTTACCCGGGCGGCGGATTGGTTGCGCCGCTTACGGCACGGCGAAGCGGACGTGGAAGAGGGCGCAAAGGAGTTTGGCTATCTGGTTCCGCTGGCAAGAGAAGTCACCACCCTGGCCGAGAATCTGACCCAGGCCCGAGTCGCGGCGGAAACCGAGGCCCGGCTTCGCGACCATTCGGAGCACCAATGGACCGCGGATCGGCTTGCCGTGCACGTGCGTGATCGTCTGGGCAGCGGCCAGCTGTTTGTGGTTTCTCATCGTGAGCCATACGTCCACATGCGACGCAAAGGAAAGACCGAGTGCATTGTTCCCCCGAGCGGCCTGGTGACAGCGATCGAGCCAGTATTGCAGGCTTGCGACGGCACCTGGATCGCACATGGAAGCGGCAGCGATGACCACTCGTTCGTCGATGAGCATGATCGTCTGCGCGTGCCGCCGGGTGAAAACCGGTATACGTTGCGCCGGGTCTGGCTGAGCGCGGAAGAGGACAAAGGGTATTATGAGGGTTTTTCGAATGAGGGCTTATGGCCGCTCTGCCACATTGCGCACACGCGTCCCGTCTTCCGCGCAAGAGACTGGCATTCCTACCAGAGGGTGAATGAGAAGTTTGCCGAAGTGGCCCTTGAAGAGATGGGCAACACCGAACATCCGGTGATCTTCGTGCAGGATTATCACTTCGCCTTACTGCCAAGAATCATCAAGAACGCTCGTCCCGACGCGCGAGTCGCCATGTTTTGGCATATTCCGTGGCCCAACCCGGAGTCGTTCAGTATCTGCCCCTGGCAAGCAGAACTGGTCAACGGGCTGTTGGGCGCCGATGTGATCGGATTCCATCTTCAATCTCATTGCAACAATTTTCTTGATACGGTCGATCGGACGCTGGAGGCAAGAACGGACTGGGAACACTTCAGCATTCGGCGAAATGGCCACTTGTCGAGTGTGCGACCCTACCCGATCAGCGTTGCCTGGGACGAGACTGATTCTCTGCGCGCCGAAGCTGTTCCAAGCGCGGCAGAGGACGCTCGCAGCATGGCGAGGATTCAAATTGCCGAAGGCAATGGGACGCGAATGGAAGAGCATGAATTTAGAGGTTCTGAGGGCGGTTTGGGCTTGGAATCGGACCCGCTGAGACGCGAGTTGGGGATCGGAGATGAGCAACTTCTTCTCGGCGTGGACCGTATGGATTACACCAAGGGCATAGTCGAGAGGCTGCTGGCCGTCGAGCTCTTACTTCAAGAGAACCCGTGGTATCTTGAAAAACTCAGGTTCGTTCAGATCGCGTCTCCCAGCCGCACAGGGATCCAAAGGTACGCAGATTTGCGTATAGAGGTCGAGAATACTGTCGAGCGCATCAATCGCACCTTTCAATCGACGAATTGGAAACCCGTGATTCTTATTCAGCGCCAGTGCAGCCACGCGGAGGTGAAGCGCTATTATCGGGCGGCCGATCTCTGTCTTGTGACCTCTCTGCACGACGGCATGAACCTGGTTGCAAAAGAGTATGTTGCCGCGCGGAACGATGGTGACGGGGTGCTGGTTCTCAGCAAGTTCGCGGGGTCCGCGCAGGAACTTAAGGATGCTCTTCTCGTGAACCCCTATGATGGCGCGCAGGTGAAGGATGCGATTGTGACAGGATTGACAATGAGCGCGGAAGAACGCCGCTTGCGAATGAGACGCATGCGGCGTTACGTTCAAGAGAATAATGTGTACCGTTGGGCCTCGAATATTCTGACAGACGTTTGCGCGTTGCGGATTGAAGACGACATTCTCGCCACCGCAATGAACAGGTCGCACCGCAGGCGGGCGTAAGCCGTACTCTGAGGGCCTGGAGGCCCAGGACCGCCGGCGAGGACGCTGGCGCTACGGTCGCCGGCGATCGAGCGCGGACGGCCGAACTTGAACGGACAAGGCATCGGCTTCGACTTGTGTGTCGCGCATTTCCATCCGTAGCGTGGGCAGTGCATGGGGAAAGTTGTCGCGCAGAAACTCGATCATCTTCTCTCTCACCAGGCAGCGAAGATCGAAGCACTGCGAGGAACCACCCGAGCTGACCAGACAGCGCAATTCCATTGTGCGGTCGGTCAGGTTGGTAACTTGCAAGCTGCATGCGCGCCGGTCCCAGAGTGGCGAGTCTTTGACGATGCGCTCCAGCTCGGCGCGCAATGGCGCCAATGGCACGGAGTAGTCGACATACAGGAAGGCCGTGCCCAACAAGTCTCCCCTTCGGCGCGTCCAATTCTCAAACGGCTGTTCGATGAAATAGCTAAGTGGAACGACCAGCCGCCGCTCGTCCCAGATCCTTATGACCACATATGTGCTGTTAATCTCCTCAATGCGGCCCCACTCTCCCTGAACGACCACGACATCGTCAATTCGAATTGGCTCAGCCAGCGCGATCTGCATTCCGGCGATGAGGTTCGAGGCGGTCGACTTGGCTGCCGTTGCCAAAACGAGCGACGCCAAGCCGGCGGATGCAAGCAATCCTGTTCCGTACTTCCACAATTGCGGGTCGTGGAGGCTCCACAGCAGCGCTCCGGCGTCCAATAGGACAACGATCGCAATCAAAACCCGGCGGAAGAACTGCATTTGGGTGTGGACGCGGCGGGCGCGCAGGTTATCGGCTACCGTGGTATCGAAACGGCGCAGTGTGAAAGCCTGGAAGACGTACACGCCGCCGATGCCCATCCAGCCGATAAACAAGACCAGGAGGCATTCGACAACCTGCTCGGCACGATCGAGCAGCAGCGGCGGAACCTTGGGAACGAGCGGCAAGATGATCCGCAATCCGATAAACAGGAGCACCCCACGAGCCGGCCAAGCGAGATACTTCCGAGTTCCTAATCCGCGACGTTGCGATTCAGGCTGGGCTCTGCGCAAAAGCCGAAACACCAGGTAGTGAATCCCGTGGCCAAAGACAACGACAGCCGATATAAGGACAAGTCCATACAACCAGTCCTGCTGAGAGAGAAGATGAAAGTCCACCACACCTCCGGGAGTTCCGCGTTACTCTCTTGGATGCAGAAGCCATGAATTGGCAATGAAGATTTCCTGCTCCTTCGGTCAATTCCAGATTCCCTCTACCGCAGTTTGTTGCATTTCTGCTTGTACAGAAAGTGTGCGGGCTGCGGTACCCTGAGCGAGAGGGGGAGCGATGGATATGCGCGGGGTGAGACGGAGCGAGCGGGCGGGGCTGGTGCGGGATGTGCTGCTTTGGGCAGCGTTGGTGGTTTCGGTTGTCGGTGGGGGGCTTTGCGCCTGGGGCCAAACGACGGCGGCGGCAAGCGGGGTTACAGGTCAGGTCGTTCGCCCGATTGCAAGCGCCGCGTTGCCGGTGCTGCATGTTGAGAATGGTCAGAACTCGGAACGGGCGAAGGCGCAGCACTACGTGGTGCTTGTCTCGCTGGATGGGTTCCGGTGGGATTATGCAAAACGGGATGGGGCGAAGCATTTGCTTGCGCTGGGCAAGCAGGGGGTGTGGGCGCCGGAGGGAATGCTGCCAAGTTATCCTTCGCTGACGTTTCCCAACCACTACACGATTGTTACTGGATTGTATCCAGAGCATCACGGGCTGGTGGCCAACAGCTTTTTCGACGCGGTGCGCGGTACGCGGTACGGGATGAGCGATGCGGCGACAGTGACGGATGGGGGCTGGTATGAAGGGACACCGCTGTGGAGCCTGGCGGAGAGCCAGGGGATGCGTGCGGCGTGCTTTTTCTGGCCGGGGTCGGAGGCGAAGATTGCAGGCTACCAGCCGACGTACTATTTGAAGTTCGACGACAAAGTTGAACCGGAGGCGCGCATTGATCAGGTGCTCGCGTGGCTGAAGCTGCCGGAGGCGGATCGGCCGCACTTCATCACGCTGTATTTCTCTGAGCCTGACCATGAGGGGCATGAGTTCGGGCCGGACGCGCCGGAGACGAAGGCGGCGGTTCTAAAGGTCGACGCGCTGGTGGGGAAATTGAAGGCGGGATTGGACAAGACGAAGCTGCCGGTGGACCTTGTGGTGGTGAGCGATCACGGGATGGTGAAGTCGGATGGGGGGTGGGTGACGCTTGATGCGTTTGCCGACCTGACGGGATTTGAGACGGTAGGGAGCCTGCTGTATGGGAAGACGGAAGAGGATCGGGCGCGGGTTTACAACCAACTGAAGAAGGCTTCGGGGCGGTTTATGGCTTTCCGGCGGAAGGACGTTCCGGTGGAGCTGAACTACAGTGAGAATCCGCGGGAGGGTGACCCGGTGGTGGTTGCTACGGGGCCGTACGCGATCAGGGCGCATGGACCGCCAGCGGGCAAGGAGGATCGCGCGCCGACGGTGGGGATGCACGGCTTTGACCCAAAAAAGATGCCGGAGATGAAGGCGAGCTTCATTGCGGCTGGACCGGATATAGTTGTTGGCAAGACGGTTCAGCCCTTTGAGAACGTGAATCTGTATCCATGGCTGGCGCACATGCTTGGACTGAGCGCGCCGAAGTCGGATGGCAGCCTGAACGTGCTGGCGGGGACGCTGAAAGACGGTGGAGCGGAAGCCGAGCCGGAGAAATAGACACGCGGGGAAAAGAAGAACCTCGAAGAAGGATTGGAAGAAATGGCCGTAATTGTGGGAGTGGATGGAGGCGGCACAAACACGCGGGCGTCGGTTGTGCAGGATGGACGCGTGCTGGCGCATGGCCATAGCGGATCGATCAAGCGGCTGCGCGTGGGAGCGGAGGCGGCTGAGGCAAACCTGCGAGCGCTGCTGAAGGATGTTTATGGACAGGCGGGCTTGAGCGGCGTGGCAGCGGGGTCGGTGGGCGTGGCGAGTTGCAGCCTGCCGGGCACGGTGGAATGGATCACCGCGGTGCTCCAGGACTTCAACGTGGAGCGCATTGACGTGGTGGGCGACGAGGTGATCGCACTGGACGCGGCGTTCCAGGGAGGGGCGGGAATTCTGCAGATTGCGGGGACGGGGTCGAACACCATTGGGCGCGCGCCGGACGGGAGCCGGGAGTGCGCGGGCGGATACAGCTCGCGGCTGGGGGATGAGGGCTCGGGCTACTGGATCGGTGTGAATTCGGTGCGGCGAGCGCTGCATGCGTACGATCGCGGCGAGCCGACCGGGATTTTGAAGAAGGTGGGAGAGATTTGGGGCACGGCGACGCTGGAGGACCTGGTGCAGATGGGCGACAGCACTCCGGGGCCGGACTTTGCAGCGCTGGCACCGGCGATCAACGAGCTGGCTGAAGCGGGCGACGCGGTTGCGGTGGGCGTGCTGAAGCAGGCTGCGGCGGACCTGGTGGATTTTGTGCTGCTGGTGCGGAAGAAGCTGAGGGCGAATCACCCAATTGTGGGCGAAGTGCCGGTGGCGTGGACGGGCGGCGCGATCGCGAATATGCGTTTGGTGCGTGAGGGATTCTTTGCGGGGCTGAAGGCCGGTGCGCCGGCGATGCCGGTGTTTGAGAAGGAAACGGTTTCGCTGGAGGGCGCGATCTGGCGGGCAGAACAGCTGTCGAAAGGCGTGAGTGCGGGTGCAGCGGTGGTCAGCGCGGATTGAAGGCGCTCCTTGTGGGGCGCCGAGAGATGGTTTGAAAACCTTGAATGGGTTTGGCAAAATGAACTGAAGCGGTCTGGACGAGGAGGTCTCGATGGCGCATCCAGTGGTTCACTTTGAGATTGGCTGCAAGGACAAGGCAGCGACATCGGCGTTCTATGAGAGGGTGTTCGGATGGAAGGTTGACCCGGGGCCGATGGGGGCGATCGATACGGGGTCTACTGGTGGGATTCCGGGGCACGTGGCGGCATTGGGACATGAGCCGCACCAGTTCACACACTTTTACATCGAGACCGGTGACGTGGCCGAGTCGCTGAAGCAGGTTGAGGCGGCAGGAGGCAAGACTGTCGTGCCGCCGGTGCCGATACCGACCGGGACGTTTGCGTGGTTTGCGGATGTGGAGGGGAACACTGTGGGGTTGTGGAAGCCGAATAAGTAAGTGCGGGGAGTGGGTGGAGGGAAGAGGAAGGGTGATGGAGGTTGGTGTCAAATGTCGAGACTGACTTCCAAGTTAATCCTCACTGCTCTATGCGCCGTGGCGGTTCCGTGCTCTGCTCAAAAAAACAATCCGTGCCCTGATGGTCCGAACGTGTCCAATGCCGAAATGCGAGAGTGCTACACGAAGGCGCAAACGGCGATGAACAAAGTTGCGGATGATCTCGTGGTGCGCGTTGCCGCAGGGATGCGGGCAACAACCCCAAAGGAAAAGGAAGAATATGGGCCTGTGATCCTCGACCTCATTGAAAACGCCGCCAAGAGCCTCGAGCAGTCACAGATTTCCTGGCGGCAGTACCGTGATCAATTCTGCAATGCAATCCGATTTAGCTATACCACCGGCTCGGGGTCGGGAACCGCGTGGGAGGAGTGTCTTTATTCGGTTGCCACAGCTCGTGTTCAACAGCTCAAGAAGGATTTTCCGGGCTGGGCCGATCAGAAAGCGCATCAGGCTCCGAAGCACAGCGACGCAAATACTGTTCAGAAATAGCCGAACCGTGAGAAATGCAAAAGCGAAGCGCCTCTCAAACGCTAGGATGCCTGTTGGCCCCGAACAAACGACGCCGCTAGTGAGCCGTCAGGGTTGACGGCGACAAAGTTGGCGGCGAGGCCGAGGGCGAGATGGCCGGCTGAACTAGCGAGGCCGGGCAAGCCTGTCAAGCCAATCAGGGCGGCGGGGTTGGTGGTGAGCAGGCGTAGGCCGTGTTCGAGTGAGGAGCCGGTGAAGCGGAGGAAGTTGACGAGGGCGCGGTCGAGGGTGAGGACGCTGCCGGCGAGGACG
>Ga0181517_10005180_pt1 | contig 11599 bp, 6 predicted proteins | sample PEATcosm2014_Bin_31_FD_119748 | JGI IMG/M metagenome (GOLD analysis project Ga0181517, IMG submission 119748) | Peatland microbial communities from MTU Mesocosm Facility, Houghton, MI, USA - PEATcosm2014_Bin01_30_metaG | ecosystem: Environmental > Terrestrial > Soil > Wetlands > Peat | place... | reverse complement strand
GCGCGTGGCGAGCTTGCGTTCCCAGTTGTCGATCCAGCGGGCGTAGATACCAGGCATGCTGTTCTGCAGAGAACTCTTAGTTTAACGTGAAGCGGAGACGGGGACGGTGTGACGCGGATGCGACGGCCCGCGCACGCCTCGCCAGGAACCGCGCGGTGGATCTCGGCGTGGTATGTGCCAGCGGGCATTTCGGAGTTTGACCCCTGATTCACGCTTGTTGCGGCGGCCGCCGCGGAATACAATGAATTGACCGTAAGGAGGTTCATGAGCATGCCTAACTTCAATGGGATGCTTCGCAGCAAGAGTTTGGCGCTGCTCAAGTCATACGCCCTTCATCCGGCGGATAATATCGACGGCTATCGAGGCGATACCATCGGCACCGCCAAGACGACGCTCAAGCGAGACCCCTACCGCTCCGGCGTGATCGGCGCGATTCAGGCGCAACTGGCCAACATCATTCCCGGCTTTCGTCCCAAGATGAGTTACACGAAGAACATCCATTTCAAGTCCGTTGCCTCATACCAGAAGGTCGCCATGGTGAACCTCGTCAAACGCGATCCCTCCAAATCCGGCAACGAGGGCGCCGAAACCGTCGATGTCTCCGGGAGCTTCACCGTCGATCCGGACAGCGGCTGGGTACCGGCTTACTACCTCCCCTGGGATCAAAACGCCATCGTCCACATGACCATTCCCCCGCAGGGAATGAGAATCGGTTCAGATCCCGACATCTTCTTTACCGCGGCGATCAACGGCTGCTCCGTCTTCATCCAGGGAACGCAGGAGAGCCCGACCGTGTATCACGCCGGCGGCGACACCGGGCGCGGCAACGACATGACGCGCGGCGCCGCCTTTTGGCGCGAAGTGCTGACCAATTTCGCGGACACATCCAAGGGCAAGTTCCAAACCGAAATCAACAAAATGGACTACATCAAGACGCCGGGGCAGGTCAGCTCCGACGGCAAACTGACCACCGCCAGCGCCAACGAATACGAAAGATGGCTGAAAGACAAATACAGAAAGACGCTTGACGTCAAGTTTGTCAATCCCTGGGGCTGCGTGGTCGGATACCGCAATGACGGCAAGTGGAGATTCTACCTGCAGGAGAACGCCACCATCGCGTTCATGAAGCTCCGGAAGGAAAGCGACGAACCCGCGAAGCTGACCAAGGTCTCCAAGCCTATGGTCCTGCGTGAGATCTTTCCCGGCGCCGGCGTCGCCAACATGACCAACTCACAGCAGATCGTGGTCACTACCGCCTGACATCGCGATCCCGCCGTTGGTTTGCGTTAGATACAGGCTAAGCCCCAGTTGCCGGAAAGGGTCCACGCGGTTTACTGCTTCATCCAGACGATTACTTCCGCGGCGAGGGGGGCCGCGGGGATACCGTCGATCGCGACAGCCAGGGAGATGGCTTGTAAGCCGGACGCGCCAATTCCAGGAAGCTGGATGGCGAGCTGGTCGACTCCGGCAATCGCGCCGGCTACCGGGAACAGCGGACCGGCAGCCAGCGAAGCCACATCACCGTTAGGCACCAACGCCGAGCCTCCCCGCACATCCACCTGGTTGCCCAACGGCCCCGTGTTCGAAACGGTTATGCTCCCGGTGATGGGAAAGAAGCCGTTGTTCGGCTCTGCCGCCACGCCATTGAGAAAAACGGTGACCATGCTTCCCGGCTGGGCGGGATTGCCACAGCCGTTCCGCGAGCCGTCGCTGTTCAGCGCGACTAGCGAGGCGAAGCCGCTGAACGTGACCGGTACGCAGTTCGGCGGCGGCACACTGGTATCGACGAACAGAGACGGGCTGCTCCCGGCGACGGCGAACGTCCGGGTTGCCGCGATCGAGTAGGCGCTCGCCGCATCCGGAGCGATGGAAACGGTCATCACGGTTTGCGGCGCGACCTCGAGCGGCTGCGCCACCTCGAACGGAACCTGCACGTTGATCTGACTCGAAGAGACATAGAGCAGCGGCGCCGGAACGCCATCGAACGTCACCTGCACGTTCCCCAGAGAAGTGGGAAGCAGAGTCTGGCCGGAAGCGGATCCCGTCACTCCCGTCTGCGGACCAAGCTCATAACCGAAAAGGGTCACGAGCTGGCCGGGCGCGACCGGGCCGATCAGCCCCAACGTGGCGGCGTCGGTGACGCAACTGAGCTGTGGGCCCGAGGGCGGCGCCGAAAGATCGAATGCGGCGAGGAACACTCCAGGGACCGCACGTTGCGCGGCAGCCTGGCTGAACACGACGCCGGGCGAAAGCGGGACGTCCGGAGATGCGCTGTCGCCGGCGAGCAGAATTCGGCCATCCGGTTCGACCGCCAGGGCCGGTAGCGCGCTTGACGACACGGTGGTGCTCAAGAGTTCGGTCGCGGCTAGGCTCCCATCCTGCGCGTTGAAACGCTGAACATACACGCTCGATGGCACGGTCGTTCCGTTGGGAAGACACGCGGCGGGGGTATTGCCAGCAGGCGGCGGAGTCCGGCCATACGCGCTGTAAGCCGGCCCGGTGAGCGAGTAGCCGCCCACCACCGGATTGCCGCCGGCATCGAGCGCCAGAGAGGTGCCGCCCTGCGGGACGGACCAAAGCAGCTTGGATCCGGTGGGGTCCAGCTTCGTCAGAAACAGACCGATTCGGCCGCCGGCGCCCGGCGTGACGGTGTAAGGATAATCTGTCGTCGTAGTGGTGGCTCCCGTTACGTACGTCGTCGCGGTTCCCGTAACATAGGCGTTCCCGGCGCTGTCCACCGCCAGACCAAAATTGTCTGCGCCGCTCGGTCCGGAAAGGTAGGTGGAGTAGAGCAACTGCGTCCCGTCGGCGCTGAGGTGCGTGACGTGTTGCGCGCTCGAAAAGTCGCATCCGAACATAGCCGGCAGACACTCGGGCGCAAACGTGGTTTGGTATGCGCCGGGCGTGGCGGGATAAGGATAAAGTCCGCCAGGCACGGTGCCCGCGAGGAAGATGTCGCCCTCCGGGCCGAGCGCGATCTGGCTTCCGGAGACCCCCAAGGAGGCGAACACGACCTTGGTCCCGGAGGGATCGAGTTTGACGACAAATAGATCGTCACTGAGGAACACGGCCGAGGTGGGAGTGTAGCTTTGCAGCCCGACGCCGCTGATGACGACACTGCCGCTGCTATCGACTGCGATTGCCGTGGGTTTCCGGAGACGGCGCCGGCGAACAATGTTGCATACACAACCGCTCCGTTCGGGTCCAGCTTGATCGCGAACGGGACGGCCCCGATCGAACTGGACCCTCTGAAACCGGAAGTAACGGGAAAATCGTTCGATGTTGTATTGCCGGTGATGTAGGCGTTGCCTTGCGCGTCGACGGCCAGGCCCCCTGCCACGTCGCTGCCGCTGCCCAGATAGACGAAGTAGGTGGTTGTGGTAGCGTTGGGGTCGAAGCGGGCGGCGAAAAGACTCGTCGCGCGGCCCGGAATCGGGCTGTTCGTGACCGTCCCCAGGACGTAGATGTTGCCGGCTGCATCGTGGCCCATTCCCTGCAAGGAAGCATTGGCAAGCAGGAACGTGGAGAACGGAGCTGGAGCCGAAGCCACGGCTGGGCTGGCTATCAGGAATAACGCGGTGGCGACAAACGCCACGCGGGCCGAGGCAATGCGCCACGGCCGGGAGCAACAGGGTAGCGGCAAAGGCCTGGTTTTCATCACTGGCGGATTTGCACCTCGCTTGCTAACCGGCAATCGAAGCACCATTTCCAGCCGTGGGACCTACGCCTGAGTGCCTCTCGGATTGCCATCGGTGCGGAGTTAGAATAGCGGCTGCCGCGACGCTCTATGAAGACCCACGCTCGCAGTTGCGATCGTCTCCGCCACGTGCGCGTTGGCTCTGAACGCATCGGAGCCGGGTCTCGAAAGCACCCCATAAGAGAGCGGCTCTGCGACGGCAATGTAATTCGAAAGAGGAGTTCCACGATGAAATCCTTAACGATTCTGAGCGCGACCTTGCTGGCGCTGTCCGCATCCGCGCCGGCGCAATATCAATACCCGTTTCAAGACCCGAAGCTCGACACGGAGAAGCGCATCGATAACGTGCTCTCACTGATGACGCTGGACGAAAAAGTGGCCGGCCTGGGCATGACGGGCGTGGCGGTTCCGCGGCTCGGTATTCGCGGGACGGCGTTCGGCGAAGCGCTTAGCGGCGTAGTCCTGGGCGGCCCGATGCAGGCGCTGATGTCGATTCTTCCCAACGTTCCGCCGGAGGCGAAGATGGTGTCACCCACCACACAGTTTCCGCAGGGCGTTGGCCTGGGGCGGACGTGGGACCCGGATCTGGTGCGCCAGGCGGGCGCGGTGATTGGATCCGAGGCGCGCTACATTTTCGAAAACGGCAAGAACGGACGCGCGTTTCTGGTGCTGCTCACGCCCAATGCGGACCTGGCGCGCGATCCGCGCTGGGGACGCACGCAGGAATCCTACGGCGAAGATCCGTTCCTGGACGGAACGCTGGCGGTCGCGCTGATCCGCGGCATACAGGGCGACGATCCCAAGTACTGGCAGGCGGCCAGCCTGCTCAAGCACTTCCTGGCCAACAGCAACGAACACGGCCGTTACGGCTCGTCGTCGGATTTCGATGTGCGGCTGCTGCGCGAGTATTACTCGGTGCCGTTCCGCATGGGAATTGTGGACGGCGGCGCGCGCTCGTACATGGCTTCTTATAACGCGTGGAATCACGTGCCGATGACGGTGAATCCGATTCTCGAGAACATCACCGTGAAAGAGTGGGGCGTCGATGGCATCATCTGCACCGATGCCGGGTCGCTCGGCAACCTGGTGACCCAACACAAGGCCTACCCGAATTTGCACCAAGCCGCGGCGGCTTCCATCAAGGCCGGCATCAACATGTTCCTTACCTTCGTCGAAGACCCCAAAGCGGCTGTCAAAGGGGCGCTGGCGGACCACCTGATTACGGAAGCGGATATCGACGCGGTGCTGCGCGGCAGCGTGCGCACGGCGCTGCGGCTGGGCCTGCTCGATCCGCCGTCGGTGGTGCCGTATACGAAGCTGAAGGGCGCGCCCGACCCGGTGAATTCGCCGCAGCATAATGCGATCGCGCTGCGGGTGGCGCGCGAATCGGTGGTGCTGCTGAAGAACGCGGGGAGCTTCTTGCCGCTCGACCGGCGCGCCATCAAGACGCTGGCCGTGATCGGCCCGCGCGCCAACGAAGTGCTGGCGGACTTCTACGGGGGAGTGCCGCCATATGCGGTGACGCCACTAGCGGCCATTCGGGCCAAGGTGGGTCCGGGCGTGGAGGTCCGCCACGTGGTGGACAGCACCGGCGGAGCGGCGGTGAAAGCGGCGCAATCCGCCGATCTGGCAATCGTGGTGGTGGGCAACCATCCTACTTGCGGCCGGACGGCGCAGCAATTGATTCAGGGACTGATCGCAACTAGCGGCTGCGCGATTCCGAGCGAGGGCATGGAAGGCAGCGACCGGGAATCGCTCACGCTGGAACAGGAGGACCTGATCAAGGAAGTTTACCAGGCCAATCCGAAAACGGTGGTGGTGCTGGTTTCGAGCGCGCCCTATGCCATCAACTGGACCGAGCAGAACGTGCCGGCGATCATCCACATGAGCCACAATAGCCAGGAAGAAGGCAGCGCCATCGCCGACGTGCTGTTCGGCGATTACAACCCGGCTGGGCGGCTGGTGCACACCTGGCCCAAATCGATCGACCAATTGCCGCCCATGATGGACTACAACATCCGGCACGGCCGCACTTACATGTACGCCAAGGAGGAGCCGCTCTACCCGTTCGGATTCGGCTTGAGCTACACGACGTTTCGATACGCGAAGCTGCGCACCAGCTCACGAGCGCTGAAGGCCGGCGGCGAGATCACGGTTAGCGTGGACGTCACCAACACGGGCGCGCGCGATGGCGACGAAGTGGTGGAGTTCTACGTGCGGCACCTCGGCTCGAAGGCGGAGCGTCCGGCGCGCGAGTTGAAGGGCTTCGGCCGGGTCAACATTCCACGCGGGCAGACGCGAACCGTCTCGGTGCCCTTGAGGGCCGAGTCACTGGCCTATTGGGATGAGAGCCTGAATAAGTTCGTCGTGGAGCCGGAATCGGTGGAGATTCTGGCCGGCGCATCCTCGGCGGACATCAGACTTCGCAAGACGATTGAGGTGGGGCAGTAGGACAGGCGATCGGCTTCTGTCGCCTGTCTTCCGCCCGCGGCGGCAGGCCCCAAAGTGCGATGGCCCGCCCTACCTTATTGCGCTCAGTTCACTATCGTCAGCGGCACAGCCACTGGCGTTCCGAAGGGGCGCGTGTCGCTCGAAAACATCTGCGTCACGCCGGTCGAAGTGTCGAACAATTCGAGCGTCGGCATGATGGAGCAGAACGAAAAGGCCGGAATCATTGTCCCGCTTCCGGCAGGGATGGGCCCGCTGACGATCGGATTGGTCTTGACCACGCCGCGGATACCGAGGCGAAAGACGACCGTACCGGCGGGCAAATCGCTCAGCGTGAAAGTCAGCGAAGCCGCCGTGCCCGGCGCCAGGTTGGGCACCTGCATGGATTTCCGCACGGTGCCCTGCGCGTCGAGGAACTGGAGCTCGACCGGGCAGGCGGCGGCCGTAGCGGTGGTGGTGGTCGCGGTGGTTGCGGCGACGGCGAAAAGGCCGCCCGTGTTGAGCACGTTCAATTGCGCCGTCTGCGAAGAGGGCGTGAAGCCCACTATGCCCGTGGTTACGGCGGATTCAAATGTTGGAGTGGTGGTGGTTTGCGCCGTGGTCAGGCCGGCGGAAATGAGAAGGGCCAACAGCACGCTGGTCCCCATCGAGTGATATTTCATGCGGACTCCTTATTCGAATGGAGCTCGGGGGACGCGGGCAGCCCGTGACTCTCAGCATACTCCAACCCGGGCCGAAGCGAAAGGTCGCGGTGCTTTGTGGCGATTCTTCGCAACGCGGGCCCGGGTGTAAGGTTGCGACTGGGGTTCGCAGGCCGGGGGCCTGCGGCACTAGCGGACCAGCGTTTGCACCACTCTCGAAGTTAACTGGTCGAAGGTGAGGATCTCGTAAACCGAGGGGTCCGACATGATGCGCGCCACCAGCGCGGCGTGCATGGCGTGGCCGGCGCGCTCGGCGATTACGTGGCCGAGCAGCGGCTTGCCGAGCAGCGCCAGGTCGCCAATCAGATCCAGCGCTTTGTGGCGGCAGCATTCGTCCACGGCGCGCAGCCCCGCCTGGTTCATCACGCCGCCGTTCGAGAAGCACACCGCGTTATCGAGCGACGCGCCGCGAATCAGGCCCATGTCGCGCATCTGCGCCAGGTCCTTTTCCCAGCCGAAGGTGCGCGCGAAGGCCAGCTCGGAAGCGAAGCGCGCCGGCGTCACTTCCATCTCGAGCGATTGGCGGCCCACCGGCTCGGGATAACTGGTGTCGCAAGTCAGGCGAAAGCTGTCGGCGGGCAGGATACTGATCCGCTTTCCCTTATCTTCCACCGAAATCGGCCGGCGGATGCGCAGGTACTTGCGGCGGCGGCGATAATGCTGGATTCCGGCCTCCTCGATCATCCGCACGAACGGCAGCCCGCTGCCATCCAGAATCGGCACCTCCAGGTTGTCGATCTCGACGTAAGCGTTGTCGATGCCCATGGCGTAGAACACGCTCAGCAGGTGTTCAGTGGTGGAGATGAGAACGCCTTGGCGCATCAAGCTGGTGGCATAACTGACGCGCGCGACGTGGCGCCAACTCGCCGGGATCGCGAAATTCTCGAGGTCCGTGCGCAGAAAAACAATGCCGGTTCCAGCGGGCGCGGGCACCACCCGGATTTGCACCGGGACACCGCTGTGCAGACCTACCCCCCGCGCTTCCACCGGGCGGCGAATGGTCGTCTCAAACCGCAAAGGATCTCCTCTTGCGCATTAGCCTTACGTCAAATAGTACTGGCACGCCAAAACCCGAACCATATATGATTGATTGCAAAAGGGCAGATTAGGTTACACTGTGTCGAATTCGCGACACTTTGCATTCGGTTTGTGGTGCAAACGCCGCGGCAAGGTAGCCGGTAGGGCCGACGAAAAGACCAAGACCGCCGACGTTACCCGATAGTATGATGGGCCAAGTGCCAGGCGAGCGGCTTTTCCTCATCGACGCGTTCGGCTTCATCTTTCGCGCCTATCACGCCCGCGCGCGCAGCGCGGCTCCTCCCATGCGCACGTCCACCGGGCTTTCCACGGAGGCGGTCTACATCTTCAACAACATGCTCCGCAAGCTGACGCGGGAATACCAGCCGACACACATTGCGGCCGTGTTCGAAAGCGGCGAACCGACCCATCGCCTGGAAGAGTTCGCCGAGTACAAGGCCAACCGCGCGGAAACGCCTCCCGATCTGCTGGAGCAAATCCCGCACGTGCGCCGGCTGCTGGAAGCGATGCGCATCCCGGTGCTCGAATATCGCGGCTATGAAGCCGACGATGTGATCGGCGCTATTGCACGGCGTATCGAAGCGGCAGGCGTGGAGGTGGTGATCGTATCCAGCGACAAGGACATGATGCAACTGGTTACCGACCGCGTCTCGATGCTCAACCCGGCCAAGGACGACGAATGGTACGGCCCGGCAAAGGTGAAGGAATTCCTGGGAGTGGAGCCGGCGCAGGTGGCCGATCTGCTGGCGTTGAAGGGCGATGCGGTCGATAACATTCCGGGCGCGCCGGGAATCGGCGACAAGGGCGCGCGCGACCTGATCTCGCAATTCGGATCGGTGGAAGCGGCCATCGCGCATGCCGCCGAGGTGCAGCGGAAAGCGTACCGCGAGAGCTTGCAAAACAACGTCGATCGCATTCGGATGAGCAAGCGGCTCGCGACGATTGAGACCGATGTGCCGATCGAGTTTTCGATTGAATCGGCCGCCGCGCGGACCGCCGATCCGGCGCTGCTGAAAGCGGTTTACCAGGAGATGGAGTTCCACAGCCTGCTCAAGGAGCTGGGACCGGCGGAAGACACACGGACGCACGACTACGCCGCGTTCGGGGATGCCGGCGAGCTGCGCGGGTGGCTGGCTGAAGTGCCGCGCGATGCGCCGGTCGCGGTGGCCATCGCCAAATCGGGCGAGGGTGAACTGGCGCTGGACGCGATCGGACTGGCTTGGAAGCCAAGCGAAGCGCGCGCGGCAACGGGCGACCTGGTCGAAGCGCTCAAGCCCTGGCTGGAAGACGCGCGCGCGCCGAAGATCGCCTGCGACGTGAAGGCGGCGCTGGTGGCGCTGGAGGAAATGGGAATCGCGGGCGCCGGGTTCGAGCACGACGTGATGCTGTACGCGTTCCTCTTGGAAGCCGATCCGGCGGGGTGTTCGCTTGAGGAACTGGCGCGCCGGCGGCTCGATCTCAAGCTCGGCGCAGCGCCCGAACAGCACGCCGGTATCATTCTCGAACTCTATGGCCAACTGGAACCGGCCATCGACGCGCGCGGCTTGCGCGACTTGTACTCGACCATCGAATTGCCGCTGGCGCGCGTGCTCGAGCGCATGGAACGCAACGGCATACTGATTGACCGGACTGAATTGCAGCGGCTTTCGACCATGATGGAAGGCGAGATTGCGCGGCTCACCGAGCGGATTCACACACTGGCGGGCAAGCCATTCAACATCAGCTCACCGCAGCAGTTGGGGCGCGTGCTGTTCGAGGATTTGAACCTGCCGGCGCCGGTGAAATACGGCAAAGGCAAGGTTGTCTCGACGGCTGCCGACGTGCTGGAGACGCTGGCGCCGGATCACGAAATCGTGCGCCTGGTGCTCGAATACCGGCAGCTCACCAAGCTCAAAGGGACGTATGTGGATGCGCTGCCTCTGCTGGTGGACGCGCGCGACGGCCGCCTGCACACCAGCTTCAATCAGGCCGGCGCGGCGACGGGGCGGCTTTCGTCGTCGAATCCAAACTTGCAGAACATTCCGGTGCGTACCGAATTGGGCCGGGAAATCCGCGCGGCATTCGTTCCCCGCCCCGGCTGGAAGCTCATCACCGCGGATTATTCGCAAATCGAGCTGCGCTTGCTGGCGCATTTCTCGGGCGATCCGCTGCTGGTCCAGTCATTCCGCGACGGCGAAGACATCCACACGCGGACGGCGTCCGAAGTGATGGGCGTGCCGCCGCTGATGGTCACCCCCGAGGCGCGGCGCGATGCCAAGGCGGTCAACTTCGGCATTGTGTACGGCATCAGCGCTTTCGGCCTGGCGGCGCAGTTGGGCATCTCGCGCGGCGAGGCGGAACGTTATATTCGCGGGTATTTCGAGCGTTATGCCGGCGTGCGCCGGTTCCTCGACGAGACCATCGCGGCGGTGCGCGCGTCCGGCGTCACGCGCACGCTGTTCGGCCGCGAGCGGCCCATCCCCGATATGAACAGCCGCAACCCAAACGCCCGCGGCTTCGCCGAGCGCACCGCGGTCAACTCGCCGCTGCAAGGCACCGCGGCGGACCTGATCAAGCTGGCCATGGTGCGCGTCGAGGCCGCGCTTGAAAGCGGCGGGTATCGGTCCGCGATGCTGCTGCAAGTTCACGACGAACTGGTTTTCGAATGCCCGCCCGAAGAGGTGCAAGCGGTGTCGAAGCTGGCCAAACGCGAGATGGAGGGCGTGCGCGAGCTGGCGGTGCCGCTGGTGGTGGATATCGGGGTGGGCGACAATTGGCGGGATGCGAAATAGGTAGGGCACGCTTTAGCTTGCCAACTTTCATTGATTTTAGGGCAAGCTAAAGCATGCCCTACCCGTCCGGGGCGTCCCGCAAACGGACACACGCGGGCCTCGCGCCGCGCGCGCGGCGCCCGTAATCATGGCTCGCGGGAGTGGCGACTGGCGTGCCCTTCACCTCGGGCGGTAGCTTTGCGCTATCAATAGAATGGAATGAAAGTCGACGAAGACCGCAGGCCATCGATCCTGATTGCCGACGATCAGGCGGACGTGCTGGAAGCGCTCCGCCTGTTGATCAAAGCCGAAGGCTACGTGGCGGAAGCCGTCACCGCTCCCGCCGCCGCTCTTCATGCCATTGAAGCGCGCGACTTCGACGCCGTGCTGATGGACCTGAATTACACGCGCGACACGACCTCCGGCCAGGAGGGGCTGGAGCTGCTGGAGCGCATTCTGAATCTGGACGCCGCGCTGCCGGTGATCGTAATGACCGCCTGGGGGTCGGTGGAGCTGGCGGTGGAGGCGATGCGCCGCGGCGCGCGCGATTTCATCCAAAAGCCGTGGGACAACGCGCGCCTGTCGGCGATTCTCAAGACGCAGATCGAGCTGGGCCGCGCGCTGCGCAAGGGGCAGCGGCTGGAGGAAGAAAACCGCGCCCTGCGCGCGGAGCGCTTTCCGCAGTTGATCGCGCAGTCCGCCGCCATGCGGCCGGTGCTGGACATGATTTCGCGGGTTGGGCCATCGGACGCCAACGTGCTGATCACCGGAGAGAACGGCACCGGCAAAGGCCTGGTGGCGCAGACTCTGCATTCGAGCTCGCTGCGCTCGACGCGCCCGCTGTTGACGGTCAATACCGGCGGCCTGGCGGAAGGCATTTTCGAAAGCGAGCTATTCGGCCACGTGAAGGGCGCGTTCACGGATGCCAAGACCGACCGCGTGGGCCGTTTCGAAATGGCCGATGG
>Ga0181517_10005178_pt1 | contig 11601 bp, 10 predicted proteins | sample PEATcosm2014_Bin_31_FD_119748 | JGI IMG/M metagenome (GOLD analysis project Ga0181517, IMG submission 119748) | Peatland microbial communities from MTU Mesocosm Facility, Houghton, MI, USA - PEATcosm2014_Bin01_30_metaG | ecosystem: Environmental > Terrestrial > Soil > Wetlands > Peat | place... | reverse complement strand
TCGATCGTGATTTGCCATTCGCCGTCCCACTTCATCGAGTAGTGGTCCGTAGACTCCGGCATCGACGCGTTGTAGCGGGTCAGCGTGTACCCGGCCGGAAGGGTGAGATGGTCGAGTTCCTTGTTCATCTTCAGGATGGCGTAGACCGGGCTTTCCACTGTTCCAGCCACGTCGCCTGTGACATAAACCACGCGATGCAGGTTCTTGTGATAAATGCTGCGCTCGATGGTTTTGTGTTCGACGATGACCAACTCCCGCAACGACACCATGCCGCCGTCCGCACCTGGCAGGCGAATATTGTCCAAACCCTGCTCGGAAGAGCGATCCGCGCGATCAAGCTCGACAATTGCCGACACAGGTTCCCGCGCTGTCCGATCGTGAACCAGGCCCACCTGAGTGCCCGAAATGGCCAGCGCCAGCGCATGGGCCACATCAGAGACCGCGATGCCATGCTGCGCCGCCTTCACCTCATCCACACGGATATCCAGCCGCGGTTGTGGGTCTTCGACATACCAGTCGGCATCAACCACGCCGGGAGTGTGCTGAAAGATCGACTTGATCCGCTGCGCGACTTGAGTCTGACCATCCAGGTCGGGACCGTAGACTTCCGCAACCAGCGTCTGGATGACCGGTGGCCCTGGCGGTACTTCACTGACTTGAATGCGTGCGCCATACTGGTTGCCTATCGCATCGAGCACCAGTCGCAGCCGCTTCGCAATGGCATGGCTCTGCACGCTGCGCTGCTTGGCAGGCAGCAGGTTTACCTGGATGTCGGCCTGATTCGGTTGGCGGCGCATGTAGTAATGGCGCACCAAACCGTTGAAGTTATAGGGTCCGGAGGTTCCCGTGTAGGTTTGGTAGTTCAACACGTCCGGCTGCCGCGCGAGTTCTTCGCCCAGCGCCTGTGCCACGCGCGCCGTCTGTTCCAGCGGCGTGCCATCGGGCATATTGACAACGACCTGCAGCTCGCTCTTGTTGTCGAACGGCAGCATCTTTACGCGCACCAGTCCCAGGGGCACAAGCGCCATCGAGGCCACAAGCAATATCGCCACTCCGATGAAAAACAGGATGCGATTGCGCGGTGACCGAATCAGCGGAGTCATAATGCGCCGATAGAGCTTGGTCCGCCAGTTTTCGACCTCGGGCTCCAGTATTTTGGCTCCTTCAAGATGCCGGCCAACAAGACGAAGGGCAGCCCAGGGAGAAACCACAAACGCAACCAGCAGCGAAAAGAGCATAGCCGCGGATGCTCCCACCGGGATGGGCCGCATATACGGTCCCATCAGGCCGCGGACAAAGGCCATCGGCAGTACGGCAGCAATCACAGCAAAGGTGGCAAGAATGGTGGGGTTGCCCACTTCTGCAACTGCTTCCACCGCGACTTCACTCATTGCCCGACCATGATTCTCCGGCAACCGGAAGTGGCGTACCATGTTTTCGACTACGACAATGGCATCATCCACAAGAATGCCGATCGAGAAGATCAAAGCAAAGAGCGTGACGCGGTTGATGGTGTAGCCCAGGAAGTAAAACACTGACATGGTGAGCGCGAGCGTGACCGGAATAGCCAACAGCACGACACCCGACTCGCGCCACCCCAGGAAGAGCGCCACGAGGAGAGTCACGGACAAAGTTGCCAGCAGCAGGTGTTCAAGCAATTCGTCCGACTTGTTTTTCGCCGTCTCTCCGTAATTCCGTGTTGTGGTCACCGTCACGTCATTGGGTATGGTCACGCCCTGCATCTCATGCACACGCTTGAGCACGGCATTCGAGATGTCGGTTGCGTTGGTCCCCTTGCGCTTGGCCACGGTAATCGTTACGGCCGGATACTGGCGCGCTGTCTGCGACGCTGTGTTGCCTGCGTTCGTCGTCCCGTAGACCACATAGTCCGAAGGCTCCGCGGCGCCATCCACAATCTTGTCTGCAACGTCGCGCAGGTACACCGGATGCCCGCGAACGACTCCCACCACCACAGCTTCCAGATCCTCGCGGCGGGTGAAGAGATTGCCGGCGTCGACGCGCACCTCCTGGTTGTTATCAGAGAAGTTTCCAGCCTGCACACTTGCGTTTGCGGCTTGCAAATGTCCAACGATTGCCATCGGCGATAGGCCGTAGGCACTCAGCTTTTCCGTACTCAGTACAACGCGCATGGTGCGTGGTAGGCCGCCGATGATCGTCGTCTCCGACACATCGGAAATCTGTTCGATGCTGTGTTGCATCTCATCCGCGATGGCACGCAGTTGATAACCGTTGTAATGCTCACCCCACAGAGTCATGGCCAGGATCGGCACATCGTCAATGGAACGAGCCTTGATCAGCGGCTGCGAAACTCCGGGCGGTATGCGATCGAAGTTCGAGTAGACCTTGCTATAGACCTTGATCAGCGCATCTTCTTGCGGTGTGCCGACAAGAAAGCGCACAATCACCAGGCTCTGCCCTGGCGCCGACGTTGAGTACACATATTCGACGCCTGAGATCTGATGCACCAGGTTCTCGATGGGCAGCGTAACGCGCTCTTCCACTTCAGCCGGGGATGCGCCCGGCATGGCGGTGGTGATGTCCAGCATCGGAACAAGGATCTGCGGCTCTTCTTCACGGGGAATGATGGCGACCGCGAAGATTCCGATGGCCAGCGACGCGGCAATGAACAGTGGTGTTAGCTTGGAGTTAAGAAATGAATGCGCCAGCCGCCCGGCTATTCCAAGGTCTTGCGTCATGGCTGGACCTCAATGCGCTTGCCGGCGAGGTCGCGATCTGAAGGTGCGTCAACGAGCTTTTCGCCGGCAGACACGCCCGACAGCACTTCGATGCGATCCCCCTGTACTGCTCCCAGGGTAAGGTAGCGAAGTTGCGCGATCCCCTGTCCATCGAGAACATACACACAGGACAGTGAGCCACGTGAAACCACCGCTGAACGCGGAATGAGTATCGCCTGCCGGACGCCATTGGCAAACTCGGCTGTTCCATACATGCCCGCGCGCAACAGGCTTGAGGATGGCAGGTCGATCTTAATGAGAAAGCTGTGACTCGATGGGTCGGCGACAGGAACAATCTCCGCAACAACACCGGCGATCTGCGACGACGAATCGCCGTCGATCGTAACTGGAGTCTTCATCCCCTTGTGAATCGCGGCAATTGCCGACTCATCCACCGTGGCATAGAGTTGCAATGCTCCGGCCTGATCCACCTGTAGTAAGGGCACGCCCGGTGCGGCCATCGTTCCCGGATCTGCCATCCGCGCCGTTATCACGCCTGCGAAGGGCGCGACCAGCCGCGTATAACTCATCATTGTGCGAGCCCCGCTCACTTGCGCTCGCGCCGCATCCGACTGCGCACGCACAGCCTCGAGGTTCGCCCCTGCCGCCTCGGACCGCCGCGACACTTCGTCCATCTCTTGCGCGCTCACGCTCTTCTGCGATTCAAGCTGCTTGTATCGGTTCAACGTGCTCAACGCCAATGCGGCATTGGTCTGTGCAGCAACCTGGGCGCCCTGCGCAGCTTTCACACCCGCCTGTGCTTGCTCAACTTGCGCGCGCAATGCCGCGTCGTCGAGCACCACCAGGGTTTGGCCAGCCCGGACGTTGTCTCCCTCACGCACCAGCACCTGCTGAATGCGGCCCATCACCTGAGTCGATACCACCGCAGTCTCCCTGGCATGAACGGAGCCCGTGGATCGCAGGTTCACGGGCACCTCTTGCTCCTGGCTTTCAACAACCCGTGCCTGGATGGTTTGTACAGTCCCTGTAGCTGCAGCAGATTCGCCGCCATGGCAGCCGGCGATCATCGCCACGGAAGCGGCAAACAAACTTGCCGAAAAGATATACTTCATTGCAGTTCCTCCGCGGCATCGGGGGTCAGAGTCCCCGTTGCATATAAAAGTTCGCTATAGGCCATGGCATTTCCATACACGGCACGCCAGTAATTGGATTGGCTCTGCCGCTCCGCGTCCTCGGCTCGCAACAAATCGGTGATGGTGGCAAGCCCCGCGCTGTAACGGTTCTTCAGAATGCGTAGACTCTCAGCCGATTGATACATTGCAGCCTGCGCCGTCTCCAGTTGCAGTGCCGCTGTCTGTCGGTGAATGTGCGCCTGGCTCACTTCGAACCGCAGATGCTGCTGCGCGGCAGCTACTTGCGCGTCGATCTTCTGTTTCGCCGCGCTCTCCCTCGCCAGTTGTGCGCGCTTGCCGACTGGGAAAAGGTCTACGCTGATCTGGACGCCGGCCACCCAGTTGTTGCCGCCCGAGCCGCCAAACGATGTCCGGTCTTCTTCCCAGTTTCCGTAGGCGCTTACACGCGGTCCGAAGTCAGACTTTGCCGCTCCCACAGCGGATGCCTGCGCCGATTGCGCCTTTCCCAACGCTGCCAGGTCCGGACGTGTCTTTGCGGCCGTCGCCATCTCCTCTTCCAATTCGCCCTGCGGAAACACATGTGGCTCAATCGGCTTTAGCGCGGTTGCCTTCAGGTCCGGCGCGCCCATCGCTTCGCGCAATGCCACCCACGCAAGTTCCAGGTCGCCCTGGGCCGCAATCAACTCCTCTTTGCGCGCGGCCTCATTCACCTCAGCCGACATCCAGTCCGACTCCACCACAAGCCCAGCCTTCACGTGTTCGCCCACCGATGTCAGCAGGGCTGCCGCAGTCTCCTGTTCGTGCTTTGCAACGTCGATCTGCCGCTGCGCGTAGAGCACCTGCTGATACGCCTCAACAACGTGGATCACGATCTGCTGATCCACCGCCTTGGCGGTCGAGGAAACGCTTTGCCTGAACAAATCCGCACGGTGAATCTCCCTCTGCGTCTTGAAAGAATCGAAGGCCACCCACTGTCCCGAGAAGCGCGTAGAGAAATTTCCGATCGGCTCCGGGAAGTTCAGCGCGTTCAATGCAAAATCGGCCTGTGTGAACTGTCGCTGCCGAAGACGGGTGCCGAAAGCATAAACCGGGTCGTTGCCGCGCGAGATGTCTTCAGTAAAGCCGAGTTGAGGCAGTAGTTGTGTGCGCGCTATCGCTGCCGCGGCCTTGGCATCGCTGTTGTCGGCGCGTGCGATTGCGGCTTGAGGACTCTGCAGCAAGGCCTCGTCGATGGCTTGACGAAGCGTCAGCGTTTCTTGTGCCGCGGCGGTGAATCCCCACATCCCAAACAGGAGAGACAAAACAAGACCTCGATATAGGTGAGAACTCATAGGCTGAAATGTCCTTCGATTGTGCATTCAATTGAATAGAGTCATGGAATGGGGAATTCGTTACAAGCGACGTGAACAGAAATCAGCCGATGACTGCCAAGCCATGCCGAATCAGGTTCCGAAGCATAGGAACTTCAAACTGCAAAGACGGAGATTTTATGAGCCTGAATAGATGCAAAGCGTCGATTGCGCTCGACTAGAGAAAACCTGAATAGCGAACGCCGAAGCCGGTTGTTTCATCCCTATGGGCAAGCAGGACAGCAAGATTGTCCCGCAGTTGAATGCGAGGGTTCACAAAACGGGCGCGCGTGAATATAGTAAAGTCCAATCAAAATACGTTGCAACTCATTTAATTACAGTAACTTACTTGAATATTGACGAGATCGATCCCGAAAAGTCTTAGTGCTGTATCTGGAGCGCCCGTTACGCAACCGGTCGAGACTGCATGATTTCGGGCGGGGCGCTTCGGATACAGCGACTTGAAGAAAGCCGCTGGCGTTTGCGGTGGATGCGGTCAGTCTATGGGAATCGAATCGATTTTCGCCTGCAACAGACAGAATAATAAAGAGATAGAAAATATAGGCGAAAAGTGATTCAGGACGCCATGGCAGGCCATGATGTCGGAAGTATCGCACGCGTAGCGTCCGCCGCGCTAGCGGCTTCGTTCAAGTCGGCTTGTGGCAAGGTATTCCGTAGCTTGATTTGTGGCGCACACAGCACGCACACGAAACCGCCCGTGTCTCGTTGCAAATGCAACGAAATGTGCGGCCACTGGAGTACCGAGCGCTGATCGGGCGAATCAGTTGTGGCCTCATATTGTCTCGATGTGAGCTAGGCCAGCGGATCCCGTAAGGATGGAGTCCGGGCCACCTTTGGCTGCGGATCACGCTCAACGGACAATCGAGACATGATTGATACTTGTCGCACTAACCACCTGCCCTTTGCCGAGCTTCCGATCGAAGCTAAGGTGATGTTTTGTTTCCAATCAATGTCGTCACTGGAATACCACTGCAATTGGCCTCACACTGCGGCCGAGATCTACACCAATCTGGAACGGATAGCCTCGTGGATCTTCTCCGTTTGCCCCTGATAACCCGCATCGCCCCAGACTTTCTTCTCCTCGCCGTGCGGCAGATCGGGCAGCATGTGCTTGTCATGCACCGAGGCCGCCGACGTGCAGACCGAGGGCACCACGCCTTCCTTGCTATCGACGCCAATGTGCGCCTTGGCGCCGAAGTAATACTGGTTGCCCTTCTTGGTCTGATGCATCTCGGGATCGCGTTCCTTCTTGCTGTTCTTGGTCGACCACGGAGCCGCGATGATGGTGGCATCAACAATCGTGCCGGTGGAGATGCGAATGCCCTTGCGATCCAGATAGAGGTTGACCGCATCGAGTATCTTGCCGCATAAGTCGTGCTGCTCAAGCAGGTGGCGAAAGGTCAGGATGGTTGTCTCGTCGGGCGCGGCGGCGCGGCCCAGCCGGGGTCCCCGCGGATAGGTCTTCGTCCGCAGGGTGGAAGGTCAACGCCGGCAAAGCCGCGCAGCGCGGGCGAGTCGTAGAGCGCATCCTCGGCGCCCGGATCAGACAGGTTGAACCAGTGCTGCGGAAACTAGATGCGCAGCATGATCGACAAGCCGACAGGCTGGCGGCCGTTGCCTGCCTTGGGATAATGCGGCTCGATCAAAGACTCCAATTCGGACCATGGAACCACCGACTCCATCGTCTGCAAAAACTGCTCCCGACGGCTCGGCCGCGCATACTTTTCAAAACTCGGCTGGCAGGCAAATGTAATCTGGCGCATCGCAATCTCCATCCACATGCCATTGGATGCAAGCACGGCGCCGGTGGATCACTTAATCAGAGGTTCCCTAAGAAGCAAGACAGCATATAACTCAGCGCAGCCCCATCCATCCCAATTCTATAGCCCGCATAATAACACAAACGAGGTCTTGTCCAGTTACACGGAATTTCAGCAGATTAAGCCATTCAGCCGGGAGAATCTGAATCTGCTGAAATCCAGATAAACCGAGTTAGACAGCCACTTATCCTCATCTGGGGCCTGTTAACACTACCTGGGTGGATGGCGTTGCGGACGAAAATCCGGTCAGACGAAGCCGCATCCGCTGACTCCGTGAAAGTACCGGGGATCATGAGGCTCTGGATGCGTAGTATGGCGATTTTGCAACAACCAAGAATTATCACCACTACTAAACCTCTCCCTAAATGACCTTCGGACTGAATCCATTATCCCAAATCCTGCCGGCCTTGTTAATCGAACGCAGGAGTGAACCGTGGGCGATACCAGCAGAGGCAGGCCATTTATCAATGCCAACTTTTACCCAGTTTGAAACCGGAATCGTCCTCATGTGGCCACCCTTGAAGATAGGATCAGCAATGACCCAGTGTTCTTCTCTCTGCTGTAGGTCCTCAATGCGCAATGCGGTCAATTCTTCCCTCTGGGGTCCGCAACCGAGCAGGATCGCCATCGTAGCATAGTCACGTCTGCCTCGGAGGCTTGCATCCCTTGCCGCCAGCAGCAAGCGCTTGTCTTGTTCCTCAATAAGCCAATTTCCTATATGCGCGCTCAACCGCTTGGCGCCTTTAGCGCGATGGATACCGGCTGCCAAGTCGGCACTCAGCAGACCACAATCAGCGACTTCATAACCGTAGCCGTCCAAAGTGGGTTGAAACAAATGCCAGATGACCTGCGGCGTCATTTGATTGTCCAGAGGATCGGCCGGTTGGCCAGTCGCAACGGCAAAAACTGGCCTGCGGCGCAGATTCCCATAAATGGAAGACTGCCTTTGACTTTCCTAATAGAAGATGCACATTCGAATTGGCGCTTGGATCACTGCACCGGGCAGTAAAGTTCCTCCACAATGGAGTCGATGCAATAAGTACCATGAACTGCGTTCCTGAATGTAACGCCAACCATTAAAGAGTGCAGCGCCTGGCAAATTCTCGAAGTTAGCAGGGAGTGTCAAGATGGAAGCAAAAGTATTGGACTGCTGTGGAATGAAATGCCCGCTCCCGTCGATGAAGATGATGAGCGCCGGCCGTGACATGAAGCCGGGCGAGATTCTGGAAGTGGTTGCCGACTGCCCGACTTTCGAGGCGGATGTCAGAAAGTACTGTGAGGTCATGAAAAAGGCGTTGCTGTTCGTGAAGGTGGAAGGCAACGCCAAACGAGTGCAAGTGCGGATGTAGGACTTTGGGAACTGCGCCCGAAGACGAGGTGCCTACTCAGGTTCTTCTAGTCTCTTAGCGCCGCATCTTGCTGCGATGAATCGACTAGTTACACTCCTGGCGGTGCAGTGAGGTTCGCAACACAGGTCTTTCCCGGCGTTGCCAGCGGAGATGGCAATCATGACCAAAAAGCCTAAATTGGCGATGTATTGGGCATCCTCCTGCGGAGGCTGCGAAATTGCGCTGGTCAATCTTAACGAGAAGATTCTGGCGGTGGATGCGCACTTCGATTTTGTTTTTTGCCCCTGCCTGCTGGACACCAAGACGAAGGACATCGAGGCTCTTCCGGATCGCGGCCTGGCCCTCACGCTGTTCAACGGGGCGATACGAACCTCGGAAAACGAGGAGATGGCTCGACTGCTCCGCCGCAAGTCAGAGCTGCTGATTGCCTTCGGTTCCTGCTCCTCGGAAGGCTGTATTCCAGCTTTAAGCAATCTGTCTTCTAAGGCGGATCATTTCCGGGCTGTCTATCTCGACAATCCCTCGATCGACAATCCCCAAGGCATACTTCCACAGACCCGCACCACCGTACCTGAGGGCGAATTGGAACTGCCGGAGTTCTACGAGAGAGTGCGGCACCTGGTGCAGATCGTGGATGTGGACTATTTCATTCCAGGGTGCCCGCCGGAGCCGCACCAGATATGGAACGTGGTGGAGGCTCTGGTCCAGGGGGCTCAACTGCCGCCGAAGGGCAGCGCGCTGGGCGCCGGCAACTCCACGGTTTGCGATGAGTGCGCCCACCGCAAGGAGAACAAGACCATCAAGAAGTTCTACCGCACCTATGAGATCGTCCCGGACCGCGAGCGATGCCTGCTTGAGCAGGGTATTGTCTGCATGGGAATTGCCACGCGCGATGGATGCGGCGCGCTCTGTCCGCAGGTGAATATGCCCTGCACCGGCTGTTATGGGCCGCCCGAAGGGGTTCTCGATCAGGGGGCGAAGATGGTGTCGGCGCTGGGATCGGTGCTCGATATTGGCAACTGCAAGGATCTATCCGACGGCGAGATCGCCGCCAGGATCGATGCGGCCATCGAGGGGTTGCCGGATTTCGGCGGCACCTGTTACAAGTACAGCCTTGCGGGCTCTCTGCTGGGGGGAAGATTACGATGAAGCAAATCACGATCAGCCCGATCACCCGCCTGGAAGGGCACGGAAAGATCGAGATATTTCTCGACGCCGACGGCAACGTCGCCAACGCCTATCTGCAGGTGCCGGAGTTGCGCGGCTTCGAGCAGTTTTGCGTGGGGCGCAGGGCCGAGGATATGCCGGTGATCATGAGCCGGATCTGCGGCGTCTGTCCCGAGGCGCACCATCTGGCCGCCACCAAGGCGCTCGACCAGCTCTTCGTGGTGGAGCCGCCGCCGGCGGCCAAGAAGATTCGCGAACTGCTTTACATGGCGTTTTACGTCACCGACCACACGACACATTTTTACGCCCTGGGAGGGCCGGACTTCATCGTCGGGCCCGATGCGCCGCCCTCGGAGCGCAACATTCTGGGTGTGATCCGTAAGGTCGGACTCGACATCGGCAAGCAGGTGATCGCCTGCCGGGCGCGCAATCATCATGTCATCCAGATGCTGGGCGGCAGGGGAGTTCATCTACCAGCCGGACTGCCCGGCGGCTGGAGCAAGTCCGTCTCCGAAGAGGAGCGCAAGGAGATCGAGAAGATCGCCATCGAGAACCTAGAGTTCGCCAAATTCTCTCTGCAGGTCTTCGGCTCCGTGGTGCTGAAGAACACGGCCTACGCCGACCTGATCCAGTCCGACGTCTTTTACCACGAGACCTATTACATGGGGACCGTGGACGAGAACAATAAAAGCAACTTCTACGACGGCAAGATTCGCGTCGTCGATCCCCAGGGGAAGGAACTACTCAAGTTTCCCGCGGCGGAGTATTTCGAGCACATCGCCGAGCGCGTCGAGCCCTGGACGTATCTGAAGTTTCCCTATCTCAAGAAAGTGGGATGGAAGGGATTTACCGACGGCATTGACAGCGGCGTCTACTGCGCTACGCCGCTCTCGCGGCTGAATGCATCTGACGGGTTAGCCACGCCCCTGGCGCAGGCCGAGTTCGAGCGGTTCTATGCGGCATTTGGCCGCAAGAAGGTGAAAGGCCGCTACCAGCCGGTTCACCACCGGCTGGCAACGCACTGGGCGCGATTGATCGAGGTGCTATACGCGGCCGAGCACATGTTGGAACTGGTGCGCGATCCGGAGATTACCTCGCAAGATGTGCGCAAGATTCCCACAAGCATCGCCGGGGTTGGCGTCGGCTCGGTCGAGGCGCCGCGCGGCACCCTCATCCATCACTACGAGGCGGATGCGCAAGGCATTCTCACCAAGGTGAACCTGATTGTCGGCACCATCAACAACCATGCCGCCATGGCGCTATCGATCAAGCGAGTTGCGCAGAAACTGATTCGGGCCGGCCAGGTCATCGAGGAAGGGCTGCTGAACCGTGTCGAGATGGCGTTCCGCCTCTATGATCCATGCCTCTCCTGTGCCACCCATGCGCTGCCGGGCACCATGCCGCTGATCGTGAATCTCAGGAACGGTGACGGCGAAATCGTGCGTTCCTTCCGGCGGGACGGTTGAACCATGTCTACTGCGATCGTCATTGGCGTTGGCAACCCGGTGATCGCCGACGATGCCCTGGGTCTGGTTGCAGTGCGGTGCGTACGGGATCAATGCCCGAGTGGGGTTGCAGTAGCCGAGGTTTATAACGGTGGCCTCGAACTGATGGAAGCGATGGCCGGATACGATCGTGCATTCCTGGTTGACGCCATCGTCACCGGAGGCCGGCCGGGAACGATTTATCGCCTCGGAATCGACGAGGTGGCCACCACCCGCAACACTTCCACGACGCACAACGGCAGTCTTTCGGCCGCCTTGGAACTGGGCCGGCTCTCCGGCGTCAAGCTTCCCGGCGAGGTGCGGATCTGGGCGGTGGAAGCCGGCGATGTTACCACCTTTCGCGAGGGCCTTACACCGGAAGTGGAAGCGGCTGTCCCGGTCGTGGTCAAGGAGATCATGAGCGAGTTATTCCCGAATCAGCGCTTGTCCTAGGAGATTGGTCCAATGAAGATCGGACTCTACTTTTGCACGTGCGGCACCAACATCACCGCGACCGTCGACTCCGAGAAGGTGATCGCCGAGTTGGCGGCGCAGTTTCCC
>Ga0181517_10005174_pt1 | contig 11606 bp, 13 predicted proteins | sample PEATcosm2014_Bin_31_FD_119748 | JGI IMG/M metagenome (GOLD analysis project Ga0181517, IMG submission 119748) | Peatland microbial communities from MTU Mesocosm Facility, Houghton, MI, USA - PEATcosm2014_Bin01_30_metaG | ecosystem: Environmental > Terrestrial > Soil > Wetlands > Peat | place... | reverse complement strand
CCTTACAACTTCCAGCCTTTCAAACGATGATCGACCGACGATTGCGCCTGCGGCGCGGATGATATCAAGCAACTCTAAACCGGCAACTGATCAGAAAACGACGCTTTCAAATGAGCGATGACACAAGCAGGCGTATCAGGACGAGGCCCGCGAAATCCTGATCGAGGAGAGCCTGAAAACCAAATCTAGGTATTTCAGCAAACGCGCACCTCTGACACTCACGATCTTGTTCAACGGCATCCACCGATCCACAACAGCCGGAAATCGTCCGGTCATTTTGACTGCCGGCCCCGGAACAAGCATCACGTCGCTTTTCAGAGCTCGTGTTTTCCAAGACGAGGGAAGACTTGTCCGTGCCCTTGAAAGGCCCGACCTGGAGATGGGGCCGCCGCCCTCCGCCGCCGCGGTTGCAGGAAGAATGAATGCACGTGGTATATCGACCTTTTACGGTGCAACTGATCGAGAGGTCGCCCTCTCCGAAGTAAGGCCCTTCGTGGGAAGCCGTGTCGTCACTGCGAAGTTCGATCTGCTTAGGCCAATATCGCTCCTCGACTTGGAGGCATTGAGCGAAGTTAGCGCAAGTGGAAGCCTGTTTGACGACAACCATCGATATCAAATGGCGAAGGCCAATTTCCTTCAGAGCCTGAGCCAGAAAATGACCGCTCCGGTGCTGCCTGACGCAGAGATCTTCGAATATTTGCCTGCGCAAGTGATCGCCGAATATCTTGCCTCACAGGTGACGCCAGAATTGGACGGGATTTTGTATCCATCAGCGCAATCCAAGAACGGCAAAAACAATGTCGTCCTGTTTCATGAATCGTCGCTCGTTGAACAACTCACAATATCGGATGATACCGCAATTCTTGTTGAAACAGGACTCCACACGGCAGATGGATTTGAGCCCGAGTACTGGGTCTTGGAACGAACGGCTCCTGAAGAAGAGACGACACAGGAAGTTGATCCGTACACTCCCGCGGTGCCAGATAGAGCTAGTCAGCGCACCGAGACAATGCCGACTCTACGAATCGACCTTTCATCGGTGGAAGTCCATCACATCGAAGGCGTTTCATACCGTCACTCCGACTATGAAGTTCACAGAACTAAGGATTGAAATCTTGCTCACGTTGCGCCGGGCGCCCTTCAGGCATCTATTTGTTTTGTGGTGCGCATCCGCGAATGTTTTCTCATGCCCCATGACCCCTGAGAAAAAGGGCTTCTCAGAGCTTTCCGGCTGCCGAAGCAGACGATCCAGTTTCCTGCCTATCCGAGCCGGCGCCGGTCAAAGATCGATTGTGCCGTTGGCGAAAGGTGCGAAAACAATTCTCTTTCAAAAGTTCTCTCTTCCAAATCTGAAAGGCCAAATTGAAGTGGCTCCATATCGTACATCAGCCCAGAAGGCATCTCACGGCTGCGCTTCGCCGCGAGTTGTTTGGCGCGCCGACGGAGGATGCTCCGGATACGGGCGATCAGCTTTTGTTCGGAAGGACCATTATGGCGCACAAAGTATTGGGAAGCGTTATGAACAGCGTGATCCATCAAGTCAACTGCAGCATCCTCGTCATTGAGATGCGTCCAGGCCCACAAGAGCGCGTATGGCCATGCTGCTTGGGCAGCGGCCTCCAACTTCTGATCGGAGGCCGGATGCCCAGTCGAATAGGCCCAGCTCCACGTCAGCTCTTTCCAGTTACGACGTCTTGGCGGCATTCGCGAGTGTGTGCTCGGGGGGGATTGACCACCAGTTAACTCGCAGTATATACGGACTTTGCGTTGTCAAGTGTCGGGAAAATGTCACTTCTCGGCCACAAAACTCCTTCTGGGGTGCCTTAACTAGGTAGAGGGGTCTGTTTGCCGAATCCGAGGGGTACCTGGACGACATCCCCTTGCGTTCGGAGGCACGGTGCGATCCTCAATGCAATTTCAAACACCTTTGGTCGCGAGAAGATCACTATCGAGGCGCGTATGGCAACTCTCCCCAAATTGCCAGAGCGCTCCCCACAGTGGAGTGCGGAAGCCATGGCCATGGCTGCTCAGGCCAAAGTGCTTTCTGGATCCAAACTTGAGCAGCTTGTTGTCCGCCTACAGCGCCACAGTGGGCGCCAAAAGGAGGCCTGCTGGCGCTTCATCATCCAGTACGGAATCAAAGGCCAGCAAGACCATCGACGATGGACCGAGACCGAGTTTGAGATCGTTCGCGAAGAGCTTGTGAAGCGATCGATCGATGAGGTCGCAAAGAAGGTCAATCGGACACCGAAGGCGATCCGCAACATGCTGAAGAGAAACAACCTCAGCTTGCGCAAGATCCGGTGCGATCTGTTTTCAGTGGAGAGCCTTGCAAGTGCCCTGCGGGTCCGAAAAGCGGAGGTCGTCTTCTGGATTGAGCAGGGGTGGCTCCAGGCATCCATTGTCTGTCACGGCAAGCGGAGATCTTACGTGATCACACCTGAGGCGCTGATGAACCTCTACAAGCACCATCATTCCGATGTCTTGAAGCGCGGCATTCCGAATCAGGCCCTCTTCGAGGCGTACGTCCAATACTGCTTTTCTCCAAAACACACGGTCGGAGAACAACTGCTCGATGTCCGGCGGGACAAGCGCGAAAGGGCCGCATATGCAGCGGCCGTTGGAGAGGAGACGGGCAGCGAAGAAGAGGAGGAGGAAGGCGATGAAGGAGACCCGGACGATCTTCAACGCCACGACATCACAATGGAGCAAATGAACGAGATTGCAGGAAGCCCGGGCAACCAGGATGAGTGAGGTTTGTCCCCCGAGAAGCACAACACATTCCGTCTTCATTATCGCTTCGAGAGATGATCCTCAACGTCGCTGGTGGAAGCATCCTGCTGTTGATACTCGTGCTGGCAGGTTAGATGGCCAAACATGGGATCATGCGGCAGGAGAATCGAGGAATACATGAACTGGAATGCACGCACAACTCAGCCAGCCTTTGAAACTATTTTCGTGTCACACGAAGAATTGCGTATAATGGACTCAGAGGTTGGAATGCCGACTGCAACGCAGGCCGAAGAACTGGTCGTTTGGACTCAGCCGAAGACGCTCAACGAGGCGAAATCCCTCTTTGCGCCCTATTCGCCCAAGTTTCAGACCGTTCCTTGCAACGGAAATGCCGCCTTGGGGAAGGATTGGGTGAGTGTCCTTTATCTTTCCAGACCCGAACAGGATGCTTTCGTCGAGAGCACCCTTGCGACACTTCGGAGTTGCAAGGTATCGCACCTGCTGGTTTATACACCCCATCAATCGGCGGACTTCGCATTCCGCATGGGAACAATGGTTGGGCGGCAAAAATTCGCCGAAGCTCAGTTGGCCTTCAATTGGCCGCACCTTAGACAGCTTTTGAAAGCACGCAACATCCGGACCCATCCCCGGCACAGCACAGACGAGGACGCTTCCATCGACGTCCTTGATGCCAGGCAAAGGCTGGGATTGAGCCAGGAGCAGTTGGCGAATGCTCTGAACGTGACTGCCCGGACCGTGCAGAATTGGGAGGCTGGCAGGGGAACCAGCCAGATGAACAAGAAGACGCGCGACCTCCGCGAGTTGCTCTCGCGCATGGACGACTATGTCGTCGCTCCCGAGGAGAAGCGCTGGCTCAGTACGCCGCTTGAGGCTTTCGCCGGAAGGACTCCACAGGAGTTGATCGCGGACGGCCGCATCCGTGATCTGGTCATCGAATTCAATCGGTTGCGCGACGGACAGCCCATTTGACCTTCAATGCCAAACAGCGCGCGGCGATCAAGCGCTGGATGGGCCAAGCCGTTCCCTTGAATGGGGTCTATTTCCGCAGCGTCGAGTATCGCTACATGGACCCGGCCGATGTCCTGAGCGGCGCCGGCACACGGACTCACGGGGGACGCTTTGCGGCAGTCGGCATCCGTGCGGTTTACCTTTCGGCGACCGACTCAGGGGCAAGCAAAGAGGTGATGGCACGGAAGGCGCGGCTCGGCGGAGCCGCTCAGATCAGCACCGACAAGTATCCTCGCGTCGTGTACGCCGTGGCTGTAAACCTTAAGCGGGCGTTGGACCTTTCCGCTCTTGGAGCGTCGCAGGCCGGCGAAGAGGTGAGATTGGCATGTCTCAACAAGGCCGATCTGACAGCTTCCATGGATTTAGCACGCGAACTCGAAGCGAAAGGCATTCAGGGGCTTCTGTTCCCGAGCGTCGTGGGAGGAGACGACAATCTGGTTATCTATCGCACCAACTGCGGCCGGAGGGCGCTGATGATCCGAAACGAATTGGAGGTCATCGACCAGGCAAAACGAATTGCAGCAAAACACAAGTGAGCGACCGGCTTTGACTGAAAAAGGGAGAAGGACACGTATCTCCGGATTACCTGTACCACGGGCTAAACTCATTGTGGAGAACGGATTCGGATTGCCCCAGCGGCGTCGTTAGAAATATGCAGGACATTGGTTGAGCGCCCAACGGTCACGGTGTAGCCGTCCTCCGCATCCCGGCGTCGCACGCGGAGTCGGATGCCAGGTACGATGCCCCCTGTTTTGAGCGCCTTCAGTGTGTGGGAATCACGGTCCGAGATGCTCTCCACAATCACGGCCTTGTGCTTGGTCAAACCCGACAGCGGGATGGATTTCTCTCTCGGCATTTCTCCTTCCATTGTGGGAATGCAATGCCCGTGCGGATCGATCTTCGGGTTCCCGAGTTTGGCGGCGATACGCTCTTCAAATCGCTCGGAGATGAAGTGTTCCAGGCGCTCCGCCTCCGCGTGCACTTCCTCGATCGGGTAGTCGAGCATCTTATACAGAAATGTTTCGATGAGCCGATGATGGCGCAGGACTTCCAGAGCGCGCCGTTTCCCTGCTTCCGAGAGCAGCACCCCACGATGACGTTCGTATTCGACGAGCGGAGTGGGCGACGCAGCCAGTTTTTGCAGCATATTCGTTACCGAAGCAGGCGCTACGCCGAGCCGGTTGGCCAGGGCTGTGCTGTTCACGCGCCGCCCTGCGGACTCACCAAGTTCAAGAATGGCCTTCAGATAGTCATCTACCGATTCGGAATTCGCGTTTGCCAGTCGGCGTGGTGCCATGCCCCGTCCTCCATCGAAAGAGTCTTGACGACATATCCATTTTAGTCTAACCTAAATTTAGGTTAACCTAAATATCCGGTTTGCCTGAGAATTGCTTCCCCTTTCCACTGCGCAAGACGGGCCGGATTCTCCGGCCCTCTAGGAAACCGTAGCCAGAGATTCGGAGGTCAGCACGATGCGAAATCGAGCCCCAAAGACCCTCGTCTTGACTCTGTTGTTGACTATAGTTAACTCATATTCTTTACTGGCTCAAAGCGGCACCAGTAGCGCCTTGGCCGGCACAGTCGCCGACATCTCCGGCGCTGTGATTCCCAACGCCCAGATCAAAGCTACCGAAGTGGATACTGGCGGGGTTCGAACCGTCGTATGCAACGCGAGCGGTCGATTCCTCTTCAGCCAAGTGGCCCCTGGAGCTTACCTGATTGAGGTCCAAGCCGAAGGATTCGGTCCTCAGCGGTCGCAACCCACACGGGTATGGTGGTCAAAACGCGAAGCAAGGGACGCGGAGTCACCGGACTTCATGTGGGCGTGAACAACGTCCGCCGTTATTTCCCAAAGAGCACCACTAGCATCGAGTTGGTGTTGGATCATCTTCAGATTGAGTGCGGTCTGACGCCAGCATTCTGGGAGGGCGAGCCGGAGATATTCGATCCCCGGCTGTGCACATGGCTGGAATCCCGGTACATGCATTCAAAGCAGGATCGAACGTCTGTCACAATGGCGATGATTCCAGAAGGGCGGAACACCTTCCGTCTGCAGGCGATTCGGCTGAACGGGCGGGTTCACCGCCAACTCGTCCAGCAGGTCGCGGCCTGAAATCGCAGAGGCCAATAAGACGCGGCAGAAGGTAGGGCTCGTCATCCAATGCAAGGTTACAGCCGAACAAACAGCTGCGATTCCAATTCATTTCAAGGAGGATAACGTTGAAAGTCACTGGGTTGTCGCAGTGCTGTCCAAAGATCGAGCTGGGTGGAACAAAGGAAAAGAAGCCGAGTTTTTCTGAAGACTTCCTGCTGGAGCACTCCAACTTCGGTCGGCACATCGCCTTGATTGGGATTTCTGCCGGCTATGGAGCCGCGGCCAAAGAACTGCAACAGTCAACGCAGTCTTACGGATTTCCTTCTTGAAGACGTAAAGTTTAAACGGTTTAGGTTTTGCTTCGGAGAGGTTCTTCGCCAAGTGGGAAGTAGGCCCGGTTTCCGCCCAATCTCCGGATGCCGGTAATCCACCCAGAACCATCAGGCCTGCGTATCTCGCGTATCATCGTGACCGCTTACTGTGTGGATTATAGGGATGAATGCAAGCCTTAGGGTTTCTAACACCGTCACCAATGCGAATACACCTCCTGAAATCCGATCCCACCATTGCCGGTGTCCCTAATTCGGAATCACAAACAAGGTGATCGACTGGCCCGGGAACGTGTAGCTGATGGTGCTGATGGTGCTTCCGCCTGCAGGCGGAGTTACAGTTGCGGGTGTCTGCGTTGCGATAGCGTTGAGATTTGCGTTGCTGTACTGATAAACCTGCGCCGTTGTGTTGCTGCTGGCGGTAAAATTCTCAAGCGAAAGTGTCGATGTCAACGAACCGAAGGTTTTGTTGATCACCATCACTGTAATCGCGTTGTCTGAACTGCGCTGCGCGCCGTAGACCGCGAGCTGGCCCTCAGCATCTGCGCCTGAGTTACTGCTGGTTGCATGCAGATATGTGTCGCCGAACGTCGAGTCTCTGCCGTCATAGTTGCGATACATGGCGAAAGCGTAGTTAGCCGGGTTCTGGGCCGTTGAGTCGATCACGCTGGTCGGAGTTCCGAGCGGCCACAGCGCACCGATGCCCAGGCCCTGGCGCCCGAAGATGCCCAGAATGTCCGCCTCGACCACGGCGCCGCTGATTGATTCCAGGCCGCCGAAGTTGTACTCGTCGATGGCCGTCTGCGTTCCCGGGTAGTCACGGTTCACCCAGGCCTGCAGCATGGGAATCACATTGGGGGCCTGTGGCGGCGGCAAGCAGTTTGTGGTGTAGTTTGTGTCGGTGATGTAGTTCGGTTGCGGGTAATCCGGATCGGTGTAGGTGGGATCCCAGAAGGCCCGCGTCCCGTTCGCACGCACCTCCTGCTCCTGGGTGTCGCCCGCAGGGTTGAAGCCAGTCGAGACGCCGCTTCCCGGAGGATAGTCAGGCGCGAAATAGCCGTGAACGTTCAGGTAATCGAGCAGGCGGACGCCGTACTGCTGCGAATAATTGTTGAATTGCTGCAGGTAGTACTCGATCAGGGGCACGCCGTTGTGCGCCTCGCGGTCGATAGGATTGCTCCACGGTTCAAAACAGGGATTTCCCGTTTGCCAGCCTGATTCAATGTCTTTCTTCGAGTAGAAGTATGCCCACCAGTAGTCGATCACTGGCCCCGAGACTAGCGCCGTGGGGTCGGCAGTCTTGATTGCCAGCGCCGTTCCAATTCCGTTGTTAGTCACCTCGTCGTAGGTGAAGGGGTTGGGATGCACGTCGCGGTGCTCGCCATCCCACCATGGGGGCTCGTTGTCGAGATCCCAGACAGCCACCCCCTTGCCGCTCGCGCCTTTGCCATAGCTCGGATTGTTCGCGATTGAATTCACCCAGCCACCCGGCCATGTTCCGTTCGCCCAGGCGCTCATCGCGCCGATGGAGGAGCCGGGAGCGGGGGCGTTGGCGATGCTGGGCGGCGGCGCCGCGACGCTCGTAACATGCGCGACCGTATTGTTGCCGAAGATGTTGCAGCCGACCGAAGTTGTGCAGCCGTCGAATCCGTCCGGATAAACTCCGTATCCGCATTGCTCGTTGTTGTAGCTGATGAATGCGGGGTAGTTGATGAATCCAGTAAAGCCCTCCTGGCCCACCTGATTCGGGAACGTCGAGCTCGGAAAACTGCACGCATAGGTTCCATTGCTCACCCAGCCTTGCACTGGCACCGTCCCAAGCGCCGTCGAACCCGCAGCATCAACGGCCGGGAAGAACGAGTTGAAATTCGTGCCCGCCATTGGGTTGGAGGAGCTGAGAATGCTGCCTCCTGTGGCGTTGGGGAACATGTACGCTGCGCCTTCGCCATTCTCGAAGTACCAGTCGCTGGCCGAGTTGGTCCAGCCGTTCTGATAGTTGTAGCGCGAGGTGTCGTCGCCGCCCCAGCGAAGAATGCCTGGGTTTGCGATCTTCTCTGAGGCCGAGTCCAGAAGATAGGCATTCATTCCGTAAACGTAGGGACTGATGGTGTGCGGATTCTCGCTCGGGGTGTTAGGCGTGTTCACATCAACCGCGAGCGTTGGTCCCGTCGTCGCGGCCGGCGGGCTCAGTGTCACTGTCACGCTGCCGCTGACCGCGGGCAAGGCCGTGCTGGTTGCGGTAACAGTGACCGATGGAGGCGCGGGGTAAGGCGTGTTGTAGAGTCCCGTCGAGCTGATGTCGCCGGCGCTCAGGCTGCTGCCCGAAGGCGCAGAAACCGACCAGGTGACCGCGGTGCTCGTGGTGCCAAAGTTGCTTGCCGTCGCAGTGAACTGCTGCTGAGCTCCGATAACGGCGTTGCTGGGAGCGACGGATATTGAGGGCGTTACCGGCGGAGGGGGTGTGGATGATCCCGACGAGCCGCCGCCGCAAGCCGCAACCCACATGCATGCTGCTGAAACTGTTGCAAGAGTTACCAGCCGATCAAAGAGTTTCATGTCACTTCCTCCAGACTTTCTCTTGCATTCGTTCCTTTGATTACGTTTTCATTGGCGCACCAAGCGCACCCGACCAATACACCGCCGGAATTGTAGCATCGGGTTCCGGACGTATTGTCGGAAATAACTGGCCAATATCCCTACCCCCATCCTCAGAGACTATAGGTAAGAAGTTATATTTCTTTCAGTTGGATTTTCTTCAGGAGGCGGGGCTCCGCTTCCAGCGATGATCTTGGCGGGTCGGAACCGGAGGCGGAACCCCTGTGAGGTACGATCCTCTTTATCCCAGTTTCCGTCGCGCCGGACAAGTTTGCAACCGACTGGGCAGGAAACTGCGACGAGATCATCATACGCCGATGCCCATTTTGTGAACACGATTCGATCGTTGGACACGGGCGGTGCCGCAAGCAGGCCCACGACGAACATCACAACTGGATTGGGATTCGGCGCGGTCGCCGTGCCGATTGCGGGGCGACCTTTACCTTCCTTCCGGTATTCTCTCTTCCTTACACGCATTACAACCTGCTGGCGCGCTGCCAAGCGTTCGTTGTGGCGGCGCTTTGCTGAGCAGTGTCCCTGGGAAAAGGCGTTTGCCGAAGCTCAAGGATCCTGATCGTCTGGCCGACCACAGTCCAACGTCGTGGTGGAAAGAAGCTTTGCCTGGGCAGCTCGATTTCGCCGATTGGCCAGAGACTACGAACGCCTCTCCTCCTCCTTGGCCGGCTACCACTACTTCGCGTTTGCTTGGCTCATGCTCGCCCAACTGTTCAAACTACTCAACCGAAGTTCATAACAGGCTCTAGACCGGGTCGGGGAAGGTTTGGGGTCATTCGGTGCATCAGAATTCACATTTTGGAACCGATGAAAAGAGTCACTGCGTCTCAAATAGAACGTACAAGCCCCCTTCACCCAGCGCAATGAGTGTCTCCGCGCTAAAAGCGTGAGAAGGTACAATCACGGCGAAGTTTTTCGTGTACTGTCGAATCAGGCTAACGATGCACGATGGAGCCGTACCTGAGCCCCCATCACTGTAGATAAATAGTTCTACACCTTTCTTGGCTTGTTCCCAACCGTCTTCCAACTCGTAATATACGAACCGGAAAGCATCATCGGCAATCTTCATCTCATGCCCTTGACGAGTGGATATTACGCAGGTAACTATCGAGCGCTTTTCGCTGGCTTCCCATAGTCTTTCAATTGAATCTTTGCAGACAGAGTGGGAGATGGCGTTCGTCTTCCGGCAACATCTCTGTGCTAAAGAGAGGCGGGCATCTGTATCATTCATCAACATAAGCTGTCAGTTTCTCCCTCTGCGGCTCTCCTCCGCGCGGTCTTAAGACTACCGGCAGCAATTCACAGACCATTAGCAGAGGTTGCGAAGATTAGAATGATCGCAACCGGCAACGTCAGCAAGTGGGAAGTTGCGCTGTTTTTCTCCCATTGTCCGGTTTGTTTGAATGCTAAGTCTAGGAGGAGCACGAGGTGTTGCATAAGCTGAACTCAGTTGGACGCTGATTCAGAGAACGACCTCGGAGGCTCCTCATGGACGATATGTACTATATCGGGCTTGACGTTCACAAGAAGACGATCAGCTACTGTGTGAAGGATGCGGCTGGTCATGTGCACCGGGAAGGCAAGATCGGATCGACGCGGCGCGAATTAGATGCCTGGATCAAGACACTTCCCCAACCGCGGACGATCGCCATGGAGGCGACGATCTTTACCGGGTGGATCTACGATCATTTGCTTCCGTACGCGGAGAGGGTGAAGGTGGCCCATCCACTGATGCTCCGTGCCATCGCGGTGGCGAAGAAGAAAAACGACCGGATCGATGCCAGCAAGATTGCCGACTGCCTGCGTTGCGATTTTCTACCAGAGTGCCACATGGCCACGACCGAGATCCGGGACCGGCGCCGTACGCTACGCTACCGGAACTTGGTACTGCGGCAGATGGTTCAGATGAAGAATCGTGTTTCTGGCTTGCTGATGGAGAGCGGGGTGAGCTATGACAAGCAGCGGCTGCATAAGATGGGATACTTCAGTGAGCTGTTCTCGACCAACGAGGAGATCAGCGAGAGTATCCGCCCCTTGTTGCGGCTTGGCCGCGAGCACATCCAGCGAGCGCAACGGCTGGATCGCGCGCTGATCAGTTCGCTGGAGCGGGATCCACTGCTTTCAGAGCGGCTGAGGCGGCTGCGGACGATCCCCGGAGTGGGTCCGATCACCGCGCTGACCTGGGCCCTGGAGATCGGCGATTACACGCGGTTCCAATCGGTCAAGCAAGCTGTCAGCTACTGTGGACTCTGCAGCGCCGAGAAGAGTTCGGCCGACAAGGTAATACGCATGCCGATTTCCAAGCAGAGGAACAAGCATATCCAGCACGTGTTGGTGGAAGCGGCCAAGATGGCGCCCCGATACTCCCACGAGCTGGCTTTGCTGCGGGAGAAGGAAATCCAGTGCGGGAACAAGAACCGGGCCACTCTGGCGGTGGCCAGGAAGATGGTAGCCTACATGCTCGCGGTCGAGCGCAGGCAACAGGACTTCGTGCCGGCCGAAGAGTTCGCAGGCAAAGCAGCAGCGTGAAAAACCTTTCCTAATAAGGAAAAAACATCAGGATCATACGATGCGCAGGCTGCCAGGTCCTGCAGTTGACCGGCTGGGCGAGGAAGGCAACTTCCGAGGCTCCCTTCGGTTTGTTTCGGGACTGGCAGAGAACACAAACTCAATCATCTGCGACAGCTCTTCTGAGCTTGAGGCAGCAAATGGATGTCCGGTCCTGCGGGATGCAGGGACCACCAGCCGAGAGGCACACGTGCGCAGACGGATGACCGGATCAGACGCAACGCGCGCTCTCCTGAGCGCGT
>Ga0181517_10005173_pt1 | contig 11607 bp, 8 predicted proteins | sample PEATcosm2014_Bin_31_FD_119748 | JGI IMG/M metagenome (GOLD analysis project Ga0181517, IMG submission 119748) | Peatland microbial communities from MTU Mesocosm Facility, Houghton, MI, USA - PEATcosm2014_Bin01_30_metaG | ecosystem: Environmental > Terrestrial > Soil > Wetlands > Peat | place... | reverse complement strand
TTTGGCGCGCGGTACGGGGCCCCCCTTGCCGTATACTTCGAGCTCACTCAGAATGTAAGGCTCGGCGGTCTGCCCCTTGGTCAGCATCAGGCGAACCCAGCGGCCCTGCGCGGGGCTGGCGAGGCGGATGTCGTCGACGAGGCCGGGGGCGGCTGGCAACGCTTGCAGGGTGTGCCAGTCGCGACCGTCATCGGAGACTTGGATGGCGCCTTCGGCGGCGCGGCGAATCCAGTAAAGCGCGATCCGATCGAAGCTGCAAGGCGCGCCCAGATCCACCGAGACCCACTGTTCGCCGGCGGCGGCGCTCATCCAGGCGCTCGAAAACTCGTAGGGACCGCCGGCATGCACGGGAGTCTTGCCATTGCTGAACGAGATCTCGGCAAGATGCCAGTTGAGCGGGCGGCCGGTTTCGAAATCGATGCGGTAGAAACGGCTGTGGCTGGGCTTCTGGAGCGCGATGGAGGGCCTAATCTCGGCGCCCGGATGCGCCATGCCCCACGCGCGGCCCAGTTCGTTCCACGCCTGTCCATCCGCGGACGCCGAGAGAATGCACGTCCACTCCTGATTGTCGCCGCCCGCGGCTACCGTGGCCAGCCCATCCATGCGGTCGATCTCCGGCGGCGGCGCGCCGCCCCATTCCACCTGGACCCAGACGTGGCGGCCCGTCATGCCGATGAACGTCGCCCAATTGCCGTCGAACAGCAGCTCGCGCTGATTCTTCGCGAGCACGCCCTGCTCGCTGGTGGTGACGCGGAAGAAGCGCGGCAGCGCGGTTTCCCGAATGCCGTCGGTGATCAGTTGCGCGGTGAGGTTGTAGTCGTAGCTGCTGGACTGGTAGGCCGGCCGGTGGAGCGCCAGGTTGCGATAGGTCGTCGCATCGATCTCGACCGCCGGCGACCAGTCCTGCCGCGGATCTCCTGGATAAACGCCGACCCCGCGCGTGTAGGGCTGCGCGCCCAAAGCTTCGAGTGCCATCAAAACCGTGAAGACCTTCAAGGGGAGTGCCATGCACCGCTAATTGTATTGGAAATCCGAGTGGGACAGGCGATCGGTGTTCGTCGCCTGTCAACCGCCGGCCGGTGACAGACCACAAAAGGCGGTGGTCTGCCAATCTATTTCTCGTCGCCGGTCAGCCGGACGCTGGGGACTTTCAACTCGCGGTGGAGCGTGGCGACCAGCCCGCCGACGGTGAAGACCAGCGGTCGCGGTACGGGTGGGGACACGGACATGGTCCCCGAGTTCCAAAAGACAGGGCTCATTGGGAACCAGGCGGGAGAAGCGGGCAGGTTAAAGACCGACACCGAGAAATCGACTCGAGTGGCCGACTCGGTCGTGGCGTAGCCTACGTTGCGAGTCCAACCCGGTTCGCCCGGCGCCAGCGGGGCTCGCCAGGTAAGACGGCTTCCGGTGGCGTCCTCCGCCAACCGGACGATGCCAAATCCCGGGACGCGGGTCCAACCGCGCTCCGGCCATATGTCTGCCCTAATCAGGCGGTCGAAAATCTTGAGTTCAACCGTCGCCCGCAGGTCCACCTTCTGCGAAGACGGCGTTTTGCTGCCGCCGATCGAGAACCAGATCCACTCACGTCCGTCGGCCGTGGTAGTCATACTGGCTCGCACGGACGAAGCACACACCGCGCATCCCGTTCCAGGCGCGTTCACTGTCACTCCCATTGCCTGGCAGGTCATCAAGTCTCTGGGCCAGCCGCTGAACTTCACAGGGATTCCGATCAGGCCCTTTGTGTGGCTGTCAACCTGGACTGGGTCACCGAGTCCGGGATCGGCAGCTAACTGGACCGCGATGTTTCGATAGCTTGAATCATCTTGCCGGGGAGCGGGAGCGGACCGGGCCATTCGCCCGAACGGTGACAGCATCACGAAGGGCGCCAATGCACCGAGCCCGACCGCGAGCGCTCGGATCAGGATGGTCCGGCGGCGCGCGTATTGCCACACGGCCAGGGAGAATCCCGCCACGCACGCCAGCCACGGCGCAGCGTCCGCAATCCGCGAAGGCCCTGCAAAATACACGGTCCCAGACCCGTTGGCGTGGTGGGCTGAAAACGCGGCCAAGGCAATGCACGAAACGACGTAGAATACCAGGCCGGCCAGCACTAACTCGCGAGTCGCGCGAGTCAGCGCGGCCAGGATGAACGGCAAAACGAAAAACGCCAAAAGCCGGCATTGACGCCAGAGCAGGGCGGGGATCATATCGGGCGGATGGTATCCGTTCGCCAGAAGGATGATGCAATCGGAAAGCAAGAGCGGCAGCGCCAGAAATGCGGCGACGAACAGTAACTTGGCGGCTAGAATGCTTTTCCACGAGTAAGGCCGCGTGGTCCAGAATTGGCGGTCCCCGACCAGGCTTTCCCCATGGACCGCCGCGCCAATGGCGAACCACCACGACAGCACCATCAGCAGTGCGAGCAGGTTACCGGACATGTCGGAGGGCTCCGAGGGATTCGACGCTTCCAGAGATGCTTGCCAGGCGTGAATCGCGGTGAGCGCCATCACCGCGGCGATATACGGCCAGCAATGCCGGGCGTCTTTGCGGAAGATATGGATGGCTTGCCGCATGCGGTGTTCTCAACGATCGGGGATCGCGTAGCCGGCTAGCCGGACCTGGGGGATTACCAACTTGAGGTAGAGGGTGGCGACCTGGCGGCGGGCGGTGAAAACCAGCGCCTGGCTGGGCTGGCGCGCCACGGCGATTCCCCAGTTCGTTCTGGCCGCCGCCCCACTGGCAACGTATGACATGAACTTCCCCGCGTACGTATAGACGGGGCTCGCTTGGAACCACGCGGGAGAAGCGGGCTGGTCATCCAGCACCAAAGACCACATGGCGTCGCTGGCAAGCTGTCTCTCGGCGTCGCGAAGGCCGTAGGTCCAGCCGGACTGAGCGGGCTGAACGGCGGTACGCCACACCGGGTATCCTCCCCAGACACCCTCCAACAGCCGGACATTGCCGAATCCCGGAACCCGGGTCCAACCGCTCCCCGCAGGCATTTTGGCCCTGCGTTGGCGATCATAGAGCGCAAATTCGAATGTCACAGCCATGTCGACCTTTGGCCAATATCGAAGATCGCGGATAGGGACCCAAACCCACTCACGCCCGTCGCTGGAGGCGGTCAAACTGACGCCTGATGACACGTAGGGGGAGAACTCTTTCGGCTCCGGCCAGACTCCCATTCCCATTGGCCGGGGGATCATCATGTCCCGCGGCCAGCCGTTGAACGTCACCGGGATACCGATCAGACCCCGTGCCCGCCCCTCCACGATGACAGGATCCGCCGGTCCGGGATCGGCAGCCAACCGGACTGCCACGTTCTTGTATTTTGGATCCGGGTAAGGCCGCCAATGCATTCGCAGCCACCAACCTGCGCCGACGGGCACCAACCCGAAGCAGACGACCGCGAGCACCAGCACCTGGATGGTCCGGCGGCGCGCATATTGCCAGACGACCAGCGGGAGTCCCAGTACGGGCGCGAGCCAGGTAGCCGCGGCCCCGATCCACTCAGGCGCCGGACGTACCATCCCCGTCGGGTTGACCAGGGGCGTGGTCAGCACGCTCATAGCAACATAGAAAGCTACGCACGATACGAGAAGGGCCAGCACTAACTCGCGCGTCGCCCGGGTCAGCGCGGCCACCAGGAACGGCAGGACCAGAAACCCGAGAAACCAGCACTGGCGGCGGAGCAGACCGGAAATCAGATCGAGCGGGTTGAACCCGCTCGCCGCAAGGATTACGCAATCGGAAATGAAAAGCGGCAGTGCGAGAAATACGGCGAAGAACAATAGCTTGGCGGCTAGCAGGCTTCTCCAGGAATAGGGCCGCGTGGTCCAGAACTGGCGGTCCCCAGTCAGGCTTTCTCCATGGACCGCGGCGCCGATGACGAGCCACCACGCCAGCACCATCAGAAGTGCGATGAGAGAATCGGAAGTGTAAAGGCGGTAATTCTCAGGCAATGGCGTGTCAACGGACGCCTGCCAGGCGTGAACCGCGGTGAGCGCCATCACCGCGGCGACGAACGGCCAGCAATGCCTGGCGTCTTTGCGGAAGATGTGGATGGCTTGTCGCATGGTAGGCTCTCAGTGATCGGTGGTCGCGAAGCCGGTTAGCTGGACGTTGAGGACTTTCAGATTGTTGTAAGTGCGGGTGCCAACGGTGCGTTTTATGGTTAAGACTGTCGGCCTCGCTCTGGAAGCGGGCACCCCGGTGACTCCCGCATACGAATAGACGGGACTCAGCGGGAAGAAGAAGGGCGAAGCGGGAGTAGCATTGCCCGTTCCGAGCCACCCGGCATCCGTGAAATACTCGGACCTGCCGTTGCCAAGCCCATAGGTCCAATCCCGCTCGCCGGGCGCCAGCGCGGTGCGCCAGACAAGACGGCTTCCGCCAACATCGTCCACCGACCTTACGTTGCCGAAACCGGGCACGCGGGCCCAACCGCCGTCCTCGGGTATCTCTGCGCTTCCTTGGCGTTCATAGAACTTGAGAGAAAAAGAGACCCAGAGGTCCACCTTTTGCAGAGACGGCGTCTTTGGGACGTCGATCAGGAACCAAGCCGATTTCCGTCCATCGTTGGAGGTAGCAGGCCGGAACGCCATGCCCTCGATCGAGGTACTCCATAGTGTGGATCCCGTCTCCGGCGCAGTGACGTTTACGCTCACCGGCTGCAAGGCGAACAGGTCCGCGGGCCAGCCACTGATCTTTACAGAGAATCCCATCTCACTCTTGGTCTGAGGGTCGACATAGAGTGGGCTCGCCGATTCGGTTTCGGCCGCCACTTCGACCTTGACTTTCCGGCATCTTGGATCATCATGCCCGGACCTGGGAGTCGACAGATCCGTCGGCGCCAGTGCCGTCGCTATAGCGAACGGTGACAATCCGCCGAGCGCGATGGCGAGCACCCGGATTCGGATGGTCCGCCGGCGCGCATACTGCCACGCGGCCAGAAATAATCCTGTGGCGGCGATCAGCCACGGCGCAAGAACTTCACTCCACGAAGGCCCTGCAGAATATGTCAACCCGAGCCGGCCGGCGGAGGCGGCAAACGCGAACAAGGCAAAGTAGGAAGCCACATAGAACGCGAGACCGGCCAGAACGAACTCGCGCGTCATCCGGGTGAGCGCGGCCAAAACGAACGGCAGGACGAGAAACGCCAGGCACCAACATTGACGCTCCAGCAGCCCGGGGATCAGATCGACTGGACTGAACCCACTAGCCAGAAGGATGGCGCAATCGGAAATGAACAGCGGCAGCAACAGGAACGCTGCGACGAACAGGAACTTGGCGGCCAGCAGGCTTCTCCACGAATAAGGCCGCGTGATCCAGAACTGGCTGTCCCCGACCGGGCTTTCCCCATGGACAGCGGCGCCGATGGCGAACCACCAAGTCAGCACCATCAGGAACGATAACAAAGAGCCGTACAGGGAGCGTGGGTACACACCAAGATCCGGCGTCGCCACAGATTCCCGCCACGCGTGAACCGCGGTGAGCGCCATCACCGCGGCGACATACGGCCAGCAGTGCCTGGCATCTTTGCCGAAAATGTGAATGGCTTGTCGCATGGTAGGTTCTCAGTGACTCGTTTCAATTGGCGGATGGTCGCTCCGCATTATCGACAACAATGACTTCCAAGGGACTTTTGTCCGGCACGAGCTTCAGTCCGAGTTGTTCCCGGACCGCAGTGAATATCGAAGGCCCAGATGTATCTGCCCCTGAGGTGCCGGCTAGCGAATCGGGACTATATACACCATTAAGGAGAGCCATCCCGGAAGGTCCGTCGCCACGCACGAATTCCAGGTGGATATCGTAGCTCCCCGTGAGTCCGGTCTTATCGACGATGGGACGATCCAGGAACCCGGAAAGCATTCGGCCGGCAAACTCAGCCATCGTCATGCCGTACCCGTCACTGGTCATATTCAGCCCGTATCCATGAGCGTAGGGCGTGCCGCAGTATTTCGGAATAGGCTCGCCTGGCCTGGCAACCCTCCCGGGCAAGTTAGTCAGGTCCATCGGAGCGCAGCTTCCTTCCTTCGAAGGCCGCAACTTGGGATCGCCCTTTGCCACGGTCAGGGCGTATACGGGTGTGTCTCTGAGCTCCGTATGAACTCTCACTTTGAATCTGTCTTCGAGAAGCGTCTGGAGCATCGGACCCATCATCTGTGCGCGAGGTGGGTCACCTTCGGCCTTGGCGGAGATTTCATAGCGGTCGCTATCGAGCCAGCCGGGCCCGCCCAGGACCTCGGCGACGCGCGGGCGCACACTTCCGCCGGCAAAAGCGCCGTACGCCATCCGAATGAGACCCCGAAGCGTGGCGCATGTGGTGTTCAGTCTGCCCGGCGACGTGCCGCCGGGTATGCCTCCGCCGCCGCAGTTACTGTTGAGTTTCACAGAAGCCACTTCAAACGCAGGGCGCTGGTTCGAGCTGGTTACCGATGGCTTTGTGGAATCTGTCGGCTCAAGAGATCCCAGTCCCTGGGCGTGAACCGCGGTGAGTGCCATCACCGCGCCGATATAGGGCCAGCAATGCCTGACGTCTTTGCGGAAAATATGCATGGCTTGTCGCATGGTCTCTCCGCGTCAAGCTGCCTTCGCGTGACGGCCGGCCATCGCTAGGGCGACGAAGATCTCGCGCAGCGACATGGCATGAAAGTCCACATTGCGCGCGTTCGGGAACAGGCGTTGGATCTCCGCCGGCGTTCGCTCAACGTCGAACCGGCTGTCGATGAAGCGCACGACGGCGGCCGAAGTCTCGGGCCGCATCCACGCCGCGGGCCAGTCGGCGGGCAGTGGAGGCGGCGCATCGAAGGTCAGTTCCACCTGGCGAAAGCGGTCGGCCAGCGTGCCCATCTCTTCGGTGAATCGCAAATGCCCCTCTTCGATGTAGCCCACGTGGCTGGCGAAGTTCTCGATCTCGGCGAGATCGTGCGAGGAGATCAGAATGGTGGTGCCTTCGGCGCGCTCGAGCAGGCTCTTGGTGAACTCGTCGCGCACCAGCGCGTCGAGGCCGGTGAAGGGTTCGTCGAGCACCACCAGTTCGGGACGGTACGCCAGCGACGAAGCCAGCGCCGCTTTCATTCGCATGCCGCGCGAGAGGTGGCGCAGCTTGCGGTCGCGCGGAAGCTCGAACTGGCGCACCAGATCGTCGGCCAGGGCGTCGTCCCATGTCGGGTAGAACGGCCGCAGGTAGCGCAGGAAATAGTCCACCGTCATCCACTCGGGCATTTCCTGGTTCTCCGACACGTAGCCGATGCGCGCGAACTCGCGAGGCGAAAGACGGCGTGAGTCTACGCCGAGCACCTCGGCGGACCCGGCGGAGGCGCGCAGGATGTTCATCAGCAGCTTGATGGTGGTGGTCTTGCCGGCGCCATTAGGGCCGATCAGCGCGTAGATGCTGCCCTCGGGTACCTCGAGGTCCAACGCGTTGACCGCCTCGGTGTGGCGGAAAGCTTTCGACAGTTCGTGCGTGGAGATGCTGCTACTCATTGGTCTTGCGTCCCCCTTTCGCGGGTTGCGCCGGCTCCGTTCCGCCCAGGCTCTGCCAGTGCCGCGTGACGGCGGCCAGCACGTCGTCCAGTTGCATACCGAGCTTCTTGGATTCCACTACCAGTCCTTCGATCTCGCCGCCGAGAAGGCCGGCCCGCGCGGCGGCGGTCGGCTTGGGCAGCGTCGCGGCAACCACCGTCCCGATGCCGGGAAGGACCTCGACCAGCCCGCGAGCGGTCAGTTGCATCACCACCTTGTGGGCCGTGTTGGGATTGATCTTCAATTCCCTGCTGAGAGTGCGGACGCTGGGGAACGGGTCTCCGGGACGAAGTTGGCCGGAGACGATCGCCTTGGTGGCTGCGTAAATAATCTGCTCGGAGAGAGCGACGCCGGGCTGAAAGACCAGGCGGAACGGAATCACACGTGTATTATTACTGATAGTACAGCTAAAATGCAAGAGAAAAAACGCGGCGGCGTGGCCGGACCCCTCTCACAACAATGCGAAAACTCCAGGGGCCGGGCGCAAGGCGCTAGCGGGGCGAATAGTGCAAGGTGATAACGCAGCCTGGGCCCAAGCACTGCTTGACGCCATTCACCGCGATGGCGGTGATGCGGTGGCCGTCGCCATGGCCGAACTCGCGTTCGTCGGCATTGGCTGTGCGCTTCCACTGGTCGAAGGGGAGCGCGTTGTGGGTGAGGTGCACGCCCTTGTTGGAAGAGGAAGAGAGGGATGCGATGGCAACCGATCCGGCGCCGTAGGTCACCGTGATCGACCAGGGCTTGGTCGTGTCGACGCCGCATGTCGGTTTACCCTTGCAGCGGTCGGCGCCCGCTTTGGTGATCTGCACGCCGCTCAGTACGCCGTTCTCGTTAGCGTGCTTGATTTCGTTCGGGTTGAGTGCCCAGGTCTTGCCCGCATCCAGCCCATCCGCCTGTAGCAGGAGGGAGCCTCCGTCTTTGATCACGATCTTGGTGTCGCTTTGAGCCTGTATCTGCGATGGGCTGCCGCAGAGCAGCAGGACCGCGAGGGTGAGAGCAGCTACGAGTGTGAGCCGTGTCATTTGCTTGTTTGGTTCCTTTCCATCAGTCGATTGTAGGCGCCGCCGGGTTGGCGCGCAGCAGTTCCGCATGCAGGCGCCGTATGAGCGGGCGGTTCAAGTAGGAGCGAAAATCCTCCGCGGGCCAAGTGGCTTTCAATTCGCCGAGTGCGGCAGAGGCCTCGGCGGCGATGGCGCGGTCCGCTGTGCCGGATCCGAGCAGCAACACGCAGGCGCGCCAGAGCGACTCCGGCCGCTGGGCCGATTCGAACAAAGCCCGCGCGCGGCCCGCGCTTTCGGCGGCCGCCGCGCGATCGCCGGCGGCCAGCGCCGCTTCCGCCGAGGCCAGCAACGCGTCGGCCTCCGCCGCCGGCTTGCCGGCCGCTTCGGCCAGTTCGAACGCCTTGCGGCAAGCCTCCAGACCGCGTGCCGCGGAGCCGGAGCGGGTCAGCGCGAGGCCCAGCACTAAAGTGGCCTCGCGCCGCGCATCCAGGTCGCCGGCATCGGCGCTGCGGAGCAAAGCCTCGGCTTTGGCGCGGGCCTCGCTGAAATGTTCCTGCGTCAAAACGATTTGGAGGGCGCTCACGGGATCGGATTCGGCGGCCGGTTGCGACACCGCCGTGCCGTCGCCCTGGTGGCCGAGCATGGCGTGCACCAGGGCCACGTTGAGCTGATTGGTGGCCACGCCGGAGGAGTTACCGATGGCCTCGAAGACGCGCCGTGTCTCGTCGAACATGTGCAACGCCTGCGGCCATCGGTCCTGCAGCAGTTCGAGCGAAGCCATCCCCTCCTGCGCCAGCGCCAACGGAAGCGACGGTTCGGCCGGCTTCAGCGTGGCCAGAGTCTCCGCAAAGGCGCGGCGCGCGCCCTCGTAGTCGCCCTTCTCGCGCGCGGCACGGCCCAGCAGGATCAGGGCCAGCGCGGCCTCCGTGCGGAAACTGCCCTGCCGGTAGTAGGCCAGCGCGGTCTGCACCTCCTGCCAGCCCCGCGCCGTGTCTCCAGTCTGGATGCGGATGCTGCCCAGGTTGACCAGCGCGCGTGCTTCCGACCGCTTTTCACCGTTCCGCCGGGCGATGTCAAGCGCTTCCCCGATGGTGCTTAAAGCCTCGGCGCTGCGGCCTTTGACGAACAGGGCGATGCCCATGTCGATCAGTCCCCGCGAGACCAGGTTCTCGATGCCGTCGGCGCGCGCGATGGCAATGGCGCGGTTGGCGTCGTCCAGGGCTTCCGCGTCCTGGCCGACCTCGAGATAGCTGTTGCTCGACAGGAGCAGGAGCTTAATCTGCTGTTGATCGTTGCCGGTGACGCGGGCCGCCGACAGCGCCTTGCCGATCAGGTCGCGGGCCTGGGTGGGAGTGCTGGCATACCGGGCCCGAATGTAGAGGCACTCGGTCGCGCCCTCGACGTTGGAAGCGGCCTGGAACAGGCTCTCCGCGCGGTCCAGCGAGCGGTTGGACTCCTCCCGCGCGCCGGTCCGGGCCTGCAGCGTTCCCAGGCGCAGCCAGACGGCGGCGTTCTGTCCGGCGTTCTGCCCGTTTAGGCGGATCGCTTCGGAATATGTCGCCATGGCCTGCTTCGTATCCTGGTTGCGTTCCTGCGAACGGCCCAGTTCGAGCAGCGCGGCGCCGCGCTCGTCCTGCGCCACCATGCGAGAAATCTCCTGGTACTTACCGACTGCGGCCTTGAACTCGCCGATGACGGTCTGATGAATCGCGTCGAGATGGAGCTTCTCCACCTCTGGCAGCGAGCTCAGCGACGCCATCGCTTTCAACAGTTCGTCCTTGGCGCGTTCCAAGTAGTCGAGTTCGTACCAGGCTTCGGCCAGGTAGGCGTGCGCCATGGCATAAGAGGGATCGATCTCCGCCGCGCGGGCCAGCAGCTTGCTCGCCCGGTGATAGCTGCCGTAACGCAGCGCAGCGAGGCCGTCGCGATACCACCCAACCGCGGCCGGCGCCGGGTCGTGATGGCGCTTCGCATTCCACAGCCACGCTAGAGCGCCGCCTCCAGCGCAGGCAATGCCTCCGGCCAGCGCAGCCACGGCGCGGCGGCGGGAATGGACGCGTCCGGGAGCCTGCATGTCGGCCAAGAGTTCGTCGGCCGATGCGTAACGTTTCCTGCGGTCCTTCTCAAGCAGCTTCAGGATGATGCGGTCGAGGTGGGCCGGCGACTGCGGATTCAGCCGCGAAGGCTGCGGCGGCTGCCACGTCAGCACTCGCGCCAGAACCGCCGGGAGGCTGTCCGCGGCGAACGGCGGCCTGCCGGTCAAGCATTCATACAGAACCACGCCGAGCGAAAACAGGTCCGAACGCGCATCCAGGACCTCGCCGGAAGCCTGTTCGGGCGACATGTAGAGCATCGTTCCGGAGAAGCCTTCGATGGTCCGGGTGATATCCGTGGCGCCCGCGCCCGCGGCGAGCAGGGCAGCCGGCCGCGCGATACCGAAGTCGAGCACCTTCACCTCACCCGCCGATGTGATCTGGATATTGCCGGGCTTGATGTCACGGTGGATGATGCCATGGCGGTGCGCCTCAGCCAGCGCCGATGCCACCCCGGTGGCCACTTTCAGCGTCTCCTCGCTGCCCAGGCGCCGTTGGCTGAGGATGTGCGCCAAGGTGGCGCCGGAAACCAGTTCCATGGAGATGAACGCGTCGCCGCCGGGGTCTTCGACGAACTCGTAGATGTGCGCGATGTTCGTGTGCGAGAGCGAGGATGCGGCGCGCGCCTCCTTGAGCAGGTTGGCGCGCAGCTTCGCATCGTCGCGGCCGCTCAAGCAGAACTTGAGCGCCACGCGGCGTCCCAGAGTGAGGTCCTCGGCTTCGTAGACCACGCCCATTCCGCCTTCGCCCAGCTTGGAGACGATGCGGTAATGGGTGACCGTTGTGCCGATCATAGACTGGTGGACTTGAGCTGGCCGGAGGTTCCCGCTTGGACTCCGGTGTTCGAGTCAGTATACACCCGGCCGCGTCTTCCCGTTTTCTTCCGAATTGAGTCATCTAAAATGTCACCAGGAGCGACTCGGTTGGGCCAAATGAAAATGTAACCCGGAAGGGCGCGAAACGTGACACCCATGAAAGGTGGACAT
>Ga0181517_10005170_pt1 | contig 11610 bp, 10 predicted proteins | sample PEATcosm2014_Bin_31_FD_119748 | JGI IMG/M metagenome (GOLD analysis project Ga0181517, IMG submission 119748) | Peatland microbial communities from MTU Mesocosm Facility, Houghton, MI, USA - PEATcosm2014_Bin01_30_metaG | ecosystem: Environmental > Terrestrial > Soil > Wetlands > Peat | place... | reverse complement strand
GTGGTATAAGTCACATATGACGTTCCCGATTGACTGGCAGAACGAAACTGTGCGCCAGATGCTCAAGCTGGTGGCGGCCTATGTGCTGGCGCTCCCGGTCGGCTGGTGGCGCGAAAAGGAAGCCCACACGATTGGCGTGCGCACGTTTCCGCTGGTGGCGATGGCCAGTTGCGGCTACATCCTGGTAGCGGTGCCGCTCGGACATCCCGATATCGCCGCTCAGTCGCGCGTGTTGCAGGGGCTGGTGGCGGGCATCGGTTTCATCGGCGGCGGAGCCATCCTGAAAGCCGAAGGCAATGTGCACGGCACGGCGACCGCGGCCAGCATCTGGAACACCGGCGTGCTCGGCGCCGCGGTGGCGGAAGACCGTTTCTACCTGGCGGCAGTCCTGGCGCTTCTCAACTTTTTCACCCTGCGCGTTCTATTGCCTTTCAAGCTCAAAATGGACGCGAAGAACGACGCCAAAACGGCGGCGTCTCTCGATTAGATCGAGTCCGTTCCGGATTTCGGCATCCAGCCGCGCGGCGGGATGTAGGCTACTTTTATTTCGGCGGTTCGGTACTTTTCGATCTCGCTGGTTCAGCCGCCACGCCCATTCTGGCGCTCACGCCCCGGCTTGCGCGGGCTGCCTCCCGGCCACAACGTCTTCGTAATACTGTTCGTATTGGGGAATGATCTTTTCCGAACAGAAGCGCTCGGAGGCGCTCCAGCGGCCGGCGCCGGCCATGCGGGAATGCAGCGCATCGTCGGATAACAAGGCGGTCACTCTCGCGGCCTGCGCGGCGATATCGCCGGGAGTCTCCAGGTACCCGTCTTCACCATTGGTTATGAGTTCGGGCACGCCGCCGACATTGGTGGCTACCGGCACTACGCCGCACGCCATGGCCTCAAGCGCCACCAGGCCGAAGGATTCCAGCTCGCTCGGCATCAGCAGCACGTGCGCCAGCGGGATGATGCGCTCCACGTGGTCCTGCTTGCCGAGAAATAGTACGTGGCGGTCCACCTTCAGTTCGCGCGCCAGGTGTTCGGCCGGCAGCCGGTCGGGGCCGTCGCCCACCATCAACAGCCGTGCCGGCACCTTGCGGCGCACTTCGGCCAGGATGCGAACGCAATCGAGCACACGCTTGACCGGGCGGAAATTGGAAAGATGAATCAACAGCTTCTCGCCATCGGGCGAGTATGCCGCGGCGCCGCTCTTCGAGTGATCGGGATGGTAGAGATCGCAGTTGACGAAGTTCTTGATCACGCGAATCTCGTTCGAGACGCCGAACACGTCCACTGTCTGCTGGCGCAGGTAGTCGCTGATGGAAGTGACGCCGTCGGAACGTTCGATGGAAAACTTGGTGATGGGAAAGTAGGACGGATCGGCGCCCACCAGCGTAATATCGGTGCCATGCAGCGTGGTGATAAAAGGTAGGCGACGCTTGGGAGCCAGAATCTGCTGCGCCAGCATGGCGGAGATGGAATGCGGGATGGCGTAATGCACGTGCAGCAGGTCGAGCCCGTAGGCCTCGGCCACATCCGCCATGCGCGACGCCAGCGCCAGGCAATAGGGCGGGTATTGGAACAGCGGGTAATTCGAGACTTCGACCTCGTGGTAGTGGATGCGCGGCGAACAGGGATCGAGGCGAATGGGATTGGCGTAAGTGATGAAGTGGACCTCATGCCCGCGCGCGGCCAGTTCCATGCCAAGCTCGGTGGCGACGATGCCGCTGCCGCCGTAGGTGGGGTAACACGTGATGCCGACGTTCACGGCGATAAGCGTAGCATACTAGAGAACGCTGAGGCCGCGAGGTTGGCAGGTCGGGGACCTGCCCCACTTTGCAGCGGAAGCCGCTTATTGCAGCGGGATGCGCACCTTGAGGCCGGTGCCGCGGCCGGGGCGCGATTCGAGCTGCATATCCGCATTCAGCGACCGGGCGCGGCGCTTCAGGCTGGCGGGGCCGAGCCGCAGCAACTCGAGCTCCTCGAGCGAATACGACCCGGAAAAGGCGAAGCCGTGGCCGTTGTCTTCGATCGAGATCTCCAGGCCGTTGGCGGCCTTTTCGAGCGACACGGCGACGCGCGTGGCGTTAGCGTGCTTCTGCACGTTGGCCAGCGCTTCGCGAATCATCTGTAGCGCTTCGGCCGTCATTTCCGGCGGCAGGCCGACCGGCCCGGAGGAGCTGATGAAGGTGACCGGAATCCCGCTTTCCTTCTGGAACGATTCCGCGGTGCGCCGGGCGGTGACCACGAAATTGGCGCCATCCACATCCACCGGCCGCATCGCATTCAGGAACATGCGCAGGTCGCGTATCTGCGCCACCGCCAGGGATTGCAGTCCCAGCAACTCCTCCATGCCGGCTTCGAAGTCGCGCTCCAGCAGCTTCTTCAGAATCTCGAGGCGCATCTGCAGGCTGATGAAGCTTTGCAGCGGGCCGTCGTGAAAATCCGCGGCGATGCGCTGGCGCTCGGTTTCACGCGCTTTCTCGGCGTCCTGCTGCGCGCCCGCGGCGCGCGCTTCGAGGGTGGCGAGGCGCGTAGTCATGTGACTCTTGTAGATCGCCGCGCCGCAGGCGAGCGTGCCACCGACCAGAATCGTCCTCAGCAGGGGCTCCAGCGGGAGTGAAGGCAGCGCGATACAAAATGCGGCGGCCACCACCGACACCAGCACAACCTCCGTAACGCCGAAGAACACCAGCGCTTCGGCGAGCACATAGAGCAGGAAGGCCGTACTGAACCAGACCAGGCGTTCTCCGCCATAGGCCGCGGACACCAGTAGGTATACGATGTCGGCAATCAGCGCCAGCAGGCCGAAAACGCCGTGCGGCGCGCGGGCTTTGATCGCCAGCACCACGGCGCAGACCAGGAACACCGCCAGCACGTAGAATAACGCCGAGAACGCCGCGGTGGGTCCGAAAAGGAACCACGCGAGGGTTGCCGCGGCCAGCGCCGCCCGGGCGACCGCCATCGCTCTAGGCCAACCGATTTTTATTCGATCCCACAAGGCTTTACTTTCGATACAGGTACAGCGTGTGGCTGCGGCCTTCCCCGTCGTCGGCGATGTTTTCCACCTTTTCCGGGGTCCACGCACGAAACTCGAAATCGTGCGCTACCACACGCGCGCCCTTCTTGAGCTGGCGATCGAGCAGCGGCTCCACTTTGCCGTTGATGGAATCCGGCAACAGGTAGACCGTCACCAGGTCCGCCGAGCTGTAATTCTGCGCCAGCAGGTCGCCGTGGACGATGCGAGCGTTTTTTTCAAGCCCCAGTTTGGCAATCCGCGCGACGCTCTGGCGCCACAAATCGGGGTCGATCTCGATGCCCACGGCGTCGGCATGGAACTTTTGCGCCGCCATAATCACGATGCGGCCGTCGCCCGACCCGAGGTCGAACATCTTCTCACCCGCTTTCAAGCCGCCCAACTGGAGCATTTGTCCGACGATGGTTTGCGGCGTCGGGTAATACGGCGCGAGTTTGGCCGCGTCGCCATCCTGAGCGCGCAGGCCCGCGCACATCGCGACTGCGCACAGGCACGCCGCCAGCCACCGCGCCAACCGGCCGCGGCGCCGGCCATCCGTTCGCAGTTTCAAACCTTCTCCAGGGGGACGCCCCTCTGGCACCATTCGCAGTGCTCCCCGTCCACATAATAACTGGCGTCAAGCTTGACCAGATAGTACATCGGGAGCTCGGCGAAACTCACGGTGGTGGGGTTGGGCTGGTAAACGGCCACCGCCAGTCCCACCACTTTAGCGTCGTAGGACTCAAGCAGCGCCTTCAGTTCGGCCAGCCGCTGGCCGGTGCGCAGGAGGTCGTCCACCAGCACCACCGGCTCTCCCGGTTCGGGGCGCAGGAACTGGCGGAAACGGAGCGGGTCCCGGTCATGCTCCCGCTCCGCCCAGTAAACCTGCCGCGCACGCAGCGCTTCGCACAACCCGAACGCCAGGGGCAAGCCGCCCGTGGTGGGCGCCACCATCGAAAGATCCTTGGCGATGGCGCGAATCTCCGGATGGGCGCGCAACAGCCGGCTCAAACCAACCGACATCATTTTCTGGTGCCGGGAGTACCGCGTCGCCAGCGGCACCTTCAGATACTCGTTGGAATGCAGACCGGTGGGGTACTCAAAATGGCCGTCGCGCAGCGCTCCGGTTTCTCTCAGTACGGCGACAACTTCCTCTTGCGTGGGGATGAGGTGCATCGATGTCCTCGCCTTTCCGGCCCGGATCAAATCCGTTAGCCCAAACAAAATAAGGGCTTTACATTGTGGCCGTGCGTCCGGCTTCAGGATATCATGCGTCACCGGGCAGCGGCTCTGCCGGAAGCGCGAATCGACGCGATTGTCTGGAGCCGCCGGACGGCTGTAAAGGTCCGCGGAGTTTGCGCCGATATACGCGGCATGAAGATGGTGCGCATCCTCGGCTGGGCGCTGGCGGCGCTCACGGCAGGCAGTACTTGGGCCGCGAGTGCGACGGGCATCACCGTCTCACCCGCTTCGGTGACTTTTTCTTATCAGGTGGGCAGCGCCACGCTGCCGGCGTCGAGCAAATTGACCGTGACGCTGCCAACGGGTACGGCGAGCTCGACGGTGGTGGTAGCCCAGGAATCCTCGGCGCCACCCTGGCTGGTCGTTACGCCGGCCTCCGGATATTCCCCTTTAGCTCTGACGTTGACGGCGAATCCCACCGGCCTGCCGCCGGGAACCTATCCCGGTTCGATTGCGATTTCGACCGTGCCGGCGACCATGACCCTGACCATTCCGGTCAACCTAATGGTGTCCAATCCCCCGTCTTCCTTGGTTGTAATCTCCCCATCGCCGAACTACACTTCAGCCACGTCCACAAGCAACGGCACTCTGACATTTGCGTACACCACGGGGGGCGCGTGGCCCGCTTTTCCCGCCACGGACCCAACGACTTCTTCCGAGATCGACGTGGCATCGAACGGGGGGACGATACCTTTCACGGTTACCGCTGCCGCATCCGGTACCGGCAAAGGATCCTCCAGCACGCCGGTATGGGTTCGAGTGGGGCCGCTCGGCTCGACGCCTGCGGGGCTGACCACCAGTGGCGTGGCGCTTTCGGGTTCCTACGTGCCAATCACGGTGATGCTGGACGAGACCACCATGGAGTCTTTGCTTCCCGGCAGCTATAACGCTACCATCACCATCACTCCAACTGTATCCGGAGACGCACCGTTTCTGATTTCGGTGAGCCTGGTGGTTTCGGCCGGCGCTCCCTCGCTGACTTCCATTTATCCGGTTGTGATTGTGCAAGACCCGACGGTCAGCCCGCTAATTACCATCACGGGGCAGAACTTCTTCGCCACATCGGTGGTGACCATCGAAGCGCAATCCGGAGGCGCCTGCGACCTCGACGGCACGCCGGTCGGCACGCCCACGCAGTTGGCGACAACCCTGTTGAGCCAGCAGGTGCTGGAGGCCACCATCCCGTATAATGCCGCCTTGCTCGAAAACCCCGGAACCCTGTGTCTGTTCGTGACCAATCCAGCGCCACCCACCAATCCCGCGCAGGTGCCGGGAGGCCCGGCCACGTTCACCGTGCTTTCCAGCACGCAGATGGCGATTACCGCGCTAACCAATGCGTCCAGCTACCAGCTCCGGGCGACTCAGGTGGGGACCGACCCCGATCCGGTATCGAGCGGCCAAACAGCGGCCTCGCCCGGAGAGATCATATCCATTTTCGGGCAGAATCTGGGGCCGCTGGTGGTTGATACCGTGCCACTCACCACTGTTGTCGATGTGCAGGCCTTCCCCACCAGCGTGCCGGATCCGGCCAATCCCGCCAACAGCTTCGAGGTCGTTTTCACTTTCTGGGACGTTACTCTCTCGCCGCCCGGCAATCACAATGTTCTGTCGCCCATCATCATGCTCTCCAACAACCAGATCAACGCCATCGTGCCGTTTGAGCTGTCGGCCGTGGTGGGCACAGCGAACTCAAACGCATCGGTCGTGGTTTGGGACGGCGCGGCATTCAGCAACACCTTCCCGATCGTCATGGTGGGCGAGGATCCCGGAGTTTTCACCATGGCAGGTCTGGGCACCGGACAAGGCGCGATTCTGAACTACAGCGTCGACTCCGCGACCTACACCATCAACTCCGCGAAAAATGCGGCCCCGCGGGGATCGACGATTGTGATCTACGCGACCGGGATGGGCACGCTGGCGTCGCCGTTGGCCGATGGCGTGATCGCCAACGCAAGCGATGTAGTCAACGATCCCGTCCAGGTCACCATCGGAGGACAGCCCGCCGTGGTAAGCTACGCGGGCGCCGCCGGCGGGTCGGTGGCTGGGCTAATCCAGATCAATGCGATCGTGCCGCCCACCATCTCTGCCGGGGCTGCGGTGTCGCTTACCGTTTCCGGCGGTACGGCCGCTACCGCGCGGCGCAGCCAGGCGAACGTCACCGTGGCCGTGCAATAGCCTCGAACAGCGCCGCGTCCGCTCGCCGGCCCCGACGGCTGGCATCGTCATCCCTTCTGCTTAGCCGCGATCTTCCGTTCCAAGGCTTGCATCAGCCGCAACTGAACGTCGGCCGGAACCGGGTACGGATCCATGCCTTTGTAGATTTGGATCGTCTTGCGGGTGGTATCCGCAATCACCCAGCAATTCGGGCATTCGGCGATATGACTCTCCAGCTTGGCCCTGACGTCCGCGTCAAGGCTCTCGTCCATATAGTCGCTCAGCTCATGCAGGAAATCTTTACAGGTAAGCAAACGCGTCGTCCCCCTTGCGTTTGAAGTGGCGCGTCAGTTTCTCGCGCAACTGCAGACGGGCCCGCAGCAGTCTGCTCTTCACCGCGGGAATGGACAGGCCCAGAGCATCCGCGGTCTCCTCCGTCGAAAGTTCATCGATGTCGCGCAGCATGAAAACCGAGCGGTAGAGAGGCTCAAGGCCCTGAATGGCCTCATCCAGAATCTGTCCAAACTGAGCTCGCGAGAATCTCTGCTCCGGATTCTCGTCCCATGCCGCAACCTCGCGAATAATCGTGTCCTCTCCCGTGTCAATCGCTTCATCGAGCGAGACCGACCTATCGGTTCGCCGCCGCCGGAGTTTCATTAGCGCCTGGTTCACCGCGATGCGCACGATCCACGTGTAGAACTTCGCGGCGCCCTGAAACTGGTCGAGATGCTCGTAGGCCTTCAGGAAAGTCTCCTGCAGCACGTCCTCGGCGTCCTCGCGGTTCTGCGTGACGTGTTGGGCCAGGCGGAAGATCTTGCTCTCGTAACGCCGCACCAGCTCGCCGAACGCACGTCCATCGCCTTCGCGCGATTGCGCGACCAGCGTGGCTTCGTCGGCTTCGGCAAGACTGGGGGCCGTCATAGGGCGATTCTTCATGATACCGCGCAACCCGCCACGCTTCCGCTGGCAGAATCGTCCCATCCAGGGACGATCGCGCAAAGGGTGCCGGGTTGGCCGGCGGCATCCGCCAACCAAGGGCCGATCCTACGATTACTAGGCACACCAGCGGGCTGGCGAGCCGGCATCTTCGCCAGTCATGCGCAGCGTCGCCGTCTCGCCCTCACAACGTGGGGCAGTAGCCGTAAGAGACCGACGGCCAACACTCAGCTCAGCGGCGGCGCACTCAGCATGAATAAATGAGGGCCACCGGCCGCCGTCGTGCCGGTTGCCCGAAGCGCAGTCATCGACACCCACTCGATCGAGAGCGGATGAATTCACGGGGCTGGAGCAGGCTGCCGCCTCGTTGCGCCCGCGGGCAATTCCCGCAACAATCGAGAATGTGGAGAATCACCGAGACCGAGCGGACAGGATCTGGGCCGACGTCGAGCGCATTCGCGCGGAAGCCCCGGTAGTCCACAACATAACGAACTACGTTGTGATGAACACCACCGCAAACGCACTGCTTGCGTTGGGGGCATCGCCTGTCATGGCCCACGCGGAGGAGGAAGTCGAAGAAATGACCGCGATCGCACGGTCGCTGGTGATCAACATCGGAACGCTGAGCGCGCCTTGGATCGCCGCGATGTTCAAGGCGGGAGAAGCCGCCAGGCGTAATGCGCGGCCCATTATCCTGGACCCGGTGGGGGCAGGCGCCACCACATTTCGGACCATCACCGCGCGAAACCTGCTGGCCGAACTTTCGCCGTCGATCGTAAGAGGCAACGCAAGCGAGATTCGAGCGCTGGTGTACGACGAACGGACTACGCGCGGCGTCGACAGCGCATGCGAATCGGAAGAGGCGGCCAACGCCGCGGGTGCACTGTCCACCCGGTACGGCTGCGTGGTGGTGACCAGCGGCGCCGTGGATCTGATTTCTTTTGCCGGCACGACAACTCGAGTTTTCAATGGGCACCCGATCATGCCGAAGGTGACGGGCATGGGATGTACGGCAAGCGCACTCGCCGGCGCATTCGCGGCGGTGAATCCGTCCCCGCGCGATGCGGCCGTAAACGCAATGGCTGTGATGGGGATTGCGGGCGAGCTGGCCGCGGAACATTCGCGAGGACCAGGCACGTTTCTCGGCCACTTCCTGGATGCCTTGTACCTTCTGAACGAATCGGACATTCGACAACGGGTCAAGGTACGGGAATCGTGAAGTGCCTGCGCGATTGGAGGTTGTACCTGGTTACCGACCGCAGTCTGGCGCGCGGACGGCCGATTGCGCGCGTGGTTGAGGCGGCAGTGCGCGGCGGAGTCACCGCCGTCCAACTGCGGGAGAAGAGTTGCGGCACGGACGACTTTGTTCAACTTGGGCGCGAGCTGAAGAATCTGCTCGCTCCGCTCCAGGTTCCCTTGATCATCAACGATCGGGTGGATATCGCGCTGGCCATCGGAGCCGATGGTGTTCACATCGGACAGCGGGACATGGACTCCACGCGGGCGCGAAGGCTGCTGGGGCCCGGCGCCATCATAGGCCTGTCGATCGAAACCATCGAGCAGGCGCGGGCGGCCGAAACGCTCGATGTCGACTATCTCGGAGTCGGGCCGGTGTTTGTCACTGCCACGAAGATTGATGCCGCTCCGCCAGTGGGCGTGGAGGCACTGGCGCAGGTGCGCGCGATCACACACCGCGCGATGGTGGCGATCGGCGGGATCGGCATCAAAAACGCGCGGCAGGCGATCCATGCCGGAGCTGACGGAGTCGCTCTAGTTTCGGCCATCTGCGCGGCTGACGATCCAGAACGCGCCGCAAGGGAACTTCGGCAATCGATCGATGCGGCGCTGCAGAATCGCCGTGAGCGGCGTACATCGAAGTAACTTGATCCGCCATTTGGGGCACAAGATGACTCTCGGAACTCCTGATGTTATCGGGCGTTTTCCGCGCGCTGCGGAAAATGAGCTGACCCACCTGACGGGGAATCGGTGGCGCAGCCCAGGTAGGGCAGACGATCGGTTTTTGTCGTCTGATGGGATGGGCCGCGGAATTCCATGAAAAGCTCCCGTAACGCCGGCGATCCTGTCGCCGGTGATTTGCCGGGATTCCCGGACCTTCGAGGCGGTTTGTCGACCCTGTCGCGCCTCGGCCAGGGGCGCCGCTTGACAGGGCCGAAAAATCGCCCCAAACCACGCGGGGAACCCCGAGGCTCGCGTAGTTTTTCATCCGCTTTCGCGGGCCAACGGCCCATGATGGCAGACGACAAAAACCGATCGTTTATCCTACGCCTGGCCCAGGCAACCTCGCTCAGCCTAACTAAATCCCGCCACATCGGGAGTTCGGACTCTCACAGCAGCCAGACGCCCGCGCCACGACTGCCCGGTTACTCCTCGCGTAACGAAACTGCCGGGTCCACTCGGGCGGCGCGGCGGGCCGGACGCCAGGCAGCAATAGCGGTGGCTGTGGCCAGGACCAGGGCGGCGGCCGCGAGCGAAAGCGGATCGAAGGGCGAAACCTGGAACAGTGCGCCGCGCGCGAGCCGCGCTAATGCCGCGGAGCCAGCCCAGCCGGCGGCCATTCCAGCCAGCGTCCAGGCAGCGGCCTGGCGCACCGCCATGCGCGCGATCTGGCCCGGCGTGGCGCCGAGAGCGATCCGCACGCCGATCTCGCGCGTGCGTTGGGCCACCAGGAACGACAGTACGCCGTACAGCCCGATCGCGGCCAGCAGCAGTCCGAAGGCTGCGAATAACGCGATCAGCACGGCCAGGAACCGCGGGCGCTCGCTCAGGCGGTCCACCTTGGCCTCGATGGTTTCGATGGTGACGGGCAGCGCGGGGTCGATGTCCGCCATCTGGCGGCGCACCCAACGTTCCAGCGCGCCCGCATCAAGCGGCGTTTCGAGCAGAGCCACTCCGCTCAGGCCTAGCTCGTTCGACCGGTTCGTGCGCAAACGGTAGTATTCCGGCTGCGGCGCATCGGTGAGCCCCGAATTCTTCACGTCGCTCGCCACGCCGACCACCGGCTGCCAATGGCCACTCACGTCGAGGTCTATCTGCTGGCCCACGGGATTCTCAGCCGGGAACATGCGCTGCGCCAGTGACTCGCTGAGGATCAGCGGAGTCGCCGTTCCGGAGCGCTCCTTTTCGTCGAAATCGCGTCCAGCAAGAATGGGAATGCCGAGCGTGCGGAAGTAACCTGGCGTGACGTAGCGGAACGCCACCATGCCGCCTTGCTCGGGGAGTGGCGGATGGCCGGCAATCCGCATATTGGAAAACGGCCGGCCGCGCATGCCACCCGAGGGCGGAATGGTATCACTTAGAGCAAACCGGCTGACGCCGGGGATGCTGGCGAGATGCCGCTCCACCTCGGCGTAAAAGGCGTCCTGTTTTGCCGCCGAATTGTAGCGATGGCGATTGAGAGTGAACGCTGCGGCGACCACGCGCCGCGGCTGAAATCCCAACGATTCGCTTTCCAGCTTCCACAAGCTCCGCACCAGCAGCGATGCGCCGGTTAGCAGCACCAACGAAATCGCCACCTGAGTCGCCACCAGCACGGGCCGCGACCAGGAGCGCCCGTCTCCGGCGGAATGCCATCCGGCCAGCGCGGCCGAGCTCAAGCGCTCCCAGGCCGGCAGCAGGCCAGTCGCGATAGCAGCCGCGAACGAAACCGCCAAGGCGAACAACAGAACCCGGGCGTCTATGCGCGCCTGGGGGAGGCGCGGCAGCGCTTGAGGCGCCATAGCGACCACCGCGCGCAACAACCCCCAGGCGAAAACACATCCAGCCGTGCCGCCGGCCAGACTGAGCAGCAGGCTTTCGGTGAACATCTGGCGCGCCAGGCGGCCGCGGCCTGCGCCAAGCGCGGCGCGCATCGCCAGTTCCTTCCGGCGCGAGGCGGCGCGCGCCAGCATGAGGTTGGCTACGTTGGCGCAGGCCAGGGCCACCAGCGCCAACACGGCGCCGAACAACAGCCAGGAAGCCAGCTTCACATCGTGGATCTGCCGGTCCCGCAGGCTGCGCACCACCAGCCCGACTTCCCGCTGCAACTGCGGGGGGACGTAACGTCGTACGCTGTCCTGGAACAGCGGCAACATTTGCTGGCGCGCGGTGTCTGCGCCGACTCCGTCTTTCAACCGGGCGAAGGTGCGCAAGAAAACGGTTGACCTTGGCGCGCGCGCGACACCTTCGTCCAGTTGCTCGGCGAACAGCACATCGGCTTCGCCGAGTTGCGGCATTTCGAAACTGCGCGGCAGGAAACCGATCACGCGTACCGGGGCGTC
>Ga0181517_10005168_pt1 | contig 11613 bp, 8 predicted proteins | sample PEATcosm2014_Bin_31_FD_119748 | JGI IMG/M metagenome (GOLD analysis project Ga0181517, IMG submission 119748) | Peatland microbial communities from MTU Mesocosm Facility, Houghton, MI, USA - PEATcosm2014_Bin01_30_metaG | ecosystem: Environmental > Terrestrial > Soil > Wetlands > Peat | place... | reverse complement strand
TTCCAATACGCCAACCGGCTGGCCGGCAGCGTCATCGTCACAGTCTTGGTCTCACCGGCCGCGATTGGAACACGCTTGAATCCGCGCAGTTCCTTGCCCGGCCGGTCCACCGTCGAGCCGACGTGCTTGACGTACAGTTGCACAACCTCGTCCCCGGCCTTGGCGCCGGTATTCTTTACATCGACGCTGACATCAATCGAACCCTTGGCGCTCAGCGATGAAGCGCTGGTCCGCAGATTCGAATACGCGAAATTCGTGTAGCTCAACCCATATCCGAACGGGTACAGCGGCTCGCCCTTGAAATACATATAAGTCCGGCCGTCGCGGATGTTGTAATCCATCATCGCCGGAAGTTGATCCAGCGACTTGGGCCATGTCTCATCCAGCCGCCCGGCCGGGTTGTAATCGCCGAACAGAACATCGGCCAGGCCGTTGCCCATTTCCTGGCTGCTGTTGGCCATGTGAAGGATGGCGGGGACGTTTTGCTGCGTCCAGTTGATGGCGTAGGGGAAGCTGGACACGAGCACGACCACGGTCTTTGGATTGGCCGCATAAACCTGCTTGACCAGATCCTCCTGACCACTGCCCAGCGTGATGTTCACCCGGTCAACTCCCTCGCGGCCCTCGCTGTCATCGTCCACCTTCATCCATGCATTATTGGGGTTCGGATTGTTGCCCACGCAGACAATCGCGACATCCGACGATTTGGCAAGTTCAACCGCCGCCGCCACATCCTTGCCGTCGGCGAATTGCACGTTCACCCCTGACCCCACCTTGCTTTTGATGCCCGCCAAGGGCGTGACGGTGTACGGCGGAGTGCTGCCGTACCAGTCGCGAACCACCTCATTGCCGCGCGGGCCGATGACGGCGATGGACTTCAGCGCCGTCTTGTCCAGCGGCAGCAGATTGCCGCTGTTCTTCAGCAGGACGATCGACTCCTGCGTGGCCAGACGCACCGAGTCCTTGCTCTTGGGTGTGCTCCACGGATCGACCGCCTCGGTCCCAATCTTGAGGTACGGATTGTCATCCGGCGGGTCGAGGAAGCCCAGCCGAATCCACATGCGGAACGTCCCCTTGATGACATAATCCAGATCCGCCACGGTTATCAGGTTCTGACTCAGCGCGTTCCGGGTCGGCGTGTCGGCCTTGTCCAGGAACTGGTTCATGCCCGCCTTGATCGCCCCCGCCGCGCCCTGCGTGGTATCGGCGTAATAATGATGGGCGTTGGTCATGTTGACCAGCGAACCGGCGTCCGTACAGATCACGCCATCCACGCCCCAGTCCTTCACCACCACGCTCTGGATGATCGGGTTGGTCGTCATGGGAACCTTGTTCCACGCGTTGTACGACGCCATGAAACACTTCGCCCCGCCTTCCACAAACCCCATCCGGAACGGAACCGAGTAATACTCATAAAACAGCCGCTCGTCGAAATCCGATGACGACCCGGCCCGGCCCTTTTCGTTGCTGTTGGCCAGGAAATGTTTCAGCAGCGCCGCCGCCTGAAAGTATTTCGGATCATCACCCTGCATCCCCTTGATGAACGCAACCGCCAGCGTGCCGTTGAGGAACGGGTCTTCGCCGTAACATTCCTCCGTGCGACCCCAACGCGGATCGCGACCCAGATCGGCGTTGGGCGCGCGGATGATCAGCGCCCCACGGCCGAATTTGGGACTTTGGAATACATAGCGGGCGTCGTAACCCTCGGTGTAGCCAACCTCGTGCAGGATGGCCGGATCCCACGTCTCGCCCAGCCCGATCGACTGCGGATACGTGGTGGTTGTCCCGCCGCCTGCCTTCACGCCATGCAGCCCCTCGGTCTGCTGCATCGACCGAATCTCCAGCCGGGGCACGCCCGGCCGTTCCGACAGCATCACGATCTTTTCATCCAGCGTCAGCAGCGAGACGATGTTGTTGACCCTCGCCTCCATCGACAGGTTGGGATTCAGGAACGGATATTTGTACTGTGCCCCCGCTCGCCCGCCGAGCATCAGAACCAACACAAACGCTCCGACGACAACACGAACCGGCGTCTTCATCGTACTCCTCCCGCGAAGTGTCTCCCGGCCGAATCACATTCGACCACGGATCGCGGGATTGTACCAATGGCCAAATCCGATTCCAGTGCGGAGTCAAAACCGCCGCATGGCTGCTCCCCGGGTGTGCACGTTTTTCCGGCCAAACGCCCTGCACGAACCGCGAGATCCCGTGCTACACAATCACGGCGGCAAAGCCCTGGTGGCCGGCGTTTGCGGCGGGCGCACGAAGACCGGGTACATCGCACTGTTGAGCCGATGCAGCGACAGAAAGGTGAAACCGGGCGGCGGCGTGGGGAGGATCGCGCTGTCCGGGGCCGGGGGATAGATCAGCACCTGGGCGTGGTCGGCCGGAGGCAGCGAGCCGGGGTCGAGCAGGAGAGGCACGTCGCGGCCGATGTAGATGAGAAGATCGTGCGGCAGGATTATGCGGGCATGCGGGTCGGCGTCGTAGACGTTGTACACGACGGCGTCGGGGTGGGGACCGAGGATCATGCCGGCCAGATCCTTGCCCTGGCTGACCGCCGTGCGCGCGTAGCCGTGAAGAAAAACGATGTACATGAACACGCCCAGCACGGCCGTGGCCGCGGTGAGGGCGTGGCGCGTGTGGCGGTAGAGGACGATTGCGCCGCCCAGAACGATGGCGGCCGCGGTGGCGGCTACCAACCCGCCGGTGTGCGACATCCATGGGTCTTGGCCGGCGGTGAGCAGCGGACCGATCCCATGCGCGCCCGCGATCGCCGCCAAATGCGGCGCGGCGGCCGCTACGTCCACCGAATACGCAGTGCACAGCGGAAATGCTATTGCAAGGACCGCCACCAGCGCCACGTGCGCCACCAGCAGCGAACGCTGTGTCCCGTTCCCGCTACGCCATCGTGGCAGGTGTCGCAAAATCGCATCGGCCGCCAGCAAAGCGGCCGGGCCGATCATCGGCAATATGTACCGGTCGCGCCGCGCGGGCATGAATTCCAGGACGAGAATCGGGATCCACAACCACGCCATGAGCAACGCCAACCACTGCGGACGTCGATCGTCGGTGTAAGCGGCGTCGATCTCCGGATCGGCCGATTCAAAAGGCCGGCCACGGTATTTGCAGAAATCAACCAGTCCGACGATGAACCAGATCACCCACGGAATGGTCATCGGGAAGAGCACGATGTAGGTCCACCAGCCGGGGCGATTCTCGATGGCTTCATCGTGAAGGCTCACTTCGTTCCACCAGATTCGCAGCGTGCCCGGTAGGTGCAGAGCATAGACATACCACGCCAGCGATATCGACAGCGCGATGACGGACGAGATGATCGCCGGCCATAACCACGGCCGCCATTCGACCGGCGGCGCACCGGCCCGCCGCTCTCTTGCGATGGGCAGCGACATGAACACGGCAAACGGGACGATGTTCTCCAGGAACGCGGGCGGACCTTTGGATTGAAACGCCAGTCCGGCACAGACTCCGGCGGCAATGCACGACGGCCAGCGCCGCCCATATCTCCATGCGGCGGCAAGGGCGACGTTGGTCCACGTCACCCAGAGCGCCAGGTGGATGTCGTAAGACGCCTCGCGGGCGAATTTCAGGAACATGATCGTCGAGCCGCAGATCAGTGCGCCGCACAAACCCAGCCGCCAGTCGGACAGGATGCGACCCAGGTCATACACGCCGACGAGCATGAGGCAAGCCGCCAGCAGGCTCGGCCAGCGCGCGCCCCAGGCAAGGGAATCACTGGACATGATGCCCCAGGCGGTGATCCAGCCGACAAGCGGAGGTTTTTCCAGCCGCACGCGATCGGCCAGCGTGGGGATCAGCCAGTTGCCGTGTCGGACGGTTTCCAGGGCGCTCTCGACGTTGAAGTTTTCCATGCCCCCGGCAAATTCCGACCAGGTCAGCGTTGGCGCCAATGCACCAAAGAACAGGGCAAAGATGAGCGCGCGGTGCAGCCAGAGCGAGGTGCACCAACGGCGCGATGTCGGGGATGCGGGATTCATCACGAGGCGATCGGGCTTGTCGCGGCCGGCCGAGCTGGGGCCGGCGGCGGTGCCGCTCGATCCTTGGCATGTTCGGCGGCCGTGGCTTCGGGAACCGCCTCGATGAGCTTATCGACGACCTGGTCGGGGGATATGCCTTCGGCGTCGGCGTTGAAATTGGTGAAAAGGCGATGCCGCAGCACGGGCTTGGCGACCCGGCGGACATCGTCGCAACTGACGTTAAGCCGGCCAGACAAGATCGCCTTGGCCTTGGCGCCCAGGACCAGATATTGCGCCGCGCGCGGGCCGGCGCCCCAGGTCAGCCATTCGTTGATGAACGCGGGAGTGCCCTGTTCCTTGGGCCGGGTCGCGCGAACCAGGCTCACCGCGTAATCGACGACATGATCGCTGACCGGCAGCTTGCGCAGAACTCGCTGCACATGGAGAATATCGTTGGCCGAAAGAACCGGCTCGGGATCGCCCTCCAGATCCATGGTTGTGGCCCGGACGATCTGGCGTTCCTCTCGCTTGGATGGATATGCGATGTTGACCATGAACATGAACCGGTCCAACTGGGCTTCGGGAAGCGGATACGTCCCTTCCTGCTCGACCGGGTTTTGCGTGGCCAGCACGAAGAACGGCAGTTCCAGCGCGAACGTCCGCCCGCCGGCCGTGACGTGATATTCCTGCATCGCCTGCAACAGAGCCGCCTGCGTCTTTGGCGGCGTGCGGTTGATTTCGTCGGCCAGAACGATATTGGAAAAAACCGGGCCCTTGACGAATCGGAACGTGCGCGTGCCGGTCGTCTGGTCTTCCTCGAGCACGTCGGTTCCGGTGATGTCGGCCGGCATCAGGTCGGGCGTGAACTGGATGCGGTTGAAATTCAACTTGAGCACGCGGGCGAGCGTGCTGATCATGAGCGTCTTGGCCAGCCCCGGCACGCCGACCAGCAGGCAGTGGCCGCGAGAAAACAGCGCCGCCAGGAGCATATCCAGAACCTCGTCCTGCCCGATGATCACCTTGTGCAGTTCCTGAAGCAGGCGGGTTTTGACGAACTTGAATTTCTCAATGAACTGCTGATCGCGATCGACTTGTGCCGCGACGGGGGGCGGCGGCGTGGGTGACGGGGCGACTGATGGAGGCACGACGGGCGCGCTTGAGGGAAGCGGCGCGGTCTGTGGATTGTTGGCGGCCTGGGTCAAAGACTCACTCCGGTGACTCTCGCCGCCGTAGGGTCCGCATTGCGGACCACGATGACCAGCGGCGCGGAAAGCGGCCCGCGGTGCGGGCCCTACGAAACGCGCCTAGTGCGACACCACGTACATTAGCACGTTGACGCCCAGCTTAACGGCGTCGACGTCAGCATAGCCCTTGTCATAGGCACGAGGCAACTGCTCCCAGCCCGCGCTCATGCTCAGCGGCGAATAAATCACCGGCAACAGCCCGTCCTGTTCGATTACCTCAAGGCGCGGCGAATGCAACTGCGGCAGAAGCTGCTGCCCCAGCGGCGCCAGATCGGCGTGCCGCACATCATACAGGAAATTGTACAGCGGATGATCCGCCGCCAGCGTCTTGAGCGATTTGTCCGGATAGATCAGCGCGATCTCGCGCCGGAAAGCCACATCGAATTCGCTGCTGCCCACCGCGTCATCCACCAGCAGCGTGCCGCCGTGATCGCAATACTCGCGCAGACGTTTGCGGGCCGTGTCGGTGAACCGGAAATCGCGCTGGCCGCACATGTACAGGACGGGAAACGCGAAGATATCCGTCTTGTCCGGATCGACCTCGACACGCTTGAACTGCACGTGCAGCGTCGTGTTCTGATCGATCGACTTGAGCAGGTTCGGCAACCCGTGCGGCGTCGGATCCCAGTCGCCGTTATGCACGATCTGCCCGATCACAAGCTGATCGCGAGTCTGGTCCGAGGCCTGGTGATAAACCTTGGTATGGTCGAAGAACCGGCCGTATTGATATTCCGCCAGGCAATAGGTGACGATATTGGCCCCCAGCTTCAGGGCGTCGGCCTGGTCGTAGAGGATTCCGCCCACGATCGGATTGGCGTTGGCATCCCAGCCGCAGGAGAGATCGATGGGCGAAAAAATCACCGCCGCCCGCGTGCCGATGTTGATCGTCTCCAGATACGGCGGAATTTCCTTGAAGGGGTCTTTGTCCTTGCGCACCTTCATGGACGTGATCGGATAAAAGCTGGAGAAGATCGGATGATCGGTCGGGATGGCGGCCAGTTCGCGGTCGGGGAACACGCGGTTAATCTGCTGGCGGAATGAGTCGTTGAATTCCGGCCGGCCGCAATTGCTATGCACCACGAACGTGCCGCCGTCCAGCAGGTATTGCCGCAGGTGGGCGATGGTCGCATCGTCGAACTTGGGCATGGCGGTCCAGCCGGTGAGGTAGATGATCGGCAACTCGGTGGGATCCCAACTGAAATGGGTGAAGTCGGTTTGGACGTAACGGTATTTCTGGCCCAGATCGTTGTTGGTGAAATCGACCCACTTTTCGATGTCGATGATGGTGGTCTGCCAGTTGGAAGCGGCCGAGCCGGTCCCCTTGAGTTGCGCCGGCGTAAAGGTGATGGCTCCCACCAACCCCGGCGGCGAGGGCTCGCGCATTTTCTCGGTTCGCCGCAGCGGCGTGGCCGGCAGCGGCAGCGGCGCGGTTCCTTCGCCGCCGTTTCGCCGCGTGGGAGCGGCCTTGGGCGGGATATTGGCCTTGGGATTGACAAAATCATCGGCGCGAGCCACCCCCGCCAGCGCGCAGACCACGAACGCCGCCACCATCCAAAGTCGAGCCATCCGCATCATCATCGGCCGCTCCCTGCCCGGATTATACATCCAAAACGAGCGGAATGGCCATAGTATTGTGCACAATCTATCGCTGCCCGAGGAAACCAAGCAACTCCCGATTCACTTCTTCCGCGTGCGTCCAGGTCAAACCATGTGGGCCGTCTTTGATGACTGCAAGGCGGCTGTTCCTGACCATCTCATGCGTGCGCTGGCCGGTGATGGCGATGGGGAGAATCCGGTCGGAATCGCCGTGAATGACCAATGTGGGCACGTCGATCTTGGAAAGATCCTTGCGGAAATCGGCACACCAGGCATCCACGCAATCGAGGCTTCCTTTGAACGAGGCGCCGACGGCCACGATCCAATTCGCCTGTACGGCCTGATCGCTGATGCGTTTGCCGCCTAGGACATCGACGTTGAAGAAATTAGCCAAGAACGCCGAGAGAAACGCCGGGCGGTCGGCCACTATGCCTTGTTTGATCCCGGCGAAAACGCTGCCGTCCACGCCGTCGGGGTTGTCGGCCGCTTTGAGCAGGTACGGGGGAATAGCGGCAATGAAAGCGGCCTTGCGGAAGCGGTCGGTCCCGTAAGTGCTGAGATAACGGGCCACTTCACCGCCGCCCATCGAAAAGCCGACCAGTGCCGCGTCGCGCAGATCGAGCTTTATGACCAGCAGGTGCAAGTCCTTGGCCAGCGTGTTGTATTCATATCCGAACGTCGGCTGGCTGGAACCGCCGAACCCGCGCCTGTCGTATGTGATCACCCGATACCCCGCCGCCACGAGCGCCGCCGTCTGCCTCTCCCACGACCGGCCGCTCAGCGGCCAGCCGTGAACCAGCACCACCGGCTTGCCGGCGCCGTGGTCTTCGTAATACAGATTGATGTTCCCGGAATTTTCCTTGCCGACGGTGACGAAGGGCATGAGAGCCTCCTATGCTGCTGATCGAATCGGTTGGGCGACATTATGCCCTTCTTTTCGAGAATCCGATATGGTTAAATCCGCAAGCTAAGATCGCGTGACTCGCGCGCCGCCGCGCCGCAAGAAACGCTCGGCCGTTTTGATACAGGAGACTGCGATGCCTCAACGTCGGTCAATCATGTTTGCGCTTATAGCGGCCCTGTGCGTCGCGGCGGCGCCGATGACTGCGCCAATGGCGACGACCGCGCCGGCTTCGACACAGCCGGCGTTTCTTGAAGAGTCGGCGATCGATCTGCGCTCGCTGCTGGGCGATCCGCCGGCCAGGGACTCGGCCGTGCAGCAGGTCGAACTGGCGCGGATTCTGGAACTCCAGGCGGCGCGCACGCCAGCCGAAGAAAAACGCTGTCAGGATGAAGTGGCGGTGACGGTGTTCGGCTTTACGGGGCAGATCGGACCGTGGTTTACCGAAAAGAACCTGCCGGTCACGGCCCATGTCATGGATGACGCCTATGTTGAATGCAAGGTTTTCAGCAAGGCGGGCAAGGCGATCTGGAACCGGCCGCGCCCGCCGTACGATGATCCGCGCATCCATCCGTGCGTTACGCTCGATACCGACGGTTCGTATCCGAGCGGCCACGGCACGCGCGCGATGGTCTGGGCCCATCTGCTCATCGCGATCTTCCCCGAAAAGACCGAGGCGATCCTCGCCCGCGCCAACCAGATCGGCGACGACCGCGTGATAGCCGGCGTGCATTTCCCCAGCGATGTCGCGGCCGGAAAAATCCTCGGCACCCAAATCGCCAAGCTGCTCCTGGCCAACGACAAATTCAAGTCTGAATTCGCCGCCGCCAAGGCCGAATGCCTGGCCGCCGCGGGCAGCGCGACGGCCCAGCCCCGGCTGATGCCGCACGCTCAGGTTGATGTTACAGTGTTGCAATGGGCTGGCATTTCTCGAATGCCATGATGGCATGGGCGGCAGGTAGCGCGGCGTTGCTGGGGATCATCCTCATCAAATGGGGCTGGTGGCCCAACCGACGCGGCAACGAGCCGAGTTGCCGGAAGTGCGGGTATCCCAATTTACCGGTGGAGATACTGCAACAGCCCGCCACCCAGTTTTGAACGCTCCGGCAACGTCGGCCGAAGTTGGGGATGGACTTCTCTGCACCTCAACTCACCAAATGCGCCGGCTTGGGCAGGTCGTCGTGGATGGGCTGTTGCTTGGGTTGATCGCCGGCGAAGGTGAAGAGGATCATGTCGTCGTCGATGCGAGCTTGCAGATGCACCGGCCGCTGCCAGAGTTTGTAGACGTTCTTTAGTGTTTCGACGGCATAGCGGATTTCTATGTCCTGGCCGTTGTGTTGGTGGGCTAGATAGAGTTCGCCGCGGTTGGCGTAGTTGCCGTCTACGACATAAATAAACGGGCGGCCCATGTTGGTCAGTTGATACAGCAGCGTCTGGCGGATGCGCTGGGGATCACGGCTGATAATGCGAAGCTGGCCGGTGTGGGCGTCACGGCCGTATTGATAGAGCTTGTGCTTCTCTATGAAGTCCGCGGTCATGAACTCATCGATGAAGTTGACATCGTTGTAGACGCGGCGGACCTCGAAGATTTTCTGCCGGCCCTGGCCGAGGCCCTTGTCCCAGCGGTTCTTTTCGCCGAGATTTTCGGATTCCTCGAATTCCTTGCCGAATTTGCCCTTGTTCCAGCGGTCTTCGATGTCGCGGAAGAGTTCCAAACCGATCTTGTAGGGATTGAAACTGCCCGGCGGCATGTGGACGGTGCCGCTGTGATGGTCGGCGTAGTCGATGATGTCGCAGGCCTCGACAAAGTGGCGGGTCATGAGCGTGCTGTGCCAATAGCTGGCCCAGCCTTCGTTCATGATCTTGGTCATGCCCTGCGGGGCGAAATAATAGGCCTCCTCGCGGATGATGGAGAGGCAATCGACCTGCCAGTCGTCGAGTTGGGCGTGCTGGAGAATGTAAAGCAGCACGTCGCGCGTGGGCTGCACCGGCGACACATGGCGCATCTTGGCGCGTTGATCACGCTCCTTTTTCGCCTGGGCCTCCATCAACTCCGGCGGGTTGATGTAGCGGTCGAGATAGTCCTTGGCCTTGAACTTGTTGAGCGCCTGCTCGCGTTGCGGTTCCAGGCGGGCCGGTTCCATCGGGCCTCGCTGAAGGAACATGCTGTGGGGATCGATGAGGTCTTCGACGCTCAGGCAGATATCGAGGAATTTCTCGACGGTGTCGAAGCCCTTCTTTTCGACATGGCGGCGCACGCGCGTCGAGTGGTTGGCCATCTCGTCCATCATCTTGCGGTTGGTCTGCTTGAACCAGAGATTGTTCTTGAAGAAATCGGCGTGGCCGTAGACGTGGGCGATGACCAGTTTCTGATCGACAAGCTGGTTGGATTCCTGCAGGTAGGCGTAGCAGGGATCGTTGTTGATGACCATCTCGTAGATGCGGCCCAGGCCGTAGAAATGCTGCTTGCGGAGGCGTTCGTATTCAGCGCCGAATCGCCAGTGGGGATAGCGCTGGGGGAAGCCGCCGTACGCGGCCACCTGGTTCATCTGCTCATAGTCGCACATCTCGAAGATGACGGGGAAGAAATCCAGGCCGTAGGATCGCGCCCGCTCGCGGATTTGTTTTTTCGCGGCCAGGAGTTCAGCGGGGAATGGTCCGATTTCGTGGGAGGACATCGGATGCTAATGCCCCTTCCCAAAAAACGTCTTGATCGAATCGTAAATGTCATCCTTGGAGTTCACCCGGCTGGTCAGCACCTTTTCATGGTTGCGCAGGTGTTCGTGCAGGACGTTGATGAAATTGCCGCTTCCATACGCCGACGCCACCTGGCAATAGCCGAACATGTTGCACATGGGCAGAAGCTGCTCGCGCAGGATGCGGACGCAATCGCGGCTGTCGGCTTCCGACGAATTGTCGCCGTCGCTGAAATGGAAGAGGTAGATGTTCCATTCCTCGGGCTGGTAATGGGAATCGAGCAGCGACTTGCAGGCGCGGAAGGCGCTGCTGATTTTCGTCCCGCCGTCCTCGCGCAGATGATAGAACGTCTGCTTGTCCACTTCCTTGGCGGCCACATCATGCACGATATAACGGCTTTCGATGCCTTCGTAGTTCTTGCGCAGCCAGGTGTCGATCCAGAAACTCTCCAGGCGGACCAGTTCCTTCTGTTCCTCGCCCATCGAGCCGCTGACGTCCATCATGAAGACGATGACGGCGTTGGATTGCGGACTCTTGATTTCCTTCCAGCTTCGATAGCGGATGTCCTTTTTCTGCGGGATGATGATCGGGTTGGCCGGATCGTAGCTGCCGACCATGATCTGGCGTTTGAGGGCTTCCTTGAAGCTGCGTTTGAAATGGCGGAGGGATTCGGGCCCGACCCGGCGGATGCCGCTGTATTTGTCGCGGACGGTGGTGATGCGGTGCTTGCCCTTGGGTTCAATGCGTGGGAGTTTGAGTTCCTCGGCGAGAATCTCGGCCAGATCGTCGAGAGTGAGATCGACCTCCATGATGTGCTGCCCGGATTCTTCGCCGCCCTGGGTGCGGCCCTTGCCGACGGAATCGCCTTCGCTGCCGTCACCGGCCCCGACACCGCCGCTGTTGTCGCCGTAGCGAAAATGCGGAAGCTCAACGCCGCGGACGGGAATGCTGATGAGGTGTTTTCCCTCCTTGCCGATCAGTTCGCCCTTGGTAAGGAATTTGCGCAGGTCCTCCCGTATCCGGCCTTTGACAATCTGCCGGAATCGCTGGTGATCTTTTTCGATCTTGAGGATCATGGCTGTTGTTCAGAAATACTCACCGCAAAGACGCTGAGGCCGCAGAGACGGCAGGTTGGGCGGCATAAAGCAATTGCGCACCTTGCACGACTTCGTCCCGG
>Ga0181517_10005166_pt1 | contig 11616 bp, 8 predicted proteins | sample PEATcosm2014_Bin_31_FD_119748 | JGI IMG/M metagenome (GOLD analysis project Ga0181517, IMG submission 119748) | Peatland microbial communities from MTU Mesocosm Facility, Houghton, MI, USA - PEATcosm2014_Bin01_30_metaG | ecosystem: Environmental > Terrestrial > Soil > Wetlands > Peat | place... | reverse complement strand
GCTGATCATGCTGATGGCGGCGGTGGAGGTGCGGGCCGGCACGCTGACGGTGGGGCGGTTCGTGCTGGTGAACACCTATCTGATGCAGCTCTACGTGCCGCTGAACATGCTCGGTTTCGTCTACCGCGAGATCAAGCAGGGGCTGGTGGACATGGAGCAGATGTTCCGCCTGATGCGGGTCGATGCCGAGGTGGCCGATCGACCCGGCGCCAAACCCCTGGTCGCCCCCGCCGGCGAGGTGGTGTTTGACCATGTCCAGTTCGGTTACCGGCCGGACCGGCTGATTCTTCGCGACGTGTCGTTCCGGGTGCCGCCGGGCGGCTCGGTGGCCATCGTCGGCCCGACCGGCGCCGGAAAATCCACCATCAGCCGCCTGCTTTTCCGTTTCTACGATGTCACCGGCGGGCGCGTTCTGATCGACGGCAACGACGTCCGCGACCTCACCCAGGACAGCCTGCGCGCCGCCATGGGCGTAGTGCCGCAGGACACCGTGCTGTTCAACGACACCATCCGCTACAACATCGCCTATGGCCGGCCCGGCGCGAGTGCGGCCGAGATCGAGCACGCCGCGAAACTCGCCCAGGTGCATGACTTCGTTCTTCGCCTGCCCGAAGGCTACGACACCCGGGTTGGCGAACGCGGCCTGAAACTGTCGGGCGGCGAGAAGCAGCGGGTGGCGATCGCGCGCAGCATCCTCAAGAACCCGCGCATTCTGATCCTCGACGAGGCGACCAGCGCGCTCGATACGCGCACCGAACTGGACATCCAGGACGCGCTGCGCACGGCGGCGCGCGACCGCACCACGCTGAGCATCGCCCACCGGCTGTCCACCGTGGTCGATGCCGACCAGATTCTCGTGCTTGTCGATGGCCTCGTGAAGGAACGCGGCACGCACGCGGAACTGCTGGCGCTCGGCGGCACCTACGCGCAGATGTGGGCGCTACAGGCTGAACAGCAGGCGGAAGCCGAGGCGGCGTAGGGAAAGAAAGGCTGGGGTCTCCGCCCTTGTCTCGCATCGGGCACCCGAGGGCGTAAGCTTGGGGCTTGTCGGACAACGCGGAACCTGCACGACCCCGCCGAGCAGGCCGGTTCTCGGATCCGGAACGTGGGCGCCGCCAGCCCGGCAGCGCCCATGCCTGGGTTCAGACCGGCGCCACCAGGGCATTGACGGCCGCTCGTACGGCGTCCTTGCCTCCCACCACCTGGCGCTCGTGAAGGCCGATGATGCTGATCTGCGAGAAAACATAGTTGCGGAGCGCATTGAACTTGGCGGTCTTCATGTCCGCGTCGGTCATCCCGTAGTCCCGCACCGCGATTTCTTGCAGTTGGGATACCGCCCACTCGGCGGCCGGCACCGAAACCACCCATTCATGATCGCCAAGAAAGACGACGAAGCCCTCGATCCGGCGCGGCACAACGACCGTATTGCCGGACGTCGCCAACAGCCCCGCCTCGACCGGATCCCTGCCGGCGATGATGGCTGCCGCCTTGATGTAGCCGACGGTCTTTTCCTCTTCGGCCCCAGGGTTGTCGTGAGCCGAAGCCAGCGCCACGATCACCTCGGCCGGCACCCCGCGATGGATGCTTTCGGCGATGCTGAGGATGTGATGATCGCCAGTGCCGGCCACATGATATTCCGTCAGCGGGCTGCCATCCGCCTGCCACTGGAAAATCCAGGGCTTGTGAATGTCATGCAACAACTGGGCGGCCAGTATCACATCGCGACTCAGTTTGAACCCATTGGTCTCGGAATAGCCGGCATAGAGACCCAGTGACGAACGGACATTGAGCGCCACATGCATGCCAAGCCCGCCGGGATAGGCATGATGGCTACCATAGCCGCTACCCGGCGTCCCAAGGAAGGGCTGCGGCGCCTGAGCTGGGCCGCTGGCCGGCGGAAACAATTGGCTAATCGTGATCTCGGGAGCCAGCAGCTTGGCGTCAATCAACTGCTGCCTGACTTTCTGCTTGTCGGCATCCGAGCGGTAGCGCTCCAGGATGGTCGGCGCGGGATTCTGCAGACTACTCGTCACCATTTGCCGAAGCTTGGTGTTTTCGATCTCGCGCGCTGATTTCTGCAAGAACTGATAGGCGGCGACGGCAAGCCGCGAGCTCTTTGCCATGTCGAGAGGACTGAGCTGTTGGCACTGGGCCAGTGTCAGCCGCTTCGACGCCGCTGCTGCCGGAGCGGCCAGCGCGGCACTCGGCATTTGCGCCAAGGCCGCGACCGATGCACCGCCGGCAAACAAGCGCATGTAGTCCCGGCGGGACCAGTCAGTGCCTGGCGACAAGCTGTTCATTTATGACATCTCCCTATCGTATATCCGGCGAACGATGCCGGGTTATGTTTCCACTCCGGACACGACGTGAAAATCCTCGTCCAATGGGTGTTAGATGTGTTCCCCGGCGTGTCCGTTTCGTCCTTCCTTTGCCCGACTTCGATCCTTCAAGGCGTCTGAAGATCACGACACGAGCCACATCAAATTGCACACGTGTGCAGCTTAACTGCATCGAGAAACCAGTGTCAAGTTGTTTCTTATCCAGTCTTTCCTTTGTTGTGACCCTCCCTGGGAGGGACAGAATCCGCGATTTGAATTCTTTCACCGTGGCGGGCTTCAGGAACCGCAAGCCAGGATGAAGCACCGAGCGCACAGCCAACACGCGCCGGCTATCGTTCCCCCGCCCCTAACCTGAAGTGAACTGATTGAATCCCAGAGCCGATATTGATGCCGCGACGCGGATTGAATCTGGCGTCTAATCGTCGATCGGAGAGAGTTCGCGCAACAGATCATCCTTTATCTGCGGCGTGCACCCCAGCATCGTTCCTCCCATCAAATCGAGAGGACGCCCCAGCGTGTCGCAAGCGACGCCGCCAGCTTCTTCCACCAGGACCACGCCGGCGGCGATATCCCACGGCGCGACGCTTTGCTCCCAGTAGGCGTCGTAACGCCCGCAAGCGACGTAAGCGAGGTCGACGGTCCCCGCTCCCCAACGACGAACGCCGAACACCTTCGGCATCAGGCGCTCCATTTCCTTGAGGAACTGCGGCAAGCGCGGCTTTCCGGCGAAGGGCAGACCCACGCCCAGCAACGCATGGCTCAAACCCTGGCGCGAAGACACATTGATGCGTGTGCCGTTCAGAAATGCGCCAGCGCCCTTTTCGGCACAAAATATTTCGTCCAGAATGGGTGCGTACGTTACCCCCGCGAGGACTTCATTCCCGCGAGCCAGAGCGATGCTGACGGCGAATGCAGGAACGCCACACAGGAAATTTCCTGTCCCGTCGAGCGGATCGACGATCCAGGTATGGTCGCTCTTTCCCTTGGTCAACCCGCCTTCCTCACCGAGGAATCCGTAGTCCGGGAAAGCTGCGGTCAGGAGTTTCCTGATCATGGCTTCCGAGTGCAGGTCCGCGGAACTGACCGGGTCGGCGGCACCGTTCTTCTCACGAACATTAAGTGTGTCGATCCGAGCGAAGTCCGCCTTCAACCCTGCTCCGGCTTCGCGGGCAGCATCGACCATAACCTGCATCAGACGAGAAGCGTTGTTCATTCCCGATCCTCAACTTGACATTCCACAGGCCCACAGGCGCTATCGGCTGACGCAAGACTGAACGCGGACGCTTCACCAGGCGGGCCGCCCGCCTCCCGCGTCCTGGCGTCCGGGTCATTGAGCGCGACCTGCCTGGGGCGCCCGTTGACTTGCCAGCACGGTGCGGAGATTTCCCCTTGCAGAAAGCCGCGGGTTCCGATCACCAGACGCTCGCCCATTTCTTCATCGTCATTACCCCCCCATCGCGCCGTTGGTGTTCGCAACTTCCTGGCGCCAGCCGTCCGCTGTAATTTACCGAAGACACGGTCACAAACGGCTAGACTTCTCATTTACTACTGTACCACTGCGAGGCTCGATGGTCAATCACGGCGGCAGGCTCGGTTGCCTCAGTCACGGGTGAGGGTTCCGTCCCATGTGGTGACTTCCTGCTTGGCGTCCTCTTCGGTGAACCACACGGAGGTGACGCTCTTCACCTCGGTGAAGAAGGCAATGCCGTCCTTGCCCAGCGCATGCAGATCGCCAAAGAATGACCGCTTGTGCCCGCTGAACGCGAAGATCGAGAACGGCACGGGGATGCCGACATTGATGCCGACCATGCCGCCGTCAGTGCGCCGGGCGAACTCGCGGGCATAACGGCCGGAGCTTGTATAGATGCAGGAGCCGTTGGCGAACTCATTGGCGTTCATGATCGCCAGCCCCTCCTCGAAGTTCTTTACCCGCTTGATGCTGGTCACCGGCCCAAAGATCTCCTGGTCGCCAACAAAGTGACCCTGCCTTACGTGATCGAAGATAGTCGGTCCGACGAAATAGCCGCCTTCGTAGCCGGGGACGCGCGCGTTGCGACCATCGAGCACCAGTTTCGCCCCTTCGTTGACGCCGCGCGAAATGCACGTTTCCACGAAGTCCTTTTGCCCGGCCGACGCCAGCGGACCAAGCTGCGATTCCGGCAGCCACGCGGCCCCCAGGCGCAACTCCTTGGCGAATTTCGTCAGCAGAGCAACGAATTCACCGGCGATGGCCTCCTGCACGCAGATCACCGGCAAGGCCATGCAGCGCTGACCGGCGCAGCCGAAGGTGGAGTTGACGATGCCGCGCACCGTCCGTTCCAACACGCAATCCTCCAGGACGAGGGCATGGTTCTTGGCCTCGGTCAGGGCCTGCACCCGCTTGCCCGCGCCAGCGGCCGTTTTGTAGACGTGCTGACCCACCTTGGTCGAACCGACGAAGGTGACACCCCGGACGTGCGGATGGACGAGCAGGGTATCGGCCTCGACCCGGCTGCAAGTCACCAGGTTGACCACACCCTTCGGCAGGCCGGCTTCGATCAGCAGTTCGAGCATTCGCATCGAGGTCTGCGGCACCATCGAGGCGGCCTTCAGCACGAAGGTGTTGCCGGTGGTGATCGCGAAGGGAAGCATCCAGCCCATCGGAATCATCGCCGGGAAATTGTAAGGGGCGATGCCGACGAATACCCCGAGAGGCTCGCGGAAGGACATCGTGTCGTAGCCGGTCGACACGTTCATGCAGGTGTCGCCCTGCATCAGGTAGTGGGTGGAGCATGCGCACTCGACGACTTCGAGGGCCTTCAGCACGTCGCCGCGTGCCTCGCTCAGCACCTTGCCCATCTCGGTCGCGACCAGCAGAGTCAGTTCATCGAGATGTTCGTCGATGAGCTGCTTGAAGCGGAACATGAGTTGGATGCGCCGCGGTATCGGGGTGTTGGACCACGACGGGAAAGCGCGTGCCGCCGCCTCGACCGCCGCGTTCACCTCTTCGACGGTGCAGCAGGGCGTTTCGGCGATCTGCTCGCCGGTGGACGGGTTCATCACGGGCATGTACTTCGTCGCCTTGGACTCAATCCACTCATTGGCGATGCAGTACTTCAGTCTCTTCATGGTCATCTCAGCTCTTTCCACGATGGCAGCTTGGCTGGCTTTGTTGCGATGCCAGCCTGAATCAATCTCGTAGCGATCGGCGAACTGGCGGAGTCGCTTCCCGATCCATCCGTTTGTCGGTCAGTCCTGCCGCACCCTCACGGTATGTCCGCTGTGGAGGCTTTCGAGGGCGGCGTTGGCGAGGCGGAGGGCCTCGACGCCTTCGGCGAAGCCGGCGAGCGGCTGGCGCTTTTCGCGCAGGCAGGCGACGAAGTGTTCGACCTCGGCGGCGTAGGCTTCCTGGTAGCGCTCGATGAAGAAGTTCAACACGACGTCGCGCGCGCCGCTGTGGCGGTCGTTGGACGCCTCGACCGTGGTCGCCGTGCGGTTGGCGGCCTGCAGCATGCCGCGCGCGCCGAACGCCTCGATGCGCTGGTCGTAGCCGTAGGCCGAGCGCCGCGAGTTGTTGATGTGCACCAACGCCCCGCAAGCCGCGCGCATCGTCACCATGGCGGTGTCGATGTCGCCGGCCTCGCGGATCGCCGGGTCGACCAGGTTGCCGCCGGCCGCCTGCACTTCGACGATGTCGCCGACGAGGTAACGCGCCATGTCGAAGTCGTGGATGGTCATGTCGCGGAACAGGCCGCCGGAAACCTTGACATACGAGACCGGCGGCGGCGCCGGATCGCGGCTGCTGATGAGCACCAGCTCGGGCGTGCCGATCTCGCCCGCCGCGATGCGGTCGCGCACCGCCCGGAACGACGGATCGAAACGCCGGTTGAAGCCGATCATCACCGTCGGGTTGAGCGGCGCGATCTCCTTCCAGCAGGCCTGCACGCGCGCCATGTCGAGGTCGATCGGCTTCTCGCACAGCACCGCCTTGCCCGCCTTCGCCGCGGCGATCAGCAGGGGCACGTGGGTGTCGGTGGGGGTGGCGATCAGCACCGCTTCCACCGACTTGTCCGCCAGCACGTCCTCGACGGACGCCGCCGCCTTCACGCCGAGTTGGCCCGCCACCTCCCGGGCGACGCCGGGAAGCACGTCGAACACCGAAACCAGTTCCACCGATGGATGCCCAGCAAGGTTCCGGGCATGCATCCGGCCGATGCGGCCGCATCCGAGCACCGCGAATCGAACCATCTTGTCGTTCCTTTCAGCAGAATTACCAGCCGAGGAAGGCGTGCTCCGGGGCGAGGGTGAAATGCCACTGCCGCACCGGGCCGGCCATCGTGTTGAGGTAGTAGAGGTCGAAGCCGATCGGCGCGCCGACCGGGTGGTAGCCCTTCGGCACCAGCACGACGTCGCGATCGGCCACCGCCATCGTCTCGTCGAGCGACAGATCGTCGGTATAGACGCGCTGCACCGCGAAACCAGGGCGGGCGAGACGGTGATAGTAGGTCTCCTCCAGATAGGTCTCGCGCGGCGGGGCGTCGGTGTCGTGCTTGTGCGGCGGATAGCTCGACCAGTTGCCGCCCGGCGTGATCACTTCCACCACCAGCAGGGTCTCCGCCGCCGCGCTGTCGGGCAGGATGTTGCGCACGTAGCGCGTGTTGGTGCCCTTGCCGCGCGTCTCCTGACCGACGTCGGACGGCGGGATCAGCCGCGCGGGCAGCCGGCCCTCGGCGGGCGAGGAACACACCGCCAGCTCCACCGGGGTCTGCGCCACCACGCGCCATTGCGCGCGCGCCGGCACGTAGACCGACCACGGCGCGCCCTCGAACGGGCTGCTGCGCTCGCCGAGGGTGCCGAAGTCCTGTCCGCCCGCGCTTATCCCGGCGCGGCCGGAGAGCAGCACCAGGCAGGCCTCCCGGCCTTCCGTCGGCTGCGCCAGCGCCTGCCCCGGGGCGAGGTCGAAGACCTCGAAGCCGACATAGGACCAGCCCGCCGAGGCCGGCGTGATATGGTGCACCCGGCCGTCCGCCGCGCCGCGCGCGGGCTTGATGAGCAGCGGCGACATCAGCGCAACCCCGTCCCGGTCAGCACCCGCAGCAGGTGCGCGTAGCCTTTCGTCGTGTAGACCAGCGGGTTCGCCTTCTTCGGGTCCTGCTCGGCTTCCAGCACCACCCAGCCCGAGTAGCCCGCCAGTTCGCGGAACACCGCGGCGAAGTCGATCATGCCGTCGCCCGGCACGGTGAACACGCCCTGCACGACGCTTTCCAGGAAGCTCCAGTCCGCAGCACGGCTCTCGGCCATCTTCGCGGCGCGCACGTCCTTGGTGTGAACGTGGCCGATGCGGCCGCGATAACGCCGGGCGAGCGCGACCGGATCGGCGCCGGCGAAGGTGGCGTGACCGGTGTCGAGCAGCAGATGCACCTCGTAGCCGGTGGCCGCCATGAAGGCATGGATGTCGGCCTCGCTCTGCACCACCGTGCCCATGTGGTGGTGGTAGGTGAGCCGCACGCCCTCCGCCAGCGTCGCCGCCGCCACCTCGGTCATCCGCCGGCCGAACTCCTTCCAGCCGTCCGCCGGCATCACCGGCCGCTGCGACAGCGGCTTGTCGGGGTTGCCGTGGATCGCGTTGGAGGTCTCGGCGAACACCAGGGCCGTGCAGTCCATCGCCTTCAGCAGGTCGAGGTGCGGGCGCAGCGCCAGCAGTTCGGCCTGGGCGTCGCGCTTCAGCAGTTCCGAGGAATACCAGCCCGACACGAACGCCAGCCCGAACGGCGCCAGCGCGGCCCTGAGTGCTGAGGCCTGGCGGGGGAACTTGTGCCCCATCTCCATGCCCTCGAAACCCACGCCGCTGGCTTCCTTGAGGCAGGTCTCCAGCGAGATGTCGTCGCCCAGTTCCTGCATGTCGTCGTTCGACCAGCAGATCGGGTTGGCCCCGATGCGGACAGTCATGGGGATCTCCTTCAGTCCATCATGAATCGTCAGTCGATCGCCGCGCGCCGCGCGGTTGCGTCGTCATAGCGGGCGCGGGCCTCGGCCACCTGCGGGCGCGGCGAGACCTCGGGCACCGCCACGTCCCACCAGGCGCCGCCGGCCTCCGTGCTGGCGAGGGCGTCGGTCTCGATGACGATCACGTGGGTGCGCGCGCTCGTCCGCGCCCGCGCCAGCGCGGCCTCAAGATCGGCGATGCAGCCGACCTTCTCGGCGATCGCGCCCAGGCTGCGCGCATGGCCGGCGAAGTCCAGCGCGGGCAGTTCGGCGTGCAGCGTGTCGGGCAGCAGGTTGTTGAAGCTCTCCCCGCCGGTCGCCCGCTGCAGGCGGTTGATGCAGCCAAAGCCGTGGTTGTCCAGCACCACCACCGTCAGCTTCTGGCCGAGCAGGACCGAGGTCGCCAGTTCGGAGTTCAGCATCAGGTAGCTGCCGTCGCCCACCATCACGATGACGTTGCGGTCGGGCAGCGCGAGCTTGGTGCCGACCCCGCCGGCGATCTCGTAGCCCATGCAGGAGAAGCCGTATTCCATGTGGTAGCCGAGCGGCTCCTCGGCGCGGAACAGCTTGTGCAACTCGCCGGGCAGCCCGCCCGCCGCGTTGAGCACCACGTCGCCCGGCCGCAACTGCCGCTGCACCGCGCCGATCACCTGCGCGTCCGACGGCAGGCCGGTGTTGCTGGCCACGGTGTAGCGGGCCGCCAGGTCCTCCCAGGCGGACTTCTCCCGCCGCGCCCGCTCGGTCCAGGCGGCCGGCGCCTGCCACTGGGCGAGCGCCGCTTCCAGCGCCTCCAGCCCGGCCAGCGCGTCCGCCAGCAGCGGCGTGCCGCCGTGCTTGGCGGCGTCGAAAAGCTGCACGTTGAGCCCGACGATGCGGTGCCCCGGCGCCGCGAACAGCGCCCGCGAGCCGGAGGTGAAGTCCTGCAGCCGCGTGCCCACGGCGAGGATGACGTCGGCCTCGGCGGCGAGCGCGTTCGCCGCCCCGGTGCCGGTGACGCCGATGCCGCCCAGGTTCATCGGATGCGAGGCGGGCAGCGAGGACTTGCCGGCCTGGGTCTCGGCCACCGGCAGGCCGTGCGCGGCACAGAAGTGCGCCAGCGCGGCCTCCGCCTCGGCGTAGAGCACGCCGCCGCCGGCCACCACCAGCGGCCGCTTCGCTGCCCGCAGCAGGGCGGCGGCGTCGGCCAGTTCGCGCTCGTCCGGGCGCACCCGCCGCCGCCGCCACAGCCGCGGCTCGAACAAGCGCGCCGGGTAGTCGGCCGCCTGGGTCTGCACGTCCTGGCAGAAGGCCAGCGTCACCGGGCCGCACTCCGCCGGGTCGGTGAGCACCTGCATCGCCCGCTCGAAAGCCGGCACCACCTGTTCGGGCCGCGTCAGGCGATCGAAATAGCGCGACACCGGGCGGAAGCAGTCGTTGGCCGAGAGCGTGCCGTCGCCAAAAGCCTCGATCTGCTGCAGCACCGGGTCCGGCCGGCGGGAGGCGAACACGTCGCCGGGCAGCAGCAGCACCGGCAGGCGGTCGACATGCGCCACCGCCGCCGCCGTCACCATGTTCAGTGCGCCCGGGCCGATCGAGGTCGTGCAGGCCATCATCCGCCGCCGCCGGCTCGCCTTGGCATAGGCCGCCGCCGCCAGCGCCATGCCCTGCTCGTTGTGGCCGCGATACGTCGGCAGGCTCGCGCGCACCGCATACAGCGCCTCGCCCAGGCCGGCCACGTTGCCATGGCCGAAAATCGCCCAAACCCCGCCAAACAACGCCACCGCGCGGCCGTCAATCTCGCTCCGCTGCGCCGTCATCGCACGAACCAGCGCCTGCGCCGCCGTCAGCCGAATCGTCCTCATCGTCCCGCCCCCCCCTCACACCACCGGCAAAGAAGGCGCGCCGACTGCCGTCTCAGCGCTTCGGCCGGTTGAAGGTGACGCGGTTGAGCAGCGCCACCGATTTCTCGACGCCCTCGACGGGCGACATCATGAAATCCTCGTGCTCGATCGACAGTACATCGTCGTAACCGGCCGCCGCCAGCGCGGTGACGAAGTCCGCCCACCAGGCCTCGCCGTGACCATAGCCCAGGGTGACGTAGTTCCACGCCCGCTCACGCCAATGGTCGGCGGTGATGGTCTCGAGCGGGCTGTTCACGCCGGCGATCTCCGGGTCCACCCGGGTGTCCTTGGCATGAACGTGATAGATCGCCGGCCCCAGCGCGCGGATGGCGGCGATCGGGTCGGCGCCCATCCACATCAGGTGGCTCGGGTCGTAGTTGGCGCCCACCGCCTCGCCCACCCGCTCGCGCAGGGCCAGCAGCGTGCGCACGTTGTAGACGTTCTGGTGGCCGTGCAGCTCCAGGCACAACCGGCGCACGCCGTGGTTGGCGGCGAAGCCGGCCAGATCGCGCCAATACGGCACCAGCACGTCGTCCCACTGGTACTTCAGGATGGCGCGGGTTTCGGCGGGCCACTGCACGGTGATCCAGTTGGGATAGGCGTCGCCGGGGGCGCCGGGGCAGCCCGACATCATCACCACCCGCTCCACGCCAAGCAGCCCGGCCAGCCGGATGGTCTCCCGCGTCACCTGGTCGTGCTGCCGCCCTTCCTCGCCGGGATGCAAGGGGTTGCCCGAGCAGTTCAGGGCGCTGATTTGAAGCCCGTGTTCTTCCAGGCGGCGGAGGAAGTCGCGCCGCTTGCCAGCGTCCGCCAGCAGCGCGGTGCGGTCGAGATGCGGCGCCGGCGACCAGTTGCCGCAGGCGAATTCCAGCGCGTCCATGCCGAGCCGGGCGGCGAGCGCCAGCATGGCGTCAAAATCGAGAGTGGCGACGCTGTCGGTGATCATGCCAATCTTCATGCCAACCTCCACCCTTGACGCACCCGTAATCATTACAAGCGAGCGGCCGGGGGGTCAAATACAGCCGCCTGACCGTGCCAGTACAGCACGTTGCGCCCCCGGGCCTGGGTGCCCACCCTTCCGGCCGCGGCGCCGGTGGCTGCCGCGCCAGGGACGCTTGTGTTCCTGCTGTCGCGGCGCAATTCATGCAGCGTTTCATGCGCGCAGGAATCCGATGAACGCACTCGCACGACGACTGGACGTGGCCATCCGCATCGCCGAGGCGGCCGGCGCGCTCGCGCTGCGCATGCGTCCGCCGCCCGGCGCCCCCATCGCCACGCTGAAAGGCGCGCAGGACTGGCTCACCGAAGCCGATGGCGCCACCGAGGCGTTCGTCTCCCGGGCGCTCGCCGACAGCTTCCCCGAGGACGGGTTCCAGGGCGAGGAGACCGGCAGCGGGCGCACCGGCACGCTGCGCTGGGTGCTCGACCCGATC
>Ga0181517_10005164_pt1 | contig 11619 bp, 8 predicted proteins | sample PEATcosm2014_Bin_31_FD_119748 | JGI IMG/M metagenome (GOLD analysis project Ga0181517, IMG submission 119748) | Peatland microbial communities from MTU Mesocosm Facility, Houghton, MI, USA - PEATcosm2014_Bin01_30_metaG | ecosystem: Environmental > Terrestrial > Soil > Wetlands > Peat | place... | reverse complement strand
GACATAGGCGATCCGATGCGGCATGAATGTGCTTCAATTCGCCCGCGGCACGCCGGTAATCCGCCGGGCCATCTCCTGGGCCACAATACCGTTGCCGTCCCGGTCCAGGTGCGTGTAATCGAACAGAATATACAACGGCGGCGTGCGGCCTGTCTGCTGCGCGATGCGCATCCGGCCCTGTTTCAGCGCCGCCAGCAGATCGATGGCCGGGATGCCGATCGGCCGGCAGACTTCCGCCATTTTGGCCGTCGGGTTGATCGTCAATCGGTTCAGGGGAACGTCCTTTTGATTGTCCGACCACGAATCGGATAACTCAAACCGGGCCGGCGCCATCGCCACAATCAGGGCAGCGCCGTGGGCGCGGCACGCCTGATTCAATTGCGTCAGATCATCCGCGAACAATCCCCAGGCTTTGGGCGCCATATCCGGGTCAAGTCCGCCCTGTGTCCAGCCGTGCGACAGCAGCGCACCGAACGGCCATTGCGTATTGGCCACCTCGTTGTCCATCACTCCCATGAAATACAACGCCCGCTGCGAATTGATCGACAGCCACGTCGGCAGACATAGCCGGCTTTCCATTGCCGCGGCCGAGTCTTGCAGCCGCTGCATTGCCGTCGGCGTGTACGGCGTCGCCCCATACGCCGGCATCTGTCCCGGCGGTCCCATTCCGGGATCGGTGCGCTCGATGGTCGCCAGCGAGATCATGTTTCCGCTGACCAGCAGGCACACGACATCCGGATGCCATTGCAACCATTTCTGCTCATACGCCGCCGTCAATCGCGACAGGGATACACCCTGCAATCCCGCGTTGATCACTGACACCGGCCGGCTGTCTTCAGCCTGCAACTGGCCCTTCAACTGGATCGGCCAGGTGTCTTCAAACGCGATCCCCGTTCCGAACGTCATCGAATCACCCAGGCACAACACCCGCAATTCGCCGGGCATTTTTGCCATCGGCAAAGCCGGCGCATTGGGATCGTCCGGCCCGCGACAGCCTTCAGAGTCGAAAGTTACCTTCGCGCCGCCCGTGTGCGTGTGGTCGTACAGATTGCGTCCATACTCCGGCGCGACGACGCGAAGAACCAACTCGGCCAGGGCGACGATCACGATCATGATCGCCGCATCCCGCCCGATCGTGCGCCACGGCCGCCGCCGATCCCCGGAGGCGTCGGCCGTCGCATCCGCCGCAACCGGCACAATCGGCGCAGGCGGATCCACGATGGGCGTGGCATCGTCGGTCGCGCACAGCCGCGTCGAAATCTCAGAATTGGAAGTAGACAAACTCATTATTGCTCGCCCGTGCAAACGTCAATACAAACGCCGCCGCCGCCGCATAGCTCACCCATCGCGCCACCGCCGGGCGTTCATTCAAAATCTCGATGAAGGACCGCTTCACATCCAGCACGTCGGCCATCAGGACGATCGCCAGATAGACCAGCGGCCGGCCGTCCACGGGCAACCGGCCGGGCGCCAGTGTCACGATCTTCCGCATGATCGTCCACGCCGCCGCGCCGTCGGCGGCCCGGAACATCACCCACGATACGCACACCAATTGAAACGTCACAAACCACCGCGCAGCGCGCCAGATCAGATTCTCCGGCGGTTTCTCATCCATTCCCGAGAGCCGCTCCACGCACATCATGAGTCCCTGGAACCCGCCCCAGGCCACGAAACTCCACGCCGCGCCGTGCCACAATCCGCCCAGCAGCATGGTGATCATGAGGTTGACGTATAGCCGGGCCGTTCCCTTACGGCTGCCGCCCAGCGGGATGTACAGATAGTCGCGCAGCCAGGTCGAAAGGCTGATGTGCCACCGCCGCCAGAATTCACGAATGCTGCACGACAGGTACGGCATGTCGAAATTCTCCGGCAGCCGAATCCCCAATATCAGCGCCGATCCGATCGCCATGTCCGAATAGGCCGAAAAATCGCAGTAAATCTGCACCGCAAAGGCGTACGTCGCCAGCCACAAACCCAGGCCGCTGCTTCCGGCCACGTCGCCGTAGGCCTCTTTCACGATCTTCGCCATCACATCGGCGACGAAGACTTTCTTGACCATGCCCCAGATGAACCGTGCCGTTCCGGTGCGGACCTGCTGCCAATCCAATTCGTGGCGCAGCGTCAATTGCGGAACCAGATCCCGGCTGCGAATGATCGGCCCGGCAATGAGGTGCGGGAAGAACCCGACATACAGCGCCATGTCCAGGAGCGACGTGATCGGCTCGGTGATGCCGCGATACACATCCGCCACATAACTGATGACCTCGAACGTGAAGAAGGATATGCCGATCGGCAGCGTCCAGTTCCAGGCGTCGAGATGCTTGTGCGAAATCCCCGCAATCATGTCCGAAATAAACCTGTCGTACTTGAAGAGGCAAAGCACACTCAGGTTCACGACAACCGACGTGACGAGCCATCCGCGCCGGCCGGGGCGCTTCGGAGCGACGAGTATTCCGAATAAATAATTCGCCAGTGTCGAGCCGACGACCAATCCCATCGCGATCAGCCGCGTGCGCCACGGCGCATCCCACCCGGCGTAAAACACATAGCTGGCCACCAGCAGCAATATCCGCCGGCCCCGCGGCGCGCACTGCCAGAAGACAATCGCCACGCACGTCAGCAGCAGGAGATATTGAACCGAATTAAACAACACGCCAATTCGCCTCGTGCATCGTCATGCCGCCGAATCACCCGGCCGTACCGCAATGACCTTCGCCGGCACGCCCACGACGGTCGCGCCGGGCGGAACATCGCTCAGAACCACCGACATTGCGCCGATCTTCGCGCCGCGGCCGATTCTCACGCCGCCCAGCACCTGCGCGTAGGATCCGAATTCCACATCGTCCTCGATCACCGGCACCGGGCCGCCGACGATGCGATTTCCGATCGTTACGCCTTGTCGCAGCGTACAACCCGAACCCAGCGCCACATCCTTGTGGAGAAAAATATTCCCAAAGTGCCAGATACGCAGTCCTGGGCCGATCCGGCAGGTTCGCGGCAGGCTGATCCCGGTGAGCGTCTCGGCGATCCGGAACAGCAGCCAATACCACTTGTCCAGCACGGCGCGCACCATGCCCGCCGGGCGACTCTCCAATCTTCGGCCGAATCGGTACACCGCTACAGCCCAAATCGACTGTTCGCGGAACCACGGCCGGGGCGGATAGCGCCGCAAATCCGCCTGCCAATCGGGATCGTTGCGTCCGAAGATCATGGCGTCATTTCCACACGTGAATGGCCAGCCTGCACCGGCGGCGTCGATTTATACTCGATCATGCGTCCGATCTGTCCATGCAGTCGGTCGCGGCGATATTTCCAAATCCCCATCGCCTGGGGGAATTTTCCCAGTATGGTAAAGAACGCCCATGCCAGACTCAGCCGCGGACTTCGACCTCGCCGCAGGCCGGAGATCATGAGCCGCACGACCTGCAAAATCCAAATCGCCAGCACCGCGACAAATCCAAATGCTCCGCCGATAACCCCGCCGGCAAGACATCCGATCACAACAAGAATCAGTGCGACGATCGGAAATATCATCCCCCAATTCCTCGCGCTGTGAACTTGGCGCACGAACAGTCCATTGCCATCGCCCGCTCTGGTCTTGTCCCCTCTTCCTGTACCCAGGGGGAGGGTTAGGGTGGGGGGCGTATTCCCAAACCGCGCCGCCACGTCGGCCGCTCCGTACCCGCCGCGAACCATCCGCCGCCACCATTGCCCCAGGCGCAGGATATTCGCATCGTGCAGCGTCATTTCGGCTTCGATCCGCTCGATCGTCCATCCGGCCCGGCGAAGTCTCTGGCACAATTCCGGCTCCTCGCCGGCCACGATGCTGACATCGAACGCCCCGACCTGTTGCAGTGCCGCAACCCGCATCATCGCGTCGCCGCCGCATGAGCGAACCGTTCCGATCGGCGTGTCCCATTCCATGTCCATCAGCCGATTGTAGATCGATCGGCGCACAAACCGCTCGCGCCGCCGGCCGCACACCGCCGCGATCTTGTTGTCCCGATCCAAAGCGGCCAGCGCCCGGCCCATCCAACCACCGACAATTTCGCAATCGCCGTCCACGAACTGAACAAACGGCAGATTCGGATGTAAATCCAGCAGCCTTTCAAGTCCGCGATTCCGCGCCCGCGCTGCGCTAAAGGGCAGCGACTTATCCAGTTGCACGACGGCCGCTCCCAATCTCCGCGCCAGGCTGACGCTGTCGTCGGTCGATCCGGAATCGACGTACACGACGGCCGCAGTCCGTGCGACCGCCGATTCAAGGCATCGCCGCAGTCGATCGCCCTCGTTGCGGCCGATGGCGACCACGCCGATGTCCTGCATGACTCGTTTGGTCGGCAAATCACTCTCGGCCGGCTTGCTGCCGCGCAGAATCGTCCCGTCGCGGACGGCCCGGAAAAACCGCTCGTATTCGGCGGCCAGTCGATCCCATGTAAACCGCCGCCGCGCCAGTTCGCGACGCGCCTCGATGTGCTTGGGGTTGTCTTGTGAAATCGCGCGAGTCAGCGCCTCCGCGACGGCCGGTTCGCAGGTCGCATCGACAAGCTCGCTGGTGTCTTCCAGCGTCCATCGCGTGACCGGGCAATCGTGCGTGACGATCGGCAATCCGCTGGCCAGGGCTTCCATGTACGCATTGGCCGACGCCTCGATCGTGCTCATGTGCAGGAACACATCGGCACAGCGATACAATCCGGGCATCCGCTCTCGCGGCAGCGACAGCAGCCGAAACCGGCCGGGCATCAAAGCCTCGCCCAGCTCAGTGACCTGCCCTTTGAGTGGCCCATCGCCGGCGATGATCAAATTCAATCCCGCCACGCGCGCCGCTGCGCGAATCCCTTCCAACACGCGCTTGGATTCGATCAGCGCACTAACCATTAAAGCGATCGGCCCGGACGGATTGAGCCCATATTCCGCACGATTTCCCTCTCCCGGCCGAAACCGCTCGGCATCCACGCCGTTGGGGATCAGAACTGACGCGAATCGATCGCGATGTCGCTGCCAGAATTCGATGTTGGTGCAGACCAGGCCGTCGCAGTCGAAAAATTTGTACTCGCGGTTGCGGGCGCGGATCATCCAGTCGCCGTTTTGGGTGACGAATACATGCCGCCCTTGGCCGCCGCGCCGCAGCAGCCAGTTCAGATACGGATATCCGCAGGTCACGGTGACGTCGTATTGGCCCGGCCACGCCTTTGCCAGCACGCCCGGTGCGAACGACAACTCCTCGCAGGCGTAGGCGGACCGAAGCATTGGCAGGGATGGCCAGCGCGAAAATCGCTCGCGCCGGATGCACGGGACGGAAATATACCGGTACGGACGATCCGCGAGCGCGGGGCCCGAGCCGATCAATGTGACATCGTGACCCATACGACCCAGGCGCGAGGCGATTTCCTCAAAGGCCACCTCCGCGCCGCGATTGACGCGATGCAATCCGGGCAACGCAAATAGAATGCGCAGTGGAGATTTAGCCACAGAGCACACAGAGGTCACCGAGGGAGATGAACTGTATTCATTTGGCGGGGGCAATGCCCGCCGGTTCTTTGGCGCGTCCAACTCTCCGCACAGCAGCGTCAGCACCTGTCGCTGGGTTGCATATTCCGGCGAATCGCGGCGGCCGGTGAGCGTTAACTTAGTGACGCGCAGGGCCGCGGCCGTGATATCGACGACGCGCGCGATGGTTGCAGCCGGACGGCCGAAGCACTTTTGTTGAAGCAGGTAGCGGGCCTGCCACATCAGGGCGTTGCGTTGGCGCGCGGCCAGGCGTTTGGGGTCGCTGGAACCGCCGCCCAGGTGCGTGATCGATGTGCCGGGGTTGTAATGGCAGCGATATCCATGCCGCCAGACGCGGTGGCAGAATTCGATGTCCTCGCCGTAAAAGAAGAAATCCTCGTCCAGCGGACCGACCTGCTTGAGGACCGATCCGCGAATGAACAGGAATGCACCGCCGAGCCAGTCGACATCGCGTCGCACCGCGCGGCGGTCCCACGCGGTATCTTCCAGGTCGCAGCCGGCAAACATGGTTGGCAGCAGCCAGGGCAATCCGAGCGACATCGCAGCCAGGCGCATCGGCGCCGGGAAACGCCTGGCGGTGGTCTGCGCCGACCCATCGGCACTGGTCAATAGGCAACTCATCACGCCGATGGCGGGCTCTCGCTCCATGCAGTCGTAACAGAATCTCAAGACGCCCGGATGGGCGATGGTGTCGCTGTTGAGCAGAAGCACATAGCGGGAATCGCCGGCGATTTCGATGCCGCGGTTGTTGCCGTAGGCGAAGCCGCCGTTGCGATCGAGCCGCGCCAGCCTCGCCCACGATGACCAGCCGTTTTGTTCGATGGCGTTCTGAATCGCCTCCGGCGAGCCATCGCCGCTGGCGTTGTCCGTGACGACGACGCGCACGGCAGGCAAGTCGCCGATCTGGCAGGCCAGCGATCGCAGGCAGTCGATCGTCAGTTCGGCCGTGCGGTAGTTGACGATGATGATCGAGAGATCGGCGGTCATAGTGGCCGGGTATCGGAGTCCGTGCAGAGTCGCGGCCAGACCTGCGGCGGCGGGGCGGCGGGATCATCGATATGGGCGCATTGCAGGAGATGCCTCACGCGGGCCTCGAAGGTTCTTTCAAAGGTGTGCTGGGCGGCGAAATCGCGGGATTTGGCGGCGGCGGCGGCGATCTGCGGCCGGGCCCGGTCCAGTTCCGCGATCCGCTCGGCCAGGCGCGCGACGTCGCCGCTGGGGGTCGGCCAGCCGACGCCCGACGCGGCGCACAGGCCGGCAAACGCCTCGTTGTCGAAGCCGACGATCGGCGTTCCGCAGGTCATCGTTTCCAGGTACGTACACGACGGATCGCCCTGCGGATGGCAATTGATGAACAGATCGACTTCACGGCGCACCAGGGGCACCAGTTGGGATTCAAAATCGAGTACGCCGCGAAACCAGACATGCCCTTCCAACCCGGCGGCTTCGATTTGCCGCTGCATCGATTCGCGCAGCGGGCCGTCGCCGCAGATGGTCAGGGTGAACACCACTCCGCGGCGCAGAAGATCGATCGCCAGCGGCACCAGGAGATCCGCGCCCTTCATCGGAATCAGGCGCCCGGAAAACGCCAGTCGCAGCGGTCCGCCGGTCAACAGTTCGCCGGTGCGCTGCGCGAGTTGCTCGTCGGTGGCGAGCATCGACTCGGTGCAGCGCGTGTCGAAATAGAGGATCGAGTGCGGGTTGAGTCTGCGATAGTCGTTGAAGGTCGGCGTGCCGTTGCATTGCAGTCCGGCCGCCAGCGGGATTGCAGCCCGGCATATTTGTTCAGCGCGGCAGACCTTGCGGTAGCGGACCCACCGGCGGACGGGATTGGGCGTCGTCGCGTCAATGATCTGCCGTCGCGTGCGCTGGCTGTATTCGCTGATGTAGACCAGGGGTGTCGACAGCTCGCGGCACAACGGCGCCCAGGCGGCCTGCGAGGGGTCGAGGCTCCCCAGCACCAGGCCGGCCTCGGCCAGCAGCGGGCGGCACTGTTGCAGATTCGTGAACTGCACGATGTGCACGGCAAAGGGCAGGCTGGCCGGATCGCATTCAACGTGATCCAGATTCGTGTCGGGCGAGGTGGCGACTTGTGCGGCGACGGCGACCTTGCCCGGCCAGCGCCGGCAATAAAAGGACATGCCCTCGATGAACTTTTCGGTCAGAACGATCTTGCCGCCTTCGCGCATCGGCACGCGAAGCATCGGAGCCACCAGAAGCAATCGTCGCTCGTTCATCGGAGGACCATGTATGGCAAAGCCCGGACGAGACGGCCCGCCCCGGCCGCTGTGCTAACGCCGCTGAAACGCGGGGCGGGTGAGTCGTCCGCCGGTTGGAAACGGGGCCGGTTCGGGGAATTCCGCCGGCGGTTGCAGCGACGATGTTCCATCCGGCCGCCATAAGGGAACGGCCACGCGGACCGCGACAGATTCCAGTGCGCCCGCGCCGGCCAGTCGCCAGCCGCCGGCACAGACGCTGACCAGCCCGCCGGCCGCCAGCACAAACAGCGGGTTGGGCATCGCGTTCATGAGATTGTCGAACATGAACAGGCCCACGATGCACGCCAGGGACGACGCCCAGACCATGGTCGCGGCGCCGTCGCTGATGCGTTTGGCGATCTGGTCGCAGATCCAGACCAGCAGCCAGCCCTGACCGACGATGGGAATGACGCTGAGGACTCCCGGCCCACCGCCGTGGGAGAAGCGATCCCAAATCCAAAATCCCCTGCCGCCGCGAATGAAAAACCAGAGGGGCAGCAGCATGGCCAGCGTGAGAGATATCAGGCCGATCAGCCCGTGCTTGCCCAGCACGATGACCCACATGCCGTCGGGGATGCCCATGAAGCCGCCGCCGATCGGATCGCGCGGGAACCAGTTGGTGGAGGCGTAGCCTTCGATCGGCCGCTGCATTGCCTTGGCGACGAACAGGTTTTCGTTGGTTAATCGCGTTTGCAGGGAGGCGGCGCGATCGAGGCTGTAGTGGCGGATGAAGCTCACCATCGATTGGCCGGAGAACAGCCCTTCGGCGCGCGTGACCATGTAGAGCGGCGGTATCAGGAGGATGGCCACCAAAGCCCAGGGCGAGCGGGCGGTGCGCACCATGACGACGGTTGCCACGCCGCAGAGCATCCAGATGGTTGCGCCCATGGAATGGCAGAAGAACGTGGTGACCATGAGCATTACCATCGCCCAGAACATGGTGATGCCGAAGAGGCGCACGCGCACCTGTCCAAGCCACAGGCCCGCGGCGACGACGGTGGCCATTCCCATGAACATCGCCAGCGCCAGGCCGTGCTGCATGAAGACCATGGGCCGCCATGCGTCTTCGCGGCGGGTCTGGCTGAAATCGTGCTGATAGAAGCCGTACAATTTCGCATGAAGCTGGGGGCTCATGCGGACTTCCCACAGGGTCAGCGGCATGTAGAGCAGTGCGCCAAGGACAATCCCGACCGCCAGATCCCCCAGCGATGAGCGATCCGTGAAATAGATGCGGGCCAGGAAATACGGCAGGCCCCAGACGCCGATCCACTGGTTGGTGATCGTCGCGATCGCGTCGTACATCCCCAGGTGATTCATCAGCGAACTGAAGATCGGGCAGATCGACCACACAAGCATGGGAATGTCCCACAGTCGCCATTTGAATTGCGACAAACGATCAAAATCGAACAAAAACGTCGCCAGCAAAACGGCCAGGCTCGGCATCGTGATCTTCGACAGATCCAGGATGCCATGAAGATGGATGCTGCCCATCGGCAGGAACAGCCAGCCGATCAGATACGCCGCAATGCAGGCCCGATGCGGGCGCAGGAATTGATACAGCGCCAGCACGGCCGGCACGTAGAGGATGAGCACGAGATAGCCGATGAAGCTCATTTGCATGATCCGGCCGCCTCCCTGATGGGGCATGCTCGTGCGATCTTGTCGAGCAAGACACGTTCCATTTCGTCGACCGAGCGGCTCCAGGAGTGCCCCGATGCTACCGCAAACGCCAGGTCGGAACATTCCCGCCATTGCGCGGATGACATCGTTATATACCGAACGATCTGCTGTGCCATTGCCGAAACATCCTCAAATTCGACCAGACTGCCGCCGCCACCGATAACCAGTTCCGGCGCTGCTCCGACCGGCGTTGAAATCACCGGCGTGCGACAGGCCATTGCTTCGAGGATCGGCAATCCGAAGCCCTCGGATCGGCTGCCGACCAGCCAGGCATCGCAGGCCGAATAGATATCGCCAATCCGCTCCTGCGGCGGATGCCGATAAAATCGCGTGCCCTGGGGCGGGAGAAGATCATCGAGCGGATTTTCGTTCCCGAACGCCACCAATTGCAAATCAGCGATTTCCCGCCGGGCCATTTCCACCGCCTGCATCGTCCATCGGCATCCCTTGAACGGCTGGGGCGAATAGAGCATACCCACCGTCGGCGTCGGCCGCTTCTCCCGCGGTGGCGTTTGAAACTGTTCCAGATCGACGCCGTTGGATACGCACGCCGCGTCCTGGCAACCGAATTTTGTGCGCATCATCTCTGCCAGCCATTGCGACACACAAATCTTGAATAGCGGCAGGCGATACGCGGCATCGACATCGGCGATAGTCGATTCGCCCAATCCCCAATCCTCATAATGCTGCACAAGATGGCATTTGATTCCCTTGGCCGGCGACAGTGCCGCCACCCACGGCGCCGTTCGCCACCATGTCGCCATGACGATATCGGCATCGGGGAGATCGTCATCCGCGATCGGCCGATAACGTTCGATCACGCTATGCGGCACGCCGGTTCCGTCCAGATGCGATGGACCCAGGACCGTCTCGGCGGGCATGCGGCGATCGCGCACCAGCGACCTGGCCACGTCGCGCCAGCCCGGCGGCGGCAGGGGGGTGGACACGACGGTGACATCGTGGCCCCTTTTCATAAGCTGCCGCGCGTGAATCGCGACGACGCGGGTGCCCCCCGACATCTCCGCGTGATGCAGCACGATATTGATGCGCATTCTCATCACGCCCATCCCGCCAGTTTCTTGACGGCCCGCCAAGGACCGCCCAGTACCGAAGCGCCCAGTGCCACGCGAATCTCTTTCCAGATCGGCCGGGACATTCCGTAATAGCATCCGCCGTTGAGCGCGAACACCCGGCCGGCGTTCATGTGGCGCTCGATGTCGATCCGCGCCAGGTATTTCTCCCGCGCCCTCACCAGCCGCTGGCCGGTGAGGTTGGTGTGAAAGACCGTCCATGTCGGGTCTTCGATTTTGACCAGCGTGTATTGCCCGTGGTTTTGAATGTAGCGTTCGAAGGCGACCTCGACGAGATAGCGGTGTTGGCCATTGGCATCGGCCGGGCCGGCGCCGCGGAAGCCGCTGGCGATGTAGTCGCCGGCGAATTCCTGCATGGCGGCGATGAAGCGGTCGCGTTTCATCAGGGCGAAATTCTCGCTGCATTTGTCGCTGAAATACCAGCCGGGCCACGCATCGTGATGCTTGCTGGGGATGTTGAACGATCCCCCGATGGCGAAGGTGTCGTCGCGATCGAGATAGTCGATCGCCTCGGCCAGCCAATTGTCGTGGCCCTGCCGGAAGGGCAGCGTGTCGCTCTTGAACCACAGCAGATACGGCCTGCTGGCAATGGCGCCGGCCGTGTGTTCCTGAATGAAGCAGAGGTTCTTGCTGTTCTCGGGATGGTCGTTGCGAATAACTTGCAATTTGTCGATTTTCCCGGCCGAGAAAAGATCCCAATAGACTCGCTGCGTCGCCGGATCCGATCCGCCGTCGACCAGGACGACCTCGCCCGGCTTGGCGCCCAGGAAATTGAACCAGTCGCCCAGCACGTCGGCCAAGACCTCGGCATTGCCGAAGTTGGCGGCGACCATCGATACCGAGTTTCGTGCCGTTGCCGCATCCATCATGGCGTATCGTTCCTCTTACCAGCCGCTTACCATCCGCGAGCCGCGCACAGCGCCAGCAGCCACGACTGCGCCGACCACGGCTGCCGCGCCAGCGACCACGCCGCGTGCCGCCGCGCCGTCGCCACATATCCCGATCGCAATGCCCACCACGCCCAGCGCCGGTGAAAATCCACCGGGCGATCGGACAGCACGGCCGGCGTGGCATCCTTC
>Ga0181517_10005163_pt1 | contig 11620 bp, 7 predicted proteins | sample PEATcosm2014_Bin_31_FD_119748 | JGI IMG/M metagenome (GOLD analysis project Ga0181517, IMG submission 119748) | Peatland microbial communities from MTU Mesocosm Facility, Houghton, MI, USA - PEATcosm2014_Bin01_30_metaG | ecosystem: Environmental > Terrestrial > Soil > Wetlands > Peat | place... | reverse complement strand
TGCTGAGCGCCTGGGCAAGGGGGGTGCAGGCCTGCTGATTTCAACCGCCACGCTTGAAATCGATCTTACCGACGAGGCGAGCCAAAAACAGGGAATCGCGTGGTGGGAAGAACATACGGGGCGGGGTGGCGAGGGGATGGTGGTGAAGCCCGTCGATTTTATCGCACGGGGGCGGCACGGGCTGATACAACCCGCGGTGAAATGCCGCGGCCGCGAGTACCTTCGCATCATTTACGGGCCGGAATATACCATGGATGAAAATCTCCAACGCCTTCGCTCCCGCGCGCTCGGGGCGAAGCGCTCCCTTGCCCTTCGCGAATTCGCACTGGGCATCGAGGCCCTTGAACGCTTTATCCGCAATGAACCTCTGCGGCGCATCCACGAGTGTAGCTTCGGTGTCCTTGCCCTGGAGAGCGAACCAGTCGATCCTCGACTATGATCTGGCTGGAATGGGATTCGGAACGATTGGCCCCCCCAAAAAGAAATCCGGTGGAAAACAGCAGAAAGGTGAGCTATGCTCAAGCCCGCCCTGATTTTGATTGTGACCGCGGGTTTACCCATCCTTCACTTCCCAGCCGTTCGCCAGGACTTCATGCAACGGTCGGCGAATCAGGACTTCTACTAGACGATGGACCCTACCCCCAGAGCTACAATTGCGGGGAGAATCCATTGGATTCGCCGGGAGGGACACGATGTCTCAGTTGACCGATTCCGAGAAGCAATCCGCACCAGAAGCCAACGAGGATCCCGGCGAGCTACAGAGCTTCCCTCCTCTCGGCCCGGCGATTAAAGTTCTCATGATTTGGCCGCGCTTCCCGTCCTCATTCTGGAGCATGGACGGATTATTGGATCTCGTTCCCATAAAGACTGACCAGCCGCCTCTGGGTCTGCTCACCGTGGCCGCGCTCTGTCCGAAAACATGGACCATCAAGCTGATCGACCGAAGCTTTGAGGCCCTGCTCGACGCGGACATCCTATGGGCTGACCTGGTCATGGTTAGCGGGATGCGCGTCCAGAAGGATGACATTCGCGAAACCCTTCTGAGGGCGCGGGCTCTTGGCCGGCGGACGATGATTGGCGGTCCCCTCGCCAGCAGTGAACCGGGGCTCATGCTTCCCTTGGCGGATCACGTCGTCGTCGGCGAGCCTGATGAAGTCTTCAGTGAGATTGCCGCCGACCTTGAGCGCGGCTCCGCAAAACAGCTCTACGATATTAAGGATAAGCCCGACATCAGCAAGACGCCACTCCCACGGTTTGATCTGCTCAAGATCGACAAGTATGCCTCCATGGCGGTGCAATTTTCCCGCGGCTGTCCGTTCCAGTGCGAGTTCTGCGACATCATCACCATTTACGGAAGGAAGCCCCGAACCAAGAGCCCCAGCCAATTGCTGGCGGAGTTTGATGCGTTATATGCGCTCGGGTGGCGCGACCAGGTCCTCATCGTCGACGATAATTTTATCGGCAACCACAAACTGGCCCTGGGAATGGTCCTCAAGCTGGAGGAATGGCAGATCGCTCATCACTACCCGATGTTGCTTTACACCGAGTCATCAATTGATCTCGCGCAGAAGCCCGAATTGATCAAAGCCATGGTGAGGGCGAACTTTTTTTATGTCTTCATCGGGATTGAGAGTCCCTCTCCCAAGGCCCAGACGGAGGCCAGGAAACTTCAAAACCTGCGGCGTGATCTGCTGGAGAGCGTTCGCTACATCCAGAGTGAAGGCCTTTGGGTTACGGCGGGGTTCATTGTAGGTTTCGATTCCGATACCGAGGACATCTTCGACCAGCAAATCGAGTTCATTGAGCGCGCCGCCATCCCATGGGCCATGGCCGGTTTCTTGCAGGCGCCTCCCACGACTCCGCTTTTTGATCGAATGATGAAAGAAGGCCGGTTAATAATGGACACCACGGCCACCAGCAATTTCGATCCACCCAATTTTAAAACGCTTCTCCCGTTGCCCGTGCTGTTGGAGGGGTACCGCAAGATGCTCATTTCCCTCTACTCCGCCGGCCCATTCTACGAACGCTGTTACCGCTCGCTGTTGCAGTGGATATCCCACAAGCCGCAAAAGCCGCCGGAACTTCCGTTCTCGATCGCGGTGGGAATCATTCTTCGCTCCATTCTCCACCAGGGCATCCTCTCCTCCTATAAGAAGGCCTACTGGAAGTTCCTCTTGCGGCTCGTCGCCCATTGGCCGTTCGATTCATGCAAATTGTGCATGGGATTTGCGATGCTGCTGTCAGGACACCACTTCATACATTATGCGGGGAACCTGGCGATTCAACTGGAAGCCGAACTCCATAAATCCCTTGCCCAGCAGGGTAGTGCCGGCCTGATTTGCCAGCCCGAGGTCAGTCCCTCTGCCGTATCCACGCAGTGACCCGGTCACTCACGCAGGCAATGGTATTGCCGGACGGCAGAGTCCCGCTACACTTTCACAATCAGCACTTCATGAATGGCAGCGGTTGTAAGGTGAATCTGTTTGCCGGTACTGCCAACCTTTGATCCCTTGTTGGCGGCAGCCACTCCCGAATGAGAGCGGTTCAAAGTCAGCCGCGCTTCGTAGCGCATGGGCTCCTCCATGGGAGGAGGGAGGACCTGCTTTCCCTTTCCGAATGTCGCGGTGGCGAGGGTGGCAGGTGAGGAAAAGCACAGCAGGTGTATCAGCAGCCGCTGGTGGGCGTCGTCCGATTGCAGCACAACTTCCACATTGGGCGGAGCTTCAACGGTGAGCAAAGGGTCGGGGTTGAGATACCGAATCAGGTTGCGGATCAATGCCCGATGTTCGGGAAGCCGGTAGTTCCCGGCAAATGCGCGGTCCGGCGCGCAGGCAACATAAACCACCGTTCCCGTGCCCACTTTGTTTACGAAGATCGCCGGCGCCACGACTTTTTCCGGCGAGAGTAAGCGTCCAAAGTGGCTCTCCGCGTGATAGGGCACCAGCAAGTCACCCAGCGGACGCGCTCCGGCCGCTTCAAACCTGCTGATAGGGCCGTTCACCATCATCGGCCAATCGGCGGGAACATCCCGCAACAAAGCCAGATCGTCTCCACCCAGTGATTCCGGCAAACGCACGAAATTATTCTCGGGTGCCAGGATCGTTTCCACCAAGCGCGCCCCGATGATATCCGCAAGAACGCTTTTATCCTGGGGCTTGCCATAGCGGTCGTAGGTGCCGCTCAGCCCGGTAAAGAGCAGTTTTCCACCGGCATTCGCGTAATCATGGAACAGTTGCACCTCATCGTCCGACAGGATTGCCGCGTTGGGAACGTAGACCACGGCAAATTCCTGTAGCCGCGCGGCTGAGACGTTTTCGTCCATGATCATGCCCGTGGTGAAATGGGCATCCATCAGCGCTTTGTGCGCCCCCACAAACGCCTGCATATATTTCGGAGGATCTTCCTGCCCAAACCAGTTGCGGCTGAGGGCCGAGTAATACAGGCCCACTTCGTTCAATGTCCGGTGGCCCGTGTACTCTTGCTTGCTCTTGGTCTCCCCAAAGACCTTGCCAATCCGCTCGTAGACCAGCGGGTCCAGGGTTCCGTCGTACCGAATTTTGTCGACGATGGTCACTTGCGCCCCGTGCGCGTGGCAGGTGGATACTTCCCAGGTCATATCCGCCACCGGGCGAATCGTGGGGTCATAGTACTCATACATGGAACGTGAAGTGGCAACCTGCGTGGGGCCGCCCAGTCGCGCCCCCGCCAGAAAAAGCGAGAGAAGGCTGGGATTGTTGTAACCGAAGATCCATGGAAGGCTCTCCGCCGTCACAAAATCGCCGTTCAACGCGTGACGTACGGGCAACTCACCCGGGACCCAGGAGAACGGCGGATAGCCATGGTAGTTGTAATCCACGGCCACCTCCGGCCGCGTGGAGTGGACGAAGGTTTGCAATTCCTTGCAGAACCGCGTGTTCGAGTTGGCGCGAAACTCCAGAATCTTGTCCCAATCGGGGTCCCATGTGGGCTTGGCCGGGCGTGGCATCTCCATTTTGTATTCGTCGCGAAAACGCGGTTGGCAATTGTTTTCACAGAAACATCCATAGGGAGGGCCAAAACCAAAATCCAGCATGTCGAAATGGAATCCCACGATGTCGTATTGCATCAACTCGGCGGCGATCTTCTTGGTGTATTCAAGATAGCCGGAGTTATAACAGAGGCGCGAGCTGATGCTGTTGCCGTTCCAGTCCTCCATCCGCCACTCCGGGTGCGCCCACCAGGCGGAAGTATCGTATTGGATCTGGCAATAGGCAATAATAGGTAGTCCATGTTTCCGCGCCGCGTCAGTGATCTCGCGCAGCAGGTCGCGCCCGCCAAGCCCCGGACACCGCCGCGCAAGGCTCGAGTTGTAATAGGCAAAGTCCTGATCCTTCATGAAGATTACGGCGTAGTCCACGTTTGCCTTCAGCAATCCCTCGACAATGGCCTGGCCGCTAGCGCGTGAATAGAAAGCGGGATCGTTCTGGTTAACTCCGCTCGGGCCCACTTCCATGCCGACCCACAAGCGGCGGTACCAGGGAAGTTCGGACGCACCTGCTCCACTTGTAGTTGCTTCCAAGCCGGGGCGCGCACCCGCGTGGATAATGCGGCTTAATCCCGCTTCGCTAACGGCAGTCGTACCCACAGCGGCCTTGAGTAGATCGCGTCGGGAAATGTTATGAGTCATGGTTTTTACACCGCCGAATCCTTTACCCACGCTCCCTTGATAAAATCCTCGTTCAGGGAATCCACCATAAATGCCTGCTGAAGTTCGGAAAGTTCCGCGTACCGGTGGGTGAGCAGGGCTTCCGCATCGATGAGCCCATCGCGCACGTACTCCATGGAGCGGCGATAAACCACGGGCGTTCCGTCCGGGTCGAATCCCCCGGAAGCACCGCAACTGGTCACGACATTAGACTCCGTGTACTGAAACGGTGTGAAGCACCCAACATCCCTGCCGGCGTGGCCCGCGCCGTAAAGTAGGAATGTCGCCTGGTGCCGTAGCACAAGCGGAATAACGTCAAAAACCGGTCCCGCGCCCGATGCCTCAATAAAGTAGTGGATCATTTCTCCGTTCGTGCGCTTCTTAATCTCAGAAGGCAAATCGCAGGTCCGCAGGTCCAAAGGTGTACCGCCAAGCTTCTCCGCCAGCGCCAGTTTGCTCGCCCGCATATCCGCCACAAAAATCTGGCCGTCGAATTTCTTGATGTTGCGGAGATATTGCAGGAACAGCAACCCGCTGGGACCGGCGCCCGTGATCAAGACATTCCGGGTGCGGTATCGCCCGTCAAAGTCATATCGGTTGCGGCTTCGCTCCATTCGGTCGCTGGCGTGAAGAACGCAAGCCAACGGTTCAATGATGGCGCCTTTCGTCAGGGATACGTTTGCGGGTAGCAGGACCACGTTGATTTCGGGAACGCTCACCAGATCAGCAAACGCGCCCGGCAGGCCGGTGATTCCCATTTCCTGACCAAACGCGCATTGGTGGGAGTCGCCCGTCTCACAAAACTCGCACAACGGCACGCGGCCCCTGCTATGGCAATTCAATACCTGGTCGGCAATCACTCTGTCACCGGGCTTGCATTTCGTGACCTCTTTTCCAACCGCCTGCACCGTGCCGCAAAACTCGTGGCCGAGAATCTGGGGCGCTTGCTTTAATGGAATCTGCCGGCCCTGCTGATCCATGTGGTAGTTGGCATAACCGTGGAAAATGTGCATGTCGGTTCCACAGATGCCTACGGCGCCAACGCGAATCAGTACGTCCCGAGGCCCCACCACCGGCGCCGGCGTCTCTCGAACTTCAAATTTCGCGACATCTTCCAGGACCAAGGCCTTCATCGCTTATTCTCCTCTTGTCGAATCCGCCGGCGTGCCACTTCAGCTTTTTTCATCCTGCGAGGTTGGGATGAATGTACTTATTGAATTTTTCCGCATAGTCTTCCCGAACCGGGCTGAAAACGTCCAGCACCACCGCTGGACCGTCCACGGACGCGGCTCGGTGCGGGATGTTCGGAGGAACAATATACATCGAACCCGGACCCACGGTTCTGGCTTCGTCACCAATGGTAAGTTCTATTTTGCCTTGCAGCACGATGCCGCCCTGCTCGTGCGGATGACTGTGAAAGGGCACCACTGCATCACGATCGAATTCCAGGTACGAGAGCATGAGGTTCTGCCCAAAGGGTGCCCGAATCCGCAGACCGGGGAGGAGCTCAAACGGCGGGATATCGGAAACTTGATAGAACGGCATTGGCATACTCCTTCCTGCGCATCACGCTTTACCCAGCTTCAACAGCAGCGCGGCGTAGCGCGGTGGATTCTGCAAAACAATTTCGGTACGCGAGCCCTGGGGTTGAAGGGCTAACTCCTCTTCCTTCGGCCACACCATCCGCGCTCCTGTCACCTTTAGCCGCATACCGTCCATTGCGATTCTCACCCTTGGAATTCCCCGATACTCCCCTTCCATCGCCGCTTCCACGGTGTTCAAAACTTGCACCAGGATATGTTCTCCCGATTTATCGTAGAAAAACGTGCCGTGCAAGTATTCCGTAAAGGGCTCGGGCCGCAATTCCGCGATGGGCTCCTTCACCAACTGGCGCATCAGTTCCGGAACCCACGCCCTGATCCAGAATGGCCGCAACTGCATCGCCCGGAAAATGGGGACCCCGAGATAGACTGCCTGCCCCTTCCCAAATTGGTTGTACGCCACCGCCGTGCCCCCGGACTCTGTCCCCGGCGGTGGCGGCCCCCAGTTGAACCAATGGTTGTGCGGCACATCTTCCACCATAAAAGGCAGCCGGTACTTCATTACTTCTTCCGCGGTTGTGCGCTTCAGCTTCAAGAAAGTCCCTGCCAAACCCACCGTGCTCACGGCAAGCATCTTTGCCAGGGGATGGCCCGCTGACTCCAGATAGATCGAGGTGAAATCTCCGGCCCGCCTCTCCGCCTGTCCTTCGCGCATGTACTCCGTTTCCTCGGATTCGTAATCGACGCCAAATACATCGGCCAGCGGAAAGTTCGACCGCGCCTGCCGCTTTTCGTCCAGCAAACCGCATTTGTAACTCGCCACCAGCGTTCCGCCTCGCTTTACCCAATCGCGAATCGCCTCCACCTGTGTGTCCGACAGCACTTCCACTTCCGGCAGCACCAGCGCCTCGAATTTTCCCAGCTCCTCCGGAGTCAGACGGAACTCCGCCAGGCTCTCCACCGGCCGTCCCGCGTAGGTCAATACCTCAAGTGCGCCCACGGTGGAGTGCTGGAAGTCCACTGGCCGCTTCTGGCCCGCCAATGCCTCACGAGTGGAATCGCTGTATAGCATCGCCGTGCTGAGCACGGGCCGCACGCCTTCCAGCAGGGAATCAACGTGGCTGATGTCCGCCCAAGTCTCCTTGGCCACCGCAAACCAGCGCCTGGAGAAACCCTGGCCATCCAGATCGCTGATGATGGGCGCATTCCCAACAATGAAAGTCCGCGCATTCTGGACAATCAAGGCGTCCGCCTGGATTCTGGGGATGGACCCGGGAAACGTGTCGAGATACCCCTGCTGGCTGAACACGCCGGCCTGATAGTCCGGACGCCCCCACCCGCGCATCAGGATGGAACCAATCGAAATTCCGGTGGTGGTTGTAATCGGCTCGGCGTAAATGAAACTGACGCGCTGCATTACTTCATTGGGCTGGATTTCCGGGCCACCATTCAACGAGATCAACGCGCGGGGCCGATGCTTGCGCACCGCAGCAATAATCTCGTCCAGCATGTCGATAAGCGTCCGCTTCTTGTGCCATTCGTAGCGCGCGTACCAGCCCTCGGTGGTCTTAAAGCCCTCGCGGTAGGGGTCGCCAGGATGGTCGCGATCCCAAGCGGCTTCCGTGTACTTGCAGAAACAGAACGGATTGATCCCCTGGCCCAGGTATTCGTGAAATTGAATTCCGTAAGTGTCCAGAAAAAGCTCGTCCACTTCGTAGCGGGAGAAAATTTCGTCCATCATTCCCAAAACATACTGGCGGTAAGGGCTGTCAAGGCAAGGCAGGAACCAACGCATTCGCCGTCGCTGTTTTACCCCCTGTTCGTCAACCCAAGCCCAATCCGGGTGATTGAACACCACCTGGTTGTTATATTGCAGGCTGTAATAGGCGATCGCGGAAATACCTTGTTCGCGGGCGAGGCGAACTTCTTCTCCGAAGAAGTCGTTAGTCAGGCGGGGATGCCTGACGCCCACGTCGGTGTTATAGAAAGCGTAACCCCAGTGGTCCTGCGTGTAGAGCATCAAGGCCTGGGCGCCAGAATCGTGCGCGGCGGCCATGGCTGCTTTCAGATTGATGGTGAAGCCTTCCTCCGGCGGCGTGTGGAACTCCCATTCCATGGATCGATAAGTTTTGTTAGGAGGAACAATCCCGTGCGCAACGGGGCCCTCGCGGGGTTGCGCCTGGTTTCCGCCGAGTGGATTCGGCGCGGCTTCGGCCAATTCAGGCACACTCTGGCCATTGACCTTGGAAAGCAGAAATCGTCTACGGCTCAAATGTGTGTCGCCAGGTTGTGCCAAATTCCCCCCTTACGATTTGACCGGCTCGCCGAGCTTTAAATACACCGCGGCATATTGCGGCGGATTCTGGAGAACGATCTCGGTGCGGCCCCCGCGCGAGTGGACTTCCAAGTCCTGCTCCTTCGGCCACACCATACGCGCACCGGTTACCTTCAGCCGCTTGCCATCCACGCCGATTCGCACGCGGGGAATTTCCCGGTACTCGCCTTCCATCGCTGCTTCCACCGTGTTCAACATCTGCACCAGAACATATTCACCAGACTTGTCGTAGAAAAACGTCCCATGCAAATATTCGGTGAACGGTTCAGGCCGCAACTCGGCAATGGGTTCCTTCACCAACTGGCGCATCAACTCCGGAATCCACTGTCTGATCCAGAACGGCCGCCACTGCATCGCCCAGAATATCGGGACTCCGATGTAGAGCGATTGTCCTTTGCCAAACCGGTTGTGCGCCACCGCCGTACCCCCCGTCTCCGTTCCCGGCGGTGGCGGCCCCCAATTGAACCAGTGGTTGTGTTCCATATCTTCCACCATGAAAGGCAGACGGTACCGCATCACCTCTTCTCCGGAGGTCTTCTTCAGCCGCAAGAATGATCCTGCCAATCCAACAGTGCTCATTGCCAGCGTCTTTGCCAGCGGGCTTCCTGCCGATTCCAGATAGGTTGAAGTGTATTCGCCGGGCCGGGGTGGATTCTCCACACCTTTATGGATGTATTTGCGCTCATCGGATTCGAAGTCCACGCCAAAAACATCCGCCAGGGCAAAGTTTGAGCGCGCCTGCCGCTTCTCATCACGCAGGCCGCATTTATAACTCGCCACCAGCGTTCCGCCAGCCTTCACCCAATTGCGAATCACATCGGCCTGCGCATCCGACAGCACCTCTACTTCCGGCAATACCAATGCTTCGAACTTCGCAAGTTCCTCCGGAGTCAAACGAAACTCTGCCAGGCTTTCCACCGGCCGGCCCGCATAGGTCAAGGTTTCCAGCGCGCCAACCGTGGAGCGCCGAAAGTCCATCGGACGTTTCTCCGCATCCAGCGCGTCGCGCGTGGAGACGCTGTAGAGCATCGCGGTGCTCAGCACCGGCCGCACGCCTTCCAGCAGGGAATCCACGTTGCGCACGTCCGACCACGTCTCCTTGGCTACCGCAAACCAGCGTTTGGAGAATCCCTGGCCGTCAAGGTCGCTGATGATAGGGGCGTTGCCCACGATAAATGTGCGCGCGTTTTGCACCATCAGCGCGTTTGCCTTCACGCGGGGAATCGAGCCGGGATAGAGGTCGAGGTATCCCTGCTTGCTGAACACTCCCGCCTGATAGTCCGGGCGGCCGTATCCGCGCATCAGGATGGAACCGATGGAGATTCCCGTCGTAGTGGTGATGGGCTCAGCGTAGATGAAACTTACCTTCTGCATAATGTCATCGGGGAAGGACTCGGGACCGCCATTCAGGGATATGATCACGTTGGGCCGATGGCTTCGCGCTGCGGCGATAATCTCATCCAGCATGTCCGTCATCGTCCGCTTTTGGTGCCACCGGTATCGCAGTTCCCACCCCTCCGGGTTATTGAAGCCTTCGCGATAGGGGTCGCCCGGATGATCCCTATTCCAAGCTTCCTCCGTGTACTTGCAGAAGCAGAACGGACTGACACCGCTTCCATGAAAGTGGGCAAACTGAATGCCGTAGATATCCAGGAAGAGTTCCGCCACCTCGTAGCGGGAAAAGATCTCGTTCATCATGCCCAGCACATACTGCCGGTAAGGACTATCGAGGCAGGTGATGTACCAGCGCATTCTCTGCTGCTTGCCGTTTTCGTCCACCCATCCCCAATCCGGGTGGCTCAGCACAATCTGGTTGTTGAACTGCAGGCTGTAGTAGCAGACCACCGACATCTTCAACTTGTTGGCAAGTGACACCTCAGTGCCAAAGATGTCGCGGTCAAGATTCGGGTGCCGGACGGCGACATCGCTCTGGTAATAGGCATAGCCCCAATGGTCCTGCGAGTAGAACATCATGCTCTCAGCGCCGGAATCCCGGGCGGCCTGGGTGGCGGCCTCAAGGTTGATATTGAAGTGTTCCTCCGGCGGCGTATGGGCCTCCCACTCCATCATGCGATAGGTCTTTTGGGGAGAGATGATGCCGGCGGCTTCATGCCTGGCGCGCGCCTGGGCAAGGTTGGGATAACCGGTCTCCGCCGCCAGCGCCGCAGTTCGAGGCAGCAGCACCGCCGCTCCCGCACCTGAGCCTGCAACCTTCAGGAAGGTTCTGCGGTCTGGCAAGAAACTGGAAGTTTTCTCGTGACTCATAGTTTGCTCAGCTCCCTTGTAGCGGCGGGTTTACCCCGCCATCTGTAATGTGCGCGTTGAACTCAATGGCGGCGTAAAGCCGCCCCTACGTCACGCCACGTTTACGCCATACCGTTTGGCCGTCTCGCGAATCTGGCGCCAGGTTTCGTCATCCACCAGAATGCCATCGCGTTCCCGCCGTTCGCGCTCCCGGCGCTCGGGCTCGCCGGGAATGAGAATCTCGCTGAATCCCTCCGCCAACTTACTGCTTTTGACGTAGTCAACCAACTGGTCAACATCCAGGTCAAATTCCGCTCCCGTGCGAAGCTGGGCGGGATCCAGTAGCGTGGCGGTAAAACTGTTTCCCACTCTCTTCGCGGTGGGCCGGCTGCACCCCGCACCGGAAAATGCCCCCGCCAGGATGTCCGTGGCCAAGCTCAAAGCGAAACCCTTGTGCCCCGCGAAAGGAAGCAGCGCGCCTTGGGGCGGACCGATGAAATCTGCCGGATTGGTGCTGGGTCGCCCCTCGGAATCCAGAATGCAACCGGGCGGAACCGACTTCCCGCTGTTGTGCGCAATTGTTACCTTGCCTCCGGCGATGGCGCAGGTGGAAATATCGATCAGAATCGGCGGCTGCGATTTTCGCGGGATGGCAATGGCAATGGGATTGGCGGAAAGTCGCCTCTCGCGCCCACCCCAAGGCGCCACTAATTTCCCGCCCCCGTGCGTATTCACAAACATCACTGTGACCAGGCCGGCTTTCGCAGCCATGAGGGGATAATCCCCAATGCGGCCGAGGTGGCAGCATTGGCGCAC
>Ga0181517_10005162_pt1 | contig 11624 bp, 8 predicted proteins | sample PEATcosm2014_Bin_31_FD_119748 | JGI IMG/M metagenome (GOLD analysis project Ga0181517, IMG submission 119748) | Peatland microbial communities from MTU Mesocosm Facility, Houghton, MI, USA - PEATcosm2014_Bin01_30_metaG | ecosystem: Environmental > Terrestrial > Soil > Wetlands > Peat | place... | reverse complement strand
CGATTGATTTTCTCAGGGTGCGCAGCGACGGAACCTACGTTGACTGCACGCTGGGTTTGGGAGGGCATGCCGAGGGAGTTCTGCGGCGGCTCGGGCCCGAAGGCCGGTTGATTGGATTTGACCGGGACCCGGAGGCGCTGGAGCTGGCAGGAGCGAGACTCAAGCGCGCGACCAACGAGATGGGCAGCCAGGCGCCGACGGTGGAGTTGATTGGCGAGGCGTTCAGCTCGATTGGCAGCCAAGTAAAGCCGGGAACGGTGGATGGGCTGCTGGCCGACTTCGGTGTTTCGAGCATGCAGTTTGACCAGGCGCACCGGGGATTCAGTTTTCAGGCGGACGGCGAATTGGATATGCGGATGGATACGCGAACAGATTCGCATTCAGGACCGACCGCCGCACAAGTGGTGAACGAGGCGAGCGAACGCGAGTTGGCAGACCTTGTTTACGAATACGGAGAGGAAAGGAGGTCGCGGAGAATCGCCAGAGCCATTGTTCGCGGGCGGCCGATTGGAACGACGGGGCAGTTAGCCCGGATAGTTCGATCGGCCGTCCCGACAATGAAAAATGAGCGAATTCATCCGGCGACCAGGACCTTTCAAGCTCTTCGTATTTACGTCAATCGCGAACTGGAAGAGATTGAGGCGCTGCTGAAGGCTGCGCCGGGATTGCTGAGGCCGAAGGGCCGGCTGGTGACGATCAGCTTTCACTCGCTGGAAGACAGGCTGGTGAAGGATGCGCTGCGGGAAGGCGCAACGAATGGCGTCTGGCAGATATTGACGCGCAAGCCGGTGACCGCGAGCGAAGAAGAGATGGACAGGAACCCGCGGGCACGAAGCGCGAAGCTGAGAGCAGGGGAGAGGTTGGGGAGCGAGGCGGGGCAGAAGCAAGCGGCATTTTTCACCGGCCGCTGAAATTGAAGGAGACGGCAGTGGCGACATTGACGACGACGTATTTTGAAGCGGGGCGCGGGATGGCGGGACGGGCAAGGGAGCGGAACGCTGAGCTGATGGCGCAGCAGGCGATGCGGCGGCGCGGGGTGCGGACGCCGGAGATCTACTTTACCAAGCATTTTGACAACTCGCGGCTGGTGAAGGCGCCGGATCCGGCGGTGGCGCGGCAGATGCGCGCGTTCTGCGCGGCTGTCGCGGTGCTTTTCAGCCTGGTGATGATCTACGGGCTGCAACATTTCTCGGCGATTGAGAAAAGCTATAGCGTGGAAGCGGAGAAGCAGGTTCGCGAGCAACTGCAGGAAGAAAACCGGCAACTGAAACTGACGGAAGCGCAACTCTCGCAGCCGGGGCGCATCGACACGATGGCGCGCCAACTGGGGCTTGCCGAGCCGCAGCCGGGGCAGATGGTTCATGCCGGAGCGCGCGCCGAGGGCGGCGGACCGGTAATCGCGCAGGTGAACGCGCCAGCAGCGACGCGCTAGACACTCATATCGGGAGGCAATTCCCGGAGCAGCCCGGCCATGCAGACAGTTATTGGAGCCACAGGTTTTCGTCATCCTACGGCGCGCGCTGTTCCTTTAAAGCGCGCGCGTTTTTGGCTGGTGTGCCTATTTTTTCTTCTGTGGGCGGCGGTGATCGGGGGGCGGTTGTTCTGGCTGCAGGTGGTGCGGCACGCGGAGTTCATCGATCGCGCGGCGAAACAGCAACTGCACACGTTTGAAGTGGCGCCGCGGCGCGGAATGCTCTACGACCGCAATCTGCGCGAGCTGGCGATGACGGTGCAGGCGGACTCGATCTACGCCGATCCCAATGCGATCACAGATAAGAGCGGCGCGGCGAAAGCCCTGGCCGCAATTGTGCACACGGACCCCGAGGATGCGCAGACCTCGGAGGAGCAGATTGCCGCGCGTTTTGCGAAGGGCAACAGTTTTGCGTGGGTGGCGCGACGCGTCACGCCGGATGTGGCTGCGCGCGTGAAGGCGCTGCCGGGCAAATGGATCAAAGGGATCTATTTCGAGAAGGAGTTCCAGCGGTTCTATCCGAACAACGATCTGGCCGCGCAGACGCTGGGGTTTGTGGGAGCGGACGACACGGGGCTGGGCGGACTGGAGAAGAAATTTGAGCCAGAGTTGCACGGAACGCCGGGACAGAAGTACACGGCGATGGATGCGCGGCGGAGGGTGCTGGGCTCGAACGAGGATCATCCTGGAGAGCCGGGGAAGAACCTGGTTCTGACCATCGACGAGAACATCCAGTTTATGGCGGAACGGGCACTGGACCACGCGATGGAGCGGACGCACGCGGCGAACGGGACTGTGGTGGTGCAGGATGTGCACAGCGGCGAGATTCTGGCGCTGGCGATAAGGCCGGCGTTCAATCCGAACATGGCTCGCAGGACCGATAAGGAGCTGCTGAAGAATCATGCGGTAAGCGACGCGTACGAGCCGGGCTCGGTGTTCAAGCTGGTAACGTATTCGGCGGCGCTGGAAGAGAAGGTGGCGAAGCCCGACGACCCGATCGATTGCAGGGGCGGGCAGATTACGATTGCGGGGCGTGTGATCCACGACGACGTGGGCGAGCATTATCACGTAATCCCGGTTCACGAGGCGCTGGAGCACTCGAGCGACGTGGCGGCGGTGACGCTGGCGCTGAAGGTGGGGCCGGACAAGTTTTACGAGTACCTGCGCAGCTTCGGCTTCGGGAGCAAGAGCGGGGCGGAGTTGCCGGGAGAGACGCGCGGGCTGCTCCGGCCGGTGAAGAAGTGGAGCGGCTCGTCGATTGGTTCGCTGGCCATCGGGCAGGAGGTGGCGGTGACACCGCTGCAGATGGTTTCGATGGTTTCGACGATTGCGAATGGGGGCGTGTATCTACCGCCGCACGTGCTGATGGCGGGACAGTTCGATGCGGGCGCGGGCGGGCAGAAAGCGGCGCGGACGCCGGAGCCGATGCCATTCAAGCTGGACGAATCGTTGCCGAACCCGCTGCCGGAGGGGGCGCATCGCGTGATCTCAGAGCTGACGGCTGCCGAGATGCGCAAGATGATGGAGGGCGTGGTCCTCTACGGCACGGGTAAAGAGGCACAACTGAATGGGTACTCGTCGGGCGGCAAGACGGGAACGGCGCAGAAGGTGGATCCCGAGACGCATCTCTATTCGAAGACGATGCACATCGCATCGTTCGCGGGGATCGCACCTGTGAACAATCCGGAGATTGCGGTGGCGGTGATCATCGATTCTCCGCAGGGCGAGCAGCACGGGGCGATTGTGTCGGCGCCGGTGTTCAGCGAAGTGGCGCAGGAGGTGCTGGAGTACCTGGGCGTTCCGCACGACATCGAGGCGCGCGCGGCGCGGCCGGGCGACAAGAAGCCGAAGGCTGTAACAGAAGACGATGGGGGACAGAGCGAGAGCGACATCAATGCGCTCTACGCGGCGGTGAACGATCTGCCGAGCGACGATCCTTTGCGGGGCGGAGCGGTGGGCCAAGCTCAGGCGGGGGCGCAGGCGGCGAATCCCGCACCGGTGAGTGAAGCAAAGAACGCAACTGCGAAACCGGGAATGGCGGCTGCGAAGGCTGGGGCGGGCAGCGGTGAGCAGACGCAACAGCAGACGCAGGCGGCGAGCGCGCAGAAGGACAGCAGCATTGTGGCTGTTTCGGATGGGTTGCAGATCCGCGTGCCATCGCTGGTGGGGTTGTCGATTCGCAAGGTGATTGAGCAGGCGGCTGCCGCGGGACTCGAGGTGAACATTCACGGCAACGGCACTGCGCGGGAGCAGGCTCCTGCCGCGGGGACGATGGTGGCCGCGGGCACGCAGGTGGTGGTGCGGGCGGGACAGTAGGGGCGGTGAAGCGGCCATGACGGACAGCTGGAATCCCTTCGACAAAGGGGACGTAGTCAGAACCAGCGGAGACGCCGCCAAGGTTGAGCGCGGCTCTGAAGGCGGCATCGTTCTTCGCGATGAGGAGCACGCGCTGGGCGCGCGCATCACGCTGGAGAAGGACTGCCAGTTCGTACCGTACGCGATCACCTGCGGCATATATGGCTGGATGATGCACACTTGCTTCCTGAGCGAGGAAGGCGAAGCAGTGCACCAATATGAGGCGATGAAGGCGGAGCTTGCGGATTTGTTGAAGCGCGCTGAAGCGATGGTGAGTGATGGAGAGGAGCAGCGGGCCCTGCGGATGGAGGGATGCGAGAAGTTTGTGGAGCGGTTTCCGTAGGCGGGAGCGATTCGGATGGGAACGAAGTGCTCCCTCAGGGACTAAAGCCCAGCTTATTTCTTGCGGCCTAATTGGCACGGCTAAAGCCGTGCCCTGATACAAAGCTTCGGCTACGAAGGGCAAGCAATAGAATTAAGCACAGCATGAATTGGAACGAACTGATTGCCGAATTGGCGCATGTGGGCGCGGGCGGGCGGGCCGAGGGCGCGATTACGGGTGTAGAGTACGACTCGCGCAAGGTGCGGCAGGGCGCGGTGTTTGTGGCGATGAAGGGCGCTCAGACCGACGGCAACCGTTACGTGTCGAAGGCGCTCGCGGCGGGCGCGCTGGGGATCATTACAGATTCCGCAGAGACCTTCGATCATCTGCTGGTGTATTCCCCGGACGTGGGTGTGCTGGAAGTGGAACACGGGCGGCGGGCGCTGGGCGAGGCATCGGCCGCGTTCTTTTCTCATCCGGAACGGAAGCTCGCGGCGACCGGGATCACGGGGACAAATGGCAAGACAACGACGGCGTTTCTGACCGAGGCGCTGCTGAACGCAGCAGGAGGCACGAGCGTGCTGGTGGGGACGATTGAGTATCACGTGGCGGGCGAAGTGCGACCGTCGATTCATACAACGCCGGAGTCGCGCGACCTGTTCGAGCTGATGGCGGAGGGCGCGGAGCACGGCGCGACTGAGTTGGTGACGGAGGTGTCGAGCCATGCGCTGGACCAGGGGCGGGCGGCGGGAATTGCGTTCGACGTTGCGGTGTTCACGAACTTCACGCGGGATCATCTCGACTATCACGGCACGATGGACAAGTACTTTGCGGCGAAACGGCTGTTGTTTGACGGATTGGTGTACCCCGCGCCGCGCGTGGCGGTGATCAACGCGCAGGATGAGCGCGGGAAGCAACTGGCGGCGGCTGCGCGCAGGGCAGGCGCGGAGGTGCGGCTGTTTGGGATTGGCGCGGGTGAATGGAGAGCAGCAAAGTACAAGCTGACGCCGGGAGGCGCGGTGATCGAGCTGGAGACACCGGCGGGTTCGGCGGAGGTGGTTTCGCGACTGGCCGGCGAGGTGAACGTACTGAACCTGCTGGCAGCGTTTACAGCGGCGCATGCGCGGGGAGTTGCATTCGACGACCTGGTGGGGTTTGTGGCGGAGCTCAGGCCAGTGCCGGGGCGGTTTCAGCCCGTGGATGCGGGGCAGCCGTTTACCGTGATTGTGGACTACGCCCACACGGATGATGCGCTCAGGAATCTGACGATGCTGGCGCGGCAGATGGCTGCGAAGACTGAGGGCAGAGTGGTGACGGTGTTCGGATGCGGAGGGGATCGCGACCGGACGAAGCGGCCGAAGATGGGGCTGGCGGCCGGAGAAGGCAGCGACCTGGTGATTGCAACGAGCGACAATCCGCGCTCAGAGGATCCGCAGATGATTTTGGCGGAGATCGAGCCGGGTTTGAAGGCGAGTGGCGTGAAGTACACAATGGAGCCGGATCGGGCGACGGCTATTCGCGCTGCGCTTGGAGGCGCGGCCAGGGGCGACGTGGTGCTGATTGCCGGCAAGGGGCACGAGCGCGAGCAGATTCTTGCGACGGGCACGGTGCCTTTTGACGACGCGCAGATTGCGCTAGGGATTCTGGGCGAATTGGGCTATGGTGAGGGGCAATGAAACTGACCCTCTCAGAAGCGGCGATGGGCGCCGGCGCGGTGCTGGAGGCGCCGGCGAGCGTGGCCAATGCGGGCGCGCTGATGGCGAGCGGCTACTCGATCGATTCGCGCACGGTGGGCGCGGGCGAGCTGTTTTTTGCGGTGAAGGGCGAGCGGCTCGACGGGCATGAGTTTATCGCAGCGGCACTCGGGCGCGGCGCGGTGGGCGCGGTGGTGGCGCGGGCGCGCGTGGCATCGCTGCCCGATGCAGCGCTGGCGGCACCACTGCTGATTGTGGAGGATCCACTCGTCGCGATGCAGTCGCTGGCCGCGCATGTGCGCAGGCACTGGGGCAAGCGTTTGGTTGCGGTGACGGGGTCAGCCGGAAAGACGACTACCAAAGAAGCGATTGGAGCCGCGCTGGGCGCGGGGTTCAACGTGCTGAAGTCGAAGGGGAATCTGAACAACGCCTTCGGGTTGCCGCTGCAATTGCTGCGCCTGGAACCGGACCACGAGATGGCGGTGGTGGAGATGGGTATGAACCACGCGGGCGAGATTGCCGCGCTGTGCCGCATCGCCACACCGGACTGGGGCGTGGTGACGAACGTGGGGACGGCACACGTGGAGAACTTTACGGACGGGCAGGCAGGGATCGCGCGCGCGAAGTTCGAGCTGGTGGAGTCGCTGCCGGCGAGCGGTGTGGCGTTTTTGAATTGCGATGATGCGTATGTCTCGCAATTTGGACGGGACTTTCCGGGGCGGGCGGTCTACTTTGGTGCGGGGCCGTGCGCCGATCCGCAATTGTTGGAGGCGAAGGAAGATCTGGATGGGCTGCATTTGAGGTTTCGGGCCGGGGAGCGGAAGGGCGAGTTCACGCTGAAGCTGCTGGGCGCGCACAATGCGTCGAATGCGCTGGCGGGATTGGCAGTGGCGCTGGAAGCCGGTGTGGATCTGGAGGCCGCGGTGCATGCGCTGGAGCAACTGAGCGCGGGAGACAAGCGCGGGCAGGTGATTGAGGCGGCGGGCGCGACGATTCTGAACGACAGCTACAACTCGAATCCCGAGGCGCTGCGCTCGATGATTTGCACGCTGGCGGCGCGGCCGGCGGAAGGGCGGCGGATCCTGGTGGCCGGGGAGATGCTGGAGATGGGCGAGCGCGGGCCGGCGCTGCACGCGGAGTGTGGACGGGCCGCGGCGGAGGCGGGCCTGGACCTGGTGGCCGGGGTACGCGGCAATGCGGTGCACCTGGCAATGGCGGCTTGCGGCCACGGCGTGGAGGCAGTGTTTCTGCCCGATGCGGAAGCGGCGGGCGATTGGCTGAAGAAGACGATCAGGGCGGGCGACGTGGTGCTGGTGAAGGGCTCGCGCGGGGTGCACCTGGAGCGGGCAATCGAAGTGGCGCTGGACGGAAATGTTGGAGCGATGACGTCCGATACACGCTAGCTTTCCGACCGCGAGAGTTGGTGCGTTTGGGTTCCTGGGTTCACACCCTTTCGCAAATTACGCGATAGGATGGGTCACCCACTTGTTGTCGCAGGGCGATATTGCGCTGTGGGGTTCATGAGGGGGTTCATGGGGCGACACATGGGTTGGTAATTCCGAGGGGCGCGCGCCGTGTGCCTGTAAAATCAAGCTGAATTCCGCTGCGGCGTTGGAGGCCACTTGCTTTACTGGCTGCTCTACCAAAAGCTGTTTCCGTTTTTTCATCCTTTCCGGATATTCCGCTACCTGACGTTTCGCACGGCGTTCGCCTCCGGTACAGCCCTGCTGATTGCTCTGTTTATCGGCCCCTACGTGATCCAGAAGCTGCGCGAGTTCCAGATCGGCCAATATATACGCGAAGATGGGCCGCAGTCGCACCTGAAGAAGTCGGGGACGCCGACGATGGGCGGCGTACTGATTCTGATCGCGATCCTGGTACCGACGATTCTGTGGTCGGATCCGGCGAATCCGTATGTCTGGGTGACGGTGTTTTCGACTTTGGCATTCGGGGCAATCGGGTTTGCCGACGATTACATCAAAGTGGTGCAGCGGCGCTCGATGGGACTGACATTTCGGCAGAAGATATTCTTTCAGGCGCTGGCTGCGTCGATGGTGGCGGCAGTGCTGGTGGGATTGCAGCAATTCAACATTTTTTCAACGCGGCTGACGGTTCCGTTCATCAAGGCATGGCGGCCGGATTTGCAGTGGCACATGTGGCCGGCGACGTTGCCGCACCTGGCGATTCTGGCATTCGTTCCTTTTGTGTTGTTCGTGATGTTTGTGCTGGTGGGATCGTCGAACGCGGTGAACCTGACGGACGGGCTGGACGGACTGGCGATTGGGTGCACGATCATCGCTGCCGGGGCGCTGGCGGTTCTGACGTATGTGAGCGGCCACGTGGTGTTTGCCGACTACCTGGAACTGCAGCGGATGCCCATGGTAGGTGAGCTGACCATCTTCTGCGGGTCGATGGTGGGGGCATCGATCGGGTTTCTCTGGTACAACGCGCACCCGGCCGAAGTGTTCATGGGCGACGTTGGCGCGCTAGGCCTGGGCGGAGCGATAGGGACGGTCGCGATCATCATTCGCCAGGAGCTGCTTTTGCCATTCATCGGCGGCATCTTCGTTCTGGAGGCAATTTCTGTGGTGCTGCAGGTGGGGAGTTACAAGTTCAGGAATAAGAAGCGCATCTTCAAAATGGCTCCGCTGCACCACCACTTTGAGCAGCTCGGCTGGGCTGAGTCGAAGGTGATTGCGCGGTTCTGGATTGGGGCGCTGGTGTTTGCATTGTTTGCACTCACGACGCTGAAACTGCGCTGAGGTTGGTCCGCCAAGAGCGGGCGGCGGTGCACAATAGGGAGTGAGCTTTCCCGAGGAGCGGGAGAGGCCTGCTGCTGGCGAAGTTCGAGGACGCAGGGGTTAAAGCCCTCGTTGATTTTGCGTCACCTGCGGCATGACTAAAGTCGTGCCCTGACACTTGGTGAAAAACATGGACCGGCGGAGATGGCCCGCATAGGCTGAGGGCAGAAGCCAATGATGGAACTGAAGGGGAAGAAGGTTCTGGTGGTGGGGCTGGGGAAGTCCGGCCTGGCGGCGGCCCTGTTTCTGCGGCATCGCGGCGCGCATGTGACGGTGTCGGACGTGCGCAGCGCCGAATCGCTGGCCAAAGACCTTCCCGCGCTGCTAGAAGAAGGGATCATGGTGGAGGCGGGCGGGCATGGCCTGCTGACCTTTCGCCGGCAGGACCTGATTGTGGTGAGCCCGGGGGTCCCTCTGAACACGCCGGAGCTGGCGCAGGTGCGGAGCTTCGGTCTTCCCGTGATCGGCGAACTGGAACTGGCGGCGCGGTTCCTGAAGGGGAAGATGCTGGCGATCACGGGATCAAATGGAAAAACGACGACGACTTCGCTGGTGGGCGAGATCCTGGAGAAGGCCGGCATGCCGACGCTGGTGGGCGGGAACATCGGCGTGCCCGTGGTGGCGCTGATCGATCAAAGCAGAGAGGCGAGCTGGCTGGTGCTGGAGGTATCGAGTTTCCAACTCGAAACGACGGACACCTTCCACCCGCGGATCGCGGTGATCCTGAATATTACGCCCGACCACCTTGACCGGCATGGGAGCTTTGAGAACTATGCGCTGGCCAAGGAGCGAATCTTTGCGGCGCAGACGGGCGAAGACTTCCTGGTGCTGAATGCGGACAATGCCCGGACGGCGGAGGCGGCGCATCGGACGAAGGCGAATGTTTACTGGTTCTCGCTAAGCCGTCCGGTGGAGCAGGGCGCGTTTCTGGAAGATGGGTTTGTGGTGTATCGGCCCCGGAAGGACGCGGCGGTGGAGAAGATCATGCCTCTATCCGGGATTCCGCTGAAGGGCGAGCACAATGTGGAGAACGTGCTTGCGGCGGCGTGTGCGGCGCGGCTGGCCGAAGCGTCGAACGAATCGATTCGCGCGGCGATCGAGGGATTCCACGCGGTGGAGCACCGGCTGGAATATGTGGCTACGATCAATGGCGTGGAGTACTACAACGACTCGAAGGCGACCAACGTGGATGCTACGGCGAAGGCGCTGGCGGCGTTTCCATCGGGCATTCACCTGATTCTTGGCGGCAAGGACAAGGGGTCCGATTACCGAGAGCTGGAGCCGTTGCTGAACCGGGTGAAGGCTGTGTACACGATCGGGTCAGCGGCGGCGAAGATCGAGTCGCAACTGCGCGGGATGATTCCTCTGCATAGCTGCGAGACGCTGGCGGCTGCGGTGAATGCGGCGGGGTCGGCGGCGCATCCGGGGGATGTGGTGCTGCTGGCGCCGGCCTGCTCGAGTTTTGACCAGTTTGAGAACTACGAACAGCGGGGACGCGCCTTCAAGCACCTTGTGGATGAACGGCGAGGATGGAAAGCATGGCAGCACGCGTAGGCAGCGACAAGTGGCTGTTCTTCACCACGCTGCTGCTGATCGTGGTGGGGCTGGCGATGGTCTTTTCGGCATCCGCGGTTGTGGCGCAGGAGCGCTTCCACTCGGAGTTTGCCTACGTGGGGCGACAGGCGGGATGGGCGCTGGCGGGCGCGATGACCATGCTGATGCTGATGAACATCGATATCAGTTTTTATAACTCGCCGAAGGTGGTCTTTCCGCTGCTGGCGGTGACTACGTTGCTGCTGGTGATGGTGTTTCTGTTTCCTGACAGCCACAACACACACCGATGGATCCGGTTTGGAGGGCTGTTCACGTTTCAGCCTTCAGAGATTGCGAAGCCGGTGATGGTGATGTTTCTGGCGTGGTTTCTGGCGGCGCGCCTGGAGGCAATGCGCAACTGGAGGCGGACGATTCTGCCCGCGATCGTGATTCCGGTGGTGTTTATGCTGCTGATCGTGAAGCAGCCTGACCTGGGGACGGCGCTGGTTCTGTTTGGCGTGGCAGCGATGATGCTGTGGCTGGCGGGGATCGACTGGAAGTGGCTGGTGGGCGGCGTGGCCCTGGCATTGCCTGGGATTGCAGCCTTGCTGTTCTTCGTGCCGTGGCGGCGGGTACGGATGGGGGCCTTTCTGAATCCGCCGTGCGATGTGAAGGATGCGAGCGGCGCGGGCTATCACATTTGCCAGTCGCTGATCGCGGTGGGCACGGGCGGCCTGACCGGGCGCGGCTACATGGAGAGCATGCAGAAGCTTTTCTATCTGCCGGAGGCCTCGACGGACTTTATCTTCTCGATCATCGGCGAGGAGTTGGGCTTCATTGGCGCGTTTCTGATCGTGATGCTGTTTGCGTTTCTTGGGCTTCGCGGGTTTAGGGCTGCGTTTCGCACCAAGGATCCGTTTGCGCGGCTGGTGGCCTTCGGGATTACGACCACGATCCTGCTGCAGGCGTTCTTCAACATCAGCGTGGTGCTGTCGCTGGTGCCGACCAAGGGGATTCCGCTGCCGCTGATCTCATCAGGGGGAACGAGCTTGTTTTGCACGCTGGCGTCGATTGGGATCCTGTTGAACATCAGCCGGAAAGAAGACAGGGTATAAGGGATAGGGTCTAGGGTCTGGGTATAGGGAACAGGAAACAAGGGCGATCAGAGGGTTGGAGTTAAGGGCGGAAAAGGGAATCTGATTGGCGAGTCTTCGCATATTGATTGCGGGCGGCGGGACGGGCGGACACATTATTCCGGCGCTGGCGGTGGCGCGCCAGCTGAAGCAGAGGTACGCGGCGGAAGTTGTGTTTGTGGGCACGGCGCGGGGGCTGGAGACGCGGCTGGTTCCGAAGGCGGGATTTGAGCTGCGGCTGATCGAAGTGGGGCAACTGAATAATGTGTCGCTGATGACGCGGGTGCGAACGGTGTTTGGGCTGCCGAAGAGCCT
>Ga0181517_10005157_pt1 | contig 11627 bp, 9 predicted proteins | sample PEATcosm2014_Bin_31_FD_119748 | JGI IMG/M metagenome (GOLD analysis project Ga0181517, IMG submission 119748) | Peatland microbial communities from MTU Mesocosm Facility, Houghton, MI, USA - PEATcosm2014_Bin01_30_metaG | ecosystem: Environmental > Terrestrial > Soil > Wetlands > Peat | place... | reverse complement strand
CGATCGCGCGCTTGCCTGTGCGCGGCTCTTTACTGAAACTACCTGCGATGGGGTATACACGCACGGCGTCAACCGCTTTGCCCGCTTTGTGGCCATGATCGGCAACGGCAGCATTGACGTGAGCGCGGAGCCGCGGCGGCTGGGTGGCTTTGGCGCGCTCGAGCGGTGGGATGGGTTGAAGGGCCCGGGCAATCTGAACGCGCAAACCTCGATGGCGCGCGCCATGGAACTGAGCCGACAGCATGGACTGGGACGCGTTGCTCTGGCCAACACCAACCACTGGATGCGCGGCGGGAGTTATGGCTGGCAGGCTGCGGAAGCCGGGCTCATCGGTATCTGCTGGACTAACACCATGCCCAACCTGCCGCCGTGGGGCGGAGTGGATCCGACCATCGGCAACAATCCGCTGATCGTCGCCGTTCCGCGCTCTGACGGGCATGTTGTGCTCGACATGGCGATGTCGCAGTTTTCTTACGGCGCTCTGGAGAGTTACCGGATGCGCGGCGAGTTGCTGCCCGTGGATGGGGGCTTCGACGCGGACGGCAAGTTGACGCGCGATCCGGGCGCAATCGAACAAACGCAGCGGCCGCTGGCAGTGGGATATTGGAAAGGGTCGGGGCTCTCGATGGTGCTGGACATGGTAGCGGCGACGATGTCGCTGGGCAATGCGACGCATCAACTCGTGCCCGATCCGCTGCTTGAAACGGGCGTATCTCAGATGTTCCTGGCCATGAATCCCGCAGCGCTTGGAGATGGAGCGCGGGCCGCCGAGATAGTCGAGGAGATAGTAACCTCGGTGCATAACTGCAGAGCGGCTGAGAAAGATATTCAGGTAAGGTATCCTGGAGAGAAAACGCGGCAAACCCGCGCTGAGAATCGCAAACTTGGCCTCCCTATCGAGCCGGCAGTGTGGGCGCAGATACTCGCGATATAACTCTGACGGTTGATTGTTAGTTGTGTTTCCATAGTCACCAAAATTGAGGATCGAATAGCTACCCATGATTCGAGTCCGCACTTAGAAAGTTAGAAGCGATTGTCACTGCAGCGCCAATGCCACCAATAAATACGTGTTCAATTGTGCTCACCTACAAGCAGTTATCACTGCCGAAATTGGACCCCGATGAGCATATCTATACAGACCCCGGAAGCTTTCCAGTTGATATTTTGACAAGTCACATCGTGTCGACATCTGCGCCGAGCCAACTGAATGACGAGTGTTGGACGCCTGGCCACCACAGCTGGAAAAGAGGGTACGAATGCATCAATACAGGGTTGGATTCACCTGCGTCCTGGCGGCTCTACTTGCCGTCTTTGTGGCCGGCTGCGGTCAAGAAACTGTAACAATTCCAAGCGTGGTGTCGGTGACGCCCATTCAAGGCGCAACCGACGTGATCATCAATACCGCCGTGACCGCGACCTTCAACATGGCGATGAATGCGGCCACGATTACCGCGACGACCTTTACGGTGACGGCTCCAGGCGGGGCTGCAGTTGCAGGAACCGTCGCCTATTCCGGCATGGTCGCGACGTTCACGCCCGGCGCCAATCTCGCCTACGGAACCACCTATACGGCAACGATCACCACGGGAGCGACAAGCCCCGGCGGCACCCCGCTGCTTGCCAATCATGTGTGGACCTTTTCCACGATTGCAACTCCGGGGCCAATAGCGCAGGCACCGATGGTCACTTCGACCAACCCTCCGACAGCTGTGCCGGCAGTGACAAATGTGCCGCTTAATCAGATCGTCAGCGCTTCGTTCAACGTGCCGATGAACGTTGGCACCATCATTGCAGCCAACTTTATGCTCACAGACGCGAGCAACAACCAAGTGGCCGGCACGGTAGAGTACACGTCGAGCGGAAATTCACTGGTGTTTACGCCGTCAGGGAACCTGGCGCCGAACGCCATGTATACCGGCACCATCCAGGGCGGGAGCGCCGGGGTGATGAGCCAGGCCGGCGTGGCAATGGCCAACGACTACACCTGGAGCTTTGTGACCGGAACCCTTGCGGCTACAACACAGCCCCTGCTGGTGAAGACAGTTCCTGCAGACCTGGCCGCAAACGTGCCGCTGAACCAGGCAATCAGTGCAACCTTCTCAGAGGCGATGAATCCTCTCACCCTCAATGTGACAACCTTCCTGCTGTACCCGGGACCCAACGCCACCGGCACGCCGATCCAGGCCATGATCACCTACGATCCGGTCGGCTTTATTGCCACGCTCAAGCCCACGGTTCTGCTGAGTCCAAACTCCACATACACCGCGACCGTGACAACCGGAGCGCAGGACGCTGCTGGCAATCCGCTGCTGGTAAGCGTCGGTCCGCCACCGAATCCCTGGACGTTTACAACGGGTTCGACATTGATTACGCCGCCCGTTGTCCTGGGGCCGGTGATCCTGCAATTTGGCGGACTTGGCGGCGGCGCCGGAATGACCAACCAGGGACTTCTTACGGTCATCAACAACGGAGGAATTGCGACCACGGGCGCATCGACGTTGATCACCGGATTCCACGACACCAGCCTTCCCATCGTGGGCGCAGTATGGCCGTGCACTTATACGGAGACGCCGCTCAACATGGGGCAGGTGAACGGACTCATTGACACCGCTCCGCCTCCTCCCACGGTGAACTGCCCGAATGAAGGAACCGCGCATACGATGGCCATCGCGACGGAAGCTGCGCTGGAAGCCCGCATCGCTTACAACACTTTGCAGGCGCTTCCCTCGGGCGGCGTACTGGCCGCGGAGTTGGGCGGCACCACCATTTACCCGGGCGTCTACACCAATGCAAGCTCGGTGGCCATCACGATTGGCGATCTCACTCTTGACGGACAGGGCGATCCCAATGCGACCTGGGTCTTCCAGATCGGATCGTCGCTCACGGTGGGCGATCCTGTGGGACCGCATACCCGGAGCGTCATCCTGATCAACGGCGCCAAGGCAGGCAATGTGTATTGGGCGGTTGGTGGACTTCCCGGCGCAATCATCAACTACGGCGGCGGCGGGACGATGGTGGGAACCATCATCTCTCAGCCGGGAATCACGGTCTCAAGTCCGGGGCAGTCCACGTCATCGACTGTAACCACAATCAATGGCAGGGTTCTGGCTTTGGGTGCGGCGACCACGATTGTGAACACAGTCATCAATGTCCCTGCCCAATAGGGCCCTGGCCGAGGCCGCCTAAAAAAGCGGCCTCGGCTCGCTCAGGTTAAGCGCTGTTTGGCATGTTGTATTCGCGTCGGGCTAAAGCGGCGTGGGATTCTGGATGATCGCGAAGCGCAGTTCGGGAGGCGACAATGAGATTGAATGCAAGATCAACTGCCGTAGCGGCACTTGGCCTACTTTTAATGCCCGTGTTTTTGTTCGGCGAGGGCCAGGCGGCAAGTCCGAATGCAGAGGGCAAGAACGCCGGCACTCCCAAGGTTGAGCTGTTCCTCGGCTACTCCTATCTGCGCGCGGTGCCTACCCTGGCAGCGGGCAACCGCCTGGTGTGGCTGAATGGCGGCAGCGCTTCGGTTGCATACAACTTCACCCGCCACCTGGGCGTGGTTGGAGACTTTGGCTCTTACACCAACTCGCAGATACGGTTCACGGGCGCAAATGCGGAGACCGTCGATGTGGACAACTCAAACGTGGCGGTCCTTACTTATCTTGCCGGTCCGCGCTTTTCATTCCGGAGCCACGAGAGATTTACTCCCTTTGTGCAGGCCTTGTTTGGAGGTGTGCGTGCCAACCAGGTGAACCTGTCCGATTGTGCGTCCAACTGCCTGCTTCTGCCCGAAGAGACGACATTTGCGTTGACTGCAGGCGGGGGACTGGACATCAAACTACGCCGGCATTTTGCCATCCGGGCTATTCAAGCCGAATACCTGATGACCCGGTTCACCGATCGCACAACCGGAGACTCCGGGATGCAGAACGACATCCGGCTCTCGTCGGGAATTGTCTTCCGCTTCGGCGGAAACCCGAAACCCACACCTACTCTTGGCCCGCTGGGATACTCCTGCACAGTGAACCCGGTATCCGTATTTCCTGGAGATCCAATTGCAGTTTCAGGCACGGCTGTGAATCTGAACCTTGCAATGACGCCGGTCTATACGTGGCGGGTGGATGGAGGAACGGTAAGCGGCGTTACAAGCACCGCGCGTATCGACACGGCAGGCGTTGCTATCGGCTCTTACACGCTCAAAGGGCATGTCTCCGAGGGCGACAAGCCTGACCAAAATGCGGACTGCAGCGCTCCGTATGCGGTGAAGGCGTATGACCCGCCGACGGTGAGCTGCTCGGCTAGCCCATCTACCGTTATCTCCGGAAATCCTGTAGCTATCACGGCGACCGCAGTTAGCCCACAGAACAGGCCGCTGACTTATAGCTATACCTCGACCGCGGGCGCGTTGAGCGGAACCGGTCCTTCGATCACCCTTTCTACAGCGGGTGTCTCGCCGGGAACCGTGGGCGTAACCTGCACGGTACTGGATGACAAGGGACAGACCGCTTCGGCTCCAACCTCGGTGGCCGTGGAAGTTCCAATTGCTGCGCCAGTGCCGCGGACCCGTGACCTGTGTTCCATACCTTTTGCGCGTGACACCAGGCGTCCGGCACGCGTGAACAACGAAGGCAAGGCCTGCCTGGATGAAATCGCTTTGAATCTGGACAGCAGCTCCGACGCCAAGCTTGCCCTGGTTGGGAATGCTTCCAGCGAGAGAAAAGAAAGCACCAAGCTTGCTGCCCAGCGGGCGGCCAATTCAAGGGCATACCTGGTGACCGAGAAGGGAATCGATCCAGCTCGCATTGCTATCTATACCCGCACTCAGGATGGAAAGACTGTTTCAAGCACGCTGATTCCAGCGGGCGCAACGCTGGATAACGCAGGCGACACACCTGTGGATGAGAGCGCAACAGGCGTCCATTCGGCGCGGCACAAGTCGAAATAGAGTACAACCGGTTGAATGACTGAACAATGGCTGACTGGGAACTACGCCCAGTCAGCCTTTTTTGCGCGGGGGGTTGAGGGTGGTGGTATCGCAGGTCCCAGAGTCGGGACCTGGGGCACCGGGCCTTGGGCGGGAGGTTAAGGGTGGTGGTATCCCACCCTAGCGACAAAAATAAAGGCGTCGCGAGGGTGGGGCACCCGGGCAGGGTGGAAAACCGGGGCGAGCGCTATTTCGCCGACACTTGCGTCGAAGAGACGATGCTTTTTATGTGCGCGAACTCGGGGCGCGTGGATTGGGCGCCGTTAGCGGTGACCTTGAGCAGGGCGGCATAATACTGCTGCGCCTTTTGGCTGTCGCCTGCTTCTTCCGCCGCGAGGCCGGCGTGGTAAAGGCCGTTGAAGCGGTTGGGACTGAGCTTGAGTGCGACCTCGTACTCGGCCAGTGCTTGCTGTGGCTGATGGAACTCCAGCAGCATGTCGGCCAGCATCTCGCGCGCCGGGATATCGACTTCGCCCTGGCCCACCTTGTCTTGCAGGTCGGCGGCATCGCGCATGTTCTTCAGGGCGTCTTCCTGTTTGCCCTCAGCAAAGGCTACCCAGCCCAGGACTTCTGACCGGCTGATCTTTGCGCCGGTGTCGGCGACCATGTAGGCGTTCTTGCCTTTCTTCAGTTCATCTTCCAAGGCGTCGTAGCGGGCGAGATCGGCACGCGCTTCTTCCGGCTGGTGCAGATGGCCGTGGGCGATGGCGCGCGCCCAGACTGCCATCAATGCCACTTCAGGTGGCGAGCCGGACGGCGGCTCAAGCGCCGCCGCCGACTTCCAGTCGCGCATCTCCAGCGCGTAGATGGTCGCGAATTCGCTGCGATAGTAGGGGACCATCGCTTCCATGCGATGACCGGGCATGGGCGGCATGGACTCGATTTCTTTGAGCAGTTGTGCGGTCTGGTCCAGGACCCAGCGGGCGCGGTCGTCCTGGGCAGACTGAAGATAGGCGTAGATAAGAAAGTCGTAGGCGTGGGGCTCGTCCATGATGCCGCTGCCGTATTTTGCCTGCGCGGCCTTCGAAGCCGCGATGGAGCCGAGGTTGGCTTCGATGTCCTGCGGCCACATGCCCAGACGGGCGTAAATGTGCCCCGGCATGTGATAGGCATGCGCGCCCGAGGGTGCGATTTCGCCGTAGTGGTCGGAGGCAGCCAGCGCCTGCGTAGCCATGGCGGGGTTGTCGCAGGAGTGGATGATGTAGTGGACCAGGCCGGGGTGGTCAGGATACTTGGCGAAGAGCGGCGTGAGCACTGCCATGGCCTTATGCGCGGCGGCCAGGCTGGTGTCGCTGGGCGGCTCTGCAGCGAGCAGCGAGAGGGCGTAGAACGCGCCCGCGTCCACATCGTCCGGGAATTGTGCGTAGAGCTTGCCCATGGCGTCGGAGTAGGCCGCAACGCGCTCAGGGAACTGCTGCTTGCCGGGGCGGTAGAAGTCGCTGAGCGCCGCGATGTAGGCGCGTTCCCGGGCCGTGGTTGCCTTTGATGGCTTGGCTTTGCGCATCTCCGCCCATCCGTGAGCCTGGGCCTTCTCGTTGGGCCGGTTCCAGATTTGGTGGAAGGAACTCATGGCCGCGCCCCAGTGGGCCATGGCGCAGTGGGGATCGGTCTTGGCGATCTCGTCGAACTGCCGCTGCGCCTCTTCATACCAGAAGTCGTGGAGCAGCGCCACGCCGCGATTGAACGGCCCCTGCACCGCGGGGGCGCAGGAGACGGGAAAGGCGACCGTGCCTAGACGCTCAGGAGCGGCGGCGTTGGTAGCCTGGGCCAGCGGGTCCATGTTCATTTGGGCGACGGAGGGCAGGGATGCCAGGGTGAGGAGGAATAGGGGAAGTATTCTCATCGCGATTGATTATAGGGCGAAAACGGGTGAGTTGGACATGGGATTTGGCAATGCCGCGGTGCGCCGGGGTAGTGGCTCAGATGGAATCCCGGGTGCTGGCCAAATTCGAGTTCATGCCCTTATTCTGATCGTCTACAGGCTTTTCCGGTTCGTGCTGTTTCTGCTGATTCACGCAGGCAAACTGGGGCCTGGACGAACCAAAACCGCGCCGCTCCACCTCCGCCGAGATGCCGCGGTAATTGTAGTACTCTCGCAGCGAAGGTGTGATTTTGAAGCACATATGAGCAAGTCTAACTCCAATGGTGCCTCAGTCAAGAGCCGTGATTCTAAACGGACCTGCACCTTGTGCTAGGTGCTTTCCCGGCCGGAAGATAAGCTGAAAGAGCGGCGCTGCTTTTCGACCGAAGACGGAGACGGGAGAGGTTTTGGACACACCTGGCGATTCGAAAATTGACGCTTGTTGCGGTGGTGCGTGCTCCGCGCCTCCGGTTCTTTCAAGGCAACTCAAGTGGCTGCAATGGATTACGCTGGGCTGGATGACGCTGGAGTGTGCCGGCTCGCTCTATGCCGGAGCGAAGGCGCACAGCGTGGCGCTGCTGGCCTTTGGGTCAGACAGCCTGATCGAGTTGCTTTCGGCCGCGGTGGTGTTGTTGCAGTTTCTGCCCCGGTTTCCCCTGAAAAAAACCCATGCGGACCGGGCGGCGGCAATCTTGCTGTTTCTGCTGGCGGGCACGGTGGTTGGTATTGCTCTGCTGGCCTATGGCAGACCCATTGAGACAAGTCGCCCGGGCATTGCCGTGACCGCGCTGGCCCTGGTTGTAATGCCGGTGTTGGCTCGGCTTAAGAGAAGGCAGGCGCACGTCCTGAACAACCGCGCACTGGCCGCCGACGCAACCCAATCGGCCACTTGCGCTTACCTGGCCGCTGTGACTCTGGCGGGGCTGCTGGTTTATGCGGTCTGGCACATTGCCTGGGTGGATACGGTGGCGGCCTTGGTTGCTGTGCCCATTCTGATGGTGGAAGGGCGGCGGGCCTGGCGGGGTGAGGGGTGCGGGTGTTGTTGATGACTGATTCTCCCGATTGACTTGGCTAATCGAGGGTTGATGTATCCCACCTTAGGCGCAAAAACAAAGACGTGCCGAAGGTGGGGCACCCGGCTGTTCCCTAACCACTAATCACTAACCCCTAACCACTAACCACTAACCCCTAACCCCTAATCCCTAATCCCTAACCACTAACCCCTGCTTCAATACCCCATCACGTTGTAACCGCAATCCACGTACATGATCTCGCCGGTGATGGCGCTGGAGAGGTCGCTGGCCAGGAAGAGCGCTGTGCCGCCTACTTCAAGCTGGTCGACGTTGCGATGCAGGGGGGCGCGCTCGGCGTGGGCTCGCATCATGTCGCCCAGATCGCCAACGCCGCGCGCGGCCAGCGTCTTGATGGGGCCTGCGGAGATGGCGTTGACGCGAATGTTCTTCGGTCCCAGGCTATAAGCAAGGTAACGGACCGTGCATTCCAAGCCGGCCTTGGCCACGGCCATCACGTTGTAGTGGGGGACCACTTTTTCTGAAGCGTAAAAGCTGAGGGTGATGATGCTGCCCCCCTCGGTCATCAAAGGCGCGGCGGCGCGGCTGACGGCGATGAGCGAGTAGACGCTGACGTCCATGGCCACGCGGAAGCCGTCGCGGCTGGTGTTGATGAAATCGCCGCGCAGGTCCTCGGCGGGAGCGAAAGCCACAGCGTGCACCAGGATCTCGATCTTGCCGAATTTTTCTTTGATCGCAGCGAATACGTTCTCGATCTGTTCGTCGCTGGAGACGTCGCACTGAAAGCCCTGCGCGCCGGGCAGATCGTCGATGAGGCTTTGCGCTTCGAGCTTCATGCGTTCGTTTTGATAGCAAATGGCCAAGGTCGCTCCGGCCTCGTGGAGCTTTTGGGCGATACCCCAGGCGATGGAACGCTTGTTGGCCAGCCCGAAGACCACGGCCGTCTTACCCGCCAAATTGATCATGCTTGCTTGTTTCCTCCGTGGCCCATGTGCAGGGGATGCCGAGCCACCCTTTATTACAATATCAGCCTCCCAGGTCAACAAGTTCCACTTTGCCGGTGGGGCGGCCGAGGAAGGTGGAACCGAGGCGCTCAAACTTATCCACGGAGTCCGTCGCGAAGCAGCGCAGGGCCGGTGCCTGGACGGTGCGGCCGGAGGGCTGGGAGGCGCGCCCGTTGACCAGGCGCACGGCGGCGTCGGCTGCGGCGTCGGCAGAGTCGATCACGCGCATGCCTGCCGGAACTGCTTTTTCGATCAGCGGGCGCAGCAGCGGGTAGTGGGTGCAGCCCAGCACCAGGGTGTCCGGGTTCAGTCCTTTGGCAGCGGCTTCGGCGTTGAGTTCGTCAAGATAGATGCGAATCACCTGGGCGGTGACGGGGTGGTTGATCCAGCCCTCTTCAACCAGGGGCACCAGCAGGGGACAGGCTTTCTCAATGCCGTGCAGGCCGCGGGCCTGGCAAGCGGCGGCATAGGCATGGCTCTGCACGGTGGCGTCGGTGGCGATGACCAGTACGTCGCCAGTGCGCGAGGCAGCGCGGGCAGATTCTGCGCCCGGCTCAATCACTCCCAGAACGGGAACGGGCACCGCATCCTGAATCGCGTCCAGAGCCAGTGCACTGGCCGTGTTGCAGGCGATCACCAGGAACTCGGCACCCTGCTCGCGCACCAGGAACTGCGCGCTTTCGGCTGCGTAGCGAGCAATGGTGCGGCGGGATTTGGAGCCGTAGGGCAGCCGTGCCGTGTCGCCCAGAAAGGCGAATTGGGCATGGGGCAGCCGTGCCGCAAGCGCGCGCAGCACGGTGAGCCCGCCAAAGCCGGAATCGAATACGCCGATGGTAGGCGCTGGGTTTGCTTGCTCGTTCATTGACGTGCCCCCTCAGTGGTTGGCACCGCTTCTGTGGCCAGGTAGGTGCGGGTCAGGTCGGCGTGGCCGGCCAAAGTCTGGCGCTGGATGCCGTCTACCAGGAAGCGGACCTGGGTAATGCGCGGAAAGTTGGCGTGCAGGGTGCCGCAGATCGAGAGCACGGTGAGGGTTTCGGTCTCCAGGCCGGAGGGGTGGGAGGAAACGAAGGCGCCAGTCAGGTTGACCACTGCCAGCTCGGCGTCGGGGTGCAGGGCGTCCTTGTCGCCCAGGGCGGGCAGCAGGTAAACCTGGCTCACCGCGTTGCCGCCGCCGGGGGCTGGGTGAGAAGAGTCGGGCGTGGAGTAGAGGTCGAGTAGCTTGCCTAGAATAGCGCGCGCCCGGGCACCGGGGTCAGCCGGCAGCGGCAGGGAATGGGTTTGGGCCAGCAGGGTGTTGTCAGCGTCGTTGGCCACCAGCAGGTTAGCCTGCTCGGCAGGCGCCACCAGGGGAGCGTTGGTGGGAGCCGAGTCTTCGCCGGCTATCAAGCGCTGGTGGGCGCGGTCCCTCAACTGCCACAGCACCACGGCCATCACCAGCGAGGCCGCCAGCAGCACCGAGAAGAGGATCATCTGATAGCGGGGGATCACTGTGCGTGGGCCTCCGTTTGCCACTCCAGGATGGCGGCGGCAAGCGCCCCGGCGATCCGCGACTGGTAGCCCGCATTGTCAAGGTCGGCGGTGGTCTTCAGGCTGGCGTCGCGATCCGGGGCCACTTCAACGGCCACGGCGGGACAGGCCATGCTGTCCACTCCGGGCAGCGAAGAGCGGCTCAAGGTCACCGACACTCCGGCATGCAATAGAGCGCTGTTCAGCACTCCGGCCAGGGCCAGCGAGCGCGTGACCCACGCGGCCTGCGCGGTCTTCCACGGGGTAAAGCGGGCGGGCTGCATGGGGTACAGCGAAGAGACAAAAAGATGCACGCCAGAGCCGCTTTCCGAAGCGTGCAGGCTCAGGCAGGCCTGGGCATTGGCGTGGTTGGCAATCTCCGCGCGGTGGTTCAGGTCGATCGCGGTGTCCTGTTCGCGGGTGGTGATTACCTGGATGCCGCGCACCCCGAGCAGCGAGCGCAGGCGCACGCTCATGGCCAAGGTATAGACCTTTTCAGGCTGGCCGCTGGCAAGCCGGCCGCCGAAGTCGTCGCCGCCGTGGGCCGCGTCCAGGACGACAGCAAAACGGGGCTGCGGGGCTGGCGGGGCCTGGGCTGCGGCCGATAAGCCCGCGGCCAAAAGAAACGCCGCAATCCAACTAGTCCAGCGCATAAATGGTCAAGCCGCTGAGCAGCTTGGGGAAAAAATCGGTGGCCTTTTGCGGCATCACTTCGCCGGCAAACGCCACTTCCCGCAGTTGCTCCATGGTCACAGGGTTGGTGAGAAAGGCCACATTCGCATCGCCGCGGCGCACCTGTTCCACGGCTTCGCCGGCATCGCGCAGGTAGCGGATATGGGTCTGCTCGCGGACCTTTTCTGCATCCAGGCCCAAAAGCCGGTCGAGGAGGATGGTGTGCAACTGGCTCAGGTCAAGCTGGCGCTGACGCTCAGGCAGGGCAGCCAGTGCGGCGGCCACCGGTCCGGGCCTGGAGCGCAACAGCAGAGCCCCAGCGCGGGTGACGGCCACGAAGGCCGTACCCTGCTGCTTGGCCAGGGTTCCAACGTAATTCATCCCTTCAGCAGCCACCAGAGGCTCGACGGTGAAAAACTCCTCGGCGGCGCACGCAAATTCGGCCGGGCCAAAATCTTCCAGACTATGAACCACGCGATGGGTGGGCAGAATCACCAGCCCGTCGGAGTCCATGTTCACAAAGCTCATCATCACGGCGGCTTCAGGGAACGCGGGCTGCGGCAGCTTGTTGGTGCTGT
>Ga0181517_10005155_pt1 | contig 11629 bp, 9 predicted proteins | sample PEATcosm2014_Bin_31_FD_119748 | JGI IMG/M metagenome (GOLD analysis project Ga0181517, IMG submission 119748) | Peatland microbial communities from MTU Mesocosm Facility, Houghton, MI, USA - PEATcosm2014_Bin01_30_metaG | ecosystem: Environmental > Terrestrial > Soil > Wetlands > Peat | place... | reverse complement strand
GCGCCGCCGCCGGCATAGGGAAAGCAAAACAGCCTCGCGGGTTCGGCCGATTCCTGGGAGGCAGGCCAGGAGGCCTGCCCCACTTCCGGGAACCACGCGGCCGCGGGCGCCCGTTTGCGCAGAAGCAAGGCCAGCAGATGCCGCTTATCGGGCGTCAACGCGTCGGGCGGGTTCAACGTGGCGCGGGCACTCGTGCCTGACGCGTCGGCGCCCATGCCGACGCTTGGCTGAGGCATTCCCCCACCGCGAACTCGTGTCGAGACGAGTCTCGACACGGCAGGCGCGAGTGCCCGCGCCACCCCCGCTCGCGCCGCTATCCCGCCCAACAAGTCTTCAAACGGCTCCACGCTCAGGCCGTCGGCGTAATTCTGCGCCGCCGCCTGCGACGCCACGGCGATTTCCTCATAGTGCGCCCGATCGCCCAGCAAACGCCCCAGCGCTTCCCGCCACGGCCCGATATCCTGCTCCGGGACCTCGGCCACCGGCGCCATCCGTTCGTCCAGGCGGGCCCGGTATTTCACGATGGGGTTGACCGGCAGAAGGTACGGCGCGCCCATCATGGCCTCCGGAATGCCGCCCACATCGCTGGCCAGCACCGGCACGCCGCGCAACATGGCTTCCACCACCATGCGCGAGCGCGCCTCGGCCCACAGCGACGGCACGAGCAGCACGCGCGATCGGGCGAACAGAAGGCCGATGTCGTCCACCGCATCGAGCACGCGCACGTTGGGTCTTAGCGCCAGGGCGGCGCGGTCGCGCTCCGTCGTCCCCCATGTGGGTACGGCCGCGAAGGCCGTCTCGGGGAAGGCGTCCGCCAAGGCCAGAAAGATGGCGATGCCCTTTACCGCGCACGGGTTCGCCATCACCACAAACTCATTGTCCAAACTGCCCAGCCGGGACCGGTCGCCCGCCTCCAGAAGTGAGATGGGCACGTGCGTGGCGGGAATGCCCGCGTACTGGCGGATGTACCGGGCCACATACTCGCTCACGCCCACCACTCCGGCGGCGGCGCGTAGGCGCTCGGTCTTGGCATCGCTGGGGAAGGCGCACTCGGGGCCAAAGGGTAGCGCCAGCGTGGCGCGCGCCAGGTAGACCACTCGGCTCGGCGCGATGCGCAGGGCCGCCTCCAGCAGCACCTGCGCCGGGTCGTCCGTGGAAGTCAGGATGGCGTCCGGTTGGAAGGCCTCCACCTGGGCGGCGAATCGGGCGCGCAGGCTGCCGGCGGTAATCACGCGCACTTCCACTCCGCCGCGCTCGAAGGCGGCTATGCCTTCCTCAGGAAATGCGGGGCGCACGCCGCGCGCGGCCAGCTCCGCGGCGTAGCGTTCGGTTTCGGTGGCGCCGAACTCCGCGATGCGCGCCACCGCGCGGCACACGTGGCCGCGCGCCGCCAGCGCCTCCATCAGCAGGCGGTTGGATTTTCCCCCTCCGCCATGCGCCGGAAAGTAGGGCGAGTTTTGGGCCAGCAGAATGCGCATCAACGAGCCATTTTGCGCCTTCGCAGCCGCCGCAGCAACAAAGCGCGCTTATCGGGCGAAAGCGATTCCATGGTGGGGGATTCGATGCCGCCCGCGGCGGGCGCGGAGGCGCCCAGCGAGGCCAAATATCGCTCCAGAGCGTCCGGATCCACGCCGGCCGCAAATTCGTGCGCGGCGGCGCGCGAAGCCGCCGATTCGCGCTCGTAAACGGCGCGCTCCGAAAGCAGCCGAACCACGGCCTCCACCCACGGGCCGGGGTCGTTCTCAGGCGTCACGGGCCGGGGCATGTCGTGTTCGTCGAATACCGGTTCGTAACGTTCGATGGCGCGCACCGGTATCAGGAAACCCGTGCCGGCCTTGGCCTCCCGCAGCCCTCCCGAATCGCTGGCCACCACCGGAATGCCGCGCAGCATGGCTTCCATCACAATCAGCCCGAAACCCTCGTACCACAGCGAGGGCATGAGCAAAATGCGGGTCTCGCGCAGCATTTCGTCGATGCCCCTCGGGTTGCCCAGAATGCGCACGTTGGGGAGCCGTTCCAGCGCACGCAGGTCCTCGCCGGTGGCGCCCCAGCCGGGCGTGGCGCCGAACTCGATTTGCGGCAGCCGCGCCGCCACGCCCAGAAAAATAGAAATGCCCTTCACCGCGCAGGGGTTGATCATGGCGACCAGCCCGTGCTCGAAACATGCCAGATTGGGGAACGGGCCGGGCCCGTAAATCGGCGGATGGATCACCGCCGCGCGGCGCCCCAGCTCGCGTTCGATATAATCCGCCATGTGCCCGCCGATGGCCACCACTCCGGCTGCCAGGGCCACCATTTCGGCGGCCTGCGGATCGGGGTTCCAACTGGCCGGGCCGAAGGGAAAAAACTGCGGCGTGTGCGCCAGGTACACGACCGTCCCTTCCGCCGCGTGCCGCGCCTCCCGCAGCAGCGCGTGGCCCAGGTCCTCGGAAGACACCAGCACCCTATCGGGCTGGAACTCGCGAATCTCTTTGCGCAACGCCTGCACGCGCCGCGCCGGGTCCGCCACCGCCAGCACGGAAATGGATTCGTCGCAAGGAAACGGCGCGCCTTCGCCCGGCGGCCCGCACACGATGCGGCACTCGTGGCCGCGCGCGGCCAATCGGTTCAGCCACGCCAGGTTGCTGCGCGTGGCGCCCCCGCGCGGCGGCGTGTAGGAGGCGGTAGCAGTCACCAGGATGCGCATAGCTTATGAGGCATCCCGCTCTTCCGCCAGCAGGCTGCGGGCTTCTTCGTCGGAGAGGCCATCGAGTTCCCGCAACAGGTCCCGGTAATCGCCGCCGGCCTGCTCGATTTCTTTCAGTTCGATGGCGCTGGCCAGCTCGGCCACGGTGAAATCGCCGGAGTAGACCACTTCCAGTGAAAGGTCCACGCCATGGATTTGTCGCACGCGCGAAATAAGTTGCACGGCCAGCAGCGAATGGCCGCCCAGATCGAAGAAATTGTCGCGGACGCCCACCGACGGCAGGTTGAGCAGGGCGGCCCACAGCTCGGCCAGATCGCGCTCGATGGGGGTGCGCGGTGGATCTTCGGAGGCCCCCGCGCGGACAGCGCGCCGGGTGGTGGCGCGTATGCGCTCCAGAATGGCGGCCGGGTCGCGCAGTTGGTTGGCGATGCGGGCGTAGTCGATGCGCCGTTGTGAAGCAGGCGCCTCCGCCGGCCGTTGTGGGGCAGACGCTTCCGCCTGCCAACCGGGCCGGTACTTAACGGCCGCAGCGTCCCCGGCCGACAGGCAAAATACTCCTCCCGCCTCGGGCGTACACAGGGATTCCAGGAACAAAGCCGCCGGCCGGTTGCGCTGGCCCGCAACCAAAGGGATCTCCACCGTTGCCAGGCCGCGCTCCAAGGCAATCTCGCCCAGCCGCGCCACCATGCAGTGCTCCACCCCCCGGCCCAGCGCGCGGCAACTGAGCAAAAAAGTGTCCACCCGTAGAGCGTTCTTCCGGCCCGCGCCATCCTCCAGCTTGAAGATAATGACCCCCGTCAGCCCGTAGCTTCCGAAGCGGTCCCTCACGTCCACCGTCAGGCATTCCGCGCCGCCGGCCAAGAGAATCTGGATTTCGGGTTCGGTACGCCGCGCGAGGGTGGCATTCATCTGGTTGGTGCGCTGCGTCAACTGCGCCACCCGCGCCAGGTCGGCCGCCTTCAGGGGCGCGATGCGGATTTCCAGCTCCAACGTATCGAGAAACTCTTCCAGGCTGGCCGCCGCCCGCGCCGCCCGCGCCCGTTCGGCGCGTTGCGCATAAACTTCCGGGCGGCGCTGGTCGTCCTCGGTAACGCCCGCCCGGTCGAACGCCCAGACATGTCTCAGAAACTCGGGAATCTCTTCGGCCGGCGCCGGCAGCGCCAATGCCAGCGCCTCCGGCGCCCCGGCCTGCGCTTCGGTGCATTCCTTGGGATTATCGTCCACCAGGATGAAGCTGTCGAGCCCCAGGTCCAGCTCCGCCGCCAGAGACGCGAGGCCGGCGCCTTTGCTCTCCCAGTTGATCCGGCGGGCGGCGAAATCCTCCAGCCGCAACGGCATCTCGGGGTGGGCGCGGAAGGTTTCCACCACGTCCTCTTCGTTGTTCTTGCTGCATAAAGCCAGCAGCAGGCCGGAGGCGCGCCGCTCGGCCATGAACTCCTGCAGGGCCCGCCGCGCCGGGTCCAACACCACCCCGTGCGGCCCGTCTTCGCCGCAGATGCCCGCCCACAGGGTTTCGTCGCAATCGAGCGCCGCCACCTTATACGGCGGCGTGACAATCGCATGGATGCGCCGCGCGATGGCCGTCGCCAGCGCCACAAAGTACACCGGCGTGTACGGCAGATGGCCCAGTTGTTCGCCGTGCGGATCGTGGATTTCTTCCACCGGATAGAGCGCCTGCACGTCCCTAGGGGTGATGAGATGGACGCCGGTCACTTCCGAAATCGCTTCCCGCAAGCCGGCCAGGCGCGCCTCAAAGTCTGCGTCGCGCCCCGGAGATGGCGGACAAACGGCCACAATCAGCGGCGCCGGAAACGCCGCGGCGGCTGTGCGCACCGCTTCCCCGAAACGCCGCACCTGGTCGCCGATGCCGGCCGAAAGCCAGTCCTCAAAGCGCGCCAGCGCCACGTTGATGCCCCCGCGATTGGAGGCGAACAGCCCGCCAGGGTCTAGAAGCTGCTGGAAAAGCGTGTTGTAGCCAGCGAACCGGATCTCATAGTCGAGTCCCAGCTCGCCCGCCCAAAAGGCCAGCGCCGGCTGCATGGCTTCGGCGGTAAAGGTAGCGCTGATGGCGATCGCGCGATCGTCGAACGGCATGAAATTCCATTATGAAGGCCGCGCCCCCGCTATCTCAAGTCCGCGCGATGTGGGGCAGCCCTTTGGGCCGGGCCAGATCAATAGTGATAGCGGGCCTGAAGAAAATCGATGCCTTCATCGCCAACCCTGTACACCAATCGGTGCTCCTGGGTAATGCGCCTTGACCAGCAGCCTGCCAGCAGAAATCGCAGCGGCTCCGGCTTGCCATGCCCCTGGAACGGATCACGCAACACGGCTTCCACCAGATCCAGGACTCGCATTGCGGTATTCCGGTCGGTTTTGACCCAGTACCGCAGATCCTACCGGAACTCGGAATGGAAGATGGCGAACCGCTTACCGTCTCTCTTCACCGAGAATCTCTCGCCGCAAATTGGCGACGCTCTGGGGTTTCACTTTGCCCCGGCCCGCCCGATGCAGGGCCGCCAGCAATCGGCGCGCGTTCCGTGGCGAACGGAGCAGGTGAGCGGTCTCGATCAACCCCGCCAGTTCATCCGCCGGAACAAGAGCCACGTCTCGCGACCCTCTGCGTCGAACGATGACCGTTTGCCGTTGATCCACGACCTGATCCAGAACGCCGGCCAGGTTCGCGCGCAGGCTCGTATATGTGGTTTCCGTCGCCATGAGCCACCCTGCTATATTGTACAGGATTCCTGTACGCGCCGGATCGGGAGAACGCTCGGGCGAGGCACCTCAATTTCAACCGGCCGCATCAATTCTCGACCAGTAGCCGCCAACCGCGAAGCCGCCTGGCGCGGCCCGCGCCGGCCGGCCAATTTGCCGCAAGCCGTGGGACACCGGCTTCGCGTCTTCAGTCGAACACCACGGTCTTGTTCCCATACACCAGAATCCGGTTTTCCAGGCTCCAGCGGACCGCCCGCGAGAGCACTACGCGCTCCAGGTCGCGGCCCTTTTCCTTGAGGTCCGCGAGCTCGTACCGGTGGGAGATCCGGGCCACGTCCTGCTCGATGATGGGGCCGCAGTCCAGCTCCGCGGTCACGTAGTGGCTGGTGGCCCCGATGAGCTTCACGCCGCGCTGGTGGGCCGCGTGATAGGGCCTCGCGCCGCTGAAAGCCGGCAGGAACGAGTGATGCACATTGATGATGCCGTTGGGATAGCAGGCCACGAATTCCGGCGATAGAATCTGCATGTAGCGCGCCAGCACCACCAGCTCGACGCCGTTCTCGCGCAGCAGTTCGAGCTGCCGCCGTTCGGCTACTTCCCGTGTCTCCGGCGTTACCGGAATGTGATGGAACGGCACGCCGTAGAACCCCGCCAGGGCCCTGGCATCCTCGTGATTGCCCACGATTAGCGGAATTTCGCAGCGCAGCTCGCCGATCTGCCAGCGGTGCAGCAGATCGAGCAGGCAGTGCCTTTCGCGCGAAACAAACACCGCTACCCGCGGCAGATGGGCCGAATATCGCACTTTCCAGTTCATCTGAAAACGCCCAGCCACCGGCTCGAACTCGGCCTCGAAGCGGCCCCGCGGCAGATCGAAGTCCGCCATTTCCCACTCCACCCGCATGAAAAACAAGCCCAGGTCGTTGTCCTGGTGCTGGTCCGCGTGCAGGATGTTGGCGCCATGCAAGTAGAGAAACTCCGCGATAGCGGCCACCAACCCCTTACGGTCGGGGCAATCGATTAGAAGAGTGGCTGTGTTCCGGGGTTCCATTCCAGTAGCCTCAAGTCCTGTTATAGCTTGTTCCAGGCCCCATGGAGTTTCGGCCGGTTCACGGCATGGTTGGAGCGACGGCAGGCAATTCATCACCGCCAGGATCGGTGGGTGAAGTACACGGCGCGGGGCGGCGCCGCAAGCAGGTGCGACCCGGCTCCCGGAGCCACTAATGAGCCGGAAGCGCCCCGGTGTAGATCACGCGCCAGACGGATTTCGAGCCATCGTCGGTAACCATCAACGACCCATCCGATGCAGTCGCCACTCCGACCGGCCGGCCCCAGACGGCGGCGTTCGGCAGCACGAAGCCCGTCAGAAAATCCTCGTAAATGCCCGAGGCGTGGCCATGGTTCAGGGGTACGCGCACGATCTCGTAACCGGTGCGCACCAATCTGTTCCACGATCCATGCTCGGCCGCGAAAATGTCGCCCCGGTATTCGGCGGGAAATTGCTCGCCGTCGTAGAAGGTCATCTGGAGTGAGGCGTTGTGCGGCTGCAGCAGCACGTCGGGAACGATTGCCTTGTCCTTCATTTCGGGATGCTTGCCTTCGTGCCGCGGATCCTGATTGCCCCCCATGTAAAACCACGGCCAGCCGTAGAAGCCGCCTTCCTGAACATGGGTGATGTAATCCGGGACCAGGTTATCGCCGAGGGCGTCGCGTTCGTTCACCGAACACCACAACTCTCCCGTAGTGGGATTGATGGCGATGCCCACGGGATTCCGAATGCCCGAGGCGTAGACCTTCTCGAGCGCGCCGTCGGGGGTGTATTGCAGGATGTCGGCCCGATGAAACTCCTGCTTCTGCAAGTCGGGATCGGTCTCCGCGACGTTCGATCCGGAACCCACGGAGACGAACATCTTCTTGCCATCGGGCGAGAACGCCACATCGCGGGTGGAATGTCCGCCGACAGGAAGGGTCGGGATGATGGTTTCGACCGGACCGGTGGCCTTCAGGTCGCCGTTCTTGTAGGGGATGCGCACGACCGAGGCGGTGTTCCCGACATAAATATACTGCGGGTTCTTTCCCGGCGGGTAGAAGGCCAGGCCGAAGGGGCTTTTCAGTCCCGTTATGAAGGTAGAGGTTTGCTCCGGTTTGCCATCGGCGGTGATGCCGCGAAACACCGTGAGTTCGCCGTTACTGGTGGTTTCGGCGACGAACAGATCGCCGTTGGGGGCCCGGCGGATGATGCGCGGATTTGCGAGACCCGTGGCGAAGAGCTCGACTTTGAATCCAGGGGGCGCCTGGGGCCAGACATCGGCGGGACGGGGGACGATCTCGGCGCGCGTCGACGACGAGGGAGTGGCGCCGGGTTTCGGCAGACTGTTGACGGTGATGTGACGCCAAATGCCGGGCTTCAAGTCGGTGAAGCTGGCGAAGGCCGAATCGCCGGTGAGTACGTTTTTCGGGTCGGCATCGCCGGACGCGAGCTTGATGGCCGCCGTGCAGGCCAACAGTGCGGCGCCTGTAATCGCCGCGCGCAACGAAAGTCTCATGTTGTTTTCAAACCATCCTTCTTGGTGGTGCCGTTATGGCCGGGACTTTGTAATCGCGGGTATATCTCCAGTTCGTCTCGTGACTGACGGAATCTACTTGCCCGGTTTCGCCGCATCGAATTGAACCGATTTCAGGGCGTTGGCGTCGCCCTTCATGGCCGTGGAGCCGGCGGGGAATCCATTCTGTTTCAGCATGTAGGCGAGGATGTCCGCGTTCTGGTCCCGGCTGAGCTTGCCGGGATGGTCGGCGGGCATTGTCACGCGCATCTTCTCGAAAAGATCGCCCAGGGGCTTGCCGTTCCAGTTGGATTTGAAGTCGTCGCCGGCCAGGGGCGGAAACACACCGGCGCCTTCGAGCGCCTTGCCGTGGCAGGAGGCGCATTCCTGCTGATACAGGGAGACGCCGCGGGCGGCCTGCTCATCGGCGTAAACGCCATCCCATACGGAGGCGGGCGCCTGGGCTAAGGCGCCGGCTGCCGCCAGGACCGCCGCTGCTGCGATTGCCGACTTGGGGTTTAGCAAGTCTCGCATAATCCGACGCACGTCCTTATTGGGGCGGCGCATGGAAGCGGCCAAACCAAGCCGCCTTACCGATAACGTGGCCATCCATAGCCTTCAGAAGACCGTCGCGCGAGGCGTTGGCGGGGAGATCCAATTTCGTATCCAGAGCGTAGAACTCAAACACGTAGTGATGGATCGGCCCCGGTCCAGCGCCGGGCCCGAAATAGACGGGTGCACTCCCGCGTTCGGAAGCAATCCCCGGACCGTTGCGGGTCCCATCGGGCAGATCGCCCGCCGCCAGTCCTTCCGGTAGGCCCGAGGCCGTACCGGGGATGTTAAATGCCGTCCAGTGGAGCGTATCGGTGACGGTCTTGTTCGACGAATTCTCCACGTCGTGAAGAATCACCGCGTAAGTTCTCAAATTCTCCGGGGCCGCGGTTGGATTGCCTCCCAGGTTCCAGTGGAACTCGAACGCCGGCGATTTGTTGTCGCCGCGCATGGAGTATCTCATGGGAACTTCCCCGCCATCCGGCCATGCCGTCGTGGTGACCCAGAATGACACGCGCGCTGGGCCTCCGCGGCCGGCGGGAGGCGCCTGGCCGATCACCAGCGCGGAGCATGACAGGACCACAACCGCCGAAAACATACCCCGCTCGATTCCCTTCATTCGCCCTTTCTCCTTACAAAGGTCCTTCTCCGGACTTTTCAATTTGTATCCGTCTGCCGGCCAATCTCGTCTTCACAGCCCACGCCTTGTTCTTCAGATGAGCTGTCGCGTATCGGTTACATAGTACCCTTCAGATCTCAGGATGTATGTGAAACGGGTCACGATTCAGCCATTTAGGGACGGGCGGAAAGAGGCGCCACGAAGTCCGCGAAGCCCCGGCCGCCAGCGACGCTAAGCGCTTGTCATGGAATAACCATCCCAACCGCTCCCTGACGGTCGCGGCTCGCCAGGCTCTTAACGAGCCGGGCCCAGAGGGCGCCCCGTTAGGGAGCGGTTGCCGGCACTTGGACTGGTTATTTCCTGCCAGGTCCTAAGCCCAAATTGTCTCTTTTCGCTCGCCTGCCATTTCCTCTCGAGACCCTTGGAAATCGCAAAGCCCTGTCACCACTTGGCCAGCCACGCCAGAATCGCTTCTAACTCCATGACTATTGCGCCTGGTCGGGAGCCTGGCAACCGCACCAGGGTTGAGTCTACCTTGCGGGTCTGGAGCGCTTCGAAGAGTTGGTCGCTTTGCGGGTCGTCGGCGTCCGCTATTACCAGCGTGGGCGTTTTGAAGTTACTCGCGAAGAGAAGCGGCGAACGCTGCGGGTCCCAGGGCTCCTCCAGCCGCGCTTTGGATCGCCTGGCGATTACGGAGGCGAACCGCTCCGAGTGCCCTAAGGCCCAGGCGGCGGGCAATCCTCCCGCTATCGAGACCCGTTGCGGATCGGCGTACCCTTTGGCGATGGCGAAATCCACTCCGCTCAGCAGGTCGTCCAGGTCGTCGCCCGGGTCGCGCGTGCGCAACAGGTTTCCGAAATCCTCGCCGTAGCCGGGAGTTCCGCGTGGATTGGCGCACAACACCACCAAGCCTCGCGCGGCCAGGACTTGCGCGGGCAGGTTGAATTCGAAGCCGTTCATCCCGCGGAGCGCTTCCCGTTGATCCACCAGCAGCGGGTACCTCTTGGCCGGGTCGAAGCCGGCTGGTTGGTAGAGCCACGCCTGCACGCTTCTTCCGGCGGATTGGCAGCGGATTTCCTGGGGCTGAACGATCTCCCGCGACGCCAGCAGCTCCGCGTTCGGCGCGGCCAGCGTGGCGCGCGCCGCCGGGTCGAACACGCTGAACGCGAAGACCTCGTCCCCGCCGGAGACCGTGGAACGCACCGCCGCGGCGCGGCCGTTGGCGGCCACGCTCAGATCCCGGAGGCGCTCGGGCGCATCGGTGACCTGGCGCAGCGTGCCATCGGCGCGCGCCGCGTAGACGTGCGTCGCGCCGGCATCGTCAGCCAGAAAATAGATCGTGCGCGAATCCGCGCTCCACCGCGGATCGAAGGCGTCGCGGTCCAGCGCGCCGGAGAGCGCATGGGGACTGGAGCCGTCGGCGTTCATGACGTACAGCTTGCGAACCACGTAGCTTCGCGGCTTGGGGTCGCGCGCCAGGTAGGCGATCTTGGCTCCATCGGGCGAGGGCAGCGGACTTTCGTAGTTTCCGGGCGGCGTGAGTGGCCGGGCCTCGCCGCCCACGGTCGGGAAAGCGCAGACGCCGGCGCCGGCGCGGTCCGCCAGAATCCACTGCCCGTCGGGCATCCACTCAGGCGGTCCATCGTCGAAATTGCCCGTGGAAATCTGCCTGACGGCGCCGCCGGAGGATGAGACCACGAAAATGTGTGCGCGGCCCTGCGCTTGGCTCAAGAACGCGATCCACTTGCCATCGGGGGACCAGGCCAGGTTCGAAGGTGGCATGGCGAGCGCGATAACCGTCTCCGAACCGCCCTCCAGGTTCCGTACGTAGACACGTGAGCTGCCGCCGCGGTCGGATATCCAGGCCAGGCGGTCGCCTTCCGGCGACCAGCGCGGCGAAGCGTCTTGCCAGTCTCCGGTGGTGAGGCGGCGCCGCTCTTTGCCATCGGCGGAAACGAGCCACAGGTTGGCCCGGCGCGCGTCCGAAACGCGGTCATTCCAGGCTTCCACATAGGCCACCCAGCGGCCATCCGGCGAGATGCGGGCTTCGGACAGGGAACGCCACGCCCACAGATCTTCGGGGCCGAAAGATGGTCGCGCGGCGTATACGGCAGCCGCGCAGAGGGCCAGGGCGGTGGCAATGCGTTTCAAACCACCCAGTCTCGCATGTGGCGCGCGCGGTGGGATAAGGCTCCAGCCTTGTCGATCCGAACGAAGCTCGGACGCGCGCTGGCTTCCCCCTGCATTCCGAAAATCAGCCTCCCACCCATTTGAGACAATCGAGATAGTGCGGAAGTATTTTGTCCAGAACTTCGGTTGCCGGGCCACGCAAGCCGATGGCGCGGCGCTCGAGACCCTGCTGGCCGCCAGGGGTTTGGAGCCTGCCATCGAACGCTCCGCCGCGGACCTGGTGGTGCTCAACACCTGCACCGTAACCGCCTCGGCCGACGAGGACGTCCGCCACGCCATCCGCCGCGTCCACCGCGAGAACCCCGCCGCCCGCATCCTGGTGACCGG
>Ga0181517_10005154_pt1 | contig 11630 bp, 8 predicted proteins | sample PEATcosm2014_Bin_31_FD_119748 | JGI IMG/M metagenome (GOLD analysis project Ga0181517, IMG submission 119748) | Peatland microbial communities from MTU Mesocosm Facility, Houghton, MI, USA - PEATcosm2014_Bin01_30_metaG | ecosystem: Environmental > Terrestrial > Soil > Wetlands > Peat | place... | reverse complement strand
GGCCACATCCTGAACGTCGATGGCGGTTTCGACGCCGCGGGCCTGATCTACGAACCGCGCTGAGACCGGCCGATGACTGGCCCCCGATACTCTTCGAGGCGCTGGATCGTCGTCGCGTCCATTTTCCTGCTTGCGTTCATCACCATCATGGACCGCGTGGCCGTATCGGCCGGCAAAGCCGCGCTGGCTGCCCAACTGCATCTCAGCGACCTGCAATTCGGGTGGGTGTTCGGCGCATTCACGATGGGGTACGCCATCTTCATGGTGCCGAGCGGATGGCTGGCGGATCGCTTCAAACCGAGGCGTTTCCTGGCCGCGGCCCTGTGCCTCTGGTCGTTGTTCACGATGGCGACGGGAATGGCTTCGACGCTCGGGCCGCTCATTGCGGTCCGGCTGCTCTTCGGGTGCGCCGAAGCCGGCGCGTATCCAGCCGCAAGCCGGGCGCTTTATAGCTGGACGGCGCCGGGCGAACGCGGTCTCGCACTCGGCCTCATGAACACGGGATCGAGGCTGGGGGCCGCGCTGGGTCTCACCGTGGCTTCATACGGAATCCTGTGGCTCGGATGGCGTCGCTGTTTTTTGCTGCTCGGAGCGCTGGGCATTGGCTGGGCGCTGTGGTGGCTGCTGTGGTACCGCGACGATCCCTCGCTGCATCCGGCCGTATCCGAAGCCGAACTGGCGCTGATCCGCGGCGGCCGCGAAACCGCCACGAAAGAAGCCAGCGCCGGCGGGTGGGCTTCCATCGTGTTTTCACGCCAGGGCGGTTTGCTGCTCTTCCAATACTTCGCCAACAACTTCACGCTCTTCGTGGTTTATAGTTGGATGCTGCCATATTTACAGGATCACTATCATCTGTCACCGGCGCGCGTGGGCATCTATGCGGGCCTTCCGATGTACTTTGGCGCCGCTGCGACGTGGGCCGGAGGAGGGGCCGTCGATGCTCTGTTCGGCCGGGGCTATCGAGGCGTATCCCGCGCGCTGCCCGGGGTCGTGGGGTTTTCGATCGCCGCGGTTTCGGTGGCCCTGGCCGCGTATGCCAAAGGCGCGGACGCTTTTGTCGTGCTGCTTGGGCTGGCGGTGTTTGGACTCGATTTCACCATCGGCGCAAGCTGGACCGTCTGCACCGATATAGGCCGGGAACGGACCGGCACCGTTTCGGCGGCCATGAACATGATGGGAGCGGCCGGCTCGTTCACCTGCTCGCTGGCCTTTCCGTATTTTCTGCAATTGACGGGCGGAGCGGGTCTCTTCCTAATTCTGGCGGCCGGCCTCAACGTGCTCGCGGCGGGATGCTGGCTAGGGCTTGGAGCGCGACCCCGGCTTGCTCGCGCCGGCGCGCCTGTTCGAGAATGAATGGCGGAAAACGCCATGTCCCGCGCCGGCCAGGCGCTATTCCCGACGATCCCCCGACTCCGCCAGCTTCGCGCGTAGAAATCGCACGCTCCTGGAGAGCCACTCTTCCTCAATCCGAACCGTTTCCTCGATGCTTCCGGCAAATGGCGGCCATTGTTCCACGATGACGTTGATCTCCGTATGCCCGTGGCGGCGAAGTTCGGCGAGAACCCAATCGAAATCCACGCGCCCGTCGCCCGCCGCCTTGCCGACGATCGATAAGCCCATGCGGGTAGCAACACGTTCGATATCGTATTCCTTGGCGTGGAGTTCGAACGCATATGGCGCAAGCTGCCCGGCTACCGTCTCCAGCGTCTCGGGGCGCCCTAGCGAGTTTGCGGTGTCCAGGCAGATGCCCACGCGCGGGCTGGCCAGTCGCTGAATCAGCCCGGCGAACTCGGCCGCGCTGAAGGCCTCATTGTTTTCGAGCGCCAGGTTCACGTCTTCGCGCTCCAGCAGCGGCAAGACCGCGCGAATTCCGGCTTCGGCGGCCGCCAGTTTCTCCGGCCCGCAGAGGCTTCCGGAGAGTACCGTGCGCAGAATCCGGGCGCCGATGCGATGTGCGATTCCGATGTACCTCGCCAGGTGATCCGCCTCGACTCCCCGAGTGCCGGCTTCGAGCGTCACCCCGCGCGCGCAAGCGGCGTCCCGCAAGCGGTCGAGTTCTTCATCGGAAAACTGGTGTAGCGGCAGATTATCCGCGATCTGCACCACGCTCACTCCGGCCTCAACAGCCTTATCCAACAGCCCGATCGCGCCAAGTGGGTTCGCGGGCTGCGGGTATCCCGCCACTCCAACCGACCAGGGCACGCTCCAGGATCCGATTCCGAGTTTCAAGCTTTTCGCTCCCCTGGCTCACTTCTTCAGCAAGCCCTGCATTTCGAGCCACTCGGCAAACCGGTCGATCCATTGGTCGGAAGGCAGCCCCTGCTTGCGCATACCGAAGCCATGGCCTCCCTTAGCGTACATATGCAACTCGGTTAACTTCTGAGACTTTATCCACTGGCTGTATAAGGCGATGCTGTCCATCTCCAATCCGAACGCGTCATCGCTGGCCGCCGCGAGAAACAAGGGCGGCGCATCGGCCCGCGGCGTAAGATCCTTGAGAGGCGATGTGGATGGATAGATGGGCGCCACGAACGCGGGCCGCCCCTCCGCCGAGTAGCGGAGCCCCACGCCCGCCGCGACTGTCCCGCCCGCGGAGAAGCCGATGATGCCCACGCGGTCCGGCGAAATGTTCCACTCGGATGCGTGCTTGCGGACGTATGTCACTGCCGCAAGTCCATCCGCGATCGCCAACGGTATAGCGCTTCCGACCTTTTCGTCGAACTTTTGCTGGTCCTTATTTAGCTCCGCAAATTCCTGCGTGGCGTCTTCGCCGGTGTGCGCCACCCGATACTTCAGGATGAATGCGGTAATACCCTTCGCCGCCAGCCATTTGGCGACCTCGGTGCCCTCGTTGACAATCGACAGCGCCATGAAGCCACCACCCGGACAGATCACCACTCCGGTGCCATTCCGTGAAGCGGAGGAGGGTCTGAACACCGTCAGAGTTGGCTTCGTGATGTTGGAGACCACCTCGGCGTTCCAGGCTTTTGAGAAGTACTGCTTCTCCGGGTAACTCTCCTGCGCCGAAGCGTCCTTGCCGGCGTACAGCGGCACCACCTCCTGCGCCAATCCGGCGCCCGCCACGAGCCCCAGCACCGAGACCATTCGCACCATTTGTAGTTTCATCGTTTACCTACTCTAGCGAAACAGCATGAACCGGGCAAGGTCGTAGTCATGTTCTGACGGTTGCCAGGCGCTCGTCTCCTACGCGCGGGAACCGACGAAATGAATCCAGCGTGTCACTATCTCAATTCTTTATCTCGAGAGCCCGTATCCGTACGATCGCCTGCAGGTCCGGCGACGTGAACGTCAATGTGGGCTTCGATAAACGGTCGGGTCTCGATATGGACTTCCGCGGACTCGTCAAAACCAGGCTCAAACGACATTCCCAGCGATGCGTACTTGCCCCCGGCCGCTCGGTTATAAGGCAGCAGGTCTACGCGAAGCAGTCCCGGCAAACCTCGCACCGTGCGGGCGATCGCGGCCAGATTCTCGCGAGTGTCGGTCACTCCTGGAATCAGGGGCACTCGTACCACGTAAGGGATGCCCATCTCGCTCAGATGCCGCAGATTCGCCAGGATGAGGGCATTGTCGCATCCGGTATAGCGACGGTGCATGGCGGGGTCGATCAGCTTCAGATCATAATGCACGAGGTCACACCTGGCGGCGACACGGTCGAGCGCCGTCCGATCCGCATTTCCCGAAGTATCGAGGACGATGTGCAGCCCGGACAACTGCTCGATCACCTCGCGAAGAAATTCCCCTTGCTGGAGCGGTTCGCCACCTGAAAATGTGACCCCGCCGATCTCCCGCAAGACGGGCGCCTGGCGATTCAAGAGCGCTGCCAGGGCGGCGGGCTCATATCGAGTCCCCACGACGCGCCGCTGCCCCGCTGCTTCAATCGTCTGCGGCTCGGAACGTTGTGCCTCCGGATTGTGGCACCAGGAGCACCGCAACGGACAGCCCTTCAGAAACACCGTGGTCCGCAGACCCGGGCCATCATGGAGCGTCAACTCGCGGATGTCGCAGACCGTTCCAGAGTTCATCGGGCGATCTTCACAGCGCGTGTTGGTAACGCTGGATTACATGATCCTGATATTCCGGCGCGAGTTCGCAGAAATAGCCGCTCCAGCCCCACACCCGGACAATCAGGTTGCGGTGGCGCTCGGGATGGGCTTTCGCGTCCATGAGCTTTTCCGCGTTCAACGCGTTCAGTTGAAGCTGCTGGCATCCGAGCCGGGCAAACGTGCGCACCAGAACGGCGCATTTCCCCAGAGCTTCCGCGTCCGAGAAAGCGGCATCCGAGATCTCCATCGTAATGGGACCGCCGTTGCAGACGCGCTGGTAATCGATCCCGCTGAACGCTTGCAGCACACTGATCGGACCCCGCACCTGCGCGTTGGGCGAGGGCGCCAGGTTGGCGTTGAAGAACTCGCCCTTCTTGCGCCCATCGGCCGTCGCTCCTATCGGCGGAGCGGCATCGCCAGGAGCCCCGCGCGACAGCCAGACGTAGTACATCGCCGAACCGGTGCCCGGCCGGATTCGCCCGCCCCGGCCGTTATCCGGGATGGCCTCGCAGGCTTCCGCAAAATACCCGAATAACGTGGCCAGCAAACGATCGGCTTCGGGATCGTTCCCCGCTTTGGGCGCCTCGCCGAGCAAGCGCTGGCGCAGGACTGGGTGGCCTTCGAAATCGGCATCCAGCGCCGCGATCAGTTCGGCGGGAGAGACGGAGCTTTCCTTGAAGACCAGTTGCTCGACCGCCGCCAGCGCGTCGGCGGCGTTGGAGGAACCCGCGCCGTGGATGCCGAAGTTGTTGTACCGGAGACCGGCCGAAAGATCGCGGCCCCGCTCCAGGCAGCCGTCCATGACGACCGAATAGTAAGGAGCCGGCGGCAAAAGAAGTCGTGAATAGGATTCCACTGTCGCGGAGACCTGCTTACGGATGTCCTCCGAGGTCCGCCGAAGTATACCTGTAAAGCTCTCGCCCGCCGCCAAACCTTCCCGGATCGCCGCGTCCACAGCCGCGGGAAACGAGACGGCGCCGATGTTCACGACGTCCATCCCTTTACCGGGAACGATGAACTCCCAGCAGGCGGCCACGGTGTAGTTCCTGGCGTCCTCGAGACTATAACCGTGGTGAACAAGCGCGGGAATCACCACCGCGTCGTTCGAGTATTGCGGAAATCCGAGTCCTTTGCGCGTTAGCTCGGAGGCCAGCGTCAGCAGCGTCAAGTCGGTCTGCGGCGTGATCCGCAGGTTGATCTTGGGATCGATCAGGTTGGTCCAGAGGGCCGCGCGTAGAGCGATGCGGGTCAGTTCGTTGACGCCCTCGGAGCCATCCGGTCGGACGCCACCCAGCATGAGGCTCTGTCCGTTGTCGCCTTGCTGCACGCCGGGATAGAGATCGCTGTCTTTGTTCAGGGAGAGGAAGAACTCGGCCACAAGTTCCTCGGCAGTATCGAGTGTGAGGCGTCCGGCGGCGAGGTCGGCGGCAAGGTAGGGCCACAGATATTGATCGAAGCGGCCCAGGCCGACATGATAGTGCCCGCCCATCCAGACCACGGAGTGCAGGAGACGCAGTGCCTGAAGCGCCTCGTGAAGCGTCTCGGGAGGCTGGGCCGGAACGCGGGCCAGGATGCCGGCGACTTCGCGCGCTCCCATACGGTCGGCCGCCTCGCGGTAGCGGGCTGCCAGATCGAGAACCGCGTCGATGGTTTCGATGGCGCTTTCCAGGAATTCGACGGCTTCGCCATCGCCGGCCATGTCCCGGAGTGTTTCCACTGCCACCCGCCGGCGGCCGGCCAGTCCCTGAGACAACACCATTCCCCAATCGGCGCAAATATTGCTGATCGGCCCGAGCTCGTGGAGGGTGCGGCCGGCAGTCAGCCGCGTCCAGTCCGGTTGGCTAAAGATCGGGGGAACGCCTGGGACCGTTCGGGCAAACACGATGCGCTCGTCCGGCTCGATAATGGGCTGCTCGGCCTCGCACATCCGCCGGATCAGGCGGCTGGCACGTCGTGGCCAGGAGAGGTTTTCGGCGTCCAGCTCCGGCAGAAAATGGGGCACAGCCGTCGTGCGATTGCGCCGGTAACCCCCTTCAGTGATACGCCGCCGAATGGCGGCCAATCGATCGGATTTCATCCGCGTGATCCCTTGTATTAACTGTATGACGCGATGCCCAGCTTCTTTTGCATGGCCTCGAGGGTGATCCCCTTGGTTTCCGGGAAGAAGAACAACACCACGAAGAACTGCACCGCCATCATGACGGCGAAAAAGGCGAACGGGACCCAGATGTACGAGGCGGTCAGTTGAGGAAACACCACCGATAGCGCGGCGCTGACGATCCAGTGGCTGGAGCTGCCCAAACTCTGGCCCTTAGAACGTACCGAATTCGGGAAGACCTCGCTGATATACACCCAGATGACGGCGCCGGAGGAAAGCGCGAAAGAGGCAATGAATCCGGCCAAGGGCCAGATCAGAAAGTGCCCTTGCGTTTCGGAGCGCAGCATGACCACACAGGCCGTCAGACATGCCACCATGGCAATCGATCCACCTAGTAGAAGCGGCCGGCGTCCCACCTTGTCGATGATGATCATCGCGATCATCGTGAAGAGAAGATTGGTCACGCCCACGGCGATGGCCTGCAGGTCTCCGGAGACTTTGGTGAATCCCGCCCGCTCGAAGATGTGATTGAGGTAGTACAGGATGGCGTTGATGCCGGACACCTGATTGAAGAAGGCCACCAGAATCGCCAGCATGATCGGCTTGCGGTATTTCCAGCGGAACAGCGGTTCATTGCCGCTCTGCCGGGTGGCGGACATGGAGGCGACAATGGCTTCGAGCTCGCCTTCTACGTCCCGTTCCCCGATTCCGATGAGTACCTGGCGGGCTTCTTCTACGCGCCGCTTCTTGACCAGCCATCGGGGGCTGCGGGGGATCCCGAACAGCATCGCGAAGAACAGGAGAGCCGGGACCACCGAAATGCCCAGCTTCCAGCGCCATTCGTTCGCGCCCAGATCGAGGAGGCCAATCAGGTAATTGGAGACGTATGCCACCACGATCCCCAAGACGATATTGAACTGGAAGAACGCCACCATGCGCCCACGCCAGCGCGCCGGCGAAATCTCCGCGATGTACATGGGGCCGAGCACGGAGGAGCCGCCGATCGCAAGTCCGACGATGAAGCGGAACAGCAGGAGCACGTGCCAGTTCCAAGCCACGGCGCATCCGATGGCGGAGACCAGGTAAAGGACAGCCAAGCCCCGAAGGCTGTCACGGCGTCCATACCGATCGCCCGGCAATCCGGCGAAAATGGACCCGAGCACGGTTCCGATCAGGGCGCTTGCCACGGTCCAGCCGAGGGCGGCGGGGCTGAGTGAATATTTTTGGGTGATGGCTTGCGTGATTCCAGAAATCACAGCCGTGTCAAACCCGAACAAGAGACCGCCGAGAGCCGCGACGATCGTGCTTCTAATGATGAGCGCATTGAGCCGCTGAGGTGGAATGATACCGAGGGTGGGGGTCATCGTCGGTGATTCTCTACACTTAAGTGGATCGCCACTTGATTATAGTTGGCTTCCCGTTAGGCGTCAAAGCGAGCAAAACCGCTGGCCCCGGACAACTGCTGCGGACACAGGCGCGAGCCGCAGCGAGAACTTGCCATCAAGATCAAGTGTCGGATGCTCAAGTGGCGAACTTCCCGCGCGGCGTCATAATAGGGGGATGCTGGCCGGTCTCAGGTTCATTGTTGGGAACTCGGGAATTGGAGCAATGTTCCGCGCTACGGTTTGCTTAGTCCTGCTGGCCGCCCTGCCGGCACTCAGCGCCCAGCGCACGATGACGGTGCTCAATCCTGAATCGTTTCGCCATTATGTCGAAGCGTTCAATCATGATGACGATGCGCGGGTTATCAACTACATCGACGACAGGTCCGCCTGGAGCTGGCTGCGCGAGAATATTCCCTTTTTTGAATCCTCCGACAAAGAACTGGAGGAGATCTACTATTTCCGCTGGTGGACTTTCCGGAAACACATCGAGAAGACTCCCGATGGCTTCGTGATTACGGAATTTCTTCCTCCTGTCCCGTGGGCCGGTAAATTCAACACGATCGACTGTGCGGCCGGCCATCATTTCTATGAGGGAAGGTGGCTTCGAAACCGCCAATATCTCAATGACTATGCGCGGTTCTGGTTCTCAAAGGACGGGGAGCCGCGCCGCTATAGCTTCTGGGCTGCCGATGCTCTCCAGGCTCGCGCAATGGTCACCCAGGACCAGCAGTTGCCGGTAGATTTATTGCCGCTCTTGATCGAGAATTACGCGCAATGGGAAAAGGCCCATCTTGACGCCAATGGCCTTTTCTGGCAAATCGACGACCGCGACGGCATGGAGGTCTCGATTGGTGGCAGCGGGTACCGCGCTACCATCAACGGCTATATGTACGGCGATGCTGCGGCCATTGCCAACATCGCCGATTGGGCCGGGAAGAAGCAGATTGCAACGGAATTCCGCGAAAAGGCCACGAGGCTGAAGGCTCTTGTGGAAGCCAGGTTATGGGATTCGCACGCCGGCTTTTTCAAAGTGCTCCCCCGGGCCGAAGGCGCCCGTCTTGCTGGCGTCCGCGAGTTGCACGGCTATGTGCCGTGGTACTTCAATTTGCCGGATCCTGGCTACGAGATTGCGTGGAAGCAGTTGATGGATTCCGGTGGGTTCTATGCCCCGTATGGTCCGACCACCGCCGAGAGGCGCAGTTCGCAATTCATGTTTCCCAATCCGCATGAATGCCTCTGGAATGGTCCATCCTGGCCCTTCGCGACGACACAGACCCTGGTGGCCTTGGCAAACCTTCTCAATCACTACCAACAGGACTATGTCGGGAAAAAAGACTATCTGGAACTTCTACGCACTTATACTCACACCCAACATTTCAAATTGTCCAACGGCAGGGTCATCCCATGGATTGACGAAGACTATAATCCCATTACCGGCGAGCCGATCGCCCGCGAGATCCTGTACCGGAACAACGACGCTCTCAAGGACCGCGGCCGTGACTACAACCACTCGGGCTACGCCGATCTGATCATATCGGGACTGGTCGGCCTCCGCCCGCGTATCGATCAGTTGGTCGAAGTGAACCCATTGGTGCCCGAAGGCGGAATAACATATTTCTGCCTTGACGGAGTGCCGTATCACGGCACCAATCTCACCATTCTGTACGACGAGAACGGGAGCCGATATCATAGGGGACCTGGGCTCCACGTCTTTGCGGACGGACGGGAGATTGCAAGCGCCGCGCGCCTTCAGCGGCTCACCGCCAGGCTTCCGGAAACAGCCGCTGGCTGGCGCAAATACGAAGGCAATCCGATTATCGGCGGCCAGTACGGCACCGTATTCGACGTGGCCCTGCTGAAAGAAGGTGAGGAGTACCGCATGTGGGGTTCCTGGCGTCCGAAGAAGAGTCTGGCCTTATTCACAAGCAAGGACGGCATGCACTGGAGCCAGCCGGAAATCGTATTCGGTCCGAACCCGGACACGCGTTGGGAGAAAGACATCAACCGCCCAGCCGTAGTGAGACGGGCCGATGGTTATCACCTTTGGTATACCGGCCAGGCCGATGGACATTCCTGGATCGGTTACGCTACGAGCGCCGATGGAAGAATCTGGAGACGCATGAGTCCGCAGCCCGTGCTATCCGCCGACCAGCCATGGGAGAAAGTGGCTGTCATGTGCCCGTACGTAATCTGGGACGAGGAGAGAAAGCTCTTTCGCATGTGGTACTCGGGCGGCGAGCAGTACGAGCCGGATGCCATTGGATCCGCCACGAGTCCGGATGGCCTTCACTGGTCCAAGCACGCCGGCAATCCCATTTTTGGCCCTGGACCGGAAAAGGTGTTCGACGATTGCAGGGTGACGGCGTGCCAGGTAGTGCGCAGGGCGGGCTGGTATTACATGTTCTACATCGGCTTTCGCGACGTCGACCACGCCCAGATCGGCATCGCCCGATCGCGCGACGGCATCATGGGCTGGGAGCGCCATCCGGATAATCCGATCGTTCGTCCCGGACAAGAGTCGTGGGACCACGACGCATGTTATAAGCCCTATGCGATTTTTGATGGGAAGCGGTGGCTGCTGTGGTATAACGGCCGCCACGGCAACTTGGAGCAGATCGGCCTGGCGCTGCACGAAGGAGAAGATCTGGGCTTTGGCAATTGAACATCACGGTCACCCCAACTTGCCCAGTCGTAGCATAGGGATTGCCCGGCGGCTAAACCGATGCCTACCCGATGGCCGGCTGCGGCTGCCGCGGGCGGCTCGGAGCCGTTGTACTGCGGCGCGTCCGGCGCCCCTTGAGCCAGGCGCCCAGCCGGTAGCTCAGCAGCAGCGCCACCAGCGCGCCGTAGAACAGCGGCAAGCGCACGTCGGATTTCACCAGCCAGTAGTAGTGCACCACCGCCAGCACCGCCGTCGCGTAGATCAGCCTGTGCAGCCGCTGCCAGCGTTTGCCGCCCAGGCGGCGGATCCAGCCGGCCGTCGACGTCACCGCCAGCGGGATCAGCAGCACGAAGGCCGCGAACCCCAACGTGATGAACGGGCGCTTGGTGACGTCCTTGGCCACGTCGTGCAGATCGAAAAACTTGTCCAGCCAGATATAGGTCAGAAAGTGCAGCGAGCCGTAGAAGTAGGCGAACAGGCCGATCATCCTGCGGTAGCGGATCAGCGCGGGTATGCCCGCGAGTTTGCGCAGCGGCGTGATCGCCAGCGTCGCCACAATCAGCCGTAGCGTCCAGTCGCCTGTGAAATGGGTGATGCGCTCGATGGGGTTGGCGCCCAGATGGCCGTGTCCGGCGAGCCAGCCCAGCCATGCCAGCGGCGCCAGGCCCAGGCAGAACACCACTACTTTGATCCAGCCGCCTTTACGCATAGGTTCAGTAGTTCTTTTTGAGATCCATGCCGGCATACAGCGAGGCCACCTGGTCTCCGTAGCCGTTGAACATCAGGGTGGGGCGCTTGCGGAACTCGCCCAGGCGGCGCTCGCTCGACTGGCTCCAGCGGGGATGGTCCACGTTGGGGTTCACGTTCGAGTAGAAGCCATATTCGCGCGCATTGGATTGGTTCCAGGTAGTGGGAGGCTGGCCGCTCACCAGGCGGATCTTCACGATCGATTTGGCGCTCTTGAACCCGTACTTCCAGGGCACCACGATGCGTACCGGGGCGCCATCCTGGGGCGGCAGCGTTTCGCCGTACATGCCAACGCATAGCAGTGTCAGCGGGTGCATGGCTTCATCCAGCCGCAGCCCCTCCACGTACGGGAATTCGATTCCCGCCTGCCCGGAGGAGAGCATCTTTCCCGGCTCGTAGTCGCTCACAAAAGCCACGAATTTTGCCTTGGGAGTCGGCTGGGCCGCCTTGAGCACGGCGCTCAGCGAGTAACCCGCCCAGGGCACCACGATGGACCAAGCCTCCACGCAGCGGTGCCTGTAGATGCGTTCCTCGAGCGGCGCCAGCTTCAGGAGGTCTTCCACGCTGTACTTTGCCGGCTTAGCCACTTCGCCTTCCACCGAAACGGTCCACGGCGATGTCTTGAAGTTCTTGGCCAGCGTAGCGGGCTGTTCCTTTTGCGTGCCGAATTC
>Ga0181517_10005153_pt1 | contig 11631 bp, 11 predicted proteins | sample PEATcosm2014_Bin_31_FD_119748 | JGI IMG/M metagenome (GOLD analysis project Ga0181517, IMG submission 119748) | Peatland microbial communities from MTU Mesocosm Facility, Houghton, MI, USA - PEATcosm2014_Bin01_30_metaG | ecosystem: Environmental > Terrestrial > Soil > Wetlands > Peat | place... | reverse complement strand
TGCGCCGCGGGGACATCGCGGCGGGGACCGATGCCGACGCAGTGCTTGACCTCGTCTTCGGCGCTGCTTACCACCGTCTCCTACACGTCCACCTACCGCTCGACGACCGCTTTGTCCGCGAGGTGGTCGACATCGTGGTCGACGGGGCGGGGACCAAAGCCGCAACGCCGACGACGTGAGCCAGCCCGGGCCGCACTAGCCGCCGGACGTAAATGCGCGACTCGCATTTTCGGGTGCGGCTTCACTATTGTCACCAAGGCGCTCAGCGCCAAGGAAGAGTACCGAAAACCCGGGGGCCATGACTTGACGAGCTATCTTCCTGCCGAGGACCGCTACCGGTCTGTGCCTTATCGTCGTTGCGGGCGCAGCGGCCTGCTCCTGCCCGCCGTATCGCTCGGGCTGTGGCAGAACTTTGGCGACGACCGGCCCATCGATACCCAGCGGGCAATCTTGCGGCGGGCCTTCGACTTGGGCATCACCCATTTCGACCTGGCCAACAACTACGGGCCGCCCTACGGCAGCGCCGAGACCAACTTCGCCCGGGTCCTCTACACCGACTTCCGCGCCCACCGAGACGAACTGGTGATCTCCACCAAGGCGGGCTGGGACATGTGGCCGGGCCCCTACGGAGACCTCGGTTCCCGCAAGTACCTCCTGGCCAGCCTCGACCAGAGCTTGGCGCGCCTCGGCCTCGACTACGTCGACATCTTCTACCACCATCATTTCGACCCCCAAACGCCCCTTGCGGAGACCATCGGGGCTCTCCATTCGGCCGTCACTTCTGGCAAGGCCCTCTATGTCGGCATCTCCTCCTACTCCGATCAGCGCACCGCCGAGGCCGTCGCCATCCTCCGCGGGCTCGGCACGCCCCTTCTTATCCACCAACCGTCTTACTCGATGCTCAACCGCTGGATCGAAAGCCGCCTTCTCGACGTCGTCGCCACCGAAGGCGTCGGGTGCATCGCCTTCTCCGTGCTGGCGCAGGGCCTGCTCACCGACCGCTACCTCAACGGTGTCCCGCCAGGTTCCAGAGCCTCGCGAGACGGCTCACTTGGTCGTGAGATGCTCAACGATGCCAACCTAACCCGCATCCGGGCACTCAACGACATCGCCCGGGGGCGAGGCCAGTCCCTTGCCCAGATGGCCATCGCATGGGCCTTGCGCGACCCTCGGATCACTTCCGTGTTGATCGGCGCCAGCAGCGTGGCCCAACTCGAGCAAAACATAGCTGCTCTCGACCACCTCGATTTCACTCGCGATGAGCTCGGCCACATTGACCGCTACGCCGTCGAGGGAGGCATCGACTTGTGGCGCGCCCCGGCGACCGCGTAAAAAACAGCCCGGCGCGCCGGCGGCCCCTGCCCATCCCCGGCGGCCGTGTTAGGTAATCCTAAGATGATGTGTGGGGTAATCCTGCCCTTGACTGTTCGTAGGAGCGGTGGGAGCATTGTCCCCAACGTTGTAGACCGCGAAGAGCGACAACATGCCGGCTTCCCACGAGGGACGCAGTGCCGATGGAGCGGCAGCAAGTCAGGCCAGTCCCCGCGGTGAGCGGGTATGAGATGAAAGGGTGTGCAGTGTTGTGGGTTGCGATGGCACCGCTTCTGCTCCTGGGCCTGGCCGTTGGACTGGTCCCGGTGACCATGGGAATGGTCCACGATCATCGTGCGCGCCGCGCCGGCCTCGAACACGCAGACCAGTTCTTCTTACCTCCGCGCCGAGGAGCAGGTGAGCCCAAAGCGAAATTGGAGCCGAGCGAAGGTGACGGCGAACTCAACGTGCGGCTGGAGCGGATCGAAGCGACGTTGGCCCAGGTCCTGGCCCGGGTGGATGGACAAACGGTAAGCGCGGCCCCCGAGGGCACCTAGTCTTGCTCGGTCCAGAGCGCGGTAGAGCGCTATGGTCCGAGGACAGATGGTCATCAGACAAGGCGAAGAAGGCAGGTGTAAGGCACCGTTAGGAGGCCGAAATGGCGAGGCGTCCTGAGGCTGCGGTGCTTGGTGCCTCGTCCGGTGTGGAAGGCCGTCCTCACCGTTCGCTCAGGAGCCATGTCGCTTCGGTCCGGCGTCGGTGGTTATCGCGCCGAGCTCTCCTGCTCCACCTCACCGTGGCGGTCCTTGCCCCTGGCTGCGGCGTGGCTGGCTGGTGGCAGGCGACCCGGGCGTTAGCGGGCAACGGGCTCAGTTGGGTCTACTCGGTCGAGTGGCCCATCTTCGGCCTGATCGCTATTGCGGCCTGGTGGCAGCTCATCCACGAGGACCCTCAGGCCTACGAGGCACGCAAGCGGGGCTCGACGGGGGGCGAGGCCTGGGCGTTCCCTGGGCCCACGGGGGCAAAACAAGAGGCCTCGGCTCGGCCGCAGGCTATGGTCGAAGTCACCACTGTGCGACTGTCGGCAACGCTGGCCGCGCTGGTTGGTGCTGAGCTTGTGCTCGGGATGGTGTCGTTGTTCTACGTGCCTGTCGACCGCCCCAGTGGATGGGTACCCTCGACGGGCAAAGTGGTCTACCTGGCTCATGCTTCCTTCGGCCTGCTGGTCGTCCTCGGGGCGTTCGTGTTCCTCGTCCGCGTGAGGCGAGCGGCGCGAACCTCCAGACTGGTCGGTTGGATGGGGATCATAGGAGTGGCCATGGCCGGCAGCGGTGGCGTCCTGACGGAGGCTCAGTCACTTGTGCGGTTCTTGGGCCTGGTGCTCATGTTCTTCGGCTCCGCTCTGGCCGGTTTCGCCTACATCGTCCCACTTTTGCTCAGCCCGTCAAACAAGGCGCCGGTGCCTTCCAGCGGCTAAGCGGTCCGGGAACCTCACTCCGCTGCCACGCCGGCCACCAGGCTTGGCAGGCGTCGGCGGGGAACGTTGACGGCCACCCTGAGGAGCAAGCCCGCGAAGGATGCTGCCCGAGGCACCGGCCCTGGTGATGGTGGTGTGCCGGCCGCTCACCCGTCCCCATGTGTTTGTATGAGGGAAGATGACAGGCTCAGACGGGAGTCTCGGCATAATAACAGCCGTGGAAGAGGTACCCCGGCAGGTACCGGCCGATCGGCCTCGGCGAGCCAAGCGGCGCAGGAGATGGGCCCTCATTGGAACGATGGCCTTGTTGTCTATGTTGGTGGGGGCCGGCCTGTACGCTGACAGGGCCGGCTCGAGCACTGGCATCAACGGTCTTCTTGTCGACAGGACCCAGGAGCCCGCTCCCGGTTTCACGTTGCCCGAGCTGCTTGCGCCGGGCCGGAAAATGTCACTGGCCGACTTCAGGGGCAAACCCCTGGTCGTCAACTTTTGGGCCTCATGGTGCTACCCGTGCCAAACAGAAATGCCGCTCCTGGAGTCCGCGTTCCGCGCGGAGCGAGGAGCCGTGCAGTTCCTGGGGGTCGACACCAACGACAGCCGTGGCGCTGCGCTCCGTTTCCTAAAGAGCGTACACGTCACTTATCCGTCGCTTATCCTGTCCGACCCTGCCAGCCCCGTGACCACTTCGTATGGGCTCATAGGGCTGCCTATCACCTTCTTCATCTCCGTGGACGGCAGGCTGATGGGGCGCCACATCGGCCCGATGAACCGGGCAACACTAAAGGCAGCGCTGGGCTTGGCCTTCGGGACGCTGGCTTACGGGTAGACGAAGCACAACCGCAAGTCAGATGCCCACGCCCCTCACCCGCTGCTCGTCCGCCCCGGACGGGCCGTCGAGGTGGCCGGCCCCCCAGGGCTACGCCGGTGCCCGAACTCTCCCTGCTCACCTAGCGCAGCGCACGGGCGCTCAAGGTGCTAAGTGGTCCTTGACGAGCGGATGTTTGCTTCGTAGTGTCTAACGGTGCGCCTTAGTACTCGCTAAGGGGAGAGGCCCTGGATTAGCCGGCCAGGGGGAGGGGGACGAGGGCCTGGATGGGCCGCTCCGTTAGGGTCGCTATCGCCGGTGCCTCCTTGTGCGTGGTTGCCGCGATCGTGGTGTTCACGGCCATGGCGTACTTGCGGTCTAGCCCTCCGACGGTCGATTTCGCCTCCGGCCACCAGCCCGGAGCACCAGTGGAGCTGACACTGCAGACGGTCGGCACGATCGGCTTCGGGACCCACCCGACGTGGGTGTCCTATCTGACCGAGGCCCCGGACGGCAAATGGGTCCACACCACCCTTTGGGACCTGCCGGCTCATACGCGGGTAGACGTGACCATCCTTCAGTACGACAGCGGCAGCCCCCTGCGCAACCAGTTGCTCGGCGAGGTAACGGGCACGATAGGCGGGACCATGACGGTCAACGGCGAGGCCGTCTCCCTGATCAACTCCAATGCCGGAAATGGTGTCGGCCACACCTTCAGCATCCCGAGCCTGGGCGTCAACGTGCCTCTCTACGGCAACCCGTCCAGCGCCACGCTGTGCAGCCTGGCTCCTTGCACAACGAAGTCCGTCCATAACGTGGTCAAGTTCTCCTTCATGACGCCCGGCCCGGGCCAGTACCCATGGCAGTGCTTCGTCCCTTGTGGCCTCGGCTACCTCTACGGCAACGGGGGCCCCATGCAGTCGATCGGGTACATGGACGGCTTTTTGAAAGTGGTGGCCTGATGCTCCTGGAGGCCTCCGCTTGACGGGGGGCGGCACGGGGTTGGCTCCGGCCCCTGGTCCACCCTCGGACGGCGATGACGGTTACGGGCGTCATCACTTCCGGCGCATAATCGCCATTTGGGTTGTCCTGGCCGCGGTGGTCGATGTGCTCTTCTACGTCTTGGCCGGGCCACACATCCCTCCGGGGACGATGACTTCGACCGCAAATGGGGCGCAGTTCGACTTCAACGTGCTGTTCCTCGTCGCCGTGCCCGTGCTGCTGGCCGTTTGGGTGTACCTCGCCTATTCGGTATGGGTATGGCGAGCAGGGCGGGGCCGGCCTGAGCCCAAGGCCGGCCCATATTCTCGAGGGCACCTAGGCGTACAGACGGCCTGGATCGCGACGACGACTGCTGTCGTGCTCGGGCTGTTCATCTTCGGTACCTACGAACTCGTCGCGCCTGCAGGGGCCGGAGGCGGCGAGGGGCCGAACCCGGCGTGGGCGCCCGCTTCGCACAATGTGCTGCCTATACAAGTCATCGCTCAGCAGTGGGAGTTCACTTATCGGTACCCGACGTTCGGCGGTTTCGAGACCTCACAGCTGGTGGTGCCGGCCGACACTGCCATCGCTTTCCACGTCACTTCTCTCGACGTGATCCACAGTTTCTGGGCCTACCAGCTCGGTGTCAAGGCGGACGCCAACCCAGACTATGACGACGTGGCTTATACGCGGACGACCGGCCAACTGGGCCAGTTCACCGTGCGCTGCTCAGAGCTGTGCGGCATCTGGCACGGGGCCATGTACGACTACGGACGGGTGGTGAGCCTGGCCGACTTCATGAACTGGGCCAAAGTCACCGAGAAGACTCTCATACCGGTCACCCGGTTGTTGCCTCCTTTCTCCTGGACCTACACGCCCGACGCCAACGGGGCTGACGGTGCTTTTTACCCCGACAACCGCGACCCATACAGCAACGTGGAGACCTATGGGGCCGTACCGGCCCAGGTCGCTCCTTTTGACCAGGCCCCAAAGGCCAAGCCGTAGCACGGGGACAGCCTCCTCCTCAGGAGCAGCCTCGCCGGCCCCAGACGGGAACGGAAGGATGACGATGTCAAGATGACAATCGACAGCAGCCCTCGCCAAGTTGAGGAAGCCCCCTACTTACCGGCTTCGGGCGCCGACTTCGGCTCAGGCGGCCCGAGCGCGGGCCGAGGGCCGAGGACGAGGCCGGCCTGGCTGGGCCAGCACGTAGGGACGGCGTTGCTAGGCGGCATCGCCGGCTACGGCGTCGGGCACTGGCTCGGCAACCTCATTGCCAGCGGGTACGCCAGTGCCCAGGGCAGTGGGCAAAACGACGTGGCTGTGGTGCTTGGCTTGGCCTTCGGTTTCGCCGGTTGGCTGACCGGTATCGGGGTGCTCAACCACCCGTTGTCCAAGCTGATCGGGCGCGAGCCGCTGGCGGAGGTACCCCAGCAAAACTGGACGCGCTATGTCCGGTTCACGACTGACCACAAGGTCGTCGGCATGCAGTACCTGGTCGGGGTCATCACCTTTTTTTTCACAGGTGGCTTGTTGGCTATGGCTATCCGAACGGAACTGCTGACCCCCACTAACCACTTCTTCGGGCCCGGCACCTACATAACTATCGTGGGCGAGCATGGGACGATCATGATGATGATGGCGTCCTCGGTCGTGGTCGGGCCGCTCGGCAACTACCTCGTACCGCTGATGATCGGGGCCCGCCGCACCGCCTTTCCCCGGGTGGAGGCGACGTCGTTCTGGATGTTTGCTGCGGGCTACTTCATCATCCTCACCGCTCTGCCCCTGGGAGGTTTCCCCACGGGCTGGACAGGCTACGCCCCGCTCCAGACCCAGGCCGCGGGCGGCATGGACTCGTACCTGATGGGTTTCGCCGTTATCGGCCTTGGCATGGTCCTGGCCGGGTTCAACCTGGCAGCTACGATCATCCATTTTCGGGCGCCGGGCATGACGTGGAGCCGGCTCCCGATCTTTGTATGGTCCATCCTGGCCACGTCCGCCCTCCTCACTCTGGCTACTCCGACTCTCGTCGCGGCCGGGCTGTTCGGTTTGCTCGACCGCACCGCCCAGACCGCGTTCTTCGTCCCCGAGCACGGAGGTAGCAGCTTTTTGTGGGAGAACCTCTTCTGGTTCTTCGGCCACCCGGAGGTCTACATCATGGCCCTCCCCGGTTTCGGCATCGTGGCCGAGATGCTCCCAGTGTTCTGCCGCAAGCCGCTTTTTGGCTACCGGGCCGCAGCCGCCGGCATGATGGGCGTCGCCCTGCTGTCTTTCTTCGTCTGGCAGCACCACCTGTTCCAGAGCGGGATCGACCCGGACATGCGGCCGCTGTTCATGCTGACCACCGAGCTCATCTCCATCCCAACCGGCTTCATCTATCTAGTCGGACTAGGCACCCTGTGGAAAGCGAAGATCCGCTTGGAAGTGCCGATGCTGTTCTGCCTGGGGATGTTCTTCAACTTCCTGATCGGCGGCGTCACTGGCGTGTTCCTCTCCGACGTACCCGTCGATGTGACAGTCCACGGTAGCTTTTTCGTCTTGGCCCATTTCCACTACACCATCATGGGTGGGCTCATCTTTGCCTTTTTCGGCGGTATCTATTACTGGACGCCCAAGTTGACGGGGCGGATCATGGACCACAAGTGGGGCAAGATCCACTTTTGGACCATGTTTGCCTTCTTCAACCTCACGTTCTTCCCACTGTTCATAGTTGGGCTCTTGGGCCAGCCCCGGCGGGTCTTCGAGTACGCGGCCAACTTGCAGGTATGGAACGACTTCTCTTCAGTCAGCGCCTTTTTGCTCGGAGCGTCGTTCCTCATCTTCGTGGGGAACTTCCTGTGGACGATCATCCTCAACCCCCGCCCGGCACCGGCCAACCCGTGGGGCTCCAACGGCCTCGAGTGGCAAACCCCGACGCCCGTGCCTTATTTCAACTTTGAGCGTATCCCTATCGTCCTCAGCGACCCGTACCACTATGGCGAGCCCACGCCCGTCCCCGTGGCCGACCTCGGGCCCGGGCTACCGGCCGCTGGCGTGATCGGCACCACGCTCGTACCGCCTACCCAACTCGGCCCGAGGCCACCGTTATGACTAACCCAGCCGGCCATCCCACCGTCCCCATCCTGAGGGATACCCCTGAAGAGGTCGAATACGAGCTCCGGGCCTCGGAGGCATCGATCTGGACCGGGGCCCGCCTGCTTGTCGGGGCAGTGAGTTTTGCCTTTGCGTCGCTCGCTTTCGCCTATTTCTACCTGCGGTCATCAGACAACGAACAACTCTGGCGACCGCATGGGGTCACCGCGCCCATAGGCCTCGGGACCGCCATCTTTGTCTTGACATTGGCATCAGGGTTGTTGTTGATCTTCGGCAACTTGCGCCTGCGCCAGGGCCTGCGGCTGGACTGGCAGGTCGCCGGATGGACCGTTGTCATCGCCGGGCTGGCCGTGATCGGCTTGCAATTATGGGAGTTGACCAGGCTCAGTTTCTACCCGGGCTCCAGCGGCTATGCGTCATGCTTCATTGCCTGGGCGGCGATGAACATCGCGCTCGTCCTGGCGGCACTCTATTGGATCGAAACACTACTGGCCCGGTCACTGCGCCTACGCCGGGCGTTGGCCGAGGAAGGGGGGGGCGACATCGCTCTTCCTGCTGACAGGTTGTTCCGGGCCAGCGCTGAAGGCTGCACGTTCTTTTGGGGCTTTACGGCCCTCGTAGCCGGCTTGTTCTGGCTGTTCTTCTATGTGATCTGAGGAGAGGGCATGGCCGTGGGTGACACCTATATTAATGCGCAGGTCCTGAGCTTCGCCTTCCCCTTGGGTATTTTTTGTGTGGCCCTACTGGTGGGGTTCTTCGTACGGTACCGGCAACGCTGACCTCGAGTACCACGTCGCGGTCCTGGCTGCAGCAGGCGCCGGCGGCCCTGGGCGCATTGCTGGTAGCGGTCGTTCTGGCACCGCCCATGGCGGGCCGCGCCCACCGTTATGACTGGGCCGAAGCGCTCCAGTTCATGGTGTTCGCGATGATTGCTCCCGGCCTGGTGGTGGCCGGGGCACCCTGGCGGCAGCTGGGGCTGGCCAAGCCGGCCACGGCGCTCGCCGACGCCCGACGCCGCCACCCTGAGCACGCGCGCAGCGCCACCTTGGTGGCGCTGGCTTTGGCCTGTATGGTCACCTGGCGGCTCCCGGCGTCGGTCGACGCCCTTCGCTCAGGGGGCTGGCCGCTGGCCGTTGAGGCCTTCACCCTGGGCCTTTCCGGCGTCGTTATTTGGTTGGAGTGCCTGACGTCGCCTCCCCTGGCCCCCCGTTGTGCCAGGCCCATGCGCATTGCCCTGAGCGCGGTAAGCATGTGGACGATATGGACGCTCGCCTACCTGGTGGCTATGTCGGACGGCGAGTGGTACCCGGCCTACCGCCACGTGGCCGGTCACGGTCTCAGCCTGGTAGCGGACCAACAGATCACCGCCGGAGTTATGTGGGCGGTGGCCAGCATATGCTTTCTTCCTCTCATTTTCTTCGACCTGTTCCGATGGCTCCACAACGAGGAGGAGCCCGACGAGGCGCTCCAACGCCTGCTGCGCCAGGAGCGCCGACGCAATTAAGCGCGCCGGCGGTCGGTCGGCCCTTAGGCCCTCGGCGAGGAGGCCGGGACCTGAGCCAGGTCAAGGGCCGGTAACCGCGTTTGGACCAACTTGTCGGCCGCCGTAAGTTCGGCCTCGGCCTCGCCGCGGTCGCTCCCGAGCATCTTCTCGTCGACGTCCAGCAGCTTCAGGGCTTGACGGTTGGAAGGGTGGGTATCAAGCAACTGGATTTGTTCGATGGCCGAGAGGGCATCTGCCGTGGCCCACAACGTTACGCTACCCACGAGTTGGGCGAGATCGCGGCCTGAGCCCGAGCCCGGGACGCTGATCGTGGAGAGCTGATAAATACTGTCGTCAGTAAACGAGCACGCGGCCTGGTCGTCTGTGAGCAGTCCGGGGACCTGGTGTTCTTCGGACTGGGAAAGGGTACCGGAAGACAGATCCCTGTATATGGTGAACGACTCTCCGAGGGCATAGCTGCATGGCCCGATATCGCTGTTCACTTGGGCCATCACGCTCGTGTCGTTGTTGATCTGGGCGGAGCGCGACGAGTCCTGAGGTAGGTCGGTAAGCACCACTACAGCCAGTACCAGGGTCAAGACGGCGGGCACGAGGACTGCCCGGCGCCTGTAGACCGGGTTCTTCCTGGGGGCCATGTCAGCCACGGCGATCGGGCTGGGGCGGGTGGAGGTCACGGATGGTGCCCGATCAGGGATCTTGCCTCCTCAGCGATGCCCGCAGCCCACTCCGCCTCGGTGGCTCGGGGGAGGCTGAACGAGCCCGAGGCGGCCTCATCGGCATAGGGGGTGGCTCGGAGCCGCAAGCGGCCCGAGGCGTCGATAAAGTACAGAAGGTCACTGTGGGACTCGGCATGTGCGTGGCGCTGTACTTCTATAGTTACCCCGTACGAGGTCCACACGGGATCCAGCTGGGCCAGCGAGCCGGTTAGGAAGTCCCAGCTCGTCGCGGACGAAATGGTGGCCTCCTCAGCCGGGCGAGTGGACGCTACGGTCAGCGCCACCGGGTCGGTATTGACGGTCACGAGGTCAACCTGGGACCTGTCCGCCCCGAGGTCGTGGAAAGCCTGCGAAAGCTCGGTCTCCAGTACCCCGCATATGTCGTCGCACGCGGCATCGAAGAAGGACAGCACCACCACCTTGCCCCGAAAATCCTCGAGCGAGGCCCGTTGCCCGTACTGGTCGACGAGAGAAAAGCGTGGTGCCTCCCGGCCCGACAATCGCTGGAGCCCCATGAGAGCAGATGTTGGTGCGCGCAATTGCGCCCGGAGCGCGGCTCTCAGCGCCGTCCGCGTCGGGACCGTAGGGAGCGGCGGGGGATAGTCCCCGGAGGTGGTTGCCGCCGCCGCGGCACCGACCGGACCTGGTAAAAAGTGGTCCAGCACCACCCCACCGAGGCCCAGAACTACCAAGCAGGCGACAGCATAGGCCATAACCTTGCCGGGGAGCCGGGGCGGCCCGGCGGCAAAGGCAGCGGCCCGGTCCACCACCTGGTCCCCGTCGTCGTTCCCGGGGACGGTTGTCAACGAGACGGGCGTGGTACCGTCCGGGCGGGCGGAAGGACGCTCGGGCATCTCAAGCACTTGGGAGCCTGCCCGACGATGTCGTGGCGTGCAGCATTTTGTCTACGAGAGCGCCGGCACCGCCTTCGTCGGCCGCCGCACGCCTGATAAGGAGCACGAGGGCGGGATAAGCCCAAAAATCTCCGCAGATCCACAAAATACCGGCGCCGATCTGCTGGCTGGCGAACGGTGACAGCGAGATGCCAGGGAGATGGTCGTACACGGGGTAAAGAGAGTGATCGGTGAAGAGGCTTAACGCCATGGCCAGGATGATCATCACCACGTTGGTGCCGAGGATGGCCGCGATCTGAGCTCCCGTCGCCAGCTTGGGCTTAACCGGGTGAGAGGGGATGATCTGTAGCCAGAAAAGGACCCCGGTAACGAAGAAGCTCGAGTGCATAAGCCAGATATGGACGTACTGGTTGGTCTCTGCCAGATCGAAAAGGGCTGGGAAGTGCCAGATGACCATCGTCACGTTGAACAGTACGACGGCTACCCAGCCACTGGTGACAAGGCGGGCCAGCGCTCGAAGAGGCCGGGCCCAGTCCCCGAGCAGCACGGCCCGCATAACCCGGCGCCTAATGCCCACCGGTAGGCCGTGGACGAGAGGCAACCAGGGCGCTCCGGCAACGATCAGGATGGGAGCGAAGAACATGATCAAGATGTGCTCGATCATGTGGACGAAGAAATAGTAATCGGCCCAGTAGTCGATCGGGGAATCGACCGCCACCAGCAGGAGGCCCAGTCCGCCGTAAAACATGAACGAGCGGGTACGCCGGGCTCGGGAGCTCTGCGGCCGGGAGCGGCGCTTCAGGTTGGACAGCCCATGCTCGTGCAGCCCCACAATGACGGCGACGACGATAAGGAACGGGTCGTACGACCAGTGGTCGATGATGTAGCTC
>Ga0181517_10005151_pt1 | contig 11633 bp, 13 predicted proteins | sample PEATcosm2014_Bin_31_FD_119748 | JGI IMG/M metagenome (GOLD analysis project Ga0181517, IMG submission 119748) | Peatland microbial communities from MTU Mesocosm Facility, Houghton, MI, USA - PEATcosm2014_Bin01_30_metaG | ecosystem: Environmental > Terrestrial > Soil > Wetlands > Peat | place... | reverse complement strand
TGCGGCGGTGGCCATGGAGGAGCGCGCAGGGCAGCCGGCAACACTGTTCCCAAAGCCGGAAGAGGATGAGCAGCGCGACCTGGATGTTCCGGCGTTCATGCGGAGGCTGCAGTTCTAAAGCGGTTCGCCCAATCTGGCCGGCTGAGTGCTGCAGTTGCTTTGCATTCGGTGAGCGGCGCTGTATAGTGCAATTAAGCTCACGCAAAGTCAAGTCCCCTGCAAGTTGTATGGGCAAGTTGTATAGCAGGGCCGTTGTGCTTTGGGTAATTTGAAGAAATACAACAGGCGGCTGCCGAGATGCCGCATCAAGACCGGTGGAGAGGGATCGCTGAGACGAAACGGGTTAGAAGGTCTTAGGGGCCCGGATTGACGGAAGACTGGAAACCGGCCGATTTGAAGATAGATGTATTGGCAAGGTACAGCGTTCGCAAGGTAAGTTGCAGAGTTCACAGTTGCGAGGGAATGGCTGGATGAGGGATTGGCGGGTTTGGGTTCTGGGAGTCGCGCTTGCGGGGTTTGGGTGGTCGAATGCCGGCGCGGCCGGGCTCGACGTCCAGCATCCGCTGCATCACGCGCGTACCAGTGAATCTCACCTGACCGAGGCCCGTACTGGCAGTGCGCATCGTGCGAGTTCAGTGAGCGCGAGCCGGACAACCAACGGCGCCGCGGCCAAGAACGTTGCCGGCAGGACGGCTTCTGGCCACACCGCAACGACACACACCAGAGCACGCGTAGCCGCCGCGAGTGCGGCAGCTGTTGCAGGCGCCAGTAGCGTGCACGGAACGGCCCGACGCGCAGCATTGACCAAGCGGCATCGCTATTACGAGCGATTCACAGCGAGTTCGTTTGCCAAGGGCGACATCTTTGCCGATGACGTGACGGCCGGCGAGGATCCGGTGGTGCGCCAGGCTGCGATCGATGCGCTGGGCGACATGAACGGGACGGCCGTGGTGATCGATCCCTCGAATGGGCGCATTCTGGCGATGGTGAACCAGAAGCTGGCGCTTTCGCCGGGAGCCGAGCCCTGCTCGACGATCAAGATTACGGTGGCGATGGCCGCGCTGAGCGAGGGGCTGGTGACGGCCGATACTCCGGTGCGGCTCGACGGCTTCCACATGAACATGACCCAGGCGCTGGCCAAGAGCAACAACCTCTATTTTGAGGAGCTGGGCCGCGAGTTGGGCTTTGAACGGATCCGGCACTACGCGAACCAGTTCGGACTGGGTGAGCTGGCGGGATATAACATTCCGGGCGAGCAACTGGGAGTTTATCCGGACGAGGAACTGCCGGCCGCAGAGGGCGGCGTGGGCCGGATGTGCAGCTTTGGACAGGGGGTTTCGTTGACGCCGCTGCAGCTGGGCGCATACGTTGCCGCCCTGGCCAACGGCGGAACGCTTTATTATCTGCAACACCCGACGACGATGGCCGAAGGGCTTGAGTTTGCGCCGAAGGTGAAGCGGGCACTGGACATCGCGCGCTACCTTCCCGAGATTGAGCCAGGTATGGCGGGCGCGGTCGCGTTTGGCACGGCGCGAAGACTGCACGCAGAGTTCAGCCAGTTGCCCGTGTTTGGCAAAACCGGCACGTGTTCGGACAAGGGCACGCGGTTTGGCTGGTTTGCATCGTTCTCGCAGGCGCCGCAGGGCGGGGGGCTGGTGACGGTCTTCTTTCTGGAGGGCGGACGGCCCACATTTGGGCCGCGCGCAGCGGAGCTGACCGGGGCCTTCTACAAGAACCTGTGGGATCGCAACTACTTTGCGGGCAAGGGCGGCCAGGACGCGGCGTTTGCGCACCCGGTGTTCGAGTCGGGCAAGACAGACATGACGCAGTAGGGTACAGCGGTTGAGCGCCAGAAGCCGCCCGCGGGCGGCTTTTCTGCTTTTGGGGCAGGATTTCTCTTCGCTGAAACGAATTGAGGTTCTGGAACATCCAACGAAAAAGCCGCCGGTGCAGAGGCGCAATGTGGTCATCGATCGAGCGGACAAATCTTCCCCATTTTCGTAACCGTTCTAGAAACACAGGGATAGGAACTCCCGGACATGGAACTCTAATGGAACTGCCAATACACATACTGATGGTCTATGGGTACCTGCTGCTGGCGGGCTGGGTGCTGGCGGAGCAACTGGGCCTGCCACTGCCGGCCATGCCGGTGCTGCTGGCGGCGGGGGCGCTCTCGGCCGAGAACGAGCTGAACTTCGGACTGGCGTTCCTGGTGAGCCTGGCGGCGGCGCTGGCGGCGGACTCTATCTGGTTTTGGGTGGGGCGCCGCTATGGGCACCATGTCCTGCGGCTGCTGTGCAAACTGAGCCTGGAGCCGACGATCTGCGTGCGCAAGACGCAGGACTCGTTTGGGCGGCGACGCGAGCTGACGCTGGTAATCGCCAAGTTTGTGCCGGGGCTGGCTACGCTGGCGCCGCCGGTGGCGGGCGAAAACGGCATGGGTTTCGGGCGGTTTCTGTTGTTTGATTCGATCGGAGCGTCGCTGTGGCTGCTGGCTTTGCTCGGCGTAGGACGCTTCTTCGGCGACCTGCTCAAGCGCGACCCCACCCTTCTGAATTGGGTGGGCCGTTTCTCCGGCGCGTTGCTGGTGCTGGGAATCGTCGCGTTTTTCCTGGTTCGGCTCTATCGGCGGCGCGCGTTCATGAAAGAGCTGGTGCAGTCGCGCGTTGAACCCGAGGACCTGAAGGTCCAACTGGATGCGGGTGAGCTGGTCTACATCGTCGATCTGCGGCATCCTCTTGAGCTTTTGCCCGATCCTTTCACGCTGCCGGGCGCCGTGCATTTTTCACCGGATGGGCTGGCGGAGCGGCACGCGGAGATTCCGCGCGATCGCGACATTGTGCTCTTCTGCACCTGCCCGAGCGAGGCTACGGCCGCCAAGACCGCGATGACGCTCTACAGGCTGGGGATTGAGCGGGTGAGGCCTTTGCGCGGCGGATACGACGAGTGGAAGCGGCTGGGGTTCCCGCTGGAGGCGGCGAAGCTGCCAAAGTTGCCGCTGGTACCCGCGCACACGATCTAAGGTCGAGGGTCGAGAGCGACAGATTCCAAATAGCCTGTATGGCCTTACGCTCGCTGCCGGTGCTTCTCTACATACTCGCGCAAGGCGGAGTTCATGCGTGTCTGGTAGCCCTGGCCCTGGCGTCGAAACCACTCAAGAACGTCGGCATCCACGCGCAGCGACATGGGTCGTTTGATTGGCCGGAACAGAGCGCCGCGCGCCGCTTTACTCCAATCGGAAATCGGCGGCATTTCGCTGGTGTCGATCTCGCCGTCTGGGATTCGAGCCAGTGCATCAAGCTCAGACTTGAGCTTCGCGGTGAGCGGTTCGGGGTTACCTCTCTTCATAGTCGCGCTTTTCATGTGTTGTCGCCTTTCTTGCGCTTATGATTCTGCCAATGCCATCTTCATCTGGCCATGTGTGGACCACGTAGAGAACTACGATTCCATCGGTTGTCGGAGACCCGAGAGTTCGCCATCTCTCTTCGTCGGGAAATGGGTCAGGGACCGAGACATTGCATGGATCGCCGAGTGCGCGCTCAGCGAGATCAAAGCTCACTTTGTGCTTGGCAAGATTACTTGCGGCCTTTGCCGGGTCCCACGTCCAGTGCATCGGAACTCCGTATATACGATACTGTATATACATGAGACGATCTTGTCAATAACTGAGAGGTCTCGAGTCGATGCCGGGAGGCAATGCTACACGGCTTAGTATGGGAGTGAAGAACTATCACGGCAGGAGTGAGATTTGGCTTACGACGATCTGCGCGATTGGATTAAGACGCTGGAAAAAGCCGGTGAGCTGAAGCGAATTAAGGAAGAGGTTTCGCCGGAGCTCGAAATCACGGAGATCACCGACCGCGTGAGCAAGATTGGCGCGGGGGGAAAGCCGAAGAAGCAGGCCGGAAAAAATGCGCACAATTATGCGCCGGGCGGGCCAGCGCTGCTTTTTGAAAACATCAAGGGCCATCCGGGGCACAAGGTGCTTATCAATCAGTTCGGCAGCGAGCGGCGCATGGCGATGGCGCTCGGCGTGGAGCGGCTGGACGAGATTGCCGAGCGCATCAAGGGGCTGATGAACGTGAAGGCTCCGGAAGGACTGTTCGACAAGCTGAAGATGCTGCCGCAACTTGGCGCGCTGACGGCAGCGTTCCCCAAGACCGTTTCGGCGAAGGACGCACCATGCAAAGAAGTGATACTGCGCGAAGGCTTCGACCTGAATCAGTTTCCAATCCTCAAGTGCTGGCCGCACGACGGCGGGCGGTTTATCACACTGCCGTGCGTGCACACGCGCGATCCGAAGTCGGGCAAGCGAAACATCGGGATGTATCGCATGCAGGTGTACGACGGGCAGACCACGGGGATGCACTGGCAGCGGCAGAAGGTGGCTGCGGAGCACTTTCGAAACGCAATTCGCAATGCGGCTGCGGAGACCGCGAAAGCTGACGGGACGATGAGTGAAGCGGTGGCGCGTGTGGCGTCGATGGCGGAGAGTGCAGGTGGGGCGGTTGCGATTCCGGATGGGCCGATCGGCGGGCTGCCGCAGGTAACGCTGGGAAATCTGAAGGGCTCGCGGCTGGAGGTTGCGGTAGCGATCGGGACGGATCCAGCGTTGACATTTTCAGCGATTGTTCCTGCGCCGCCCGAGGTTGAGGAGCTGATGATTGCGGGCTTTCTGCGCGGAAAGAGCGTGGAGATCGTGAAGTGCGAGACGGTGGACCTAGAAGTGCCGGCAAGCGCGGAGATCGTGTTGGAGGGCTACGTGGAGCTGGGCGAGCTGCGCAGCGAGGGGCCCTTCGGTGACCACACGGGCTTTTATACGCTGACGGATGAATACCCGGTGTTTCATCTGACCTGTATTACACATCGCAAGGACCCGATCTACGCGGCGACCATTGTGGGCAAGCCGCCCATGGAGGATGCATGGATGGGGAAGGCGGTGGAGCGGACCTTTTTGCCGGCGATGAAGATGACGATTCCGGAGATTGTCGACGTGCATCTGCCGGTGGAGGGCGTCTTCCACAACCTGATGCTGGTGTCGATCCGCAAGAGCTACCCGGGGCAGGCGCGCAAGGTGATGAACGCGATCTGGTCGCTGGGCCAGGCGATGTTTACCAAGTGCATTGTGGTGGTGGACGAAGACTGCGATGTGCAGGACGTGAGCGAGGTGGTGCTGCGGGTTACGAACAACATCGACCCGGAGCGCGACATCCAATTCACGATGGGCCCGGTGGACTCGCTGGATCATGCATCGCGGCTGCCCAACTACGGATCGAAGATGGGGATCGACGCGACGCGGAAGTGGAAGGCTGAAGGCTTTGAGCGGCCGTGGCCGGCGATGATCGAGATGGACCAGGCGACGAAGGCCAGGGTGGATGCGGTCTGGGCCAAGCTTGGAATATAGCCGGGAACCGCAACGTGCTGTATGCTTTCCGATAGAAGGCTTGCATGATTCTGCACGATTTGTTCGACTGGTCGAACGCCGGGGTGGGAGTTTCAGGGTTGGTGCTTACGGTCGGGGCAATTTGGCAGGCAACCGGAGCCAAGAAGGCGGCAACTGAGGCCAGGCAGGCAGTCTATCGACGAAATGCAGCCGATGCAATGGTAGAGATCGTGCGCATCGCGGAACAGCTAAACACTTCTGTTTTGTACGAGCGCCCAGTCGAAGCGAGTATTCAATTGCGCGAGTTGGTCTTTCGGATTCCGAACGACCGCGAATAGTTCGCGCACCTTCTTGCATCGGATGCCGATAAACTGAGAAATGTGGAGTTAAGCTGCAACCGTTGGGCCGATTTCCTGATCCAGGGTGAATTCCCCTTGAGTGCGGCGGAAAAGCAGTATCTGTTCAAAAAGACGTTTGCCACGGTTCAAGAATTGAGTGCAATGCATGGACGTCTTCGCAGAATGCTCGATAGGGAGGAAAAATGAACGCGAGAATCGATCAATTGGCGCAAGAGCTTTTGGCCAAGACTCGTGCGCAAAAGCTCTACTGGCGGATCATGGCCAATCCCCTAGGCCGGGATGAGTTCTCCGTTGATTTGGAAAAGGAATATAGCTTCCACATTTGGCTCGCGGTCTCCGGGGATAACCGCGCGATCACGCTTCAGATGTGGAAGGATGGACGTCCTGTACTGGAGTCCTTTGCGAACAATTGGCCTGCTCTATCGAATGGGGAAATCGACCAGGGGCGAGTGAGGAGATTTCGCGCTTATAGCGATTTGTTCGATGCTGTTCGCGAGAGCGTGTACGGCGGCGACGAGACCATTGGCGAAGTTGAACAACTGCTTAGGAAAATTGGTTGAAGGCTGGAAATTGCGCAATTAACCTCCTGTTTTTGCTGATCGCGTCATCTACGTATGCGCAGCAGGATCCGTTTCGGTGGACGGATTTTCACGCGGCGAAGGACCAGGACATTGTGGCCTGGGTAACGCGTTCGCTGCTGCTGGAAGACTGGACGGCGATCCGCGAGATCGGCGTGCAATATGATGCGGCGCTGGTGGTGACGACCAAGCGAGCTCGGCCCGACTCCCCGCCAATCGCGGATACCTTCACCATTTGGACGGTATCGCTGACCTCGCACGATCATGCGCCGTTGATCACGGGCGTGAATCTGCGCTGGCTGGACTTTATGCGGTTCAGTGAGAACGGCGCGGACCCAGCGGCTCTCTACGACAGCTGCCGCGAATGCGCCGTGGAGACGTACTTCACGGCGTTCCACTACGGGTCGCGTAATCATGCGTGGTCGGCACGGTGGATGCGCAACGGGCAGGCTGTGCCGGTGTGGAGCACCAATACGCCGACGGGCGTGGTGTGGACGCAGGCATACGCGGGGCTGGCCGAGCCCGATGGGCGCGCGCTGGTGGGGACGTGGAACCGGTTCGACTTCGGACCGCAAAAGCCGGTTGACGATTTTCTGTTTGTTTATGACGTTGACCCGAATAGCGGCCTGGAGCGGACGCGACGGCTGACCGGGCCAGAGGCCGTGGCGCTTAGGCTGCGGGTGTGCCGCGTGCAGGATGTGTTGCCCGGCGTGGCGCGGGGACAGGACGGGCCGCTGTGCCAGACGGTGATTCCGAAGGCAGAACGAAAGCCTGTGACCACGCCGCCGGCAAACGCGCAAGGGCGGTCGACGCCGCCGGGGACGAAGAAGCGGAATTGATCGGGCCGCGATGAGTGGCGTTGCGTCCCACCCTAGCCGCAAAAACAAGGACGCGGCGAGGGTGGGGCACCCGGCACAACTGATCCGGCTGAGATTATTCTGCTGATTTGACTTTGATTGCGGACAGGTTGCGCACCCAGCGGGCGGGGCGCTTTTCGCCATCGAGTACCAGCTTGAAGACGCCGTCGTCGCCGAGCGGCTTTCCGTCCATGGAGTCTGCGACGATCACGGTTCCTGAGTGAATGTCGGGGTTGACCTCTGCGACGGCGAAGACCGCGCCGTAGCCATCGGCGCCTTCGGCTACGAGGTAAAGGCGAAGCTCTTTGCCGTGGGGCTTGTCGGGGACGCCGAGGGACTTGAGCAGGGCCATCACCGGGACGCCCGAGTAGGTCTGATTGGCCTTGGCATGCTCATTGAAGGCCGTAAGCGAGACGTGGGGCAGCTTGGCGAGCGCTTCCGGTGACCATGTGGCAGTCTTGTCGCCGTAAATGAGCGTGAGCGCGGTGCTGCGGACGGCAGGCTTGTTCATGTTCATGCCGTGCATGGTGTCTTTGCCGTGCGCGTCAGTGGCCGGACCCTTGGGGGTGTCCTGCGCGAGCGCGATTGCTGCGCAAATTGCGAATATTGCAGCGCACATCGTGATCCTGATCATAAGGCCCTCCCGGGATTCATCGTATACTGGCGGCATGTCAGTCGTGGGGAACATCGCTGCTATCGCCAAGGGCATGAGCATCACCTTCAGAGAGATGCTGGAGCCTTCGCAGGTTGAAAACTACCCGGACGGGCCGGGTCCCCTGCGCGGTGCGGTGTTTGAGCAGCGATTTCGCGGCGCGCACGTGTTGCAGCGGGACGAAAACGGGCTGGAGAAGTGCGTGGCCTGCTTTCTGTGCGCGGCAGCGTGCCCGGCGAATTGCATTTACATTGAAGCCGACGAGAACACGGCGGAGAAGCGCATCTCCTCTTCGGAGCGCTATGCGAAGGTCTACAACATCGACTACAACCGCTGCATCTTCTGCGGATACTGCGTGGAGGCCTGCCCCACCGATGCGATCACGCACGGGCACGGGTTTGAGCTGGCGACGCTGAACGCGACCAACCTGGTGATGCGCAAGGAAGACATGCTGCTGCCGGTGAGCGCGCTGACGGCGGCGAAGTAAGAGCGCCGGTTTTCTGGGCGGCTCACTTTTCTGTGTTGGGTTCGCGCGCGGGCCCGTTCGGATCATTCCGTGGTACGCTCTTTTCAACGATGAGGGTTTTCCACAAATTCGTTGCGGTGGCCGTGATTGGGGTGCTTGCCGGATTCCCGGCGTTAGCCCGGGTGACGTGCGCGATGGCGATGCCGGCAAAGGCACCATGCACACATCACTGTCATAGAACGATGGCAGCGAAGGCCATGGGCTGCGCGATGCCGTTCCAGGCCGGCCGCACTGGCTGCGACGAGAATTGCTGCCAAAACGGCATGCAGCAGGGCGTTGTCCAGACAGATGTGAAACCCAAAGCCGTGAAGGCTGAACTGGTGGCGATTCTGCATGCGGCAGCGGCGAACGAGGGCAGGGTTTTCGCCAATATGCCGGTGGCTGGAAGAGTGGATACGGGCCCTCCCCGCTACATCCTCTTCCAGGTTTTTCGGATTTAGAGATCTCCTGACGTTGAAGCAAACGATGCAGCTGCGGGGGAGTTGATGAACCCGTCAGCGAAGTTTGTGAACTGCATTTCCAACGTCAAAAGGAGATTCAAATGAAGCGTACAATCGCGTTTCTTTCGCTTGTTCTGGTATTCAGTGCAATGGCATCCAGCCAAACCAGGCAGTTGAAGGCCGCATGCTGCGGCTCGTGCTGTGGAGGCGACTGCGGGAAGACCTGCTGCCAGAACGGGTGCTCAGGCGCATGCTGCAAGGGCAAATAAGCCAACAACCGGGGGCCCGGACGACAAGTTCGTGCGGGCCCACCGCCTTCTTTGCCGGCCGGTCTCGCCCGGCTCTCTCCCAACTGCTCCTTCTGCAACCCGGCGCCGGTCCACGCACGAGATTCCCCATTCCGGCATGCAAAACGTCGTTCACTGGGTTTGAATCCTTGTTCAATTGACAGTCATATATCCTTGAGGGAGGGGCACTTCGTGCAGAGGGCCCTTGGTCAATTGCTACTCAGGAAAAAGATGACTCAAACCGCCGAACAAGCGCTCAGGAAGCTTCTCGAGACCCGCATCGCCATCATTGACGGCGCGATGGGCACGACCATCCGCTCCTATGGCATGACGGAGGCGGACATCCGCGGGGAGCGGTTCAAGGGCGCGAAGAAGGACCTGCTGAACAACGGGGATCTTTTCTCGCTGACGCAGCCAACGATGATTCGCGACATTCATCGGCGGTTTCTTGAAGCCGGGGCCGACATTATCGAGACAAATACTTTTGGCGCGACGAGCATTGCGCAGAGCGAGTTTTTTGTGGAGGATCCGCGCGAGCACGGGGGGCGGAAGGATCCGGAGTTTTATCAGAAGATCATCGAGGACAAGTTTCTCAACGACCTGGCTTGGGAGATCAACGAGCAGTCGGCGCGGCAGTGCCGGGCGGAGGCCGATCGCGCGACGCGGGAGACGGGGCGACAGCGATTTGTGGCCGGGGCGCTGGGGCCGCTGACGGTGTCGCTTTCGAACTCGCCCGACGCGGACGATCCGGGGTTTCGCGTGGTCACGTTTGACCAGGTGAAGGCCGCATACAAGCGTCAGGCGCGCGCGCTGATCGCAGGCGGTGTGGATACGCTGCTGGTGGAGACGATCTTCGACGCATTGAACGCGAAGGCGGCGCTGGTGGCGATTCGCGAGGTATTCGACGAGGATGGGCTGACGGCGCAGGGCAGAGAATTGCCGGTGATGATCTCGGCGGCGGTGGGCCGGGGCGGGGAGACAATGATCTCCGCGCAGACGGTGGAGGCTTTCTGGATTGCGGTGGAACACGTGAAGCCGCTGTCGGTGGGGCTGAATTGCTCGCTTGGGCCCGACCTGATGTTTCCGTTCCTGAGCGACCTGGCGGCGAAGGCAAACGTGGCTGTGTCGGCGTATCCGAATGCGGGACTGCCAAATCCGCTTGCGCCGACGGGATTTGACCTGGGGCCTGAGGACATGGCGCGGTACTTGAAGGAGTTTGCGCAGGCTGGCCTGATCAACATTGCGGGCGGCTGCTGCGGCAACACGCCGGATCATATTGCGGCGATCGCCAAGGCCCTGGAAGGATTGCCGCCGAGAAAGCTGCCTGCGGCAGAGGCCGTCGATGTGGAAGCGAGTGAGGTGGGAGCGTGAGCGCGGGGCTCAGCAGGGGCCTGGGTGAGACTCCGGCATCGCGCGCAGAGACGCGGCCGTTGCGGCTCTCCGGCTCGCAGCCGTTTACGCAGCAGCCCGGCATCTTCATGCTGATCGGCGAGCGGACCAACGTGGCCGGGTCGCCGAAGTTCGCAAGGCTGGTGAAGGAAGGGAAATTCGAAGAAGCGGTGAGCGTCGCTCGGCAGCAGGTGGAGAACGGGGCCAACGTTCTGGACATCTGCATGGACGAGGGGATGATCGATGGCGTGGCGGCAATGAGCCGCTACCTGCAACTGCTGGGGACGGAGCCGGAGGTAGCCAAGGTCCCGTTCATGGTCGACTCGTCGAAGTGGGAGGTCATTGAGGCGGGGCTGAAGTGCCTGCAGGGCAAGGGGATCGTGAATTCGATCTCGCTGAAGGAGGGCGAGGAGAAGCTCAAGAGCCATGCGGCCACTGTGCTGAAGTACGGCGCGGCGGCCGTGGTGATGGCGTTTGATGAGCAAGGGCAGGCCGCGGGCTACGAAGAGAAGATACGGATCTGCGAGCGGGCGTATCGGATTCTGGTGGATGAAGTGGGATTTCCGGCCGAAGACATCATCTTCGATCCGAATATCCTTACCGTGGCCACGGGGATGGAGGAGCACAACAACTACGCCGTGGACTTTATTAATGCCACGCGGTGGATCAAGGCGAATCTTCCTCATGCCAAGGTAAGCGGCGGCGTGTCGAACATCTCGTTCAGCTTTCGCGGCAACAATCAGGTGCGCGAGGCAATGCACTCGGCGTTTTTGTACCACGCGATCGCCGCGGGCATGGACATGGGCATTGTGAACGCCGGGATGCTCGAGGTGTATGAAGAGATCGAACCGGAGCTGAAGACGCTGGTAGAGGATGTGCTGCTGAACCGGCGGCCTGACGCAACGGAGCGGCTGGTGGAGTTTGGCGAGAAGCTGAAGGGCGCGGGGACTGCGGCGGCGGAGAAGAAGGCCGAGGAGTGGCGCGGCGGGACGGTGGAGGAGCGGCTATCGCACGCGCTGGTGAAGGGGATCGATGCTTTCATCGAGGCTGACACCGAAGAGGCGCGGCTGCAACTAGGCCGGCCGCTGGCGGTGATCGAAGGGCCGCTGATGGCGGGCATGAGCGTGGTGGGCGATCTGTTTGGCGCGGGCAAAATGTTTCT
>Ga0181517_10005149_pt1 | contig 11634 bp, 8 predicted proteins | sample PEATcosm2014_Bin_31_FD_119748 | JGI IMG/M metagenome (GOLD analysis project Ga0181517, IMG submission 119748) | Peatland microbial communities from MTU Mesocosm Facility, Houghton, MI, USA - PEATcosm2014_Bin01_30_metaG | ecosystem: Environmental > Terrestrial > Soil > Wetlands > Peat | place... | reverse complement strand
TCCCTGGGGTGGGCAGATTCATTTACGCGCCATAGGCGCATACTTGACTATCGGGGAAGATACATCACGAACGGCGGGAGGGCGTGATGCTTGATCTATCTTCGATCCCGCTCTGCATTTGTTGCCTAATTCAGTGGTACTGCGTATCGGTTGTTTGTCGCCGACCGAGCGAAACCGACGGAACAACCTGTCCCTGGTTCATCTCCAACCAATTTCGACTATTCAAGCGGTACCTGTTACTCGCAAGCGACCGCCATTGGTCGCGGGTTCCAGTCTTTGTGGCCTGCACCGCCTTATTCTGCGGTCTGATTTCATTCGTGATATTCACCGTGCAATTGGTATCGCACGGAATAAAATGAAGTCATTCCAAGCCACCAACAACACCGCCCTCACGGTCCATGCAGGTTTCCTGAGCAGCATCAAACGAAATCATGGTAGGATGGTGCCATCATGATGTCACGAACTCAAATCACACTCGATCGGGAAGTTCAGAAGCGAGTGACCAAGCGCGCAAGCGAGGCAGGCATCTCGTTTGCCGAATACATGCGCCGTCTGGTTGACCGTGACCTTGCCGGCCCGGAACCAAAGGCCAATGTTGCGATGGTTTTCAACCTTGGATCTTCAGGCGGATCGAATGTTGCCAAAAACAAGCACGCCATGATCGCTGAAGCCTTTGAAGCAACCCGCCGCAGAAGCGCCCGGCGTTAGGTCAGGCGAGATGAGCCTTTTCGTCGATACATCCATTTGGCTTGCGGCTGCGGACGCCAAAGAAGCTCCAAACCGTCGCGCGATCGCCTTGCTTTCTCAAAAGGAACCGTTGGTCACAACTGACCATGTGCTCGTCGAATCGTGGACGCTGATGCACCACAGGCTCGGAGCAAAGGCCGCCGACAGGTTTTGGGATGGCTTGCGCCGCGACGTCGCGCTGATTGAGCCGGTTGGCCCTGCCGACCTGGAAGCCGCCTGGCAAATCGGGATTGAATGGCGAAATCAGGACTTCTCCATTGTGGACCGTACCTGCTTTGCCGTCATGAATCGGCTCGGCATTGATCGCGTAGCGTCGCTCGATGGGCATTTCTCCATCTACAGGTTCGGGCCCCGACGACGGCATGCTTTTACGGTTCTGCCCTAATCCGGAGCAAGGGTGGTTCAGATCGTTGCCCCTCTCCTTGACATCCCGCTCCCGCACGGTTCAATTGATGTGTATGCGGACACTTCGCAATGCCTTCATCCCGGCCCTGCTCCTCGCACTTTTCGCGAACTTCGCCTTAGCGCAGGAAGCCGTCACCCCTCAACCCGCCGCCCCGTCCACGCCCGCCCGGTCTACCGTTCAGCTGGTTCAGAAGGAATTCTACGCGCCGGCTCCCGGCGCAAATCCGCCGGGGCTCGATGTGCTCGAGGTCTACTTCAATGTGCCCGGCAAGCATCCCCTGGCTGTTCTTACGCACGGAACCTCCGACGACCCGCTGGTTCGCGCACATGTCACTCCCTGGGGACAGCAATCGCAGGCGCAGTGGTTCGCCCGGCGGGGCTATGTCGTTTTCGTTGTGGTCCGGCAGGGCTACGGCCGTTCCGGCGGCAAGCAGGACAGCAGCAAAGGCGGCTGCAACGCGCACGGCAGCTTCACAGAGGCAGGAGAAGCCAGCGCGGCCGATCTCGGCGCTATTATGCGCTACGCGGCAACGCTGCCCGAGGTTGACGCGAACACGATCGTCAGTGTCGGTGTCTCCACCGGCGGTTTCGCCCAGGTCGCTCTCTCGGCTGACCCTCCGCCCGGAGTCAAGGCCGCCATCAGCTTCGCGGGCGGCCGCGGCGGCGACGGCCATGAGCACAATTGCGACTTGAGCTCCGTGATAGGCGCATTCGGGTCCTACGGAAAATCAGCCCACAAGCATGGCGATCTGCCCATGCTCTGGATCTACTCACAGAACGATCACTGGTTCACGCCCGCCATGGCCGGGAAGTTCGAGGATGCCTACACAAAGACCGGCGCGACAAATCAGTTTGTCATGGCTCCGCCCGACGGCGACGACGGCCACCATCTCTACGCTCACGTTGCCGCCTGGTCCGATACCGTCGAGGCATTTCTCAAAGCGCACAATCTTCTGCCCCTCGGCGATACGCTGTTGCCCGAGCCACAAGTTCCCAATCTCCCCATGCCCCCCGGCCTCCAGGCCAAGGACGAAGAAACGTGGAAGCGATTCCTGCTGGCGGCCCCATACAAGGCTCTCGTTCTCGATGACTCCGGCAAGCTCTGGATCGGCGCGGCTGGCTTCGATCAGAATCTCGCGGATGAGTCGGCAAAGGATCGCTGCAAGAAGGGCGGAGGCAATCGTTGCGAAATCGTCGCGCGCACACCCGGCGTCAAGTAGCGCCGGATTGCGCCCCTACCGCAACTTCAGCTCCCGACCCTGCAGCCGGGTCTCATCTGTCATTCGGGTATGCGTCCGATTTGTAGCCGGGCACTATGCAACTGCATCCGCGACGAAAATACTCGAACTCCCAATGAGCGCGTTTCGTCGTAATGACATCGTTGAGCTGGGAAAGAGCCTTGCAGAACTGCTTCGGCGAAATTGTCGATGTCGCCATCCCATTTGTCGCATAAACGGTAACGGAAAGATTTCCATCGGGCCAAATCTTTTCAAACGGTTCAATGGGTGTCTTGTTCGCCGATACTTTCCAGACAAGGCGATCTGCCTCAAGCTGGCGAACAAGGGACTTCATCTCCAAAAGAGAGATATAGGGAGCCCGACCAAATTTGTCGACTGGCGGGGTGTTCAAGTTGGGACTTCCTTCATCACCGACTCGAAAGATCAACGGCGGAAGGACATAATTTGCATTCAGTCGCCCGAAGAGGAGACGAGCGGTGGTATCGCTGTCAATCGTAAGCTGCGATAGAGTCCTCTGATCTTGTGCGGGGACATTGCGAGCAGGCGAGAAAGAGAACGCGCAAATAATCAACAGCGACAATTTGCTGAAAACTGCCCTGTACGTCATCGAACACTCCCGCCGCTACTCCCTATTCCTCACGCTCAACGTCATCGTCTTGAAGTCGAATGTGTACGACTGCAGCTGATCCAGCGCATCCAGCCCCAGCACCCCATACACATCGTCCAGCGCTGCGTCGCCCACCGGTTGTGTCAGCACCGGGATGTAGTGAACGCTCACCACCGTCGGCCCGAACGCCAGGTTCACCGTTTCCGCCGTGTAGGCCGGCTGCGCGGGCGTGTTGGGCGCGGCCGGCAGCGTGAACATCTCCATCTTTTGCCCCGTGAAATCGCTCGCGTGCTCCTCGTAGTAGCGCGAGGTCAAGTAGGTCTGCTGCCCTGCGGCGTCCAGAACAAACATCCGCTCGTCGCCTGCCTTTGCCGCGTCCACGCCAGCCCCGCCACCCGCACCCGGTGCATTTCTCATCGCCACAACCATCTGGTCGCCATCGAAGAAGAACGGCGCACCCGGATCGCTGCGATAGGTTGCTTCGTCCCCCGGCCCCGTTGCCCTGGGCCGCACTTCGATCGTCGCGTTGTCTTTGATCGCGAGGCTCCCCATAGCCGCGACCGCCGGATAGCCCAGCACTCCCTCTACCTTGTAGTGCGTCTCCTTGAACGTATAGTCCGCATCCTCAAACACAAACGCGGTCATGTCGTGGAAGGTAATCGCCCCGCCGATGGTGAACCGCGGAATCACCGTCATGTGCACCTGCATCGGCTTCCCGGTCAGCGTGTGAATCGTTACCGCGGCGTCCGACACGGTCAGCCCCGCCTCGCGCGCAAGCGACCGCGCAATCAGGTTGAACGGCGCTGTCGGTTCCAGCATCCAGCTGTGCGGCCGCGCGTCCACAAACACCGGAATATCGATCAGCCCCAGCAGATTCCGGTTCACCGGCAGTCCGAATGCATCGTACGGGTCCACCGTCATCGGTGGGTTCGCCGCGGCCAGCGGCAGCAGCTTCACGGGCAGCTCCAACTCGTCCTGTTCGTCGGCAGTCAATTGGGTGCCCACACGCGTCTCCAGCGTCCGGTAGGCCAGGGCCGCCTTCGCCCACTCGCCCAGCCGCAGGTAGTCCTCGGCAAGCGCCTTCCTCAGCAGCTTTTCCTGTCCCGGTTTCTCCTGTTCCGCAGCCCCCGTCGCCGCAATTTTGTCGGCCAGCGGCTCCAGCAACGCAACCGATGCCTTCAAATCGTTTCTTCGATTCGCCAGCATGCCCCGATAGAACTGCGCCTCATCCGGCGGCATCTGATCCAACTGCGCCTCGATGCGCAAAAACTGGTGATCCGCAAGCAGGTTCTGCAGCCGCGCTTCAGTATCCAACCCGCTGGTCACGCCGGTGTGCACCTGCGCCCCGCCCTGTTGCGGCGCATCTTGGGTATCCGGCTTCGCGCTTTGCTTTGCTCCCGCCGTCTGCGCGACCGTCCCTTGCGCAATCGCTTGCCCCGCGCCCACGACGATCAAGCAGGACACGAATGCTCCGGCCAGGCCACCGATCTGGCCCCTGCGATTGCCCCAACGCCGGCCCAAATGCTGCCGGGCCGATTCTTTCCCTTCGCTGCTCATTCTCAGTACGAAGGTAACAGACTCACCTCGTTGCTTTTGCGTGTGCAAATCTCGGGCCTGAGACGCTCTTTACGAGTGAATCGTTACACTTGGATTGTGAGCAGGCCCTGATTATGGCGCGCAAGACGATCGAACATTACGAGATCATCCGCAAGCTGGGCGCAGGCGGCAGCGGCGTGGTCTATCTCGCCAATGACAGCCTGCTGCAGCGCCCGGTGGTGCTCAAGATCCTGCGCACCGGCGCGCTTTCCGCCGAGCAGTTGCGCACCACAATCCTGCGCGAAGCGCGCCTTGCTTCCGCCATCGAGCACCCCAACGTCTGCGCCATCTACGAAGTCGGCGAAACCGGCGACGAAGGCTACATCGTCATGCAGTACGTTCCAGGCCAGTCGCTCGACCGTCTCATCGCGCGCGGTCCTGCCATGCTGCAGCTTGTGCTGTCCATCGGCATTCAAATCGCCGACGGCCTCCAGGCGGCTCACACGCTGGGCATCTTTCATCGCGACCTCAAACCCCAGAACGTAATGCTCACCGATGGCGGCCTGGTGAAGATTCTCGACTTCGGTCTTGCCCGCCGCCTCCATCCTGAGGACGCAAGCTTTGACCCATCCAGGCCCGGCCTGGCCCGCGACGCGTCCGTCGCCGCCACTTACACCGCGCGCGGAGGCACCATCCGCTACATGGCCCCCGAGCAGTTCGTCACCGGCCATTCCAGCGTCCAATCCGATGTCTGGGCTCTCGGCGTCATCCTCTACGAACTGGCCAGCGGACGCCATCCCTTCGCCCGCCCTGAGGCCGAGGACTTCAACATCATTCGCGCCATTCAGTTCTCTGAGCCCTTCGACATCGTTGAGATCGTGCGCGACATCTCCCCTGAACTCAAGAGCGTCATCGCCGCCTGCCTTGAGAAGACGCCTGCTTCGCGCTACACCTCCGCGGCCGAAGTCCGCGAAGCCCTCAAGACCATCATGAAGGCTCTGCAGATTGAGACGGGCGTCATTCCGGGCGATGCCGCTGCCAACCTGCCTGTCTCGGCCGCGGAACAGGAGATGCGCAACACCGGCTTCTTCTCCATGCTCGCAGAGCGGTTCCGGGAGCCCGCCGTCGGCCGCACGGCGCAGAACTCTCTGATGGTTTTGCCGTTCACAAACCTCGGCGCAACCGAGGCCGCGCCGCTCTACGGTTTCGCGCTTGCCGATGCCATCGCCGCGCGCCTGGCGCGTATTCCGGGGCTCGTCATTCGCCCATCCAGCACGCTCATGCAGTTCTCCATCGCCCAGATGGACCCCTTGCAGGTCGGCCAAAAGCTCCTCGTCTCCTTCATCCTTGCCGGCAGCTTCCTTCGTTCCGACGAAGGATTCGATCTCAACTGGCAACTGCTCGACGTCGGCACAAAGAGCGTGCGCTCCGGCGGCGCCATTCGCGTCGCCTCCCTCGATCTGATTGCCGTGCAGACCGAAATCTCCAACGAAGTCTTTGCCTCGCTGCATGGCCTCCCGGCCGGCGAGCAGATGGACGCCTCGCGCCCCGCGCCCCGCGATGCCTCGCTCCCCGGTCCGGTCAGCGAAGATTACCTCCAGGCGCGCGCCCTGCTCAGTTCCTTCATGATGCGCACCGGTTCGCGCGTCGATCTCGATCGTGCTCAGGCGCTCTTCACCAGCGTCACTGCCAAGGATCCTGAGTTTGCCGCCGGATGGTGCGGCCTCGGCATTGCTGAGTTGCAGTACGTGCGCCACGGATTCGGCGGACAGATCCATGTCATGCATGCCCGCCGCGACTTCGACGAGGCGCTGCGGCTCGACCCCGCCTCCACTGAGGCCAACCTCTACCGCATTTACATGCTGCTCTCGCGCGGAGAAAAGGAATCTGCGCGGCACGGCGTGGCCAATCTCCTCGCCTCCGCCGCAAACGACTGGAACGTCCACATGGTCGCCGGCATGGCGCTGCGCGGAGACGGCATGTACGACGAAGCGCTCCAGCAGTTCGTCCGCGCCCTCAAGCTCAACCCCGCAAACGCGCCCATCCTCTACAACCACCGCGCCCGCGTCTACCACTATCAAAACCAGATCGAGCTTGCCGGCGATGAACTGGAGAAAGGCCTCGCCCTCGAGCCACGCCATCCGCTGCTGCGAACCTCTGCCGGCTATCAGCAGATGCGCCTCGGCAACCTCGAAGAGGCCATCCGCATTCTCGAGAGCGTTGTGCGCGACGACACTTCGCTGCGCATCGCCGTCCCCACGCTGGCTCTTTGCTACGTCCAAGCCGGTCACCGCGACCAGGCCGCCGCTCTGCTCAAAGACGATACGCTGGCTGCCGCTGAAGCCGATAGCGAGATGGCTTATCGCCTGGCCACCTACTTCGCGGTGGAAGGCGACTCCAGCGAGGCGCTGCACTGGTTGCGCCGCGCCATCTACCTGGGCAACGAGAACTACCCATGGTTTCAGAAGAACCCCGCGTGGAATAACCTGCGCACCAATGCCGACTTCGAGCGCATTCTCGACGATCTCAAGAGGGGCTTCCGCAAGAACCAGAAAACCTGGAAGCGGCTGCTCGAGCAACTCCCGCCCGAGGGCGAGTAGCCAATTTCAGAGCCGGGAGCACCAGGTTGCGCGGCGCCGCCGCGAACTTGTCTTACACGGGGAAAGCCTCCAGGTCCCGCGCCTTGCTCTCCACAACTCAAGCCCGCGTAGATGCTGCTGCATGGCTTTCCTGCCAACTGAAAGCGCAAAGGGCGGCCAGAAGCGGCACTAACCAGATCACACGGCCCTCAAAACGATCGAGCACCGACGCCAGCACACCGGTGACAAGCGCGTTCACAACAACCGTGTGGGCGATAACCAGGCCCAGTCCAAGAAGCCTGGCAGGACGACTCCGCCAGAGCCAGGGCACCAGCGCTGCAATGCAGAGAAGTGAGGCGACAACTCCGCCGTATTGAATGAATGTGAAGAGCGTGAGGGGAAGCTGATTACGTGCCTGGCGACCCTCGAAGTACTGACGTTGCGTCCGAGGCAGATCCCTGGGTATCTGAATTTCAACCAACGGGTGCGGTCTGAGGCTTTCCAGATCAAACGTAATCAGTTGACTGAAGAAATTGGAAGCCGATTTTTCGGCCTGCTCCAGCGGATAAGCGCGCACCGCGGCTAGCGCGAAAGACGGCTCCTGCTGCAGTATTCGATTCTGGGAGTCGGCGGATGCGTTCGCCCAGACTCCATTCACATCAAAAAGAAACCGAGTAGAAGTGCCGGAGATATTACTCACATACTTGCACATCTCCCAACGCGGCTCCCCGCAATGCTTCTCCAGATACCAGCGTCCGGGGCCGTCCGCGATGAGCCGCGCGGTCACAAAAGGAACACGGCTGACTCCCTGAGAAAACCTGCCGTAGAGGATGCCGTTCAATGCGGCCTGGGCGCCAACGGCAAGCGCGAGGATGGCCGTCAATTCAAGGCCAACTCTGAGTTGGGCGCGATTGAAATGGCGGATTGAAAGTAAAACCAGGAAGAAGCAGAGGCTGGCGAATATCAGCAAATGCGATGAATGGGAGGCAATGGCCCACGAGGAGATGAGGCAAAGAGCCAACCGCTCCAGGCGCGAAAGACTCTCGCGGGCGAAGACCAGCAAATAGACACATAGATAGAGGACCGGGCCCAGAATGTCAGGCATTACAAACGATGCAAACCAGCTCACACTGCTCAACAGGCTAAGCAGCAACATGAGAATGAGGAAGCGTGCGGCGGGCTTTCTCGACACCACAGATCGAACAACGAGCCAGAGAACATAGGAGACGAGAAGGCACTGCAGCGCCACTACCGGCCAAAGCGTGACACCCAAATGAAAGGGCAGAATGCCCAGGCTGTAAATCGTCGACCGCAGGCCGTAGTAGGGTGACGGATGATGCCGAATTAACGCCGTTGCGATGAGCCGGCCGCCGTTGATGTAGTCCGTTGTATCCGGATAAATGAGCGGAAAGCCGTTATAGATCGCCGGCCACGCCAGGAACAGCGCTCCCAGGAAAACTGCAACGGGCGCTGAGATAAACCGGCCCATTCCGGTCTTCCCCGGTTCGCCTACCGGGGAGACAAGATCAGAAACGGGCCGGAAGCGGCGGAATGACCAGCCGCGGCGCACGTTGAAAATCTGCTTGGCGACCCGCGCAAAAAAGGGCCGAATGCGCCGGGCGTGAAGTTCTGAGACAATCTTTGACGCGCCCACATGGCTATCTGAGGCTGGCGCGATCAATTCGACCATCCGGAACCTGCGATGAGAAGGGATTATCGGTACTAAAATAATCTAGCATGGACGCGCGGCGCGCGGCTATTGGTAACTCCGCCCGAGTACCTTAGTCACCGGCATTTACTTCAAACCCAGACAACGCGGCTACTTCGAATCCGGAATCCCCTTCATTGTCGCTTCGTCTACCGGTATTGACACGTGCTCATGCGCGATCACCCACTGACCGTTCACCTTCTTGTACCCGTCGGTCACGCGCACGGTCATGTTCACCTTCTTGCCCTTCTTGTCCGTCATCGTGACGGATTGAATGCTGTGGCTGTACGCCACGTCGCTGCCAACCGTCACCGCCAGATCGTTCAGTTGGAATACCAGCGGGCCGGGATACGCCGCGAACGTGTCATCCCAGTCCTTCTTATAGGCGGCCCATCCCGTGTACTGCCGCGGCGGGACCACGTCGAATACCACCAGGTCGTCGCTCGACGAATACAGCGCCATGATTGCGTTTGAGTCCTTGGCGTTGAACGCCGCCGCGAACTTGTCTTCCAGCGCCCGGATTGCCGCCTGGTCCGCTGTGCTCGTATCCACTACGGGCGCCGGCGCCGGAGCCGAGGCGCAACCCGCCAATCCCGCCGCAAGCGCTGCGCAAAGCAGTGCTCTCCCGTTCATCATTGTGCCTTTCCTCCTGGGAAGCTGATTGCAATTTGCGCGGGGGACGCTTGGGCTTGATTGAAAAGCGAGAGCGCGAGCCTGTCAAGTGAATTCAATCTTCTGTGGCTCCGTTAAGTACCCTTGTTCACTGGCCCTGCACAAAATGCGCCCCGTCCCTCGCTCGGCTCCGTGAAGGAGTAAAGAAAGAGACAGGGCGCATTGGTACATCAACTGTTTGTGTCCGCTACTTCAGGCTCACCGAAGTCGTCAACGGCAGCTTGTCCGACGACCCGCCGACCATGATCGTGTAGTTGCCCGGTAGCAGCGTCCATGAGTCCTTCGCTTCATCCCAGATCGATAAATACTTGCGAGGGACCTCTACCGTCACGGTCTTTTCTTCGCCGGCTGCCAGCTTCACTTTGCTCCAGCCAATCAGCCGCTTTGGTGGTTCCAGCGGGTCGGGAATCGTCGAGTAAACTTCCGCAATCTCGACGCCCTCGCGATCGCCGGTGTTCTTCACCGCGAAGCTCACCTTCACCGTGTCGCCCCCGCTCGCCGTCAGCCCCGAGTAGCCAAACGTCGTGTACGACAGTCCATATCCAAACGGGAACAGCACTGGCTTCTTTTCGGCGTCGTACCACTTGTAGCCGACCTTCAGCCCTTCGTCGTAGCTCACCTGGAACGGCGGCGCGCCCTTGGCGATCGTCTCTGGCGAAACCGGCCCGGAGAACGCATGTGCCTGCGGCTGCGCAATCTTCAAGCGCGGCAGGTCCGCCTCGCTCTTCGGAAATGTGTTCGGCAGTTTGCCGCTCGGGTTCACCGTTCCAAACAGAACGTTGCCCACCGCGTTGGCGCCGTCCGAGCCCGCGTACCACGCTTCAACGATCGCTGCCGGCGCATCCACCCACGGCATCGTCACCGGGTTGCCCGTTTCGAGCACCACAATTGTGTGCTTGTTGGCCGCCGCCACCTTCTCAATCAGCTTGTCCTGGTCCACGTCCTTGCCGTTGAGCTTGAAGTGAAGCGAAAGGTTATTCAGGTCCATGCCCTCGCTCGCCCACCGATAGGCAAACACAATCGCCACGTCAGCGCCCTTGGCCACTTCGGCTGCCTTCTCCGCATCATCGCCCGAGTCATACGTCACCGTCGCTCCCGGCGCCCGCGCTTGAATCGCCTTCAGCGGAGAAGTCGGAAACCAGATCTCCTGCATCCAGCGCGTCGCGCCTTTGCCCGGAGCGGCAATCGCATTCCCCCCCGGCGGGTCCACCTGCGCCGATCCGCCGCCACTGATCATTCCCACATCCGAGTGCGACCCGATTACTGCAATCGTGTGAATGTTGCCCGCGTTCAGCGGCAGCGCGCCTGCCGTGTTCTTCAGCAGCACGATGCCGCCTTCTTCAATCCTCCGCGCCACGTCCAGCCCGGCAAAAACATCCACCACCGAGCGCTCGCGCGGATGATCGATCACACCCGCCGCAAACATCGCGCGCAGAATCCGATGAACGTGCTCGTCGACTTCGGCCTGAGAAATCGTTCCCGCGGTCACGGCAGCCTTGTACCTGTCCTCAAAGAAAAAGCGCCCCGGCTCTTCGTTGTCGAGTCCGGCCTTCGAAGCCTGTTCGGTCGAGTGCGTGCCGCCCCAGTCCGACAGCACAAAGCCCTTGAAGTCCCAATCCTTCTTCAGCACATCGGTGAGCAGCCATTTGTTCTCGCAGGCAAAATCGCCATTAACGCGGTTGTAGCTGCACATCACAGCCGCCGGCTTGCCGTCGGTCACGCCAATCTCAAACGCCAGCAGATCGGTCTCATGCGCCGCCCGGCGGTCAATGGTGATATTCACTGAATTGCGGCCGCTCTCCTGGTCGTTGAACGCGTAGTGCTTGATGTCGCCAATCACAAATTGCGACTGCGTGCCCTGGATCAGCTTCGCCACCAGCGTGCCGGCTAGAATCGGATCCTCACCCAGGTATTCAAAGGTCCGCCCGTTGCGCGGCTCGCGCGTAATGTCCACGCCGCCTCCCAGTGACATGTTGTAGCCCTGCGCCCGCAGCTCCGTCCCGATAAGCTTCCCGTACTCATAGGCGGCGTCCGTGTCCCAGCTTGCCGCAGCCGCCACGTTGGCCGGCAGTGCCGTCGAATAGCGCCCGTTCGCCTGGCTCGACCTCACTCCATACGCCGCATCGCTCATGTCGATGCCCG
>Ga0181517_10005148_pt1 | contig 11637 bp, 9 predicted proteins | sample PEATcosm2014_Bin_31_FD_119748 | JGI IMG/M metagenome (GOLD analysis project Ga0181517, IMG submission 119748) | Peatland microbial communities from MTU Mesocosm Facility, Houghton, MI, USA - PEATcosm2014_Bin01_30_metaG | ecosystem: Environmental > Terrestrial > Soil > Wetlands > Peat | place... | reverse complement strand
GCAATGTTCAGCGCATTCACGTAGGCGCCGCGGAAAAACGATGCTGTGACGGGAAGCATTTGCCCGGCCACAACCTCGGGCTGCGCGACCGCGATGGTTTGCGAAAAGAGACTGCCCTTGTTATTTGCCGCCGTGGTGTTCTGGATTTGCGGCTTGGCAGGGGCGGGATAGACGAGACCGAAATCGAAATCGAGCTTGGGACTGATGGCCACGACGAATGGCCGCAAACCGCCCAGGTACGCCTGGTAAAGATTCTGAAAGAGGGTATTGAAATCGTTGCTCACGCTGGTCGAATTGGAATCGAGCGTGGGCGAATTCACGAACCCTACGATATAGGCCGAAACCTGGTCGCGCAAATGCTGATCGGTGTCGGCCGCGATGAGAGTGCCGATGCCCTGAACGGCGAGATTGAGGGCCGAAGTGATGGCGCCGATTGCCGCCTCGGGCGCGACGGTGCCGCCGCTTGCCGCCGCAGCCGCGCCTTCCGCTGCAAGCTGCGTTACAAATTTCGTGGTGGAAGCGACAAGCTGGCCCGTCACATCGCCGCCGTACACGCCATCTACGGAGAGGTCGACGGCGGGCGTGCAGGTAACCGGCAGTTCGAAGCTGGTGGCGTTGGGCGTGGACGTGCAGGTGACCGTGAGATAGACGGTGAATACGACGGTGAAGGCCGGATCCGTCGGTTCAGTGGGGCAGTTGCTGCCCACATGGCACGTGTGCGGCGAAGTCATCCAGAACGTGACGCCGTTCAACGGTGCCTGAAAGGTGAAGCGGATACGGCGTCCGTTGACCGTGTTCATCGAATCGTCTTCCCACGACTCCTGAAAGTTGGCGGTGAGATAGCCCTTGGGATTCATGATGCAGGGCTGAATGTTGTAGGGCGAGTTGGGGCTGTGGTTCTCAAGCGTACTGATGGCCTGCTGCACGTCGCTGCAAATGCCGCCTTTCATCGCGGTCCACAGCGTATCGAAGTGCCCCGCCGTAAAAAGGTCAGACCCTTTTGCCTGCAACAGGCCAGGGGGCAAGCCGGCGAGTTGCTGCGCTGAAAGCGAGTCGACCACGGCGGCGGTGGGCTTGCCGTTCTGGTCGGTGTATCCGATGTTCAGCCGTATAGGATTGGCGATCCAGTAAACCGATCCCGAAGGCTTCCATGGATTGATTTCCGCTTGCGGGAAAGCGGTTCGCGCGGCCATAACGACAAACAGGAGAGAGATCGCAACTCTCAATGTGTGGGCAGAGAACGGGCTGGTGGCATGGACCGGAATTGACTTGAAACCAGGGAGGGGGAAATGCATGGGCTCAATCTCCTTGAAAAAGATGGCTGGAAAGAGGGCCTGGGGAAGTGGAGCGCCTAAGTATAGCGCAAGAAAACAAGGGTTGGCGTTAGGATTTTTTCCAAAGTCACTCCACGGTGCAGAAGGTACATCCATAAATATTTCAGCGATTTAGTTGACTCACGGAGCAGCGCATGGCGGAGATAGTAACCATTCGACGGTTACCGATACACAGCAAATCAGCACTTATCGGGCGGGAGGTGGTGCAGCCAAAGCCGCATTGTGCAATTTGATTCCCTGCCCCAGTATCGGAATCACGACGAGACAAACAAGGAGGCGAAATGAACATGCACGAGAGACTTATCACAATGTACGTGAAGTTCCAGAACCTCATGAGCAGCGAACAGGGCCAGGACCTGGTCGAGTACGGGCTGCTTTGCGCGCTGATCGCTCTGGCCATGATCTCAAGTATCACTCCGATTGCGACCGCAGTGACGAAGGTCTTCACCAACGTCAGCACTTCCCTCGCGTAGCCAGCCAAGGCCGCGCAATAGCGCATTCTCCCTTCACAAGATCGCCCACCCAGGGATATTCATGGGTGGGCGAATTTTTTTTGCGCTATTCTCAAATACGCTCGTGCACAATCGAAGCATCTAAGTTTTAGAGTCATGCCTGCTGGTCCAAGTTACAAATGAGGGGGAGAGATGAAAGCCATTGTTGTCCATCAATATGGCGGTCCTGAAGTGCTCAAGTGGGAGGATTACCCCGATCCGGTGGCGGGCCCGGGTGAAGTGCTGGTGCGGGTGGCTGCCGCGAGCGTGAATCCCATTGATTACAAGCGGCGTGCGGGGTTTACACAGTCCTTCTATCCCATCAACTTTCCGGGACTGATGGGAGTGGACGTTTCGGGAACTGTGGCCAAGCTGGGGCCGGGAGTGGAAGGCTTTTCTGTCGGCGACCAAGTGTTCGCCATGACGGACAACACTTATGCCGAACTTTGCGTGGTGAAAGCGGCGATCCTGGCGAAGGTTCCCAAGGGACTCGATTTGATTGATGCGGCGGCGCTGCCCCTGGCAACAACGACCGGCAATCAACTAGCTGCTGCTATCGGAATCAAGGCGGGCCAGACTGTGCTGGTAGCGGGCGCAGCGGGAAATGTCGGGCGTTCGGCGGTGTTCACTGCGAAGCAGCTGGGCGCGACCGTGATTGCGGGAGTCCTGGCGAAGCAAATGGGAGACGCGAAGAGCGCCGGCGCGGATCAGTTGGTGGCAACCGACGACGACAGCGCGATTGCGAGTCTTCCTCCGGTCGATGCCGTTGCCGACACGGTGAATGGCAAGACCGCCGAAACCTTGATCGCCAAGGTGAAGCCGGGAGGCGTGTATGCATCGGTTGTCGGGCCGCCCCGAAATGCCGAAAAATTCCCAGCCGTAAAGGTGGTGAAGGTGTTCTCGTCCGCCGACAGGAAAACTCTGGAGTTCATGGCCGAGGCCGTCCGCGATGGCAAACTGGTGATCCCGCTCGGCCCCAGAATCCCACTGAGCCAGGCGGCCGAAGGTCAAGCCGCCGCGGAAAAGGGTGGCATCGGGAAGGTTTTGCTGGTGGCTTGAACTCTTTGCTGGACATGCAACGCCTAAAGGAAACGTCTTAGGATGAGTCGGCTTTCTCCATTGGCAGCGAACCCGCGATCGATGAAGGCCTGAGTCACTAACGGATCCTCGAGCATCCCCAAGGTGAGGGGGAATTGGCCGTGAAAGCAGCCAGAATTCATAGCTTCGGGCCGCCCGACGTCGTGGTGGTCGAGGATGTACCGGTGCCGTCGCCGGGGCCCGGCGAAGTTCTGGTGCGCGTGATGGCCGCAGGCGTCGCTCCATGGGACGCGCTCATCCGTGAGGGCAAGAGCAAGGTCAGCCCACGACCTCCGCTCACCCTCGGTTCGGACTTATCCGGTGTCGTCGAGAAAGTCGGCCCCGGTGTTACGGACTTCGCGCCGTCCGACGAAGTTTATGGCGTCACCAATCCACAGTTCTGTGGCGCCCAGGCCGAGTTCGCCTTGGCCGCAGCCGGGATGGTCGCACCCAAACCACAGTCATTGAATCACCTAGAGGCAGCATCGGCTCCCGTCATTGCCGTGGCCGCCTGGCAAATGCTCTTCCAGTATGCAGAGGCGACGCGCGGACAAACGGTAATGGTCGTCGGAGCCGCCGGGAACGTCGGGGCCTACGCCGTACAAATGGCCGTAGACGCCGGAATCCAGGTGGTTGCTATCGCCCACCTCGACGACGAGGGCCTGCTCCGTTCAATGGGCGCGCAATCCATCATCGACTCGAGCAAGTCCGGATTCGAGCAGAACCTTCCGCAGGTGGATGCCATCCTCGACACGGTCGGGGGCAGCACGTTTCAGCGCTGCGTCGCTGCGTTGAAGCCCGGGGGCAAACTTGTCACCCTGGTTTCGACGCAGCCGCTGCCAGCAGGGGCCGTTTTCTTCTACGCTGAGGTGACCACCGCGCGCCTGCAGACGCTCACAACATTGTTTGACGCGGGGAGAATCAAAGCGCGTGTGGGCTCAAGCCTGCCGCTTACGGAGGCGCGCCAGGCGCAAGAAATGCTTGCGGGCGCACCCCACAAGCCCGGCAAGATCGTCCTGCAAGTCGGGCAACTGTAGCAGTACTGATCTGCGCAACAAAGTTTGTAGTTCACCTAAAACGGAATTTTGAGCAAGTTCATCCGGCAGCGAATCGGCAAGGCAACTGAAGCGCAAGCCGGGGCAGAAAAAGGTGGAATCGGGAAGGTTTTGCTGGTGGCTTGATATTCTTTTGCGATCAGAGTACGCGAAAGGAAAAACTGAAAATGAAAAAGAGTGTGCGCGGAATCAACCCTGCCTCAAAGCCGAGCGGCAATGGATGTGTGGAATGCCTGGCGTCCTCGCAAGGCTGGTGGCTGCATTTGCGCCGGTGCGCGGAGTGCGGGCACATCGGCTGCTGCGACAGTTCTCCGAGCCAGCATGCGTCCAAACATGCGGCAGAGACAGGGCACTCGATCATCGCCAGCTTCGAGCCGGGTGAGGATTGGTTCTACGACTATGAAACTCGGGGAATGATCCAAGGCGCGGAATTGCTTCCGCCGCACTCGCATCCCAGAAATCAGCCCGTTCCCGGCCCGGCAGGAAGAGTGCCAGTCGATTGGGAATCGCTGCTGAACTAGGGCCTGCCAACAGGCCTCAGCTGGCGCCGATCAATTTTTGATGAACGGGAGCGGAACTCGGGATACCGTATTTGTAATGAACACCGTATCAAAAGGAGCGATCAATGAGCGCGATACAAGTCGAACAGAAGAGCTATGAGATGCCCCCGCGCGAGGGGTTCAGCGTTGCACATTTCCTCACCGTCGCCGACCTCGAACGGTCGGCTCACTACTACGAAAAGGTCTTCGGCGCTCGCATTTTGAGCATGGGTGACGGCAACGCGCCACCCTACCTTCAGCTTGCGAATATCTGGATGATTCTGAACGTTGGGGGCGGCCCGACCCCCGACAAACCGACGGTAACGCTCAGCGTCCCCGACCCGAATCACATCAACAGCTTTATGAATTTTCGCGTCGCGGATATCCAGGCGTGCTATGAGTTGTGGAAGAGCCGGGGAGCCGAGTTCATCACGCCGCCGATACCCAAGTACGGCGAGATTCGCTGCTACATCCGCGATCCTGACGGCTACATCATTGAAGTCGGACAGAGCACCGACCTCACGTACGGATAACGCCCGGCCCGAGCGGGATGCGGATTCAAGCGCTGACGAGCTGACTGGGAATCGCTCGTGAAGCAGTTGGTCGTCATGGGATCGCCGGCAGATCAAAACCTGAATTTCGACCGTCGGCGTTTCCGGCCGCATCCTCATTCATCCGCATCAGGAGGCACGGTATGAATCTGCCTGACGCGCTCGTTGCACGCGAGGGTTTCTTCGCGTGTCACTTCTTCACTGTGAAGGACAGGCGAAGGCGGCGGACTTCTATGTCCGAATTCCTGGCGGAAAATTGATCAGGTCCGAAGATCCCTGCTACATGCGCGATCCCGACGGCTACATCATCGAGGTCGGCCAGTACACCCAATTAGCCATCGACTGGTTCAACAGCCAAAGTTAATTTGATAAGCGATCGGCAAGAGGGTGTTCGAAGCTTGCGGGAAGCCGCACGCAGAGAAGAAGCTCCTGTCCGCAAAAGCGAGAAAACCACGTCAACTTGCAGGCGAGAAGAGCGCCTGGAAGTGCGTGCTCCTGAGGTGGACCCGGGAAATGCAGGGGTTCAGCTAAGCGATTGACTCGTTTGGTGTCCCCCACAGTCATCGCGCCCGGCTCAGTCAACCGTGCGTGGGATAGTTAATAGCACTTTCGTAATGGCTGCTTACGGTTATCTGGTATTCCATATCGACCTAAAGAATGGTTACCATCATTATCACCGTAACTTACTTGGCCGGCAGTCATACATTGACGCTCGCTTTGATGTAATTCCCCCAGAATTGCACGACCTTGGTTCGGTATAGGCGGGAGAACTGTGAGTTCCGCCCAGGGACAATATGTCGATATTCGGGCTTGAGGAGAAAAGGGGAATGGTACCACGAGGAGCAACTTTCACCGTGAGTTCAGGGGATGTGTCACCAAAACTCGGCAGCAAACAAGCCGGCGCCATTGGCGCTGAGTTCTTGTCGGTTGCCTTGATCGGCCCAGACGAGGGGAGACGCCTGGCAATGGCCAAGGCTCTCGACGAAACTCGTCGCGTCGTGATTCGAGAATTCGATTCCTATCCTCCGGGATTTGATCGCCTGCAAAGATTGCAGGCGTCGTTCGACGTGATCATTCTCGATCTGGACAGTGAACCCGATACCGCTCTGGAACTGGTGGCAAAAACGAGTGCCAAAAGCGGGGGAGCGATCATGGTTTATTCGGAGAAGGCCGATGCTGAACTTGCGCAGCGCTCGAAGCGCGCAGGCGCCCGTGAGTGCCTCCTTCTGCCTCTTGAGCAAGGCGCCATGGCCAAGGCTCTGGATCGGACCACCACAGCCCTTCGCGAGAGAGGTCACTCAGGAAAGAAGGCCGAGGGAAAGCTGCTCGTCTTTACCGGCTCCAAGGGAGGATCGGGTGTTACGACGGTCGCATGCAACATTGCGATCGCTCTGGCCCAGTCTCCAGACCAGCGCGTCCTGCTGATTGACCTCGCTCTTCCCATTGGAGACGCAGCGCTATGCCTGGGGATTGCCGCGGGCTACTCGACAGATTACGCCCTGCAGAATATCGACCGGCTGGATGCGACTCTTCTTGAGAATATCGTCGCCAAGCATCGGTCAGGAGTCTTCGTGCTGGCGGCTCCCACCCAAATTTCCGAAATCGAGGCTTCCAAAAGCGACATCGAGAAGCTGATGGCAATCGCGCGGAGCGAATTCGATCTTGTGGTCGTAGATGCGGGATCGAGGATTGACCCAGCGGCCAAAGCCCTGTTCGAACATGCATCGATCGTTTACCTGGTCACCCAGACCGGGATCTCCGAACTGCGCAATTCAAGTCGTGTCATCTCACAGTTCTTCGGCGAAGGCAATTCAGAGCTGGAAATCGTGATCAACCGGTTTGATTCACGCTTCCACGAAACGGCGAACGAAGATGTCATCGTCAAGGCTCTTGGCAGGCCGGTACGGTGGAAGATTCCAAATGATCAGGGCGCAGCGCGTGGACTGCAGTCCGGCGACGCCGCGCAAGCAGACACATGCATTTCGCGCATAAGCCTGGAGATGGCCTGCTCAATTACCGGGCGCCCTCTTCCTCCAGAGAAAAAGAAAGATCCCGGGCTTAAAGATGCCGGACTTAGAGAATCCGAGTTTAGAGATCTCGACAGAGACCGTGCGCGGGCGGAATTTGATAATGATGAGCCGCCTAGCACTGCGGTCTTGCATGCGCCCGATACGGGCCCGGCTCCGACCATCACGTGGCCTGAACCCAACCCGATTGCCTACGGAGACAAACTCACCCACGCCCAACTCAATGCCGAGGCATCGGTCGATGGAAGATTTGTCTACACACCCGGCCCGGGCTATGTGCTGCCGGTGGGAACGCACACGATATGGGTCACATTTACTCCGGCAGGCGGCAGCAACCGCGCTCCGGTGCAGGCTGCAATTTCAATCGTTGTGACTAAGGCAGCGCCGGCCCTCACGTGGCCAACACCTGCCGCGATCATCTACGGCACCGCATTGGGCGATGCGCAACTGAACGCCTCAGCACCGGCGCCTGGAAGCTTCGACTATTCTCCCGCACCGGGCGAGGTGCTTGCTCCTGGAGTGCATACACTCTCGGTCACGTTCACCGCAGCGGACACCGCGAATTACGTCACAGCGCATGCCACCGTGCAACTCACCGTGGCCAGGGCAAAGTCTGCCATCCAATGGCCGAGACCCGATCCGATCACGTACGGAACACAGCTCAGCGCCACGCAACTCTGTGCCGAGTCGTCGGTTCCGGGAGAGTTCGAGTATACCCCCGGCCTAGGAGCGGTGCTCGCGGCCGGAGAGCATAGGCTGTCGGCGGTTTTCACGCCGGCGGATACTCTGGGCTACTCCACATCGCAGACTTCCGCATCGCTGACTGTCGCGAAGGCAACTCCTGCCATCACGTGGCCGACACCGGAGCCGATTACCTACGGCGCCGCCCTCAGCGCTATTCAACTCAATGCCACTGCAACCGTCCCGGGATCTTTAATCTTCTCACCTGCCGCGGGCGAGATACTCCCGCCGGGAGTACATGAGCTCTCGGTAATTTTCACTCCGACCGACACTCTGAATTACACAACGGTAAGGACAGTGGTGCCGCTCACGGTTGCCGAGAAGTTAGCAAGCATCATTACCTGGCCGGTCCCCTCTCTAATTTCCTACGGCACTGCGCTGAGCGATATTCAGTTGAATGCTACGGCATCGGTCGAGGGAACATTTGTCTACACTCCTTCCGCGGGCAACGTACTCGCACCTGGAAGGTATACCCTCTCCGCGACGTTCACTCCGTCGGACACTGAGAGCTACGCGACGGCGAAAGCCACGGTCGTGCTTGTGGTGCAAGGATCGCACGACCTTGCTTCATCGCCAACCGCAGAAACTGAGCCGCAGTTCGCGTGGACCTTCACCTCAACCCACCTTGCCCCCGCGGATTCGCAGCCGGCGGACGTAACGGGCGAAAGCACTGCAACCAGGACAAACGCGCGCGAAACACGAAAGTACAAAGGCGCTGTCTATGAGAAAGGACGGGACGGTCAATGGCATCTTCAGAAAAATTAGCTCCGTCGCTACCCGAAACTCTACCCGAGGACTTCTTCGAATGGGATGGCGAATCTTCTTCTGCGCCTTCGCCTGATCACTCCGGTGAACGCGAAGCATGGGAAGCCGCTCTTTCCCTCGACGAGATTGCAAAGCCGCACCGGCAGTCCGCCGATCACGATACATTATCGGAATCCCCGGTGGACATGCCGCGTATTTCAGGCTCAGGGCCGTCCGCGCCGGTGTTTGTTAAGCAGCAAAAGGAATTCGTCAATCGAAATGGCGAAGCAATTCCTGCGGCTATGCCGCGTAACCCCTGGGAACGGGAAGCATGGGAAGCCGCTCTTTCTTTCGGTAAGACTGCAAAATCGCCAGGCCAAGCGGCAGAACGCGAAGTAATCTTGCCGCCCGTGACGAAGAAGCCCCGTGTGTCGGACTCAGCCTCGTCCGTACCAGGCATTGCCAGGAAGCAAGAGGTGGCGAGCGCGTTGGTGGATGAATCGCCCAGCCGCGCTTCGCACAAACCAGACGCCAGCCAAACGGCAAACGGGGTTGCCGCGACGCCGCGTGGGCAAAACGCCGCTAAGGCGGATGGAATTACTAACTCACCCGAATTCAAAGCGGCGCTGAGGGCCGATGCTGACGAGGTAATCTTCCAGTTGTTTTCTACGAAGAAAACCGAAGTCCCGGAAGAGCCGAAGACGGCGAAAAAGAAGTGGATGATCGTTGCTCCGGTTAGCGCCGGTTCGATTCTGCTTCTGATCGTTTGTATGATCCCGCTGTTCCATCATGGAGCGAAGGCCGCGTCGAAACAATCGATTCAGCCCCCTCCCGCAACAACCGAAACTCAGCCGCAGACGAACGCGCCAAAGCCGTCGGCCAAGGGACAGTCCACTCAGGACAAGCCACAGGCAACTACCGGAAATCAACAGACGACGAATGACCAGCCGACCAACAATGAGAACGCAGTGAAGCCGGGAGAGGCGCAGACGCAAATGATGAACGGTCAACTCGCCGCGCCAACAACGATTCCGAAGCAAGTCGCGGAAAATGAGCCTGCCCCCGAGAACTTTAGCACGACCGGTGCGGATGGCCTGGGCGGTAACAGCACGAATCCCAGCCTCTTCAAAGGACGCGCACAGCCCGTCATGAATGCTTCCAAGCCGCTCGTCATTTCATCCGGCGTCGCGACTGGAATGCTGACTCGAAAGACGGAACCCCTCTATCCGACCATCGCTAAAGCAGCCCGCGTCTCTGGCACGGTGGTATTGCATGCCATTATTTCCAAGACCGGAGCGATTACGGATTTGCAGGTTGTAAGCGGACCACCCATGTTGCGGTCCGCGGCACTCGATGCCGTGCGGTCCTGGCACTACAAACCGTACCAACTCAACAACCAGCCGACAGAAGTTGAAACTACGGTCAACGTAATCTTCACTCTTGGCGGATAACGTAGCGAAGCGCGAACGTTGCGCAACCCGGCATGGTTCCATGCGGGGTCCTCTCGAGAAGTGTCCCTTAATCGGCTACCGAGAGCACGTTGGATGCTCTTGTGTGAGGGAGCGCGACTCGAAATCCTCCAGATGATGTTGGGACGGCGGGAGAGAGAATTGCTATTCTGACTGGCTGCCGCGAGCCGCCTTCACAATTCTTAGATGCGGCCCCCACCAATGGGCGGCAATCCCATCCTTAGTCACGCATTCATCGCCGGAAGCGACCCGGCAGACCGCAAAAATCCTCTAACTGATTTGGAATCTTGGCATCCCCAACGGGATTTGAGCCTGTGTTATCGCCTTGCGTGGGCGCTGACGGTCTGGATCACGATGGCCTTGCAAGGCGCCAGTCGCGCCGTAATGCCGTGTAAATGTCCATAGGGAAGACAAAGGAAACAGGAACTCGCGGGATACTGTATTTGTGTTGAACACTGTATCGAGAGGAGTCGACCATGAGCGTACAAGTCGGACAGAAGAGCTATGAGATGCCCCCACTTGAGGGTTTCACCGTCACACTTTTTATCACTGTTGCCGACATCGAGCGATCAGCTCGCTACTACGAAAAGGTCTTTGGCGGCCGCATCCTGAGCCTTGGCGACAGCAAGGGCGCGTCTGGACATATTCAGATCGCAAATACGTGGCTCATTGTCAACGTAGGTGGCGGGCCCACCCCGGACAAGCCGACGGTAACTCTCAGCGTCCTCGCCGACCCGGATAAGATCAACAGCTTTATGAATATCCGCGTTGCCGATATTCAAGCCTGCTATGCACTATGGAAGAGTCGAGGGGCCGAGTTCCTCACGGAGCCGATTCAGAAGTACGGCGAGATTCGCTGCTACATCCGCGATCCTGACGGATATATTATCGAGGTCGGACAAACCACCTAGTTGTTTCTCCATCCGCGGGGGCATTGAGAAATGCAGCAAATGGGGCTCGTACGGACGCTCATTGATTGCGACAGGGGATACGCTGCACCAGCACTCCCGCAGAAATTGCGAGAGCTGTATGACGGGGATCTGCACTTTCGCACATCATCCGCTGCGCGTCCGTTTGTCATTGCGAATTTTGTTTCCACTCTTGACGGGGTCGTCAGCTTCGAGATGAAGGGCAAGTCCGGCGGCTCAGCCATCAGTGCTTCCAACCCTGCGGACCGATTCATCATGGGCCTGTTGCGGGCTTCTGCAGATGCCATCATTGTCGGCGCCGGAACTTTGCACAGCGTAAGCGCGAAGAGCCTTTGGACTCCTGAAGACGTCTACCCCGGTGCGCAGCATTTATATGAGGAATACCGAGTCAACGCGCAGCATAAATCAAAATATCCTCTGCTCGTGATCGTTAGCGGTAGCGGCCAGCTCGAGTTGATGAGGGCGATTTTCCGAACGCCGGCTAACCGCACGGTGGTGATCACAACCTCAGCTGGCAGAGATGAGCTCGCGCGCCGGGGTGCTGCGAAACTAGGCTCCGTTGAGGTCCATGCTTTGAAGTCGAGCGGCGGCAGCATCGCTCCGCGGGCGATTCTGCAATTGCTCAAGTCGCAGTTTGGGGTAAAGCGGCTTCTCCACGAAGGCGGGCCTACGCTGTTCGG
>Ga0181517_10005144_pt1 | contig 11647 bp, 11 predicted proteins | sample PEATcosm2014_Bin_31_FD_119748 | JGI IMG/M metagenome (GOLD analysis project Ga0181517, IMG submission 119748) | Peatland microbial communities from MTU Mesocosm Facility, Houghton, MI, USA - PEATcosm2014_Bin01_30_metaG | ecosystem: Environmental > Terrestrial > Soil > Wetlands > Peat | place... | reverse complement strand
CGTCCAGTCCCGGCTTGGCCAGTACGACCCGGGGGCTTTGTCTCACTCTCCGTCCTCCTTCGGGCTCAGCGCCAGGGCCGAAAACGCGGCGTACACCCTGGTCGCCTCTGCGATGTCCTCCACCGAAAGGTGCTCGTCGGCACAGTAGACCGGGGGGCCCCCGGGGCCGAAGATCACCGTCGGCACCCTATCCCCGAAGCTGGCGGTGTCGCCCAACCAGTCTTCGGTGACCAAGGCCGGCTCACCGCCCCGCACCAGGCGAACGGCGTCCACCATCAGCGAGACGACTTCCGATCGCGGGCTGGCTAGGTAGCCCTTTTTCACATCGGCCAGTTCGACGTCAGCCCGGAAGCGCCCGTCCCGGCGGCGGGCCTCGGCCAGGCAGCGGTCTATCTCAGCCCGGATCTCGTCGGTCCCCACCCCCGGTTGAGGACGGCAGTCCACCCTGATGATGCATTCATCGGGGATCATGGACGGCCCGCCTGGTGCCAAACCTCCGTATACCCGGCCCGGCACCACGAAAGTCTCGGGCCCGAACAGCCGCAGCGTGTCCGGGTCGAGCTCGGGTTTGTAGCACGAGGCGTCAAGCGCCAGCAGGGCTTGAGCGGCGAGCACATTGGCGTTGACGGCCTGATGTTTGTGGCATGTATGGGCGGAGGTGCCGCGCGTCGTGACGTCGAAATAGTAGCGGCCCCTATGACCAAGACAGATCTCGTTGTCCGTTAGTTCGCCCAGGACGCACAGGTCGGCGTCGTGTTCGGCGAAATAGGCGATGGAGCCGGACTGCTCGCCCATATGGTCGCATACGGCCGCCATGGCCAGCGTCCCTACCAGGGGCTGGCCCGCGGCCCTCACTGCTTGCATGGCCACGATCTGGCACGCCAGGGCGGCCTTCATATCCATGACGCCGTGCCCGTAGACGGCCCCGTCGATAAGGTCGCCGGAAAACGGGGAGCTCTTCTGCCACCCGTGCGAGACCGGCTTGGTGTCCAGGTGGCCGGTGAGCACCACCCGGCGGCCCGGACCGAAGCTGATCTCCCCCGTGGCGTTGGACCGATCGGGCAGGACGGGTTCGAGCTTCACGGCCTCGAACCCGGCGTCCTCCATCACCGAGGACAAGAACCCCGCCAGGTCGCCTTCTTCGCCGAGCACGCTCGGGATCCGGCATACCTGGCGGACCAGGTCCACAGCACGCTCCACGTCGACAGCGGCCAACACCCTGCCGGCTTGCTCGCGCTGGTCACCTGTTAGGTTCATCGTCGCTTCCCTTCGATATCGAACATCGTACATAAAATACTATCCCGGCGGAGAGCCGTCTCGCTCAGCAGGAATAGGGCAGGTAGGCGTCCGTGGTGAGTACCGAGGCAACGGGCGTTATGGTGATGAGGGTCTGGCTCTTCATCCAGTTACCGAAGCTCTGCCACGCCATCTCGCTCATGCAACCGACCTTCTGGCCGGGGGCGGGTTTGATCAACGACAATGTGTAGGGAACGCTCACCTTGAGGAACTTCGTCGTGTACTGGCTGGCGTGCTCCATGATCGTGGTGGTGCCGCCGGGGTCGGCGATGGCGGCCGTGGTGGCGGCGCTGAGAGCGCTCAGGAACTTCTTGATGGCGGCGCCATATGCAGGGTCGGTCTTGAGACGGTTGCGGTTGGCCACCAGGACAAGCTCGGCATAGCTCGGCACTCCCAGCTCCGACGCCGGGAAGACGGTCGGCTTCTGGCCCATCTCCTGCGCGATCTGGATCGCTTCCACGTTGCGGTAACCACCGACGATGGCATCGACCCGCCCGGAAAGGATCGACGGCACCAGGTTTTCGCCGACGTTCACCGAGGGGACCTGCTTGGTGGTCAAGTGCGTGGTGCGCAGCAGCATCTCGTACATGGCCCCATCACTTGGGATACCGGTGATACCCACCGTCTTCCCGTCCATCTGGGAGAGCTTGGTGACGTGCAACTTGGGCGAAACGATGAGCGAGTTGAGCGGCACCGGCACGATGGTCGAAACCGCCGTAACGGGCAGGCCCTCCTGTTGGCCGTAGAACATCTCGGACTCGTAGGAGACGGCAAGGTCCACTTTGTTGAGACCGACAAGCTTTATGGGGTCGGCTACGTCAGACGGGACCTCCAATGAGACCGAGAGGCCTGCCTTGGTGAAATAGCCCTTGTCCTGCGCGTAATAGAGCGAGACGTGGTCCGGGTTCGGGACCCAGTCCAGCTCGACTGTGACTGACGTCGTGCTGGCGGCCCCGGCGGTGGAGGGGGCGACGGCCGCGACGGCACCGGTTGCGAAAAGCAGGGCGCCGAGCGCGGCAGAGATGGAGGCTCTTGTGTTCCGTGAAAGCATTTTTTTTCTCACCTTCCTTTGGAGGTTGTTCCCAGTGGTTGCTGGTCTGGCAGGCGGTGCCCGGGCGAGGCACCTCGGGTGCGGTTCAGCCCGGTCGCCCCGGCCCTAACGCGCACGTTCTTGCCGGCTCCACGGCGCAATGAGCCGTTCGGCGAGCGATACGGCGCCGAAAAGCAGTGTGGAGATCACGGTCAGGATGATGATGGCGGAGAACATCCGCGCCGTCTGCAGGTTCGGCTCCGCCTCCAGCATCACGTAGCCCAAGCCGGCGTTGGACCCCGCCCACTCGCCGAAAACCGCCCCGATGGACGCAAAGGTGGCCGCCACTCGCATACCGGAGAAGATAAGGGGCAGGGCAGCAGGAAATTCCACGCGCCGGAAGATCGCCCATCGCCCGGCGTCCAGCGTCCGCATCATGCGGATGTACTCGCCGTCCACGGAGCGAAGACCGTCGAGCCCGTTGACAACGATCGGGAAGAAGCAGATCAAGCCCACGATGATCAACTTGGGCAGCAACCCGAAGCCGAACAGCACCACCAGGATGGGTGCCAGCACGATCACAGGGATCGTCTGCGAGGCTATGAGCAGAGGGTACACGGCCCGGCGCAGAGGCCCGAAGATGTGCAGCACCACGGCGATGCCAATGCCCGCGGAAGTGGCAAGAGCAAAGCCGATGGCGACTTCCCGTAGGGTGGTCAGGGTGGCGGGGGCCAAGATGGTGCTCCAGTCGCTGCCCAGCGAGCTTGCCACCTCGGTCGGCACCGGCACCAGGTACTCGGGGAGCCCGGCAAGGGTCACGATGACCTGCCAGGCCACGAGCGAGAAAGCGAAAAGCGCCGCCGCCGCCCCGTAGTTCGAAACCAGGCGACGTAAGCCGGAGGCACGGCGCGCCTCCACTACGTCGTCGAAACCGCTTAGGAAAGGACCGGGGTTGCCCCCGCCCGGCCCGGGCCCGGTAACAAGGTCGGTGGCGGTCACTCCAGGGCCTCCAGAGCCTGCTCCCTCAGCTTCACGAACCCGGGGGAGGTAACGATCTCCCGGCGCGAGGCGCTCTCGTCCATGCGGGCGTCGAGCACGCTGACCACGCGGCCCGGGTGGGCGGACAGGACTATAACCCTGTCCGCCAGGAGCAGGGCCTCCTCGACGTCGTGGGTGACAAGGACCACGGTCCGCGGCACGTCCTGCATAGCGCGCAGCAACCACTCCTGCATCTCCGCCCGGGTAATCGAATCGAGCGCGCCGAACGGCTCGTCCAATAACAAGATGTCCTTTTCCGCCATCAACGTCCGCACGAAGCTGACCCGCTGGCGCATACCTCCGGAGAGCTGAGCCGGACGGAGGTGCTCGAACTTGCCCAAGCCGAAGCGCCCGAACAGCGGGCGCGTCCGTTCGCGGGCCTCGTGCCGGCTCACCCCCCGGTTCTCCAGGGCGATGCAGGCGTTGTCGAGAGCGGTCCGCCACGGCATGAGCAAGTCGCGCTGGGGCATCATGGCGCACCGGGCCAGGCGGTCCTTGGCGGTGACGGCACCGGCGACGTCAACCGACCCCGCATCGGCGTCGAGCAACCCAGCCACGATGTGCAGGAGAGTCGACTTGCCGCACCCGCTCGGCCCCAGGATGGCGACCTTCTCATGCTTGGCGATGGCGACGTCGACGCCCCGCAGGGCAACGACACCGCCAAACCTCTTGGACACGCCGCGTAGGCTGATATGCGCGGAGCTGCCGTAGCTCTGGGGCGATGAGGTGCTCGGTTGTCGCGCGCCCTGGTCCTCCGGGCCGGTCGCGCTCATAACTGCCCCCCGTTGGTACAGCACGCGCTCGGCCGCGGGCTGGTCGGCACGCGGCCTCACAGTAACGGCCACTTCGGACCGGGCTCCACGCCGACCGTAGCCAGGACTTCACGGTCGATGCGCTCGACGACTTCGCGCACCTCCGCCTCGTTCACCCGGGTCAGCCGCTTGGCATCGAGCAGGACCTCCCCCGCCACCAGCACCGTGTGCACGGAGTGCCCGGTGGAGCCATAGACGAGGTTGGCTACAGGGTTGTGGAGGGGGCGCCAGTCGAAGTCTTCGGTATCGAAGCAGGTGATATCCGCCTCCTTGCCCACTTCGATGGCCCCCGTCACGTCGTCCCAACGCAGCGCCGTCGCCCCGCTGATAGTCGCCATTTCTACCGCCTGTTCGGCCGTGACGGCGTTGGGGTCCCGCCGCGCGTCCCGAGGGAGGAGGGCGGCCAGCTGCATAGACCGACAGATGTCCTGATGGTTGGAGACGTTCTCGGCGTCCGTGCCCAGGGCGATCGGCACGCCGGCGGCGAGCAGCTCGGGCCATTTGCCCGTCTGGGTGGTCCCTTTGGCGAACTTCAGTGCGGAGCTCGGGTTCTGCGATATACGAGCGCCGGCGTCAGCCACCAAGCCCACCTCGAAGTCGGCTAACGACGTCATGTGGTTGAGCAGCACCCACGGGTTGAGCGCCCCGATCGATGCCATATGTTGTACGGGGCGCTCGCCGAACACCTCGAGCTCCAGGGCTACTTCCCGCTCGCTCGTGGCTTTGTGGAGTACAGCCAGGGAACCAGCCTCTTCGGCCAGCTTGGCCGACCCCACAGTCAGCTTGTCGGAGCAGGTCCCGACTCCCTCGATCGTCACCGCGTCGCGGATCAGGGGGTGGTCGAACTTCCGGACCGTCTCGATCCCCCACTCGAGGCGCTGGAGGGCGGCCTCAGCACTCATGACCAGCCAATCGGGCAGGTCGGCGCGGCCCGAGGGCCCTTCCTGGTCCCAAGTCCAGGGGCCGACCCGGCACCGGATGCCCGAAGTGGCGAGGGCTTCGAGCACAGCCTCTAAGTGGTTACAGCCCGGCTCTTCGAACGTCGTCGTCCCGAAGCGGATCATTTCCGCCGTGGCGTGCAGGGCGTAGGCGTGCATGTGCTCCTCGGTGAGAGCAGCGAAGCAGGGGTACGTGAAGTCCCGTAGTGCCTGCAGGGTCTGCCTTCCCTCCGGCAACGCACCCTTGGGGCAGCACAGCAGGTGCCGGTGCCCATTGACAAGCCCCGGCGTTACCACCATGCGTGAGGTGTCGATCACTCGGCCGGCATGGTACCGAGCCACCAGGTCTGCCCGCTGGCCGACGCCCACGATCTTGGTGCCGCGGATGGCAACGGCCCCGTTTCGGTACACCTCCCGCCGCTCGTTCATGGTGAGGAGCCAACCCCCGGAAAGCAGAAGGTCCACCTCCTCGCGGCCCCGATCGGCGCCATCAGTCAAGGCTCCCCCCCTTCAAGGACATTAGATATCAGATATAAGATCGAAGCCGAGCCTAGCTCGGGTGTCAAGGGCGAAAGGGGCGTTGGCCGATAGTTCACAATGACGTAACACGGGACGGCCCCCGCCGCAGGGGGGCGTAGGTCAGTGGTAGACCGGCAGACTTTTGATCTCCGCGCCGGGAGTTCGGTCCTCCCCGCCCCCACCAAGGACGGTGGCCCTGACAAGGGTTTTACGTCACCGCCAGGCGCGGCCTGGTGGCCGGCGATCGTCTCGTGCAGGAACGTCAGGGCACTCGTGACCCTGTAACGCAAGTGGGATACTGGGTCCTACGCCGCCCGCTTGACGAACCTACGGAGCCGTTCCCCTGACGAGAAAAGACTGAGATGGCATCGACGACCAAGATGGACGGCCACCTCGTGACAATGGACGGCAAGCAGCTCGACGTCAGCCCCGACGAGGTCGAGCGGCTGCTCAGTTCGTCGGTGCCGTTCTGGCTCAACCTCTGCAGCGGGGACGAGGACACCCCCGAGTACCGTCTGCTGCGGGACACCTTCCACTTTCACCCCCTGGCCCTGGAGGACGCCGAGCATTTCGGGCAGCGGCCCAAGCTCGACTCCTACGAGGATTACGCCCTCCTCGTCGTCTATGGCCCCGCCCCGTCGGGCCACCTCGTCGAGGTGCACTGTTTTTGCGCCCCCAATTTCCTGGTGACCGTGCACCAGCACCCGTGCCCGGGCATGGCCGATGTGGCCCGGCGCATGCAGCTGGGCCTCTCCCCGCAAACCAGCCATGTCATGGTCCTTTACCGAGTGGTGGACATGTTGGTCGATGGCTACTTCCCCGTCCTGGCCGCCTTTGACGACCAGATCGACGAGCTGGAGGACGCAATCCTCAAGGCCCCCACAGAAGCTCAGCTCGGGCAGTTGTTCGACATGAAACGCTCCCTCATCGCCCTGCGCAAGGTGGTCACCCCCGAGCGCGACGTGTTCGCCACATTGGTGGCCGGCGACGCCATCCCCGGGATGACGCCCGATAACGAGCGCTACTTCCGTGACGTCTACGACCACCTCATCAGGGTCAGCGACCTGGTCGACAGCTACCGGGACCTGATGAGCGGTGCTCTTGACACTCATCTGTCGACGGTCTCCAACCGGCTCAACGTCGTCATGAAACAACTGACGATCATCGCCACCATCTTCTTGCCTCTCAGCTTCCTGACCGGTTTCTTCGGCCAGAACTTCGGGTGGATGGTGGCGCGTCTCGGCAGCCTTCCCGTCTTCATCGGCGCCGGCATCGGCCTGCAGGTGTTGACAGTCATAGGCCTGATGGTCTTTTTCCGGCGCCGCGGGTGGCTGACGGCCAGCGGCACGGTGCCGTCGGTCAGTTCGGCCCCACGTCCCCGGACGTCGTCGCGGTACCGGTGGCTGGTCCTGCACCCGGCCCACGCCCCCGCGGCCGGTGACGAGCACGGCGGAGCGCGACCCACCTGACCCGAAGACCGGGCGCGCGTGGAGCCGGCCCTGCGCCGCCGGCCCGCCGGGTCAGAGAGGGCTGTTGCCGTGCTTGCGGGGCACGAGGCGTTCGCGCTTGGTGGCGAGGGCCTCGAAGCAGCGAGCTACCGTGTGGCGAGTCTCGGCCGGGTCGATGACCATGTCCACAAAGCCGCGCTCGGCCGCCACGTACGGGTTGAGGAACCTCTCCCGGTACTCCTCGACCAGGCCGGCCCGTGCCTCCTCGTCCGCCCGGCGGTGGACGATGCGCACCGCCCCTTCGGCGCCCATGACCGCCAACTCGGCACTGGGCCAGGCGAGGCACAGGTCGTTGCCCATGGCTTTGGAGTCCATGACTATGTAGGCGCCTCCGAAGGCCTTGCGCAGCACCAGGCAGACCCGCGGCACGGTGGCCTCCGCATAGGCGAACACCAGCTCGGCCCCATGGCGGATCATCCCTCGCCATTCGAGGTCACGGCCGGGCATGAAGCCAGGCGTGTCCACCATCGTCAGCAGGCCGAGGTTGAACGCGTCGCAGAAACCGACAAAGCGAGCCCCCTTTTGCGAGGCGGCGATGTCAAGGGTGCCGGCCATGGCCTGGGGCTGGTTGGCCAGCACGCCGACCGCCTGGCCGGCGATGCGCACCAGGGCCGTCACCAGCTGAGGCGCCCACGCCGGTCGCAGCTCGAGGACCTCGCCGTCGTCGGCCACGGCGGCGATGACTTTGCGGACGTCGTAGCTCCCGGTGGCGGTCGTCGGGACCACCTTGCGCAGCTCAGGAGCGGGCCGGGACGCCGGGTCCTCGGACGCCAGGTAGGGCGGGAGCTCGTCGCAGTGAGCGGGCAGGAAACCGAGGAGATGGCTGACGAGGTCAAGGGCGGCGGTGGGATCGCGGGCTAGCAGGGTGGCCAGGCCGGACCGGGCGGCGTGGACCGACGCGCCCCCCAACTGTGCCGGCTGCACCGGTACGCCGGTCAGCTCAGCCACCGCCGCGGGACCAGAAACGTATGACAGCGCACGGGAGGTCATCACCACGGCATCGGCCAGGCCGAGCAACAGCGACGGCCCTGAAAGCAGGGGCCCGTCGACGATGACCACGACGGGCACGACGCCTGAACAGACAACCAAGGCGTGCGCCACCCGGCCCCATCCGTCGAGCGCGGCGGCGCCCTCGCCCAAGTCCGAACCAGAAGAGGCCAGGGACAGCACGAGGGGCAGCCGGCGTCCCCGGGCCAGCTCGGCCGCTCCGGCCAGGGCACCGGCGGCGTCGGCGCTGAGGACGCGACCGCGCTCGGCTTGATGTACCAGCGCCGTCACGACCGACCTCTCGCCCGGGAACAACGGACCGGCTTTGACCACGACTTCCCGAGCTTTGCCCGCCTCGCCCGACCGCGACGCGCCGGCGCCACGACGACCGGCAGGGACCAGCAGACCTTCGGTCACCAGGCTGCGACGCGCTGACACGTCCCAGTTGGTGGGGGCCGGAGGACGTCCTCTCATACGCCTCCGAGCGTGCCGGTACCGGCGGCGTCGGCACCGACGTCGTCGGCACCGGCGTCGTCGTCAGGGTCTTCGACGCCCCGGGCGATAAGAAAACCCCTGGCCCGCTCCATAAGGGGGTACCGGTCGACCAGGTCCCAGAAGGCTTTGCCGTGGCCTCTCACGTGGAGATGGGCCAGTTCGTGCACGATAACGTAGTCGAGCACCCAGGACGGCTCTTTGGCCAACCTCGACGAGATGCGGATCGTCCCGTCGCCCGGCGTGCAGCTCCCCCAACGGAAGCGCTGGTTGTCCACCCAACGGATCTCCTTGGGGGACGCCAACGCAAATTTGGCCGAGAGCGCCCGCGCCCTCTCATTCAGGTCGATCTCGCCCCGGGACTGGCGCAACTCCACCCGGCGCAACATCTCACTGACCCACATCTCCTCTTCGGAACGGGTGAGCGTGGCGGGCACGCTGACTCGCAGAACGTCACCAACCTGGCGGGCTTGCACCGTCTTGCGGCGCTTCCGGCTCCGGACCACCTCGACCTTCATCATTGGGGCGACAGACTAGGCGGGGCCGGTGACGGTTTCGGGCTGAGATGCCAGGAGGTCGACCTTGCGCAAGGCCACCAACTCGAGATCCGCGCCCACACCCTTGCTCTCTACCCACCATCCTCCCAGGTGAGGGTGACGGTTGCCGTCCCTCCAGACGCCAAGCGCTTTCTCCAGGGCGATGATCACGCCCCCGTGGGCGACGACCACCGTCTCGTCCGCGCCACCGGCGGCGGTGCGCGCCAGCGCCCGGAGGCACCGGCCCGCGAACACTGCCGCGTCCTCTCCGCCGGGCACGTCCTCCAGCCGTCCGGCACGCCGGGCGTCGAGCTCGGCCGGCCAGACGGCGGCGATCTCGTCGTTGGTCAGCCCGTTCCACTCTCCGAGGTCCTGCTCACGTAGATCGGCGTCGACGGTCAGCGGCCCGGCGTAACCGAGCTCGTCGGCTATCAGCGCGAGGGTGGACCGGGCACGGGCGAGGTCGGAACTGGCCATCGCCCCGGGCGACGTCCCGGCCAGGGCCCGGCCCGCTTGCCTCGCCTGCTCCGCTCCCACCTCGGACAGGGGGGCATCGGACCAGCCCTGCCAGCGGCCGGCGGCATTCCAGACGGATTGAGCATGGCGGACAACGAGGAGACGACCCACTCGGCCATCTTCGCAGACTCCGGCGCGGGTAACTTCGACCCGTGGGGACCGACGCTGCGCCAGACGCCGCCCAGAGCCCGGGGACAGGCGACCGCGGCCCCCTGGACGGGGAAATAGACGAAAGCGAAGCCGTTGCCGTGCTTTTCTTCGCCGCCGCCCGGGAAGCGTCCGGGACGGCCCGGACCGTCCTCCCGGCCGCCGGCGCAACGGTCGCGCAGCTGCTGGCCGGACTGGCGTCCACCCACGGTGACCAGCTGAAAAGGGTGCTCCCCAGCTGTTCCATTTGGGTCAACCGTTCGCCTGCCCCGCCCGGCTACGTCCTGCGCGGTGGCGACGAGCTGGCGCTGATGCCTCCTGTGTCGGGGGGCTGAGCTGCGGTACCCTCAATCGATGGCTGAGTTCGATCTCACCGATGCTCTGAGCCCCGACTACCTCGTGGGGCTCGATCGTCTGTCCCTCAGCGGCCTACGGGCCAAGCGTGACGCTTGCGCCGAGCTGGAGACGGAGCTGTCGTACCTGCGGCGGCTGGCCCAAGCCCGGGTCGACCTCATCCTGGCCGAATCCGAGCGGCGCCACCTGGGCTTGGCCGACCCCAGCCCCGAAGACCTGGTCGAGCTGCTGCCCCAGATACTTTCTGAGCACAGCCGGGGAGCAGGCGCCGGACGCCTGCCCACGTTTTTCGCGCCGGCTCAGGGCATGCTGCTACAGCTGGCGGCCCGGGTCGAGCAGCTTCTGCCGTCAGACCAGCTCGGGTCCCTACCGGCCCTGTCCACCAAAGAACTGGGGGAGCGGCTAGAAGCCCTCTCCGACCTCGAGCGCGACGTCTCGGCCGACCGCCGGGCGCTCCACGACATACAGGACCGCTTGCAGGAAGAGCTGGTCAGGCGCTACCGGACCGGCGAGGCCAACGTAGACGCGCTCCTGCGCTAGCCCCGGCACCGGCTCCGTTTTTCGCCCCCGGCGGCCCGGTTCCGGCGACCGGTGCCGCACTAGGATCGGCAGTGCCGTAGCCCGTGTGGGCCACCGTCAATTTCGTTCGGGGAAGTGCGAAGTTCCGGGGCCTCGCGGGCTGCGGTTGGCGCCCTCTATGGTTTGCGCTATGGCCGAAGAGCGAGATCTGCTGGTCGTCGGGGGCGGGAAAATGGGAGCGGCGCTCGTCGACGGGCTCCTGAGCTCAGGTTGGGCCCGGCCCGACCAGGTCACCGTCACCGAGACCTCCGCTGACCGACGGGCCGATCTGAGTGCCCCGGCGGGCCTGGCCGGTCGTTATCCCGGGCTTCAACTACTCGATGGGCGGCTGCCCGCCGCTCACAACGCCATCCTCGCCGTCAAGCCCGGTGACGCTCAGGGGGTCTGCCGTCGGCTGGGGGAAGCCGGCGTGGGCAGGCTGCTCTCGATCGCCGCCGGGGTGCCTCTCAGAGATCTCGAGTCCTGGTGCCCCGGCGGTTGCGCGGTTGTACGGGCGATGCCCAACATGGCGGCACTGGTCAGAGCGAGCGCCACCGCCATATCCGCCGGCGTGTCAGCCGGCCCGCCCGATATCGAGTGGGCGACGGGCATCATGAGGTCCGTCGGGACCGTGGTCGAGGTGCCCGAACGGTTGCTCGACGCCGTCACCGGGTTGTCCGGGTCCGGGCCGGCGTACGTGTTCCTCGTGGCTGAGGCAATGATCGAGGCCGGGGTCCTGTCGGGCTTGCCCCGCCCGGTCGCCTCCGAGCTTGTCATCCACACGCTCCTCGGCTCGGCCCGGCTACTGAGCGAGACGGGCGAGAGCGCAGAGGCCTTGCGGGCTGCGGTCACGTCTCCCGCCGGCACCACGGCGGCCGGGCTCCGCCAGTTGGAGGCCCATGGGGCGCGCTCGGCG
>Ga0181517_10005141_pt1 | contig 11655 bp, 8 predicted proteins | sample PEATcosm2014_Bin_31_FD_119748 | JGI IMG/M metagenome (GOLD analysis project Ga0181517, IMG submission 119748) | Peatland microbial communities from MTU Mesocosm Facility, Houghton, MI, USA - PEATcosm2014_Bin01_30_metaG | ecosystem: Environmental > Terrestrial > Soil > Wetlands > Peat | place... | reverse complement strand
GAAATGAAATAACTTTGACTGGAACCCAATATGGAGATTGGCTGATAACTAAATCAGACAGCAAGTATGCCCGATACCGCGTGACTCATGTAAAGTCCGGCGCCGGGGTCAGCGGAACTGGGTTTGCCTCTCTTGGTTCTGCAAAAGATTACGTCAAAGCATTGATTCACTCCAAAGTTAAAACTGATTTCAAATCTGTCGAAGAAGGACAATTTGACAAGGACAATTTCAACAAGATGAGCCAAGTGGCAAAGGCTTGGCTGTCCGGCGGTGATGTTCCAGACTACTTCCAAAAGCCAACCCAAGAATCCCCCGCCTCTCCGCCCGCCGAGAAAACCGAGCCGACAGTCAAACCTCTTGGCGGTGACGTTGCGGGCGCGAGTGGAGAGGCCGGGGCCGGTCGTCAGGGTTCTCCGACCGCGATGAAATACAAGCTGATTGACCAGGAGCGGCAGCAGCGCGGAGAACCTCCACTCACCAAGCCGGATTCTTTTTCCGACCAGGCTCTCTTGGACAAGGCGATGGCTGAAATGGACAAAGACCCGGAAATTCCCGACAAACTGGTGAGGGAATTGAACTCCAAACCGCGCACGATTGAAGCTTGGGAACGCATGGCGTTGCTGCTGCGCAAGATCGATCTCCGCAACGAATATCACAAGGCGGTCGCCGAAACCCTCCAGGCGTACGAGGACTCCAAACAATTTCCAGACCGAAAATCCGACATGGTGGCCGCGCAACTGCGCCGCGCCCAATGGGGGGAGAAACTGGATGCCCTTGAACGCGCGTCGAGATTGTCCGGCTCGGAAGTTGGCCGATCCCTTCGCTCCCTCCAAATCATGGCGAACGAAGATTACTCACAGGCCAGCATGGAGCGGGAAGCGCGGGCGGCGAAAGGTGGGGAAGATTTGACTCCTCAAGAACTGTCCGAGATAAAACGGATGTCCGATGAGCACGCCAAAGCAACCGCCGAACTGCAAAGACAGTTGGACACCAGCCGCGCAAGCGAGCGAGAGGCCGCCGCCAAGTTGGAGGCGATCAAACGCGAAGTGGCCGCGCAACCGCCCATCCCGCCCCAAGTCAAAGTCATCGCCGACCGGCTCAAGTCATACTTCGATCAACGCGCCGATGCCGCCCTGAAACGGTTGTCTGGAAAGGCATGGTCCCTCGGCCCGGAAATCATTGCCGACCTCACCGATCTGGGCGTGTCAAAAATCATTAGCGGCGCGAGTGAGTTCGCGGGTTGGTCAGCCCAAATGCTGGCGCAGTTTCCAGACAAGGTGGACAAGATCAAACCGGAACTCAAAAAGATTTGGGATTTGGCAAACAAGGCGATTGACGACCGGATTAAGGGGGAACGGATTGACCACGCCGCCCAAGTCAAACAAGCGATCAAGACAAGACCCGTGGAGGAACAAATCGCCTCACGCGAAACGGCCATCGGAGAAAAGATTGCCTCCGACAAAAAAGGCGACATCACATGGCACATTCAGCAACTCGCCCGCCTGTTCGTCATGCAGGGTGAGACTGACCGGGAATCGTTGATTAACAAGGTTCATGCCGTTGTCTCGAAATTCGACCCGTCCATGACGCGGCGGGACACAATGGACGCGATTAGCGGTTACGGCGATTTCAAGCAGCTTTCCAAAGACAAGATTTCAACCACATTGCGAACACTCAAAGGGCAGATGCAGCAAGTGTCCAAGTTGCAGGACATGCAGGAGGGAAGGCCGCCGCTCAAGACCGGCGTGGAGCGGCGTGAAGTTTCCCCGGAAGAATCAAGGCTCATCAAGCTGGTCAATGAATCCAAGAGACAGTTCCAAATCCCCATCAGCGACCCGTCCACTCAGTTAAAGTCATCCCTGGACGAACTCAAGACCCGGATGCAGAACCGCATCCACGATTTGCAGGACAGGCTTGACCGGGGCGATTTTGAGAGCAAGCCCAGACGACCCATCGAACTCGACACACGCGCGCGAGAACTTCAAGCCCGAAAGAACGCAATCGAGCACAAATTCAAGTCGGCCAAAGCCAGATGGGAACTGGAAAGCCGGCCGGCAACCGAGAAGACATTCGATTGGGTCAGCAACGCCCGCCGGTTCTCAGTCTTGTCCGGTGTGAATGTGCTGGCCAAACTCGCCGCCTATTCCGCCACTAAAATACCCACCATGGCAGGCGCGGAAGCCGCTGGTGGCGTCCTGTCGCGTCTTCCGGGCATCAGCAAGATTGCCGAGAAAGCTCCAAGCGAGGCCGGGGGGCGGATGGACATCTTATCAAGATCGGTCGCCAAAGGGTTCACCCAGGGGATTTTGGACGCCTATCAGACCGGGACAAAAGGCGAATCGCAGTTGCGCCAAGCTTTCGGAAACAGGCTGGATTTAGGAAGGCATTGGTACAACGTGCCTCAACTCATTCACGAAGTCATCAAGTCACCCTTGCGCCGTGTCGCCTTTGAAAACTCTCTTGGACGCCGCATGGAAACGGCTGCCCGGAATGGAGCGAACATCACCGATCCCCTGACTCAATTGTCCCTTGCAAAAGACGCCTATCTTGACTCCGACCGCGCCCTGTTGCTGGAACAGAACAGGCTGGCGACCGGCATCCGCAACATTTTCAAAAGACTGGAACAGCCCGACAAGGCGACAGGAGAAGTGCCGTTGCACGGGAAGATTTCCGCCACAGTGGGCCGCCTGGAATTTCCCATAATGACGGTGCCGTTCAATTTCGTGAAGCAATCGCTTGTGTCCGCCTTCGGGCTGGCGAGCGGCAGTTACAAGGCGGCGGCGGCGTTCCGGCGCGGGATGGAAACCCTGAAACCAGAGGAGGCCGACGCGATCATGCGCCATTTAAAACAGGGCAGCATCGGCGGGGCGATCATGCTCTACGGTTTCATTGACGGTTACAACCATGCCAGCGACGAGGAGAACTCCACTTTCGGAGGCTTTTATCAGCCCGGCGAACATCGGAAATCCACTCAAGCTGGAGTTGGTGGAATGAAGGTGATGGGACATAAAATCCCCGGTTTGCTCCTTCACAATCCAGTCCTTGCCGCCGGTCAACTCGGCCACACCATCGGGGCCATCACCGCATCGAAGATCAACAAAAAGACAGCCGAAACGCACGGCATCACTGTCGGCATGATTGCGGGAACGATGGGACTCCTGAGTGACGAGCCTTTGGGACGAAACGCGGAATTGGTCAGTCAATTTTCCAATGTCAGGGATGCTGATTGGGGCGTCGGAGAATTGGAGAAAAACATGCTCGTTCCGCAGATCATGCAGGAAACCTCACAATGGCTCGACACGGATGCCAAAGGAAACATCATCAAACGGAAACCCGTAACACCGTGGCAGCATGTGGAAACCGGCATCCCTGGTCTTCGTAAACAAGTCCCCGCCAATCCAAAACAATAAACCCCCGATCACCTGACCGGGGGTTTTGGAGTCGGGTTGGTTAAGATTCTTTCAATTCCGCCGGCATGTCGGCCCAGATGCCTTCCGACTCCGGAGCTTTCTCCCCGATTTTCTTTCCGCCGCCAGAATGAGGGTTAGACCCCTTCAATTCCTCAATCTTCGCCCTCAACTCCGCGATGGTCGTGTCCTTCTTCGCAATCGTGGCTGTCAACCTGTGAAACGAAGCCGCCCGATGCCCGATCACAGCCGTCCAGATCGCTTTCTGGGCCGGGGTCTTGAAATTGGACTCGTTCATTCCAAGTTGAAACTCTTTCATGCCCTTTTCTAAAAGGCTGTTTCCTTCCGGGTCATCGGCCACAGGCTGAAACTCCGGTTTGGATCCCACCGCCTCAAAGGCTTTCGTGAACATCGCCTGTTGCGCCTGCGCCGATTGAGCCGCCTTTGCCTGCCGTTCCTGCTCAAGTTTCGGGTAGTTGGCCCGCTCCTGTTTCAGGGCGTTCTGGTGCGCATTGTCGAGCCGGTGCAGGGTGCGGTAATGATCCATCACAATCCCCGCGTCATCCCCAAACCGTTCAGCGGCAATCTTCTTCGCCTGACTGTACTCGAGCGTGTAAATCGCGGCGAAATCCTTGCCCCAATCCGCCTTGCGGGTGCTCCCGTCAGGATTCACAACCTCCAATTGCATGATCTCCCGCTTGGCTTCCTCGGCGGCGTCCAAATACGGCTTTTCAAACCTCTCCTTGAATTCCGGTGACGCCTCGTTCTTCAGGACGCGCAGTTCCGTCTCGCGCTCCTTGAGTTGGTTCTCCAACGTGGTCATCCGCTCCGTCAACGCGGTCGTGTCCTTCCCCTTCTTTTCCGCATCGGCAATCCGGTATTCCATGTCCGAAATCCGCTTCTGCGCCGCCGCGACCTCATCCCGCGCCGTCTTCGCCTCCGTAGCGCGTTTCTTGGCGTAATCCCTCAATTCCTTCGGCGACGCCTTGCCGATCTTGCTGTCATCCCATTCACCCTCACTTGGCTTGGGCGGTTCCTGTTTCGGAGTCGCATCAGGCTTGGGCGGGGGCTGGTTGGCGGGGGGCGGCTCATTCGCCTTCGCGGGGGCATTTTCGCCAAGATTACCAAATGCCTTGTCGAACTCCGCAATGTCGGCGTCGGTGAGCGTGGCTGCGGGGTCTGGGGTTGAAGGCTCGGAACGCGGCGGGGCCGGGGCTGGTGAAGGCGCCGGAGCGGGCGCGGGCGCGGCTGCGGGTGGAGCGGCGTTCGCCGGGGCATCCGGGGACAGGAGGATTATCGGTCGTGTGAACATAATCAGGCGGGTTTGGTTTCAGTGGTTTCAGGAGTCGGCTCAAGGATTTGAACCGGATTCTCCTTAATGTGCGCGATAATCTTCTGCACGGGAATCAATTCCATTTGCCGGCCAAACTTTGTCACCGGCATCCCGTAGAACTTCTCGAACACGATCCGGTCGCCTTCATGGTACAGCCACGGGTAGGCATCCCCGTTTGGCAGCTTGGCAACCGGAAGCTCCAACACAACCCCCTCCCGATAGCGGCAGTTCATCTCAGCGGCTTCCGGGGCGACAATCATCCCGCCGGGCGCGGTGATCTCATCCCGCAGCTTCATGTCGGTCGGCTCGACCAAAACCATCGGCCAGATGGGATGAATGACGGCTGTGGCCGCCAGTTGCATGACTTTCTCCTCAATGTAACTGCGGGGCGGACCTTGTTGAGAACCGACAATGGCTTTTGCGATCTCAAGCCGTTCCGACTCGCGTTGCTGTGATCTTGCGCTCATGTGTTTTATTTCTCCTTCTTGGGTGTGACTGGTTTCTGAACAGGTTTGGGATTGTCGAGATTGTGGTGCAGCCCCTTTTTCATTCCCTCCAAATCAACCTTCTCCGGATCCGCGATGGTGGTCAGGATGTCCACGAACATTTTCGCGCCCTTCTGCTGTTCAGGCGTGGGTTCCCGGTCAAGGAACTCGCTGCGGGAGTGGAGCAGCACATCCGCCCACAAATCACCATTGACAATCGCCCTCCACTGGCCAGATTTGTCCGCATCCTGCTGGAATGTGTTCTTGGGTTCGCTCATTTTACAGCCTTTCGGTTCTCGATCATCAGCGAGTCGTTTTCGTTCCTGTCATGCCACGTCTCGCATCCGGGCATGAAGACAATCCGCCAGCCGTGCTCCCTTAATTGGGTTTCCACAAGCCGGGCCGTCTGTTCGTCCTCACTGAACTCGCTGATGCCGCATGTCAGCCACCAGTTGTTTGGAACGAAATAAAAGTCGCACGATGGATTGTTACGATAAGTCGAGCCTCCAAGCCTGTCAATCTCAGGGACGACCACCTGACCAAAAATGGGATATTCCATGATCTTCGTGTCCCATCCCTTTCCGGTCACAACCACGTCGTCGTTGATTGCGAACAGCCATCGGCCCCGCGCCACATGGGACATCTCCCACAGATACGTGGCTTGACCGGAATAACCACGCGGCTCGCCAATGATGAAGGAGCACTTTCCAAGCGGAGTCAGCGTCAGAATGGATTCAATGCTTTTTATGTCGTCGCGGTCAATCCTCACAACACATTCCACATATTCCGGGACGGCAGCCGTGGCGAACACCGACTCAATCGTTCTCCTCAGCTTCAAAACCCTGTGCCGGGATGGAATAAGGACGGACACGTTCATCGAAACTCCTTGATTAGTTGACCGTCATACCAATCCCTGTACTCGACTTGGGGCGGTTCTGGGAATGGTTTGTTCCTCCTCACATCGGCCCGCACCTTCCTTAAATCCCATCCACACGGTTCGTTCAAAGCCCTCTTCAAACCCTTCAATCGCGCCAGCAGCGCGTGGCTCTTGTCATTGGGGGAAACTCCCTTGTCTTGTCTCCTCATGACCGGGCCGATCTCATCGGGTGTCCTGTCCTCAATCATCATCATGCGTTTGTCGAATCTGATGGGGAAACCATTATTATGCAGCATCAACCCGAACATGGTGTCCTCGCCCGAAATCCCGTCGCACGTCTCATCAAACCCGTTGACCTCAAGACACCACTCCAACGGCAGCGCGAGATTGCACCCAAAACACCATTCCCCGGAGTGCGGCAGCGGATTGGCAAGCCCATTGGATTCCATGTGTTGAATCCTCACGTCGGTGGCTGTGATAATCCCACCGTGCTCGATGACCCCTTCCCTCACCCTCATTCCTGTCCGCTTTTCATATCCCCCGCACACGGCATATCCCCCCTCCATCGCCTCGGCAACACCATCCAGCCAGCCGGGAAGAATCACGCTGCGGTCGTCAAGAAAGGCAATCCATTCCGTTTCACAACCAATGATGGCCGTGTTCAGTGAGTTCGATTTAGACCACCAATCTTGTTGCGTGATCCGGCTGTAACCAGACCAGATACAGGGTTTCGGTGTGAAATGTGTGTCCCCAATATAAGGACTCGACCATTGCGAAACCGGACGGCTGTAATCGCTGTCCACCACGAATCCGCGCACCAATGGCCAGTCCAATCCTTTTCTCGCAGGAAGAACACGAACCCTCTCCAACTCCAGAGAATCGTGAAACCAGCGCAACCTTGGATTGGCCCGCGCCGTCGTGAGAACCACTGTGAGGCTGTGTTTCATGTTCTCTGATAAAATCCACTCTGGCCCGTCGCGGCATCCCCAATCCGGTAAAGTTCCACAAAACCAAGCCCTCGCAGCCTGTTCGCCGCCCGGTCAACGTGACCGTCAAACGCCCCAAGATCATCCAGAACACACATCCCGCCAACACGCACCTTGCCAGCAAACCTGTCCGCGTCCCTCACCGCCTGGTCAGTGTGCTGTCCGTCAATGTGTAGAAAGTCAATCTTGTCGGGCGCAACCACATTGTCGGATTTGCCGCGAACGACTTTCACAAACTGGAATGTCCCGGTTTCATTCAATATCTTTTGAAAATAGTTGTGCGCCCATTCGTGGTTGGCTTTCGTCGTCCACCACTCCAAATTCTCTCCGGTATAGCCTTCTCCCGACGCATTCGGATTCCAGGGGTCAATCGCCCACACCTTTCGTTCCCCGCCCAACTCCTTCAACACCATCGCCACAGGGAACAGTGAGCCGCCGCCCCACACGCCAATCTCAACACAGAGTGTTGGGCGAAGCGTGAACGCCGCCGCCGCCATTGACACGGCCTTTTCAGAAGAACACCATGTCGCGCCGTCTTTGCGCATGGTTTCGTTCAGCATCAATACTTTTTGGAGGATGGAAATCATAATTTCAAATCTTCTTCCGTCACCTTCAAAATGGCGACCTCCGAATCATTTACACCCACGCTCACAAGCCATCCGTCCGCCATCGCCACGCACCCAAGCGGAAACACCACCAGACCCTTGAAGTGAGAACACCCCGCCCGCTCGGTCTGTGTCAGGCTTCCAAGCTCGCTCCCACGACAAACGGGTCTTTTGCTCATGCCGACAACCTTGAACGGCGGCACCGGCTCACGCACGACCGCGAGCATGTAATAGCGCCGCCGCCATTGGCCCGGTTCATTGTCCAGAGTGGAGTGCGCGAACGAAAGCAGGTTTCCCTTGAACGGCACGGGAGAAGTCCCGCCCTTGACGACACCCCAGGGCCAGTGTGGAAACGGGCATTCCCAGGACGCCTTGATCTCGTTCCCCTCCAGTTGATGCACAACCTGTTTTGGAGTCTGTTGGTAAATGAACGAGTCCCCCATCGGTATCCAGTTCTTTTCCATCGCAGACCAGTCGTTCTTACCCACCAAAGGCGTAATGGCTTTCGGGACTGTCCACGTCTCTTTTGTTTCCACAACCTCCCCGCATCGCACTACCGATTGCGGCGGAGACTTCGGCCATGTGGATTGAACCCATGAAGCCCACAGTTCCGACCCTCGACAAAACAAGGTGCAATCCTCGTAACTGCCTCCCCCCGCGTCAATCACAAGGGGTTTCTTGTGTCGGACATTCCATTTGTCGTCCAGTTCCGCTATCGCCAGCCGTGTCGCGGGACTGCCCGCGTGAAACCGATACGAAAGCAGCATCCTCTCCCGCCACGCGATCAAAGAGCCGTTGTATGCGAATCTCTCAATCCCATGCCGGTTGAAGGGCAAGCACGGAAGTTGCTCCGTCACGCGCGCAGCCGTGGACTCGATCCCGTTGACCTTGAGCCACTTTTCGGCCAGGGCCTCGTTGTGCGCGTAGGATGCCAGAACTGTTGGGATTGCTGTCATGCCGCCTTCCTCCAAACCTCCATGTTCAACTCCTTCGCCCCGGCCCGCTTCAACCACTCCACCAAGACCCGATGCCAGGCGAAATCCAATCCCATCACCAAATCCGGCAGTTCTTTTTCGTGCGCCTGCCAGAACTCCCGTGTGAACGCAAACAGGTCAACCGCCGGATGATGAGTCAACCCTTCCCCGGTGAAAATGGCGCGGTGCGACCATGCGAGAGGAGATTCCAGGAGGGAACGGGTCAAACCCTCCGAGAAACATGTGTCGCACCGCGTCAAAACAATGATGTCACTACCCCTCGCTCTCAAACACGCCAGGCGCAGCACGTCTTTCAAAAACGGGAATGGCTTGGCCTCCCGGAATCGAATCCTCGTATCCCGGCCAAAAACACCAACCTCAATCGGAGTCGAAATCCACAATCCAGATGCGTATTCACGCCGCCAGCTTTCGCGGGCCTCCCATCGCCGATGACTCGAAATCTCTCGCTCCTCATACTGGCTCCACACATGAACCAGATTTACCCCGTCGCGGCGCACTCCAAACGGCATCCCCGCGTCCGTCGCGTTGCTGATGGTGTCCATCATTTCAACCGCCCGCGTTGGAAATGACGAGTAGCGGCAATGAAAAACGTGCTGCGACCGCCACGGAGAGCCGTTCCAAAGCAACGGCTTTTCATTCACCAGGGCCAGCACCGGCAGAGTCGGCACGGCATAGCCCAGGTGCAACGGGGCGGAATCTGACGCGATCAAGAAGTCCGCCTTCTCATACAACACCAGCAGATCATATATCCGATCCGCTTTCACCTCCGACAAATCAATCACCCGCCAGCGCGATTTGAATCTCAACCTCAACAGTTCCATCAGCAGCGGCTTGTACGGGAATGGCGCGTTCTTTCCGTCCACAGCCACCAGAATCGTTTTCCACTGGCTTCGATAGTCGGGTTTGAACGGGGCGTAAAGTTCAGTTTCCCGCTTCGAGTCCCTCCGGTCGAACAACGGTTTCGGTTGCGTTTCCCAAAGCCCGTCCATTCCGGCAAGGTGATAAAACTCCTTCACAAACGATCCCGTAACCGGCTTCTCTTGTGCAATAAAGGTGGTCTTTTTGACCACAGCGGGTTCCCCGGCGATTTGCAGGGAAACAGCGTCTCCCATTGTCCGGGCGCGGGCGAATGCCTGCTCAAGCTCAAAGGCCGGCCCCTCGTGAATCAGCGGCTCCACGTAACTCACCCCGTCGAACACAGAGGCGTATTGACGCGAAACCATCACGCGCGTTTTCTCCCCCGTCTTTTGGTGTTCCATGTGGAACACCGGAAGACATGCTATCAAGTCCCCCATTTTTCCCAGAAGCACGTAAATCTTACTCATGGTGTTCTGTCATCCGCCTCAACACTTCCGATTTCGGCACGGCCTCAGTCGGCTCACGATTGCCATATTCCCACGCGCGATATGTGTCCAGAGGCACCTGAAGAATGGCCGCCGCCTCCTTTTGCAGCAGCTTGCCCCGCTTTCGCCACTGCCTCAATATGTTGCAGAACAGGATTGGCATTTGCAAGACGTTATCACACCGCACTTGTGCGTGCAACAACTTTCTTTCGTTGCGAAAAAACAATCCCCGAACGAAGTTCGCCCCAGAGTATATCCGGTTCCTCTGCCGGAAACATCGAAATAAGGTTCGAGCACGATGTCCGAGGGGCGCAGTCCGAGGCTTCGCAACCTCACATTGTTCCAGACATTGAACCGCCCGAAAGGGCAAAAACGATTTACTTTTATGGCCTTAAACTGCGCTCTGTTTTCCGCTTATCTGGCCCGGCGTGTGCCGAACTGGATGCCCGAATTCGTCAAAGACATGTTCCCCCGCGACGTGACCCACTTGTCGCTGTATCCCAACAAGTCGTGGGACAGCTTCACCGGCACGGAACACACTTGGGACCGGTTTCATCTGGCCATGCCCAACGACGCCGGGGATTGGGAGCAGATGAGTTCGATGGATTGCGGATTCCAAATCTGCGACCCGGAACAGCGCCAGATTGATTGGGGAACGACCCGCGCCGTCTTCGGAAAGTACCGCCGCTCCTGGCAGACGCGCATACTCTGCTTCGATCAATTCCGTCACATTGAGGAGGCGAAGCAGCAAGTGACGATCTTGTGGAACGAACTGCGCAAGGTTCCCGAGTACATCCAGGCCGACTGGCTCAAGTTCCAACAGGTATTCGGTCAGATTGGGAATCTGACCGGCTCCGGCGGTCTGGCCATCTGCGGGGCCAGCAAGATCGCGTCCAGCAACTCGAACAGCGGACTGACTTTGACTCAGAACACGTTCAACTCCGGCGCAGGCGGTTTGCAGGTCTTGAACCTCGGCTCCGACTCCAACCTTCCCACCAGCAAGCTGACCATGAATTATCTGGAGTCGCTCCTGCCACCGCTGCTTTACAACGGCTATTCGGATGGTGAATTCACCCCCACGGCGACCGGCCAGGTCATCACGGACATGAACACCACGATGGAACTCTGCAACGCCAATCCCGCCTTGACGGGCATGTATCAGGCGGCGGACTTCGAGAAGGGTGGAAAGTTCTTTGCCTATGGGGCCATGAAGGGCTGCGGGAATTTCCTGTTCAAGATCACCCCGTATCCGCCGCGTTTTTATCGGACTTCCGCCGGAACCCTGACCCGCGTGTGGCCGTTCCAGAACACGACCACGACCACCGGCATCATGCCCGCGCTTGACCCGCAGTACGACGCCGCCCCGTTCCAAATCTCGGTCATCCCGCATCGCAAGACGCGCACCATCTTCACGGGTGAATGCCCGGACATCCATCCTGAATTCAAGTTCGGCAAGCGCGATCTCTGGGGCAAATGGAACTGGTGCGGGGACGCCTACTTGAGCGGCCTTGACCCGACCACGGGCCAGACCTGCACGATGGCCAATCCTCGCCGGAACAAGGGCTATTTCTACGCCGACTTCGAGGCGGGCGTGATGAATGAACGGCCTGAGTTGGAGACGGTG
>Ga0181517_10005138_pt1 | contig 11659 bp, 10 predicted proteins | sample PEATcosm2014_Bin_31_FD_119748 | JGI IMG/M metagenome (GOLD analysis project Ga0181517, IMG submission 119748) | Peatland microbial communities from MTU Mesocosm Facility, Houghton, MI, USA - PEATcosm2014_Bin01_30_metaG | ecosystem: Environmental > Terrestrial > Soil > Wetlands > Peat | place... | reverse complement strand
TGATCGACTCCGGCGTCATCATTCCCGACGGGCTGGTGGTCGGCGAAGACCCGGTTCTCGACGCCAAGCGGTTTCGCCGCACCGAGGGCGGCGTGACGCTGATCACCCAACCCATGCTCGACAGACTCGATTCGTGAACGACCCGCGCGTTCTTCCCGTGGCGGAGATGTTTTTCCGCTGGTGAAGATGGGGGCTGCCGATCATGGCCGACGGTCATCGAAACGGCGACGAGGCGGCGGTCATCCTACCTGACGCCTCGCTTGTGGACGCCGCTGCGCAGGGCCTCCCTGCGCGACGGGACGCAAACGGCGGCAGAGGCGACACAGAACATCGAGGAAAGAATCCACGCTGCGCGTGGCGGCATTGCGGTCAACGACGACCTCGCGCGAGGATAGGCGGTTGCGGACGCGCTCCCGAAAGCGATCACCCGCTCGGAGCAGGTGATGGACGAAGCGGCGAAGTTCATTCCCGAGCCGGCGGAACAGGTCGCGCAACTCAGGTCGCGGTTCGAAACATTCGCGTCGCTGGCTCAGAAGTCCTGCAAGATCGGTCAGGGCGCGCCTTCCTCGCTGCGCCGTCGGCGCCTGCCGCCGTTGGCCGCGGGCGGGGCGACCAGCCTGCCGAGCGCCGCCTCGATCGTAGCGAGGTCGGGTCGCGGCCTGTGCTGGCGTCCGTCGAGCGCGCGCCGCATCGCCGCGACGTGGGCGGGCGTATTGCCGCAGCAGCCGCCGACGATTCGCGCGCCGGCGTCGATCGCCAGCGCGGCGTAGCGCCCCATGAGTTCGGGCGATCCTGAATAATGGACGTGCTCTTCATGCCATTGCGGCAGGCCAGCGTTGGCTTTGGCGATGACGACCGCGTCGGGGTTCGCCTCGGTCATCGCCAGCAGCGAGAGGACGAGATCGGCGGCGCCGACGCCGCAGTTGGCTCCGACGGCGAGCGGGGCCGGCGCGAGATCGTCGAACGCGCTCGCGAAGTCGGCAGGCTTGAGCCCCATCATCGTACGGCCCGCGGTGTCGAAGCTCGCGGTCGCGGTATAAGGCACGCCGAGGGCGATCGCCGCTCGCGCCGCGACGCGCGCCTCCTCGAGCGCCGACATCGTTTCGATCCACACGACGTCGGCGCCGCCCTCTCTGAGGCCTTCGACCTGCTCGGCGAAGATCTCCAGCGCCTCGTTCTCGCTCAGAGGTCCGAGCGGGGCGAGCATCTCGCCGGTCGGACCGACCGAACCCGCCACGACGACGGGACGGCCAGCGCGGTCGGCGACGGCGCGCGCGTTTTGCGCCGCCAACCGGCTGAGCTCTTTCGCGCGCGCGCCCAGGCCGCGCAGGCCAAGGCGACGGCGGTTGGCGCCGAAGCTGTTGCTCAGGATGATGTCGGCGCCGGCGTCGACGAAGCTCTGATGCAGCGCGCGAATGCGTTCGGGATACGCCTCGTTCCAAAGCTCGGCGCAATCGCCCGAAGCGAGGCCGGCTGCGATCAGGTTCGTTCCCGTGGCGCCGTCGGCGAGTAGGGGCCGCCCTGTGGCGATCAGTTTAGACAACATGGATCTCGCCTACTTCCGAACAACGCCCGCCGGCGCCGGCCCAAACCGGCGCCTGCGCACGTCTTCATTTCGTCGCTTCGCTCGATGCCGGGACGCCGCTCCCTCATTCCGAACATGGCGATTGACAGTAGCGTGTTTTGTCCGGCCTGTCCGTGCGTCGCGCCGTCGCGATCGGCTCTGTAGCGACGTCGAGCCCGGTGTAACGACGCTCGAAAGCGAGAGCGAGCCGCGCAGCGGCCGCTTCCGCCCGTGCGGTCAGGTCAGGGTCTTCGGTTTGGGCGAGATAGAGGACCCGCTTGCGGCGGCGGAAACAGTCGCTGCGCAGCTCGGGGAAGCGGTCGAGACCGAGACCGCGGACGACCAAGCGATCGAAATCCCGAGCAAGGAAGTCGGTGACGAAGAACGAGCCTGGTTCTTCTTTCATCATCGCCGCAATCGGATCCTCGCCGGCATAAAGTGTGCATGGCAGTGCGGTCCGGCGACTCGGGTCGCGTTCTCTTTCGGTTAGTGCGACGTCGAGCGCGCGCGTCTTCCTCGATTTCGTCGAGTTGAGCCTCGGTCGGCGACTGACGCTGCTCGGCGTTGTCGTCGGGATTCAGATGGCCGAGGCCGAGCGGCCTCTGGCGGATGATCGCGTCGAAGAAGAGCCGCCTTTGGGCATATGACCGCTCGGGCGAGCGCTCAGGGCGCCCTTGGGATAGATCAGCGAGCCGCCCTTTTCCGGTTCAACAGTGGTGTGGACGCCTTCCGGAACCAGGACCTCGAGCCCGTCGAAGCTCCACGGCTTCCCGTCACGGTTGTCGAAACCGAAGAACGTGCGGCGGCCCATCAGCGGCGCGACGTCGAGCCCGATCGCTTCCTTGAGATCGTCCTCGATCAGCCCCAGCATCTGGAACGGCTCGCACACTTTGCGCCGGCCGCTTCTCGAGGCCGTAGTGGTTTCTGAGCTTGGCGACGCAACTCACGTGCACGCCAGTGGCCGCCGATCCGCCAAAGTTGATGGGCGCGCCCTCGGGCGTACGACGATTGATCGCGTCGAGCATGCGTTTGCGCCTGGTTCCGATCGTCTTCTCGGCGTTCATCGCCGCGACTCCTGTTTCCCGGCTTGTCGGCGTCGTTCCTCGCGTCAGTTGGACAGCCCCACGCACCGCCGCGCGAGCGCAACCGCGTCGTTCGCCGTCGCGCCGTAGCCGTCGGCACCGATCTCCGTTGCGTAGCGTTCGTTGAGCGGCGCGCCGCCGACCAGAATCTTGACTTCGCCCCTAAGGTCGGCGGCCTTGATCGCCGCGATCGTCGTCCGTATCGACTCCATCGTCACCGTCAGAAGCGCCGACAGGCAGACAATCTGCGGACGGCGTTCGCGAATGGCCGCGACGAACGCTTCCGGCGCCACGTCCGCGCCGAGGTCGATCACCTCGAAACCCGCGCCTTCGAGCATCGAAGCGACGAGGTTCTTGCCGATGTCGTGCAGGTCGCCCTTGACTGCGCCGGCGACGACGACGCCCGCAGGCTTCGCGCCCTTCGCGGCGAGCAGCGGTCGCAACGGCGTCATCGCCGCTTTCATCGCCCGGGCGGACAGCAGCAATTCCGGCACGAAGTACTCTTCCTCCTGGAAGAGCTTGCCGACTTCGTCCATCGCCGGGATCATCGTCTCGGACATGAGGGCCAGCGGTTCGGCGCCGGTCTTGAGTTCCTCTTCGACGAACGATTGCGCGAGCTGCGCCTTGCCGTCGACGATCGCGTCGAACAATGGCTGCGACAACGCCATCGCCCCCTCCCCCTGAGAAACGCCATATTTCATTGTTCGATGAGTGGCTTCTATAATATGGCGCGCTGACAGGGGTTGATTGTCGTCAACCGGGCTGGATCGCCGGCCGACTCAGGTCGTAAACGTCGAGATGGACGGGGCCCGAGCGCCGACAGGGTTGACCGCGCATTCGTGACGGCGCGTCGCCTTGCGCGCCCGCGTCCTCGGCGAAGCCAATGTTCTCCATGAAGCGCTTCCAAGACTGCGGGTGCGTGTTGAGTTCGACATAGCGACCGCGGGCGCGATCTCCGCCGCGTCGCCGACTTGCGCATAGCGCGCGAGCGGCAGAGGCGGCGGCAGGCCGATCGCGACGGCGACGGCGAGATCGACGTACTGACCGAAGGCGCCGGCGGAGCCCCGAAGGCGGGGCCGGCGTCGCCGCGACGCAGCTCGCCCGCGATGGTCAAGCTGCGCTTTCTGACGAGCGCGGGCGCCAAGTCCTGCATTCGGCGCCAGACCTCCGTCACCATCTGATTGCCGAGCGCGTCGAGCGCCCGCCGCACGTCGCCTTCCTCCCTGCCGCGTTGGCGGCGCGATCCGCCGACGCGTCGAGATCTTCGCTCGGTCAGTGGGCGAAATCGGTGACCGTCACTTTGCGAAGCTCGCCGTCGCCCGCCTCCAGTCGCTTTATGTAGTCGGGACACTCGGAGAGCTTGATCTGATGGGAGACAAGGTCGTCGACGCGAATGGTCTCGGACTTCATCAGGTCGATCGCCTGCATGCTGTTTTTCAGCGACGTGTACGAGGAGATGATCGAAATCTCATCGCGGAAGAGCCGGAAGTGGTCGAAGGTGACCCGCGCGTCCATGTGGGGCACCCCGAAGACGAGCACGCGGCCGCGCGGACGCGTCATCCGATTGGCCGCTTCGGTCACCAGCGCCGAAGCGCCCGAGGCGTCGGCGACGCTGTCGTAGACGCGATCGGCGATTTCGGATGGGCTGGCGTAGACCGCCCCGAAACCGAGCGCGGCGGCGCGGGCGGCGCGGGTGGCGTTGCGCTCGAGATAATCGACCCGGGCCGCGCCGCGGGCCTTGATCAAACGCCCCATCATGACGCCAATGGGACCCGCGCCCATGACCAGCACATGCGCGGCCCAGCCCACGCCCAGCTGCTCGGTGGCGTGGATGACGCAGGACAGCGGTTCGACCAGCGCGCCTTGCACGAAGGGCAGGTCGCCGATATCGAACGCGCCGCGCTCGTTGACGATGACGTATTCGGCCATGCCGCCAGAGCGATTGACCCCCGGCACCACCATGTTGCGGCAAAAGTGGTGATCGCCGCGCAGGCATTCGGGACAGTTGTTGCAGGGGATGTTGGGCTCGACGGCGACGCGGGCGCCGGGTGCGAAGCGCGCGCAGTCCGGTCCGACGGCCACCACTCCGCCAGCGAATTCATGGCCCGGAACGAGGGGGAACGTGGCGGTGTAGTCGCCGTTGTAGATATGGACGTCAGTGCCGCAGATGCCGCTGGCGCCGACGCGGATGAGCAGTTCGTCGCCCTTGGGCGCCGGACGGGCGACCTCGGCGAGCGCCATCTTGCCCGGCTCGGAAATGATCAGGGATTTCATCACGGAGCTCATGGAGCCACTCCAAGGGCCAAGCCAGCCGACATTCGCCGGAAGATTGCGGCCGCGGCGCATTCGCGCGCCAACCGCAGACTTTCGCAACGTTCGAGCGCCGGGCGAACCCTCTCTGGCCGGCGTCAGAGTGTCGCACGCATCCGATCGACGCGGAGTCAGCGAATTTTCGCTGGCGCAGCGAAGCGTGAACGCGGCGGAAGCCCGGTCGGCGCCAGTCAGGATTCCCCGCGCAAAACAAGTTATCCTGATATATCAGTATCGCACGTCAAAGTCGGTCGGGGGGTTCCACGTTGGCGCTTATTCACAAGTCGGCGCCGGTTCCGCCGATCCGCTTTGTCAACGGGCGCCTCGCCTGCGAACTGGCCTATGGCGAAAGTCCGACGCCCCGCTTGCGTGTCGCGCAGTCCGCAGAGGCGCCGGATGCGCCGCCGACGGCCTTGGCGTCTCAGTTGAGCAGGCAGCCGAGCGTTCGCCCGGCGGCGCGGCGTTCGTCGCGCTCCCACGCCGCTTGATCGCGCCTGATGACGCCGCTGAACATAAGCTCGGAAAGAACAACGAGAGGAAACGCCATGGCCAACGCAACGACGCCGCCATCTTCATCCGCCGGACGCGCCCGAACGCGAGCTCGCTTCGGCATTCTGGCGCTCATATCAGTTGGCACGATGATCAATTATCTCGATCGCACCGTGCTCGGCATCGTCGCGCCAAGCCTACGAGCCGACTTGGCGATCGACGCCGCGATGATGGGCGTTGTCTTCTCCGCCTTCTCCTGGACCTATGCCGGAGCGCAGATCCCCGGCGGCGTCTTCCTCGACCGCTTCGGCGCGAAGACGACTTACTTTCTTTCGGTCACCTTCTGGTCGCTGTTCACCTTGCTGCAGGCCTTCGCCACCGGCCTCGTTTCGTTACTGTCGTACCGTTTCGGTCTTGGCGTCTCCGAAGCGCCTTGCTTTCCGGCCAACAGCCGTATTGTCGGCACCTGGTTCCCGCAGCAGGAGCGCGCGACCGCGACGGGCATTTACACCGTCGGCGAATATGTCGGGCTCGCGCTGTTCAGCCCGTTCTTGTATTGGCTGATGGCGGCCTATAGCTGGCATGCCCCGTTCATCGTCGTCGGCCTCGCCGGCATTGTTTTCGGCCTGGCGTGGTTCTGGCTCTATCGCGAACCGCGCGATCACGCTTCCGTCAACGAGGCCGAACTCGACCATATCGCCGAAGGCGGAGGATTGGCGCTGCACACCCACGACCGCGTGCCGTTCTCCTGGGCGAATGTCGGCAAGCTGCTGTCGTACCGTCAGATCTGGGGTGCGGGAATCGGCCAGTTCGCCGGAAATTCGACGCTGGTGTTCTTCCTCACCTGGTTCCCGACCTATTTGGCCGCCGAGCGGCACATGGCCTGGGTGAAGGTCGGATTCTTCGCGGTGCTGCCGTTCATCGCCGCGGCCATCGGAGTCCTGGCCGGCGGCTGGACCTCGGACAAACTACTGACGTCGACCGGCTCGGCCAATATTGCTCGCAAGGCGCCGATCATCGTCGGCCTGCTGCTGGCTTCGCTGATCATCGCCGCAAATTACGTCGACAGCGACAACGCGGTGATCGCGATTCTCTCGGTCGCCTTCTTCGGCCAGGGCATGGTTGGCCTCGGCTGGACCGTCATTTCAGACATCGCGCCCCAGTCGCTTATGGGACTGACGGGCGGCCTGTTCAACTTCGCCTCCAACCTCGCCGGCATCGTCACGCCGATCGTGATCGGCTATATCGTCAGCACGACTGGTTCGTTTGTCGGCGCGCTCGCCTTCGTCGGCGCCGTGGCGCTGCTCGGCGCCGTCTCCTACGTCTTCATTCTTGGCGATGTCCGCCGCATCGAAATTGCAGGAGAGACGTGACCGCACATCCGAATCGCGTCGGCGACGCGTTCGGGAAACCGCGAATATGAGAACCGAGACCTAGCTCCATGATTACCGGCAGGACTCAAGTCATTGCGCACCTCGGTTATCCCACCGAGGCGTTCAAAGCGCCGATGATTTACAATCCCTGGTTCGAGGCCAAGGGCGTCGACGCCGTCGTCGTGCCGCTGGGCGTGAAAGCCGAGGACTACGCAGCGGTGTTGCGCCCGCTGTTCAAGGCCGCCAATCTGTTCGGCGCGCTGGTGACGATGCCGCACAAGGTGACGACGGCCGGGCTCGTCGACGACCTAACCATCACGGCGAAGATCGCGGGCGCGGCCAACGCGATCCTGCGCCGCGCCGACGGCTCGCTGCTCGGCGACATGTTCGACGGATCAGGTTTCGTGCGCGGGGTTGCGCGAAAGGGCAAAGCGATCCTGGGCGCGAATGCGCTCGTTGTCGGCTCGGGCGGCGTGGGTTCCGCCATTGCGGCTTCGCTGGCTGAAGCGGGCACAGCCAAGCTCGGCCTGTTCGACATCGCGCCGGCCTCCGCCGATAAGCTCGGCGATCGTCTTAAAGCGCACTACCCCAAGCTGACAATTTCGACCGAATCGGCCGATCCCGAGGGATATGACATCGTCGTCAATGCGACGCCGCTCGGCATGAAGGCGGGCGACCCGTTGCCGATCGACGTCGAGCGGATTGCGCCTTCGACCTTCGTCGGCGAAGTCGTGATGAAGGAGGAGCTCACCCCGCTCCTGCGCGCGGCGATCGCCAAGGGATGTCAGGTTCAGGTGGGAACGGACATGCTCTACGAGATGATCCCCGCCTATCTCGAGTTTTTCGGCTTCGGCAAGAGCAACCCGGAGGAGCTTCGCCGATTGTCCCGGCTGAAATACTGACACCGACCGATGCTTGACGTCATCTCGATCACGCTGCCGATCTTCATTCTGATCTCGCTTGGCTTTGTCTCGACCTGGCTGGAAGTCACGACGCCCGCGGACATTCGCGCCCTCGGCGCCTTCGTCATCCGCTTTGCGCTGCCAGCGCTCATTTTCAAATCGCTGTCGCAGCGCCCCTTCGCGGAGATCGCCAACTGGGATTATCTCATCGCGTACACGGTCGGGTCGGGCGCCGTCTTCGCGTTGATGTTCGCTCTTGCACGGGTGTCGCAGCCCGGCGGGGTTGCGGCGAACGCGATGTCGGCTTTGGGGTCTTCCGCTTCCAACAGTGGGTTCGTCGGCTACCCCGTGGCTTTGATGTTCTTGGGTCCGTCGGCGGGCCTCGCGCTCGCTCTGACCATGATCACCGAGAACGTCGTCATCATCCCGCTTGCTCTGACGCTGGCGGAAAGCGGCCGGCATGCCGGCAAGAGCTTGCCGCAAGTCTTTGTCCATCTCGTCGGTCGGCTGGTCGGCAATCCGATGTTCATCGGCATCGCTCTCGGGGTGGGAGCGTCTCTGTCCGGGCTGAGACTGCCGGGCCCCGTCGGCAAGTCAATCGACATGCTCTCGACGACGTCGGGCGCGCTTGCGCTGTTCGCGGTGGGTGGCGCTCTGGTCGGCCTGAAACTGGGCGGCGTATTGCGGGACGTCGGAAGAATCGTCGCCGGCAAGCTCGTCCTGCATCCCGTCGCAATTCTGGCGGCGTCCCTGATCTTTGCGCCGCGGCTCGATCCGAATTTGCGCAAGGCGATGCTGATTTTCGCCAGCGCGCCGATGCTCAGCATCTATCCGCTGCTGGGGCGCCAATATGGGCAGGAGCACGTCGCGGCGGCGTCGCTGCTGGCCGCGACGACGCTGTCCTTTCTGACCATGTCGACCCTGCTGCTGGCGTCGTCATGGCTGGCCCCAGGCTAAACTTGCGGCCGCCGCTCGATGCCGGAAACGACCGGTCTGCGTCCAACCTTGCCGGCCTCCTGGATGACCGCGGCGAGCGTCCTTTCGCGAGCCGCCGCGGCTCCAGAAAGCCGGGGAAATAGCCGCCCTTGCGCAGCTTGGCGATGCGCAGCTCGACCGTCCCGGCCCGCGTCTCCCAGTCGCGATCGCGGTAGCCGTTGCGCTGGGCGCGGCGTTCGGCGCTCTTTTCGCCGTAGGGCGCGCCGGTCAGGGCGCCAAAGTCCAACTCCGTCAATCGTTCGGCGGCGAAGCCGATCATCTCGCGCAAGATGTCGGAGTCGGGGGGCTTTTCCACGAGCGCGCAGGCTCGCCATCTCGTCAGTCACCGGTGGTTCCTCGGCTGCGCTGGATGTCGCAATCCGATTCTGCCGATGAATCGCCGGTGACCGCCGCAATCTCCTCGCTCCCGCCGAGCTACACCACCAGTGGGGACACGATCTCCTTGCGGCGCGCCAGGAAGGGCGATCCGGACGGCGCTTCGTCGGCCATGAGCGGGCTGCGATTCCAACCGGAATTGCGCCCGAAAGCGCAACGCTCGGCTCAGCGGTTCAGCCGATTCCAGCATTTGGGGCAGGAATGGAGCGGGCGAAGGGAATCGAACCCTCGTATGAAGCTTGGGAAGCTTCCGTTCTACCATTGAACTACGCCCGCGTTGGCCCGCGAACGGGACGCGCGCCGACTTTATAGCGCGGCGCAAGCGCGGCCGACAAGCGGCGACGGCCCAGCTTCGTCACGGCGATTTGAAGGCGCGGAAGTGCTTGCCGAGCTTGAGGCCCTGGCCCTGGTAATTGGAGGTCGGGCCAGCGCCGTAGAGTTCCTCGCGCTCCGGCGCGTCGCCGAGCGCCTCGTAGACCAGACGGCCGACCGGCTGGCCGTCCTCGAGCAGGAACGGTACGTCGCGGCTGCGCACTTCCAGCACCGCGCGCGCGCACGGGGCGCCGTCCAGCCCCTGGCCGAAGCCGGGGTCGAAGAAGCCGGCGTAGTGAACGCGGAACTCGCCGATCGCCGGGTCGATCGGCGCCATTTCGGCGGCGAGGTCGGCGGGGATCTGCACCTTCTCGCGCGAGGCGAGGATATAGAATTCGTCCGGATCGAGGATCAGCCGTCTGTCGACGCGGGCGCGGATCGGCTCCCAGAAGTCCTCCGCCGCATAGCCGCCGGCGCGATTGACGTCGATGACGCTCGAATTCTTGATCGCGCGATAGCCGACGATGTCGTCGCCGGCGCCGCCGAGAGCGACGCGCAGCAGCACGCCTTCGCGCGCCGTCAGTTCGCCGTCGACCAGCGGGCTCGCCGCATGGCGCTCGCGCAGTTTTTCGTCGGACAGGGCGAAGTTGTGCACGCCCATCTGCTGCGAGTTGCGGCTGCGGAAACGGATCTGGCTGAGCCGCGACCCCTCGTGAACGCGCACGCTGAAGCTGCGTGGCGAGACTTCGAGCCACAGCTCGCCGCGATAGCCGAGCGGAACCTCGTCGAACGCTTCCGCGCCGTCGACGATCAGGCGGGTGAAGATGTCAAGCCGACCGGTCGAACTCTTTGGGTTCGCGGCGCCGGAAATGCTCGGCAGCAGGGCGAGGCTTTCGGTCAGTCGCGCGATATAGACGATGCCCTTCTCCAGCACCGCGCCTTCGCCGGTCAGCGCGATGCGCTCGGCGTCAAAGCTTTCGAGGTGCTCCTTCACGCTGCGGCCGTGGCCGGGCAGGAAGCTCGCGCGCACCCGATAGGCCTCCTTGCCGAGCCTCAGGTCGAGGCTCGCCGGCTGGAACTGACCGTCGTCGAACGCCGGGCCGCTGCGGATCAGCTTGCGGCCGGCCATCGCCTTGATCTTGCGCCGGCCGAACAGGCCGAACGGCGCGTTGAAATACGCGGCCTCGGCGGCGCCAGGCTCGCTGGCGTCGAGCAGGTGCGACGTCGACGCGCGGGTCGTTGTAGTCATGGAAGCCTCGAAGCGCCGCCGCATCCCGTCCGGTCCGCGCCGGGCCTCGCCGGGAGCGGCGCAACTTTGTTAGCGCCTCGCGATCTTGACGCCAAGCCGCCGAGGAGGCTAAGTGCAGCCCGTCCCGTGGTCATTTGAGCCGGTCGGCTTGCCGCCACGTTAAACAACGGGCTAAAAGATCGGGGCCCTCAGACCGCGCGCCCCTATCCCGAAGCCCTGGCTTGGCCTTGGTTTTCGCCTGCGAAAGGAAGCGCGTATGACCACCCCGCGAAAGTCCCGCGATCCGCGCACGCTGCGCCCCGCCACCCGTCTGGTGCACGGCGGCGCGATGCGTTCGCAGTTCGAGGAAACTTCGGAGGCGCTGTTCCTCACTCAGGGCTACCTCTACGACACGATGGCCGAGGCCGAAGCGCGCTTCAAAGGCGACGCGCCGGGCTTCATCTATTCGCGCTTCGCCAACCCGACCGTTTCGATGTTCGAGAAGCGCATGGCGCTGTTCGAAGGCGCCGAAGCGGCGCGCGCCACCGCCAGCGGCATGGCGGCGGTGACCGCGGCGCTGATGGGCCAGCTCAAGGCCGGCGACCATGTGGTGGCGTCGCGGGCGCTGTTCGGCTCGTGTCTTTACGTCGTCGAAGAGCTGCTGCCGCGTTTCGGCGTCGCCTCGACGCTGGTCGAGGGAACCGACCTCGCCGCGTGGAAGGCGGCGCTCCGCCCGAACACCAAGACCGCTTTCCTCGAAAGTCCGACCAATCCGACGCTGGAGGTGATCGACATCGCCGCCGTCGCTGCAATCCTCCACCAGGCCGGCGCGACGCTGGTGGTCGACAACGCCTTCGCCTCGCCGATGCTGCAGCATCCGCTGACGCTCGGCGCCGATTGCGTCGTCTATTCGGCGACCAAGCACATCGACGGCCAGGGCCGCACGTTAGGGGGAATCATCCTCGCTTCCGAGGCCTTCATCGCCGACAACGTCCACAATTTCCTCCGCCAGACCGGCCCCTGTCTGT